>BNJV01000555.1_pt1 | contig 54033 bp, 59 predicted proteins | sample 8540591 | NCBI WGS metagenome assembly BNJV01 (sample SAMD00202457, study PRJDB9452) | human saliva metagenome | host: Homo sapiens | reverse complement strand
CTGTGGTGCCTGGTTGCTGACGTGTAGTTTGGCGCGTCGTCTCGAAGCCCGGCCAGGCCCCGCCGCCGCCCACGGACGCCGCAGCCAGGCCCTCCGGACCCTCCGGTGCCCTCCACACCTGTGGTGCCTGGTTGCTGACGTGTAGTTTGGCGCGTCGTCTCGAAGCCCGGCCAGGCCCCGCCGCCGCCCGCGGGCGCCGCAGCCAGGCCCTGTCGGCCAGGCGGCCTGGCTGTCTGAAACCGCCGTCACCTTTTGCGGGTGCTGGTCGAGCCCTCAGCTGAAACCGGTGTCGCCTTTGCGGGTGAGCAACGGGCGTTTTTGGTGCGTTTTTCGGTTGCAGTGGTGTCATCGGTTTCAACGGTTGCTATTCAGGGGCGCGCAGTGGTGATGGTGGTTTCATCGTCGCCACGTCACAGCTGCCCGTGCGTGAAAAAGTTCGCCCTGCTTGGTCTGATGCTGGGCGTGAGCGCGACAAAGTTCGCCCAGCGCGCTCAAAATGGCCCAAATTCGGCGTTTTGTGGCGTGCTGGGCGAGTTTTTCGCGGAAATGCCAGTGGAGGGGCGGTGTTGGGCGAACTTTGTTACTGCGTGGGCCTGGCAGCTGGGCCCCACTACTGGCAGCGTTAACCCTTCAATGCGCAGCTAAACCTCATAGGTGGCGTGGTGGGCGGCCTGCCCACGCAGCCACCTATCGGGTTAACGTGCGCGTGAGAGGGGTTTGGTGAAGCTTCAGTTGCATATCGGCGCGTTGCGCCGTCGTGCTCCTGTAGGTCTCCGGCCCAAATGCCGGCCCCCAACCGCATGAGGCAACCGTGGCCTCGGGCAAGATTGGTTAGGCGAACCTGGCCTGAAAAATGAAAGCGTCAATGACCTTAAAACGCTGAAATCCGAGGATTATTCCCTCGTCGCTAACGGATAGTGAAACATTTGACTAAACGGCGGATAGCACTAGAAATCCTGGGACCAAAGGGCCAAGATGGATGTGTCTGAAGGGCACAGCCCCACAAGGGCGAGCCCCGTACCGAATACACATGCATAGGAGAAACAACATGACCGTTGAGTCCACCGGCTTCAAGGCTTCCGACGTTCTCGCAGGCAACCTGCAGAAGGTCCTCACCGACGTGACCGCTCTGTCCCTCGTGGGCAAGCAGCTGCACTGGAACATCACCGGCGAGGGCTTCCGCTCGCTGCACCTCTACCTCGACGCGGTCGTGGACATCGCCCGCGAGGCCTCCGACGAGATCGCCGAGCGCATGCGCGCCCTCCAGGTCGTCCCCAACGGCCTGCCCGAGGTCGTCGCCCAGCGCAATACTCTGCCGACCGTCCCCGAGACGATCATCAAGACCACTGACGCCGAGGAGCTCGCCGTCGCCGCCATCAACGCGACCGTCGGCACCATGCGCGACGTGCACGAGAAGGTCGACGCCGAGGATTCCGCCTCCGCCGACATCCTCAACGACTACATCCGTCGCTTCGAGCAGCAGGCGTGGTTCATCCGTTCTCAGAACGGCCAGGCCTGAGCCTGACTCCTCCGTGAGGAGGGAGCGAGCCGCGTAGGCTCGCATCAACAACGTGGGGTGCCTCGCCTGTCGCAGGGCGGGGCACCCTTTGTATGTACGAGCAGTGCGAACGCGCCCCGGGAGGTGACACCGCGTCAGCGACACCGGGGAGAGCGAACATGGGCTGGTGGCGTGACGAACTCCCAGGACGCAGCAGCCACCACGTCGACGTCGATCCACGCGCAGCAGGGCGAGGCGCAGCCCGCCCCTCGTCCTCGTCAACCTGGGGACGCCGACCGCCCCGAGCCCGGCCCGGTGCGCGCCTTCCTGCGCGAGTTCCTCTCTGACCGCCGCGTCATCGAGATGAGCCCGCTCCCTGTGGAAGCCCATCCTGAGGGCATCATCCTGCGAGTCCGGCCGCGCGAGGTCGCGGGCAAGTACCGCAGCATCTGGATGGACGAGGGTTCGCCGCTCATGCACTACACCCGCGAGCAGGCCCGCCTCCTCGGCGAGCGCCTGCCGGGCGCGCGTGTCGAGGTCGCCATGCGCTACGGCCAGCCCTCGATCGGCTCGGTCCTAGACCGCCTGCACGCTGAGGGCGTGCGCCGCGTGGCGATCCTGCCCGCCTACCCGCAGTACGCGGCCTCGACGGTGACGACGATCAACGATGCGGTCGCCCAATGGATCGGCCGCAACCGCGATGGCTTCGAGCTGCGCCTGCACCGCTCCTTCCCCGCGGCCCCCGCGTACATCGAGGCGCTCGCGACCGCCCTCGAACGCCATTGGGAGCGCGTGGGACGCCCGAACTTCCTGACGGGGACCGCGTCGTCGTGTCCTTCCACTCGATCCCGGTCGCCATGGACGAGGCCGGGGACCCCTACCGCGCCGAGTGCCGTCATACGGTCGCCGCCCTCGAGTCGCGCCTGGGCTTGGCGATGGGGTCCCTGACGGCGACCTTCCAGTCCGTGTTCGGGCGCGCCGAGTGGCTGGGTCCGCAGACGATCGAGGAGATGGCCGAGCTGGGCGCCGCGAAGTGCCCGCGCGTGGACGTCATCTGCCCGGGCTTCATGGCGGATTGCCTGGAGACGCTCGAGGAGATTGACCAGCTCAACCGTGAGACCTTCGTCGAGGCCGGGGGCGGGGACTTCCACTACGTGCCGTGGGGCAATGACTCGGAGGGTGCGGTCGCGTCCCTGGAGGAGCAGGCGTGCATCGCTCTTGCCGGCTGGGTGTAGGCGCGCGCTGTCACAATCGACCGGCGGACGAAACCCTTCGGCGGATGCGGCCCCGGCCTCGTAGCGTGGAGGCATGAGCACGCCTGACTGTACGACCTTCTCCACGCTGGCCATCCACGCAGGGGTTCGACCCGACCCCATCACGGGCGACGTGGTGCCTCCGATTCACGTCGCTTCGACGTTTGTACAGGATCGGCCCGGCGAGCTGCGAGAAGGCTACGAGTACGGGCGCTGCGGCAACCCGACGACCAACGCGTTCGCGGGCGCGCTCGCGGCCCTGGAGGGGGCGACGCACGGCTTCGCGTTCCCCTCGGGCATGAGCGCCGAGGACACCGTGATCCGCCTGCTGGCGCGCTCCCCGGCGACCACGTCGTGCATTCGACCGACGTGTACGGCGGCTCCCACAAGCTCCTCAGCGTCATCAAGCCCGCCGAGGGCATCACCTCCGAGGCCGTGGACCTCACCGATCTGGCCGAGGCCGAGCGCGTGATCCGCGGGTCGCGCCCGCAGATCGTGTGGGTGGAGACGCCCTCGAACCCGTTCCTGTTGGTCACTGATATCGCTGCGATCGCGGCCCTCACGCACGAGGTGGGCGGCCTGCTGATCGTGGACAACACCTTCGCGACGCCGGTCCTGCAGCGCCCCCTCGAGCTGGGCGCGGACGTCGTCGTGCACTCGACGACCAAGTACGTGGGCGGCCACTCCGATGTGGTCGGCGGCGCGTTCATCCTGCGCGACGGCCTGGAGCTGCCCGCGCACGTCGAGCCCTTCTTTGGGGAGCGTGACGCCGCCGCCGAGGCCGTCAAGCTGCAGATGGCCCCTCGGGCACGTGCCCTCCCGCGCGACACGTACCTGGCCCACCGCGGCCTGAAGACCCTGGCCCTGCGCGTGGAGCGCCACTGCGAGAACGCGCAGAAGGTCGCCGAGTTCCTGGCCACCCACCCGAAGGTCACCGCGGTCCACTATCCGGGGCTGGCCTCGGACCCGGGCTACGAGCTGGCTCAGCGTCAGAACCCGGCCGGCGTGGGAGGCGTGCTCTCCTTCCAGGTCGCCACCGAGGAGGCGGCGATCGAGACTGACGACGCGCACGCGCGTCTTTGCGCTCGCGGCGTCCCTGGGTGCGCCGGAGTCCCTCATCGAGCATCCGGCGATCATGACGCACCTCGACGCGCGTCGGTGGCGTGGGCGGTGTGCCCGGCACGCTCCTGCGCCTGGCGGTCGGCTTGGAAGACGCGCAGGATCTGATTGCGGACTTGGATCAGGCGCTCGCGCAGATCTGAGGTTCCTCTCCTCGGGAACGAGGCCGGGGTCCCCGGGCGGTGATGCGCGGTTAGTGGTGGGCCCGGCGGCTTAGCGGGCGCTGCCACCTACTGACGTGCGGTGGTTCAGCGAGCCTCGGCCCGGCGGCTCAGCCAGGTCGCGGCCGCCGTGGCGCCGCCGACTGCGAGGACCGCGGGCACGAGGATCGTGGCGCCCTGGCCGGTGAACTCGATGACCAGGATGAGCCCCGTGAAGGGCGCCTTCATGGAGGTGCCGAGGAATGCGGCCGCCCCGATGAACGCAAACGCTGCTACTTCCGAGCCCGGCCACGCGGCCGCCCACGGCAAGCCGATGACGGCCCCCAGTCCCGCGCCGAGCGCGACTGCGGGGGTCAGGACGCCGCCCCAGCCTCCCGCGCCGATCGTCAGGAACGTGGTGGCCGTCTTGGCGAGGAGGACCAACAGCGCGAACGCGAGTCCCGCGCCGGCCGCCCACGTTGCATCGAACTGCGTCTGTGCGCTGGCCTGCCCGTTGCCGAGCACCGATGGAATGCGAGTGGAGACCAGGCCGACGACGGCGAACGCGAGTGGCAGGGGTGATAAGGATGCGCCAGTCGCGCGGCCGGATCGCGCCGGTGCGTGCGACGGCCTCTTTAAAGACCCATCCCGCGGCGCCGAGCACCGGCCCCCATGAGTGCGCCGAAGACCGTCAAGGAGAGCGATGGCGTGAGGGTGGGGACCGTGTAGAAGAAGGCAGGCCTCGTGAATCCTGTGGAGACGAGGACCGCGATCCCCGAGGTGATGAGCGCGGGGGCGACGGCGCGCGCTGACAGGGAGACGAGGAGGATCTCGAGGGTGTAGATCGCGCCCGACAGGGGGATCGAGTAGACGGCGGCCAGGCTCGCGCCCGCGCCGCACGCGACGATGATGCGCCGGTCCTCGGGGGTGAGGCCCAGGCGGTCGGCGGCGGCCGCGCTGAACGCGGCGGCCATCTCGCGCGGGGCGACCTCGCGCCCCACGGAGGCGCCGAGGCCGACGATGAGAACCTGGGTGAGGGCGTGCCAGGTGGCGCGCAGGGGAGGCATGGGGGTCCCGCCTACCGCGCCGGACACCGAAGTGACGGCCTTGTTACGGCGGAACAGCAGGAACCAGGACAGGGCGCCGACGACACCGGCGAGCGTCAAGACGCCGACGCGACGGGCAGGGAGAAACCGCACTCACGGCCTCCAGGAGAGTGCCGCCGTGCATGTCCCAGGGCGATTGCCTGGATCCAGTGGAGCAGATGGATGCACGCCAGGCCGACGAGGGCCGGCGATGATCCCGGTGAGAAGCGTTGCGACCGCGAGGCGGCGCGTGCTCACGGACATGGCGTGTCGGAGTCGAGGCGTTCGCTCACCCGCGTGAACAGGCCGGTGAGCATGTCGATCTCCTCGGGCGTGATGTCGTCGAGGAAGAGGCGGCGGATGACGTCGCGCTGGACGAGGGCGGCCTCGTCGAAGAGAGTCTTGCCGGCCTGCGTCAGGAGACGAGGCCTCCACGGCCGTCGCCTTCGCAGGGGCGGCGCTCGATGAGGCCTCGGGATTCAAGGCGCTTCATCGTGTGGGTGAGGCGCGAGCGCGAGAAGACGACCTGGTGGGCCAGGCGGGAGGGACGCACGCCATCCTCGCCGGCGCGGTCGGTCATGAGCAGCACGGAGTATTCGGGCATCGACAGACCGGCCTGGCACTTGAGGGCGGCTTCGATGCGCTCGGTGAGGCGAGCCGTCGTGGTGAAGTAGAGCTCCCAGGCCGCCGCTCGGGGGTGGTGTGCTCGGCTCACTGGTTCTCCTCGTTCGATGCGTGTGGGTGAGGTCGAAACGGCCTCGGGCTGCCTACGAGTATAACTTTCAATTAGACCCAGGTATAAATCGGTGCAGCGCACGTCACGTTCTCAGAATGAATGATCGAATGATCTGAATTGTTTGAATTGCGTTACTCTAATTGCAATGCAATAAGCATCTGAACTCATCAGAGAATCCACATACTTCGAGAGGAATGAATACATGAAAAAGACGAAGAAGATTGTCGAAGTTGTCGACGACTTCGATGGCACCCCCGCCGATCAGACCGTTCGCTTCGCCTTCAATGGCGCGTCGTACGAAATTGATCTGAACCGCGAGCATTTCGAGGAATTCGCCGAGGCCATTCAGCCCTACATTAAGGCTGGCCGCAAGGTGGGCTCGACCCGCCGCCGCGGCAACGCCGGCAATCCCACGCAGCGCCTGGAGAATGCGAAGATCCGCGCCTGGGCGAAGGAAGAGGGGCACGAGCTGTCCGACCGTGGTCGTATTCCCGCCCGATCGTTGAGGCCTACCGCAAGGCCCACGCCTGATTCACGACGCAATTGTGGGCGCGCCGACAGGCGCCCACAATTCTTTATTCATACGCCTGGGGGGCGGCGCGCGTTATGCGCGCCACCCCTCATGTGCGTCGGATGTCAGTCCTTGGAGACGACGTTATGCGCGCCCAAGTCGCTGCCAACCTGAGGAGCGTTTCCGTCCTCGTACTGGACAGCGTTATTGGAGCCCGTGAAGGATACCGTCTGGACGGACTTCACGTCGACGGCATTCTGGGAGCCGTTGACCGTGATCTCGGAGACGGCCTCGCCCTCAATGTGGTTGTTCGAGCCGTTGACAACGACGGACTTCGTGCCCGCGGGGATCTCGACGTGGGCGTTGGACTCGTTGACCGTGAAGGCACCGGCTGCGTCGGACTTGCCCGAATCCTTCGACGTGTCGGACTTACCGGAGTCGGTGGACGCGTCGGTCTTGGTGTCCGTGCGCGGGTTGCTCGAGGCCTCGGGGGCGGACGAAGCCGCGGGGGCGGAGGAGTCGCCGCCGGAGACGTTCGCGGTCTGGGAGCAGCCGGTCAGGGCCACGGTCGCGACGGCCAGGGCGGCCGCGGCGGGAAGGAAGGACTTCAGGGACATGGTGTCTCCCTTTCGTATGTTGATCAGTTGGTCAAACGTCAATCAGAGTACTAGAAGGCGGGGATGAAGATCTCGACGCGGCGGTTGAGCGCGCGGCCGGCCGGGTTGTCCGAGCCATCGGCGTTCTCGTTGGGCGCGACGGGCTTCGACTCGCCGTAGCCGGTGGCATCGAGGATGGCGCTCACGCCGTCCTTCTTCAGTTCCGCGGACACGGCATCCGCGCGTTCCTGCGAGAGCTGGAGGTTGAAGGCCTCGTCCGAGATGGAATCGGTGTGGCCGTAGATGTGGGCGGTGGGAACCTTCGCGTTGTTGAGCACGCCCGCCAGGCTCTTCAGGGTCTGGGCAGCTTCGGGGCGGATGTCGGACTTGCCGAAGTCAAAGAGGACGCCGTCCTCCAGGGTGATGACCGTGCCGCAGGACTCGACGGGCTTGAGGGACCCGACGGCCGGGAACTTGCCGAGCTTGCCGACCTTCTCGACCTTCGGAGCGTCGTTGACGGTCACGCCGTTCACGGTGGCCGTGCCGTTGCCGTTGTTCTGAATCGTCAGCTTCTCGTCCGAGTAGCTGCCGGTGCCGTCGCCGTTGTTGATGATCGTGACGGTGCCCTTGGAGAACTGGCCGGAGCCGTCACCTTTGTTGATGATCGACTCCATGGAGGTCGTATTGGAGTAGTTGCCGCCGCCATTTCCGTCCAGGATGATGCTGGTCGTCGTCGTGGAGTAGGTGCCCGAGCCGTCGGCCTCGACGGTGATGGTCACCATGGTGTCGGCGTTGGTGTAGGTGCCCGAGCCGTCGCCGCCGTAGATGATGGAGATGGGGCCCTCGGTGATGACGCCGGAGCCGGTGCCGTCGTTGACGACTGTGCCCTTATCGCTGGAGGAAACGGCGGAGCCGTCGCCGCCCAGGACCGTCGAGCCGGACACCAGGGAGGTGCCGTCGCACTTGGCGGGGAGACCGTCACGCCAGGAACGGAAGCGAGGGACGAGGAGGCTGCCTGGACGACGGCCTTATCCGCGTTCGAGGCGAACACGTCGATCGCGGGAACCGAGAAGAGCGGGATCGGGGGGATCTCGCCGGGGCGGTAACCCGGGACCGTCGGAACCGAGGCGGGAGTTGTGGACTGGGTGGGGGCAGCCGTGGTGGCCTCGGCGGTGGGCGCAGCCGCGGGAGTCTGGGGCTTCGAGGAGCCGCAGGCGCCCAGGGCGAGCGTGGTCGCAGCGACGAGAGCGGAGGCTGTCAGGGTGCGTCGTGTGATGATCATGAACCCTAACCGTACGGGAAAAATACGGGGGCGCACACTGTTCCGGTAATCATGTAAAACCGCGGAATCTCAAAGGAACTCAGGGGTAATCCGAGGGGTGCTCAGGGGGTAATCAGGGTATGGCCGGGGTCTTTGTCCGCACAAGGGCAGGGGCCTCGTTCCGCAGTGTTGGGGGCGAGGGCCTCGTCCCCTCGCGCTCCGGTGTCCAAGCTGTGGCGTGATCAACGCCACGGGGTGTAGGAGGTGGCCCGCACCTGTGGGAGAATGGAGACATGAGGCTACAAACTGGTGCTGCTCCCGCCACGGCGAGAGCGAATGGAATGCAAAGAACCTCTTCACCGGTTGGGTGGATGTTCCGCTGTCGGACAAGGGCCGCGCGGAGGCTACCCACGGTGGCGAGCTCCTCAAGGAAGCGGGCGTGAAGCCTGACCTCCTGTTCACGTCGATGCTGCGTCGCGCCATCATGACCGCGAACCTCGCCCTCGACGCTGCCGATCGCCACTGGATCCCCGTTGAGCGCAACTGGCGCCTCAACGAGCGTCACTACGGTGCGCTCCAGGGCAAGAACAAGAAGGAAATCCGCGACGAGTACGGCGAGGACCAGTTCATGCTGTGGCGCCGTTCCTTCGACGTGGCTCCGCCTGCCATCGAGGCCGGCTCCGAGTTCTCGCAGGACACCGACCCGCGTTACGCTGGCGAGCCCGTCCCCATGAGCGAGTGCCTCAAGGACGTCATCGCGCGTCTGCTGCCCTACTGGGATGAGACCATCGTTCCCGCGATCAAGAGCGGTAAGACCGTCATGATCGCCGCGCACGGCAACTCCCTGCGCGCCATCGTCAAGCACCCTGGATGAGATCTCCGACGAGGACATCGCCGGCGTCAACATCCCCACCGGCATTCCGCTGGTGTACGAGCTCGACGAGGAAACCCTCAAGCCCATCAAGAAGGGCGGCACCTACCTGGATCCCGAGGCCGAGGCGAAGATCGCCGCGGTCGCCAACCAGGGCAAGTGAGCTGAGCGGAGCCCCGGCATCGTCTGCATGGACGAGGCCGGGGCTTCGTCATGCCCGGAAAACCGGGCTTTTCGGGGTGTGATGCCCGTCCTTATGGCGCACGTTTGATCGTGAGCAGGGTCGCATGCTGGGACGAATTGCGGTCGTGCTTGAAGTTGGTTTGTGTCGATCCTTGTATGCGTGTAACGTTGAGCTTTCACACTGTATGGGTCGGTTTTGCTCGCCAGCTGGTAGAATAGTTGTGCTATCCACGCACGCACCCAGGAGTCCATCCATGTCGTTTGAAATCGGTCAGACGGTCGTCTACCCGCACCACGGCGCAGCCACGATCGAAGAGGTCATGACGCGCACCATTCGTGGTGAGGAGCGGACGTACCTGAAGCTGCGTGTGAACCAGGGCGATCTTGAGATTCAGGTCCCCGCTGAAAACGTCGATATGGTCGGCGTCCGCGACATCGTCGACGAGGACGGCCTCGAAGAGGTCCTCTCCGTCCTGCGCGCCCCCTACATCGAGGAACCCACCAACTGGTCGCGCCGCTTCAAAGCGAACCAGGAGAAGATTGCCACCGGCGACATTGTGAAGGTCGCCGAGGTCGTGCGTGACCTGACCCGCCGCGACGACCTGAAGAAGCTGTCCACGGGTGAGAAGCGCATGCTGACGAAGGCCCGCGGAATCCTCACCTCCGAGCTGGCCCTGGCGCGCAATATTGAAAAGTCTGCCGCCGCCGAGCGCCTCGACGCCGTCCTGGCTGAGGGTCGCATCGAAGTCGAAGAAGATGCCGTCGAAGAGTGATGCCCGCGCGGTCCTGACGGCCGCAGGCTCCGGCTCTCGCCTCGGCTGCGAGGGTCCGAAAGCACTCGTTGAACTCTCGGGTCGCCCCCTTGTGTGGTGGGCGGCCCGCGGCCTACGCGCCGGGGGAGTGGGCGCGATCGTCGTGACGGCCCCGGCCTCGTCGATCGAGGAATTTCGTAGCGCCCTGTCCGATATTGACGATCTGACAGTCGTCGCCGGCTCTGATCGTTCGCGTCAGGAGTCCGTGGCCCTCGGCCTGGCCGCGCTTTGGCCGGTGCGAGGCGGACACGGTCGTCCTCGTGCACGACGCGGCCCGTCCCCCGACTCCTCCGCAGGTCACCGAGCGCGTCATCGATGCGGTTGCCGGCGGCGCGGGCGCGGTCATTCCCGTCCTGCCCGTCACCGACACCCTCAAGACCGTGGATGCCTCCGGCGTGGTCGTCGGCACGCCGCGCCGCTCCGACATGGTGGCCGTGCAGACACCGCAGGGTTTCCGCTGGGACGTTCTCATTCGTGCGCACGAGGAGGGCGCCTCCCTGGGCGCCGACGAGACCCGGGCGGCCACGGACGACGCTGGCCTCGTCGAGGCGATCGGCGGGACCGTGCACACGGTCGCGGGCGACGAGCGCTCCATGAAGGTGACGCGCCCCTCGACCTGGCCCTTGCGCAGATCCTCGTCGCCGAGGAGGCGACCGTCTAAACGCACTGCCCGGCTCACGTCGGCAGCGTGGACATACGTCAGGGGGCCGTCAGGAGCGAACGCACGAGCTGCGCGCCCTCCGGCCGACCGAGCTTCGCGCGTTCCTCCGGCTTGTCGACGAAGTAGTCGATGAGGCGCCGCAGCAGAACGAAGCGCATGGGGCGCCCGTCATATCAAAGACCAGGCTCTCCTCGAGGCCGTCGATGCAGACGTGCATATTCATGCTCGGGAAGAAGGCAGAATCGTCCGCGGTGAAACCTTCAATGCGGGGTGTAGATCCCACGGGATAGGCGTTGGGGAGCTGTCTGTGAGCGGGTGAATCTCCATATGATCGGGCGAGAACACGATGAATGGGCCGCGGTGAATACAAGAGGGCGCCACGGATTGCTGACGCACAGCATGAAAGATATTGCCGATAGGAGGAATCCGCAGAGAATATGAATGATCGCGTGCACGATCGGGACCTGAAGTGCTGGCTCGACGATGAGGGAGATCGGTCCCGCGGTGATTCCGAAAGCGTAGGAGTAACGACGCACACGAACCTGAATAAGGGATGGATAGAGTGCCATTCCTCGTGGCTCCGCGTGCACGACCGGACCCCTGCGACGGCGAATGGACTCCGCAATGCCGATCACGAGGGATGCTGGGCACAGCAACAGACAATAGAAAAACAACAAGACGAGCAAGCTGGGCGGCAGAATCCCGCCTAAGAAATACAAGACGATCACCGCGACGGGACAAGCGGCTGCGATGAAAATACCAGTTGAGGGGCTCCATTTGGCGCCCGCCGGCAACGGGAACGCTCAACATTGGGCTTTGCTCCATCGTCTTCTCCTTCCAGGGTGACATCCCAGCATATGACATGCGGTCAGGTCGCGCTGGCGGTTCCCCGGCCTCGTTCCTGGGGCGGCCCGAAGAGAACGTGAGCTACGAAACGTGGTAGTTTCACCCTGGACGCACACGCGCCTCCGAGCACTCCCCATCGAAGGAGCCCGATCCCATGAGCACAACGCCCACCACCCCACACCGCGTGATTACGCGCCAAGTCGTCGACTGGGCGGCCTGGGACTGGGGCAGCGCCGCCTTCAACGCGGTCGCCACGACCTTCGTGTTTACGACCTACCTGACCAGCGACGGCGTCTTCACCGACTCGGGCACCGCCTCGACGTGGCTGAGTAACGGCATGACGATCGCGGGCCTGTTCATCGCCCTGCTGGCCCCCATCACCGGTCAGCGCGCCGATCGACGAGGCCGGGGCGGAGTCTGGCTCGGATGGTTCACGGGCGCGGTCGTCGTCTGTATGCTCGCCATGTACTTCGTGCACCCCGAGTCGGTCCTCGGCCCCAGGGCGCCCTCATGCTGGGTATTGCGCTGCTCGGCCTGGGTAACGTGTTCTTCGAGTTCGCCTCGGTGAACTACAACGCGATGCTCAACCACCTGGGCGAGAAGGAAGACCGCGGCAAGATCTCCGGCTTCGGCTGGGCAGCCGGCTACATCGGCGGCATCGTCCTGCTGCTCATCCTCTACGTCGGCCCTCATCGGCGTCAACCTGCTGAACGTGCCCACCGACGCGCACCCTGAACATCCGCATCTCCATGGTGATCGCCGCCCTGTGGCTCGGCGGCTTCGCGATCCCCGTCATCCTCCACCCGCCGATGCCCAAGAAGGTCCAGACCGGCGGCGACAACGAGTCGATCATCGACTCCTACAAGCTCCTGCAGGGCGCACCGTGCGCACCCTCAAAAACGAGGCCCCGCACACCCTCTTCTTCCTCATCGCCTCCGCCGTCTTCCGCGACGGCCTCGCCGGCGTCTTCACCTTCGGTGCCGTCCTGGCCAAGACCGCCTTCGGCTTCACCGCCAGCCAGGTCATGATCTTCGCGATCGCCGCGAACATCGTCGCCGGCCTCGCGACCGTCGCCTTCGGATGGGTCGACGACAAGATCGGCCCGAAGAAGGTCATCATCCTGTCCCTGAGCGCGATGGTCGTCGCCGGCTTCGGCGTCTTCTTCCTGCACGCCCGCGGCCCCGCCGTCTTCTGGAGCCTCGGCCTGGTCCTGTGCGTCTTCGTCGGCCCCACGCAGTCCGCGTCGCGTTCCTTCCTGTCGCGCATCATCCCCGCGGGCCGCGAGGGCGAGGTCTTCGGCCTCTACGCGACGACCGGCCGCGCCGTGTCCTTCATGGCTCCCGCCATGTACAGCCTCTTCCTCATGCTCGGCAAGCGTATGACGCCCGCCGGCGAGGACTACACCTACTGGGGCATCCTCGGCATCATGCTGATCCTCGGCATCGGCCTGGCCCTCACGATCCCCGTGAAGGCGGACCGCGCGACCCTGGCACACATGGAGGACTGAGCTCCTCGACGAGGCGCCCGCGCCCGACAACGATACGTCCCCGACGCAACCGAGTGATCCTCGGGCGTCGGGGGACGTTCTTTGTCGATCCGCTTAGTTGGTGTCGGGCGTGAAGGCGACGATCGCGCCGCTGCGAGCCCCGATGAGCAAGTCGTCGTAGACCCACACGAAGGTTGTCAGGTCTTCGAGGCTCGGCGACACGAACGTCATCGGGTCCTCCGTGTTGAAGAAGAACGTCTGTGTGGGAGCAGACGCCAGGCCCTGGATATAGAGCGCCCTGCCGTCAGCGCTGGCGCGCATCTGGGCGGCCGACCACGTGTCGGTCGAGAACATCTCGGGGAAGGACTCGCCGGGATTGACGGTGTGAGTGTCGCCCCCGCTGCTGACCATCAGGGTGTAGCCGTTGGTGTTCTTGGAAAAGACGCGCTCCACCGTTGCCGTCGTCCACGGCGCAATGCCCTGCGTCAAGAAGGCACCGAGGGTCTGCAACGCTCGGGAGCTCGCGGTCTGAGGTTGGGAGCTTGTCGAGCTCCCAGGCGGACCCGAAGGTGCCCACGACATTCCCCGCGGTGTCGTAGCCGACGGTCTCCTCCTCGCCGGCTACGAGGATGCCGTCGTTCGCCAGCGTGATCCTCGACGAGGTGCGGGCGCTCGCGGAAGGCGCGTCCCCGAGCGTCGTGGAGTGCTCCCGTGGCCGGGTTGATGATCTGCGGAGCGTGGTGGGCCTCGTCGACGGGGACGACCACGGCGGCTTCCGTGCCGGTGCCGATGACGGCCGTCGTGGGCTTCGTGATCCCCGAGTGGGCGAGGCCCATGCGGCGCTGGGGCGAGGTCTGAGTGGTCCAGAGCCTCGTCCATTCTCCCGAGTCGTGGGACCATCCGGAGCACGAGCTGAAGGTGTCGCAGGTGACGAGGACGCCGCCCGCCACCCCCATCGGGAGGTCGAAGCCCCAGGGCGCCTGAGTCTGCTCGCCGGTTGACCGATCCACGATGATGTCGCTGAGCAGGATCTCTCCCTCGGTTGTGACGGAGGAGGGAATGCCTCGGCGCGTATACGGGACGGATTCGGCCCGGTCGTGCTCCACTGAACGACCGGCTCGACGCCCGAGACGTCGTAGGCGGACACAGTGGTCACTGCGTCGGTGCCGCTTCCGTAGGTCAGCGTGTACAGGGTCGAGCCTTCGGTGATCAGCTGCGCTGGTAGGAGAGAACCGTCCTCGGCAAGGAGCGTCCACGCCCTTGCAACGCCCGAGGCCCACTTGCTCGAGAGCTCGCCCGTGCTGGTCGCCTCTCCGTGGTAGCCGATCGCATTCAGTCGCCCCTCCCGTTGCGGGCCATGAATGTGCGGTTCGGGTACCCCACGACGGCTGTCAGAGAGGTAAAGGAGGCCGGCGCCGAGTAAGAATGCGAGAACGATGCCGAAGATCGCGATGATAGCGACACTGATCAGGAAGAGGGGCGTCTTCCGTGAACGTCTGGGCTGGGGGAGCCAGTCCCGGACTGGGGATCGTTGGTGCTCACAAGCTGTGCCTTTTCTGTCGTTGCCCAATGCGGGGGAGTCACGAGGCCTTCGGGTGAATGCCACGATGCCGTCGATCGTCACGCCGACGGCCAGGTCGTCGAAGACCCAGGAGAGGTCTTCCGCGTCGTGGAATTCCTCCGATCCGTGTCCCACTCCGCTCGCCGTGTCGAAGAAGAACCTGTCGCCCCTATCGGCGTGATCGACGGACTCGACGTACACGACCGACGTGTCGGCGCTGGCTCGAACCTCGGAGGGCCAAAAAGTGCTGACGTAGTGATGCTGGTCGTTATTCCCGGGATCAAGAGTGAAGGGCGGGCGCCCGTCGCTCGGCGTCACCGTGAGGCTGAAGGGAGTGCCGGGTGCCGCCTGTGCCGGGGCTGTTACCGACGCGTTCGTCCACGCCGGACGGGCGCCGCTCAGGAATTCTCCGAGTTCGGCCGTGGTCGGCATGCGTCCGTCGAGCGTCGGCATTCTCTTCGTCTGCTTGTAGGACTGGGTCCCCGTAATGAAGCCATCGGCGTCGTACGTGACGAAGAGGTCATCGTTGAAAACCAGGAGCCCGTCGCTGGTAACAGCAAACGACGCAACGTTGTTCTGCTTTGTCCCTGAAGGGGCTCTTGGAGCCAACGTCCGTGAGCCGCCCGGTTCGCGGATCGAGGAGCTGGGCCAGGTGTGTCGGCGAATTGACGGGCAAGACGACCGCCTGGTGCTCTCCGGGTGCCGATCACGGGTGTATCGGGTAGGGTGAGCTTGTCTAACGTGAACAGGGCTCCTTTTTGGCTGGTAGTGGTTGTCTCCACTGGCGCACCCACGATGAGGCCTCCTGCGTCCAGCCTGAGCACGCCTGTTTCTTATCGCAGGCTACGACGATGCCGTCAACGGCCGCGAGCGCTTCCGACCCTCCCAGGGGCCGAGGGACTGCGCCCCCGACGCCTTGTCGATGACGATGCTGCCGACGATGAACTGATCCCCGTCGGACACGAAGCTGGGACGCCCGAACGACTCGGGAGGGGGCCCGTCGTCGCCAGAGCTCGCGCGCCTGCTCGGAAGAGATGTCGAAGGCCGCAGCGGTGACCTGGTGGGCGGTGGGATTGGGGTCTTCGAAGAGGGCGTACAGGGTGGTGTTCTCCACGGTCGTGAGTGCCCTGGGCCCGTACTTCGTCGAGGGAAGGGGATCCTCCACGCCGTCTCGACGCCCGAGGCCCAGGCGGGGAGATCGCTCCCGTGCTCGTCGCGTCCCCGGAGTACCCGACGGTGGGCATCGAGGCAAATGAACGCTGCTTGTCCGGTGTTGAGGGGTGATGACGTGAGCCAGTTGATGCCGAAGACTGCGGTCATGGCGACGGCGGACAGCAGCACTGCGAGAAGGACCGTCGTCGCGCGGCTCTTCGGGCGAGGCCGGGGCGGGCCGGGCAGGGGAACGGTGCGCGCCGCGCTCAGTGAGTCGGTGTCTCCCTCGTGGGCGGTACACCGGTGCCCGTGTGATCGTCATTGGTCATGAGTAGTTTCTATCACAGGGGCGGTGTCGGTGTAGTAACCGGATGGTGACCCTCAGGAGGACGCCGGGACGAACGCCTTGATGCCGTCCTCGGTTATGCCGATGAGCATGTCGTCGAAGACCCACATGATCTGTTTCGGAGCGTTGAGTTCGGGTGACGTGTACATGAGGCCGTTGACGGTATCGATGAAGTATCGGCTCTTGTCCTGGTAGGTGAAGGTATCGGCGTAGAGAACCGAAGCGTCCGCGCTCACGCGGACCTCCTTCGGTTCGAAATAGCACGAGCTGGTCAGGTACTGGCTCAGCGCTCCGGGGACCGGGGTCGTGTGCGCCGACCCGTCGGAGCTGAGGGTGACCTCGATGGAACAGTCGTCCTCGCCCACGAGGTCCACCGTGCCCGTCGCCCAATTCGCGGTCTTCGTCGTCATGAAGGTCTTGATGTCAGCGGTGCTCGGCTGGTTGCCGTCACTGCTGACTGCGGGCAGAAGTGAGTACCCGTCAACCGTGAAACTGGATTGGACGGTTCCCCTGCTGTCGAGGACCGTTCCCTGCTTCGTGCTGAGGTCAAGGACGATGAAGCCGTCACTCGTCACCTCGATATTGTGGGTCTTTTCAGTCGCGCCGGGAGGGGGCAGGACCGTTCCCAGGCCGGTGTGGATATCGAGGATCTGCAGGGGCTGTTCGGAGCTAGTGGGGACCAGAGTTGATGCGCGCGTACCGCTGCCGGCGAGAATCGCGCCCTCGGGGGCGTAGCCGAGGCCCTGGGTCGCAAATCCGTACCCCAACTGCGGATTCGTGGGCGTCTCCCACCGATTCGTCCACACGCCGGCTGTCTGCGTCCACCCGCTGCACGTCGATGGTGTCGAGCAGGTCACCACGATGCCGTCGGCCTGAGCGATGGAAACTCCCCGCCCCACGGGGCCTGTGTCTGCGCGCCGGTCGCCTTGTCGATGACCACGTCGTGGAAAAAGAGCTGGTTCTCGCCCGACACGAATGCGGGCGTGTACGTCGCGATCGCCGAGTTTTCCGTGGGGCCGATCGTGTCCCACAGGAGGGTGGGCTCCTCCCCGGACAGGTCGTAGGCCTGCGTCCTGACGGCGGAACCGCGCTGGCCCTCGATCGTGTCGTAGCCTGCGACGTAGAGGACCTGGCCCTCGACGAACATCTGCGGTTCGAACTGAGTCATCTCAGGCGGCAGCTCGAGCGTCCACGCGGTCGCCACGCCCGAGGCCCACTGCGCAGAGATGGAATGCGTGTTCGTGGCGCTCCCGCGGTACCCGGGCGCGCGGGTCGGCAGACCCTCCGCATGCTCGCGCACCTCGGAGTTCGCCTGCGCGGCTGAACGCGACGAGGACGGTTGCGATCCAGGCTTCGACGATGATTCTCTGTGACCGGGCGCAATGATTGACAACCCGACGCTGATCAGGACGATCCACATGATCGACGTGAGGAGGAGGTGGGGTCCCTTTTTCGCGGGTGCCGGCGCTCCCTCGGTCGTCGCGGGCGTGGGCTCGACGGCGACGGTCGGCCTCGATGCCCGCATGCTCCCGGACCGCTTTTGCGGCGATGCCGTGGCAGCTTTGTGGGGGGTGCTGTGCGTCCGGGCTGTTGCAGCTCCCGCCGTCGGTGCAGATCCCGCCTCAGGGACCGCGTCTGGCTGAGGAACGTCGGCCGGTGCGGGCGGCGTAACGGTGAGGAACTCGTCGAGGTCCGGCATCACCACCTCTGGCACCGCTACCTCGGGCATCGTCAGCTCCTGCAACGCTTCCAACTCTGGCAGCGGCGGAAGTTCGGGCAGATCCGCGACCCCTGGAAGAACCCCAAAGTCCGGGAGATCAGGAATATCGACCTGTGACACGTCGTCCCACGCGTCGGAGGAATGAACGCGCGCGGGGTCGTCGGATGTGTGATGCAGGTCGTCGTTGCTCATGACACGTTTCTACCACGTTGCGTGCCCGGCGGGCGCTCGCGGGTTACTCCTCGGCGCGCACCATGAGGGCGCTCGCCAGCGCGGCCACGCCCTCGCCTCGGCCCGTGAAACCCAGGTGATCCGAGGTCGTCGCCGACACGGTGACCGTGCCCCCGGCGATCTCGCTCATGACCGCGCAGGCCTCGGGCAGTCGCGCGGCCATACGAGGCCGGTTCCCCACGACCTGCACGGTCGCGTTACCGAGCACCCAGCCGGCCTCGGCGGTCATGCGGCGAACCTCCTCAAGGAGCGCGCGCCCCGAAGCGCCCGCCCACTCCGGGCGATCCACGCCGAACACCGTGCCGAGCTCGCCCAGCCCAGTGGCCAGCAGCATCGCGTCGCACAGTGCGTGCGCGGCCACGTCCGCGTCCGAATGGCCCTCAAGGGGGCGCTCACCCGGCCACTCCAGGCACGCGACCATCAGAGGGCGCGGCGAGTCGGGAGCGGCGAACGCGTGGACGTCGACCGCTTGGCCGATGCGGAAAGGCAGATCAGTCATGAAACCAGGGTAGCGTCACGAGGAAGTCGGCGTGAAGGCGATGAGGCCCTCGTCCGTCACCCCGACCAGCAGGTCGTCGTAGACCCACGTGAGGTTCTGCGCCGCCGTCAACTCGGTCGAGGTGTACACCTTGTTGTTCGCCATGTCGAAGAAATAGACGCTCTGTTCCTTGTATCCGATGTTCAGAATGAAGGCAGCGGTTCCGTCGGCGCTCGCACGCGCATGCGTGGGGGAGAAAGAACAGGGTGGACGGGTGCTGGAAGAAACCCCCACCAACCCCTCTGCGGAGTATTTCGCAACGCCTCCTGAGGTCTGCACCGTGAGGGTTTTGGCACCTGTCGCCGGTCGCCTCCAGCATGCCCGTCGTCCATGGTGTCCTGCCCGAGTCGAAGAAAGCATCCCACTCACTCAGAGTCGGCATGCGGCCATCTTCTGCGGGGATAATGTACTTAAGGCTCCGCCCAAAAGTGCCCAGGGAATTGCCGGACATGTCGAATTTTTCGAGCAACGTGGCGTTCTTACGCACGATGAGGCCATCGGCGGCTGGATACAGAGCGTCGTAGGAATAGGAGCGGGCATTAGCTAAACGCCCCTCTTGTCCAAAGGTCGTCACAACACCCGTGTGTACGTTGACGATCTGTGGGTTCCTGTAGTCATCGACGGGAACTAAGGCGGAAGCCTCCTCTCTGGTCCCAATCGTGCGCGGCCCGTCCCATCGTGAGAGGGAGGAGTTACGGGACTGTTTTCCCGTAATGCTCTGCCACTGCTGTGTCCAGGAACCGGATTCCTGCTTCCACCCGGCGCAGGTTTCCATGCCGGAACAGGTCACCAGGGATGTCGTCGACCATGGTGATCGGATGGCCGTCCTCCCACGGCGCCTGTGTCTGAATGCCCGTCGATTTCGAGATCAGGACATTTTCGATGGCGAGCCACTCGCCGACGGAGACGATGGAGAAATCTGTCCCCGAGTATGGGATCTGCATGGACCCGTCGTTGGATGTCCACAGCACGGCGGGCTCGGAGGAGGAGACGTCAATGGCTGCAAGAGAGATGGAATAGGAATGATGGTCCCGGGAGACCATGTAGAGCGTTGTGCCGTCGGCAAACAGGGTGGTTTCGGATGGGTTGTCAATGCCGGTGCGAGGTTCAGGAAGGGTCCAGGCGACGCTCACGCCCGCAGCCCAGTCCGACGAGAGAACGTTCGTGTTCGTGGCCGAACCCTTGTAGCCCTGGGAGGCTACCGGCTTTGCGGTGGGCTGTGGAATCGCTGTGATGAAACGCGGTAGCGCGAAAAGGAGAGCGATGACCGCGAGGATCGCGGCGACGATGAGTGCTGCTTTCTTCCTCTGCAGTCGTATGTATGCCTGATGGTGCGCGATACGCTCAGGGTTGGTGCGCGTGCGCGGAGGACGAAGGCCATTCCGGGGTGCGCTCGCGGGGACGAGGCCTCGTCGCGAGAAGCCGATGAGCGGGGCGTCGCCGTGGTTCGCGTCGCGCCCGTGACGAGCGAGCCCAGGACTGGTTTCAACGACGAGGCGACGCCCGAGTCGCCCGCCGCGCTGCGTTGCGATTGCTCGGCGTTGCTCTGCGTCGTCGGCTCGGCTTCGGGTGCGGGGTGGAATCCGCCTCGGGGAGCCCAGCGGGAAAAGTCGTTGCTCACACCACGTTTGTACCACACGCCCCAGGGGAGTCTCCCCCGATCCCATGCCCCGGCCTCGTCCATGTTTGTGACGAGGAACGGGCGCCCTCGCAGGCCACGCCCCTCTCCGATAGGATCGACCCGTGCGCTACATTTCGACCCGACGCGGCCCCAACACGCCCACCCGTTCCTTCAGTGACATCCTCCTGGAAGGCCTCGCCCCCGACGGCGGCCTCTACCTGCCCGAGGAATACCCGACGCTGTCTCGCTCCGATCTGGACGAGCTGCGCATCGTCCCTGCGCGAGGACGGTTACGCCGCCATGGCCGCCGGCATCATCTCCCTCTTCGTCGACGACATCCCCGCCGACGACCTGAGCGCGATCACCGCCCGCGCCTACCGCACCCCCGCCTTCTCCGACCCCCAGATCGTCCCCCGTCGACGCCCTGGAGGGCACTCGACCTGCACATCGCCCACCTCTCGAACGGCCCCACGGCCGCCTTCAAGGACATGGCGATGCAGCTCCTCGGCGAACTCTTTGAATACGAGCTCACCCGCCGCGGCGACTGGCTCACCATCGTCGGCGCCACCTCCGGCGACACCGGCTCCTCCGCCGAGTACGCGCTGCGCGGCCGACGCGGCCTCTCCGTCGTCATGCTCACCCCCGCCGGCCGCATGACCGCCTTCCAGCGCGCACAAATGTTCTCCCTCCTCGACGAGAACATCGTCAACGTCGCCGTCGACGGCGTGTTCGACGACCGCCAGGATCTCGTCAAGGCCGTCAACATGGACGCCGACTTCAAGGCCACCTGGCACGTGGGCGCCGTCAACTCCATCAACTGGGCGCGCCTGCTCGCCCAGGTCTGCTACTACGTGGCCACCTGGCTGCGCGTCACCGAGGAGGGGGCCGACGCCTCGTCGAAGGTGAGCGTCGTCGTGCCCTCGGGCAACTTCGGCAACGTGTGCGCCGCCCACATCGCCCGCCAGATGGGCGTGCCGCTGGGCACCCTCGTCGTTGCCACCAACGAGAACGACGTCCTCGACGAGTTCTTCCGCACCGGCGTCTACCGCCCCCGCTCCTCCGCGGACACGCTGGCCACCTCCAGCCCGTCCATGGACATCTCCAAGGCCTCGAACTTCGAGCGCTTCATCTTCGACCTGCTGGGACGCGACGGCGACGCCACCCGTGCCCTCTTCGACGAGGCCCTGGCCCGCGACGGCTACTTCGACCTGTCCGGCACCCCCGAGTTCGCCGCCCTGCGCGACACCTACGGCTTCATCTCCGGCACCTCCTCGCATGCCGACCGCCTCGCCGAGATCGCGCGCACGGAAAAGGAAAGCGGCTACCTCCTCGACCCGCACACGGCCGACGGCGTGCACGTCGCCCGCGCCGTGCGCTCCCAGATCGAGGGACCGCTCGTTGTCATGGAGACCGCGCTGCCCGTCAAGTTCGCCGACACGATCCTTCAGGGCCACCGGCCACCTCCCGCCCGTGCCCGAGCGCTTCGAAGGCATCGAGGCCGCGAAGAGCGCGTCACGGCGCTGGCCAACTCCGCCGAGGGACCTCAAGGCGCTCATCCGCGAACGCGTGCGCCCCGGCGCCTGAGCTTTTCTTTCGACTCGACGAGGCCCGAGCCCCCACCCGCGAAGCCGCACCGTTTCGCCTGTCGGGGCCCGGGGCCTCGTTACATACTCCCGGGGAGCGCCCGTTTCCCTCGCCTCCCCTCCCTGCCAGGTAGGATTGATGCCATGCTGCACCTGTACGACTCCAAGAGCGCCCGCATCCAGCCCCTCAACCCGGTCACCCCCGGCAAGGTCGGCATCTACCTGTGCGGCGCCACCGTGCAGGGATCCCCGCACGTCGGCCACCTGCGCGCCGCCGTCTCCTTCGACACCCTGATCCGCTGGCTGCGCCGCAGCGGCTACGAGGTCACCTACGTCCGCAACGTCACCGACATCGACGACAAGATCCTGAACAAGTCGGCCGAGGCCGGCTGGGACTGGTGGGCCTGGGCCTACCGCTTCGAGCGCGAGTTCACGCAGGCGTACGAGACCCTCGGTGTCGAGGCCCCCACCTACGAGCCGCGCGCCACCGGCCACATCCCCGACCAAATCGACCTCGTCCAGCGCCTCATCGACGCGGGACACGCTTATTCGGATGGGCGCGGCAACGTCTACTTCGACGTCCACTCCCAGGCCGACTACGGCTCGCTCACCCGCCAGCGCCTCGCCGACATGCGCACCACCGAAGATGACGCCCAGATCGACGAGGGCCGTCGAGGCCGGCAAGCGCGACCCCGCGACTTCGCCCTCTGGAAGGCCACCAAGCCCGGCGAGCCGGCCACGGCCTCGTGGGACAGTCCATGGGGACGCGGCCGCCCCGGCTGGCACCTCGAGTGCTCCGCCATGTCGCGTCGCTACCTCGGCGACGAATTCGACATCCACGGCGGCGGCATCGACCTGCGCTTCCCGCACCACGAGAACGAGCAGGCCCAGTCCCACGGCGCCGGCTGGCCTTTCGCGCGCCTGTGGGTCCACAACGCGTGGGTGACCACCAAGGGCGAGAAGATGTCCAAGTCGCTCGGCAACGTCCTGTCGATCGGCGCGCTCACCGAGGAATACCCGGCCGTCGCCGTGCGCTGGGCCCTGTCACGGTCCACCACCGCTCCGCCATCGAATGGGGCGCCGAGACGCTGCCCGCAGCGCACGCCGCCTGGGAGAAGTTCTCCACCTTCGTGGCCCGCGCGATCGAGGCCGCCGGTGAGGCTCCGGCCTCCGAGATTGCGCTCGCACCCGCCGACCTGCCCGAGGCCTTCGTCGCCGCCATGGACGACGACCTCAACGTCGCCGGCGCCCTCGCCGTCCTGCACGAGCACCTCAAGGCCGGCAACGCCGCGCTTGCTGCTGGTGACGTTTCCGGTGTGTACCGCGAGCAGGGTCCTGGTCTCGCTCCATGCTGGACGTGCTGGGCCTGGACCCTGCCTCCGAGCAGTGGCGCGGACAGGCTGGCATCGGCGCGGGTGCCTCTGGTGCGGCTGCGGCCGAGCACTCGGCGCTGGACGCGCTGGTCCAGGCCGTGCTGGAGGAGCGGGCCGCTGCCCGCGCCGCCAGGACTGGGCGCGCGCCGACGAGCTGCGCGACCGCCTGGCTGCCGCCGGCGTCACCGTCGCGGACGGGCGCGACGGCGCGACGTGGAGCGTTGGCTGAGCTGCTGCTGAGCTGAGGCCTCGGGCGCAGGCTCCGGGGGCGCTAGTGCGTGTCGGCGATTGTCTCGCTGATTCCGCGTTTGTTCTTGTGATTGGGTGCGCTGCACCCGATCTGTGAAGCATGCACCTTCTGATCGGGTGCAGTGGCCCCATAACAGGTGCAGCGGCCCGTAACGGGTGTCGTGCCCCGTAACAGGTGCAGCAGCCTGCGCGCTGTTTCGGTCGTTGCTAGGCCCGCCGTCCGAGCAGCGTGTTGGTGTGTGATAGGTGGTTTCGTGCGTCGGCTTCCAATCGAGCTGGTTCCCCAGTAATGTCGCACGTAATTCCCATGCCCATATTTCGAGACATTGAAATGCGGTTGTTGGAATTGCAACGTTTGTGGCCTATCTCGAAAAATGACCGGGTTAAATTACGTGCGAAATTGAGGTTTGGGGTGTGGGCAGGGTGCTTTAGGGAGGGCTGATGCCACTGCCGCGGAGATGAGCGGTGGGCAGTGGTGGCAGCTGAGGCCTCTTTACGGGCTGGGGTAACCCTTCAATCGGTGGGCGCGCAGCTCGATGCGAGCCGAGGCCTTACCCTGGTGTCAGGTCGACGGCCTGAGGCGTCGCCACAGATGGGGAGGATCAGCATGGAGTACGTGGCGCTGCTGCGCGGCATCAACGTCGGCGGCACAAACAAGGTCGTCGCGAGCGAGCTGCGCGAGCAGGGTCGCCGGCGTGGAGCTACACGAACGTGCGCACCTACATCAACAGCGGCAACCTCCTCTTCGAGGCCGAGGCCGAGGCCCCGCGCGAGGACGTGGCCCAAAGGCTCGAGGACCTCCTGGCGAGCCGCTACGACTTCTCGATCGAGTGGCGCTCCTGACGGCGCAGGACTATCTCGAGGAGCTCACCACCCTGCCCGACTGGTGGCACGGCGAGGTCGCCCGCCGCGACGCGCTCTTTTTACGCGAGGCTTGGATCGCGCCCACGTGCGCGAGCGGATCGAGGCCATGGATCTGGGGGACGGGCCGTTTGCACTTCGGTGAGCACGCCGTGTTCTGGGGCAAGTTCCACGAGAAGAATTCCTCAAGACCGCCTACCACAAGCGTCTCCTGCGCGAGGACTTCTACCGCCAGGTGACGATCCGCTCCGGCTCGACCGTCGAGAAAAATCGCCTCGATGCTCGCGCGGGGAGTGAGACGACGCCCGGTCGGCGGCCTCTGCGAGGCTGAGGCGAGTGTGAGAGAGGTGTCGTGCTGCCAGCCGCCGTGATCGCAGGGTTCCCCAGAAATGTCGCACGTAATTCCCCTTCGCGTATTTCAAGTTGAAATCAGATCGTTGGGATTCTGCGGTTTTTGGATACCTATGAAAAGTAAGGGTACCCAAATTACGTGCGAGGTTGTGTGGGGAGCTGCCCAATCGTGATTTTTGGCCCCGCGCGCCCCTGTGGCCCCGATGCGGCCCGAAACCCGTACGCTTGTGTCAGTTCACGAGAAAACGAGGAGACACCATGGCCTCACACAGCGGGCGCCCCGGCGCCATCCGTAAGAAGGGCACCAGAAGGGCGCGCAGGTCGGCACCGGCGGCCACTCGCGCCGCCGCCTCGAAGGCAAGGGCCCGACCCCCAAGGCCGAGGACCGCACCTACCACCCCGCCCATAAGCGCAAGGTCAAGCGCGAGGCCCGCAGGCCCAGGAGGCCGCGATCGCTCGCGCCCGCGCGAAGTCCTCGATCCGTATCAAGCCCGGCCACGAGCTGATCGCTGGCCGTAACCCTGTCGCCGAGGCCGCCCGCGCCTCGGTCCCGATCGAGCGCGTCTTCGTCCTCGACAATGTGAAGGATGATCGCGTGGAGGAGGTCGTGCGCCTCGCCTCGACCATGGGGTGCGCCCGTGTACGAGGTCACCCGCCGTGACCTGGATGTCGCGACCGACGGCGCTGTCCACCAGGGCGTCGCCATCGAGGTGCGCGGCTACGAGTACGCCGACGCCTCGGACCTGATCGCCGGTTCCCTGCAGCAGCTGGGCCACCCGCTCCTCGTCGCCCTCGACCAGGTGACGGACCCCCACAACCTGGGCGCGGTCCTGCGCAGCGCGGGCGCGTTCGGCGCGGACGGCGTCATCATCCCCGAGCGCCTAGCGCGGGCGTCAACACGACCGCGTGGAAGGTGTCGGCCGGTGCGGCCGCCCGCGTGCCCGTGGCTCGTGTGACGAACCTCGTGCGCGCTCTCGAAGAGGCCAAGCAGGCCGGCTACTTCGTGGTCGGCCTGGACGGCGGCGGCGACGCGCCCCTGCGCGGCCTGTCGCTGGCGGACGGCCCCCTCGTGGTCGTGACCGGCGCTGAGGGCGCGGGCCTGTCCCGCCTCGTGCGCGGACCTGCGATCAGATCGTGTCGATCCCGATCGCGTCGACCGTCGAGTCTCTCAACGCGGCCGTCGCCACGGGCATCGCCCTGTACGAGGTCGCCTCCCTGCGCACGCAGGGGCTGAGCCTTCCGAACTGTCTGTCGTCTCGCCGCGGGCGCGCTGGCGCCTGCGGCGAACTCACTGGCGGCGGCGCATTGCGATCACGTTCCGCCCCGCGAAGAGGTGGTCTTTCGGCAGGGTCGCCTTCAAAGAGGAGAGCGGGCTGCGCGAGTAACAGCTCGTCGAGCTGCAACGTGACGGCGAGGTCCTGCAGATAGCTGCCGATGTCTTCCTTGGTGGTGGGGGTGTTGCGCTGGCTCACCTGAGTATCGAAGCACCACACCTCGCTTGCGAGATGCCCTTCGGCCGAGTAGGGGCCGTGCTGCGACCAGGAGTCGCGACGTCTGAAGGCGTGACGTTGCCGCCGGCCGAGAGGCGGAGTGAGGGAACAGGTCGCTGCGCGCAATCGCGTCAGTTACGGTGGAAAAGAGACCGCCCATCGTATCGAGGGCCGTCTGCGATCTCGGTGCCAACCCACCCGTTCAGGGCGAGCTGCTCGCGCATCCCCGGCGTCTCCACGGGGGTGCTCCTCCACCTCGACGCCCAGTAGTTGATGCAGCATGCGACCGCCTGGTTCAGGGTCGGTCGCGACAAGCGCGCATGTACCTGCGGCGGTTGAAAATCCGGCGCAGTGAGAAACCAGGGGTCATGACCGCTCCTTCGACAGGGAGGAACTTGGTGACGGGATCGAGGAAGCTGCCCCGCATCTGGGCGATGTTGGCGGGGGAGGGGTGGTCCTCGGGCAGATCCTCACCATCGACGAGGCGCGGGGAGCCAGGAGGATGCCCTGCTGGTGCAGGGCCGTGTGCAGGTACTCGAAGACGCGGGCGAACGGATCCTTGCCGGGGCGGGCGCGCTGAATCGCAGTATCCCAGCGGAAACACCACAGCTCGGTGCAGGCCTGCTCGGCGTCGGGCATCGGGCGGGCGGTGATGATGATCGTCGTCTTGTTGAGGTGACGCAGCTGCGCGCGCACCGCCTTCGCTGACAGGTGGATGGCGAGGCCACCCAAGAAGAGGCCCGGGGCGATCTCGCCAAGTTCCAGGAACGTGTCGTTGAAGCGTCTGCGTGAGGCCGTGACCTGCCCGGGCATGACCGTGACCTCGGTGCCCGACCAGCCGATGTCCGCGAAACGCTTGCACATCGTGGTCGACTCGCGCTTGATGCCGATGGCACGCCAGAACTGTGCGCAGCGCGCGACGGCCTCCGCCGGTGGACACGACACGGTGTACACCGTCATGGGGCGCCTCTTCAGGAGCGAATCCAGTGGCGAGGCGCGGGGAGTGATATCCATCAGCACTCCTGGGGATCGGGGTAAGGAAGCTGGGTTATCAGTGCAAGAGGTGTCTGCTGAAACACACAGACGAACGAAAAACGATACGATGAGGGCCGCAGGCGTCCTGGGAACCGTCATCGTTGGCATCGTCATCCTCATCGGGTGATCGGCGCGGTCGTGCAGATCTGGCCCTCCGCGCCCGTCGTCGGGGTGCGATCCTCGTGTGGGCGTGGATGACCGGCACGCGCGCCGCGTGGATTATCTTCGCTATCGCGGCGGTTGTCCTGATCCTCGGAACGGTCCTCAAGTACGTGATTCCCGCGCGCGGCATGAACAAGGCGGGAATCCCCCAATCCACGCTCGTGTGGGGCGCCGTCGGCGGCGTCGTCGGATGGTTCATCGGCCTGCCCCTCGGCCTCGTCCTTGGCATGGTCGTCGCCATCTTCGGTGTCGAGTACCTGCGCACCCGCGACACTGCGAGCGCCTGGACGGCCACCCTCCACGCCCTCAAGGCCTTCGGCTGGACGATCGCCATCGAGCTGATCGCCGCGCTGACGAGCGCCACCGCGTGGGGCGTGGGCGTCGCCCTGGTCGCCGCTGGAAAGCGACGCGACCAGCCGGTGCCCCGGCCTCGTCGTTCCTCCGGTACGATGGGTCTGTTGCGCGCGCCCGCGTAACAGACCCAACTAAACGGAGATACTCATGCCCGCCGTCATCGTGCTCGGCGCCCAGTGGGGCGACGAAGGCAAAGGCAAGGCCACTGACCAGCTCGGCCAGCACACCGACCTCGTCGTGAAGTTCAACGGAGGAAACAACGCGGGGCACACCGTCGTCATTGACGGGGAAAAGTACGCGCTGCACCTCCTGCCCGCCGGAATCCTCTCCGAAGGTGTCACACCCATCATCGGCAACGGCGTCGTCGTCGATCTGGACGTGCTCTTCGAGGAGCTCGAGGACATCACCTCGCGCGGCGTCGACTGCTCGCGCCTGCGCATCTCCTCCAACGCGCACATCATCCCGCCCTACAACCGCCTCATGGACCAGGCGAACGAGCGTGCGCGCGGCAACAACCTGATCGGCACGACCGGCCGAGGCATCGGCCCCACCTACGCCGACAAGATGAACCGTATCGGCCTGCGCATTCAGGACCTCTTCCACCCCGAGGAGCTGCGCGCCAAGGTCGAGGCCGCCCTGGCCCCCAAGAACACCATTTTCGAGGCCGTGGACCTGCAGGTGCTCGACCCCGCCGAGGTGTCGGATCATCTCCTCTCCTTCGCGGAGCGCATCAAGCCGATGATGTGCGACGTGTCCCTCGTCGTTAACGACGCGCTGGACCGCGGCGACACCGTCCTCTTCGAGGGCGGCCAGGCCACGATGCTCGACATCGACCACGGCACCTACCCTTCGTCACCTCCTCGAACCCGACCGCGGGCGGCGCGCTCACCGGTGCCGGCGTCGGCCCGACCCGCATCGACCGCGTTGTCGGCGTCGCCAAGGCGTACACGACGCGCGTCGGCGAGGGTCCGTTCCCCACGGAGCTGGACGACGAGGGTCGGCGAGGCCCTGCGCACCAAGGGCGGCGAGTTCGGCGTGACCACCGGTCGCCCGCGCCGCACCGGCTGGTTCGATGCCGTCGTCATGCGATACGCGACGCGCATCAACGGCCTGACCGACATCTGCCTGACCAAGCTCGACGTGCTCTCCGGCTACGAGACGATCCCCGTGTGCGTGGCCTACGAGGTCGACGGCGTGGTCACCGAGGAGATGCCCCTCGACCAGGCCGGCTTCGAGGCCGCCGTGCCCGTGTACGAGCAGCTGCCCGGCTGGAGCGAGGGACATCTCGCAGTGCCGTTCCTTCGACGAGCTGCCCCAGGCCGCCCAGGACTACATCAAGCGCCTGGAAGAGCTGTCGCGCTGCCGTATCCAGTCCATCGGCGTGGGCCCGGACCGCGAGGCCACGATCGTGCGCTACCCGCTCATGTGACGGTTCACTGAGACGGCGGTGGGGGCCGGTGCTGCGACGCAGCACCGGCCCCCACTTGTTTCACGCGCCACCGTTGGCGCGCATGTACGACAAAGCACGCCGAACCGAATGCGCCTGTCGGCGCGAAGGCCGCTCGTAGCGGCAGAGTTTGGAGCCCGGGGCATACCGGTCCGGCGTGCTCCACAACTGTACGACCGCTCAACGCCGGCTCGCATCCCGTGGCGGCGTGCATCAACCCACACGGGGCGTGCGCCACAGCGCACCTCTTCGCCGAGGCCGTGGCAGCGTGAAGCGGGTCCGACTCCGTGCCCAGTGCCCTGGAGAGCCGACCCGCGCGAGCGGCCCCTGCCTCGTCGGGCGCGCACATGTGGGACCATGGAAGCGTGATGACATCGACCCCGCCCACGCGGCGCCGCAGCGGCCAAGGCCGTGGACGTCGCCGCGACACCCTGGCCACCCGGCACGTGCCCAACAGCATCGGTACCCTCACCGTTACCCTGCTTGCGGCGGCGACCATCGTCGCGTGGTGGCTGCCCGGGTCTCGCTGGAGTGTCGGTCCCATCGTCGCGCTCGCATCCTTCCTGCTGGCCCTCGGCTGGCCGACGCTGGCGCGCCTGCACATGCCGTGGCTCGCCCAGGCGGTCCTCGCCCTGGGTGGGGCGCTCACCCCCATGGCCGTTGCCTACTGGAAGAACCTCGACATCGCCGTGCCGCTGACGGGCATCACCCTGGTTTTGCTGGTCGCGGCGACGATCCTGGATGCGCCCGCACCTCGCGACCACTCCGTGGGGCACACGAGCGAGCACTGGGGCTCCACAGCCCTGAGCGCCGCGCTCGCCTCGTCGGTCACCGGCCTCCTCATCGTCACCTCCGGATCCATGTGGGTCTCCCTGACCGTCCACGAGCGCTGGTCCGTCATCGTCCCCATGGCGGCCCTGATCGCCGTCATCGGCGCGGCCTCGGCGCGCTCGGGACGCAGCGCAAAGGCAGGCGTCGTCTACGCGATGCTGACCGGCATCGTCGCTGGCCTCGTCGCCGCGTCGATCGCGTGGATCCTCGGGCAGACCTCGGACCTGCTGCCCGTCGTCTTCCCCTTCATCGCTAAGCGTTTCGGTGAATTCGCCGCCTTCCTGACGCTCGGCGGCGTCACCGGCTTCGGCGTCGGCTTCGCCGTGTCGGTCGTCGACGCGCTCCTGGGCGAGCGCGCGTCCTCCGCGCAGTTCGCCAACGTCCTGGGCCGAGGTGCCGCGAAGTTCCTCGTCGCTGCCCTGCCCGTCTACGCGATGATCCGCATCGGCGGCATCTGAGACCCCATGACGGCTGGGCGACCGCCTGGCCGCACCCTGGCCTCGTCCCTATTTCGCTGCCAGCTGCGCGCGCCCCTGCTCGCGCGCCCACGTCCACCCGAGGCGTTAGGGCTGGAGCCATGATGGTGATACCTGCTGACCTGCCCGCACTCGTCGCTCCCGTCGCGTGGATGCTTGGAACCTGGGAAGGCTGGGGCATGTGCCGCCCCCGCAGCCCCCGGCCGGAAGAACCCGCCGAGGATTCCCCCGTTATCGAGGAGATCCGCGGCGACGTCGTCGGCGAGCAGATGCGCCTGGTGACCCGCGTGTACGCGGGCGTCGCCTCCGAGCCGATCGACCCCACGTGGGACGCGGCGAAGGGCCTGTCCGCAATCAAGAAGGGCGACCTGATCAGCGAAGAGACCGTGTACGTCTCCGTCGCCCCCTCCGACGCGCCGCTGCCCCGCCCGGCCAGTACAACTCCCGCGAGTTCACGGCGACCTCCGCGTCCACCGAGGGGCCACAGCGCCGTGTGGGACGGCGTAAGCGTCGGCCCGCGTGTGCAGATGGTCTCCGACGCGATCGCTCTCGGCGTGGGCGCGACCCGCGTGACGCACCTGGGCCGCATGTTCGGCCTGGTCGCGGGCGAGCTCATGTGGACGCAGGAGCGCACGCTTGACGGCGAGGACGAGGCCGACGTCGAGATCTCCGGCCGCCTGCACCGCACCGAGCAGGCCTCCACTGAGTCCGGCGAGGTCATCGAAGGCATCGACGACTCCCAGGACGGCTTCCTTGTCTGAGTCCCCGCTCGACTCCGAGTTCGTCGACGAGGCCGTGGCCTCCTTCGGTGCGACCGCGCACTTCGGGGATCCGTCAGGGGGAGCAGTGGGCCCTCGAGGGCGGCCGCGCGCTGGTGCGCCGCCCGGACCTGGCCGTCATCTCCGTGTCGGGGGCGGATCGGCTGACATGGCTGACGTCGCTGGCCTCCCAGATCGTCACTGACCTCGTGCCCGGCGCGAGCCGCGAGCTGCTGATCCTCTCGCCCGAGGGGCGCGTCGAGCACTGGGCGGGTGCGAGCGACGACGGGGAGGCGCTGCACCTGATCGTGGAACGCTCGGATCTTTCGGGGTTCGTGGCGTTCCTCGACTCGATGCGTTTCGCGCTGCGCGTGAGCGCCCAGGAGCGCGATGTTGCCGTGTTCTCCTCGGTCCGCGCGGGCGCCAATACGCCCGAGTCCGTGGCCGGCCTGCCCGGACACCTGTGGACCTGGGAGGATCCGTGGCCCGGTGTCGTGGACGGCGGTGCTGCCTACTTCCAGGGCGAGCGTCATCCCGGTGAGCGCACCCCGATGATGTTTCACGCTGTTTCACGCGATGCTGCGGACGAGTTTGAGGCCGCGTGGCTGTCCGCTTGCCCCGAGTCCGGCTCGCGCCGCCGCGCCGGGTACCTGGCGTGGGAGGCCATGCGCATCGCCGCGTGGAAGCCGCGCCTGGGCCGCGGACCGACGCCCGCGCGATCCCGCCCGAGGTGGACTGGCTGCGAACCGCCGTCCACACGGCGAAGGGCTGCTACCGCGGGCGGAAACCATCGCCCGCGTCCTGAACCTGGGCCGGCCCCCGCGCCGCCTCACCTACCTGCAGCTGGACGGCTCTCGCGGCGACCTGCCCGCGCCCGGCACGCCCATCGAGGTGGGTGGACGCCAGGTCGGCGTCGTCACCTCCTCGGCCCGCCACGCGGACGAGGGGCCGATAGCCCTCGCGCTGATCGCCCGCGCCGTGCCCGTGACGACCGTCTTCGATATTGACGGCGTCGCCGCCGCCCAGGAGGAGATCGTGCCCGTGCACGGCAAGTCCTCCGTGTCCCCGCAGACCCGCCCGGGCGCCGACCTCTCGCGCGAGGCCGGCCAGCGCGGCGGTTCCACGGGCTTCGGCGGCCTCGGCTCCGCCCTGGGGTCGCGCTGATGCGCGCCGTCATCCAGCGCGCCACCTCGGGAGAGGTCCGCGTCGACGGTGCCGTCGTCGGACGTCTCGCCCTCGATACGCCCGCCGGGGCGGGGAGGCGCCAGGGCCTCGTCGTCCTCCTGGGCGTCCAGCGCGGCGACGGGCCCGAGCAGGTGGCCACGGTCGCCCGCAAGATCGCCGAGCTGCGCATCCTCGACGACGAGCGTTCCGCGCTCGACGTGGGTGCCCCGGTCCTCGTGATCTCGCAGTTCACCCTGTACGGGGACACGCGCAAGGGTCGCCGTCCCTCGTGGGCGCACGCCGCCCCCGGGGAGGAGGCCGAGCCCCTCGTCGACGCGGTCGTCGCCGACCTGCGAGGCCGGGGCCTGCACGTCGAGACCGGCCAGTTCGGCGCGATGATGGAGGTCTGCCTGGTCAACGACGGGCCCTTCACGGTCCTCGTCGAGGCGTAGCATCGCGGGTTCTGTCGCGACTGTGCTTGTTTCGGGTGAGAAGGTCGTGCAGAACCATGCTCGGGCTTGTTACCGATGGGGTGTTACACCGGATCGGTAAGGTTCAACCCCTTCTGATCGGGTGGAATCTTCCCGATCAGGTTGAATCTTCCCGATCGGGTTGAACGCTCCGGGGTGCCGCATTTGAGCTTGTTCCTAAATGGTGTTACACCACTTAGGGGGTATTACACCGGCTGGGAAGTGGTGTAATGCTCCTAACTGGTGTAATGCTCCCCTAACTGGTGCAGTGCTTCTTCTGGGGCTGACTCCTCGGCCTTTCGGCATTGCCGCTTTGTGTGGTTTCTCGAAAATGTCGCATGCAATTCCCATGGCAACCTTTCAAGCATTGAAAAACGGTCGTTTGCAATTCCAACGTTTTGAGGCGTCAGTGAAATCTGGCGTGGGGGAATTGCATGCGGCTGTCAGGGGAATGCAGCATTAGCGGCTCGACACGCCGGCGACACGCCGTCGCGACGCTTCTAGTGACGCCAAACCCCCGCTGCGACCGCCGGACCTCAATGGTCCCGCCCGGTGGCCCCGGATTTTGCCTGTCGCTGCCGTGCATTCCCTGCCCCCGCCTCGGCCTTGCCCCTGGTCCGCCGCCCCGTGATCCAACCCCGGCCTCGTCCCTGCGCCCAGGGCGAAAGCGCGCGCACGGCGCGGGAGCTTTCCGTAGGCTGTAACCAGTCAACTGGGACGGGTGTGCGCCGAGCTCGGCGAAGTGCCCGTCTCGTGAAATGAGGAGAGGCATGTTCGAACGCTTTTACCGACCGCGCTCGCCGGGTCGTCGTGCTCGCGCAGGACGAGGCTCGCGGTCTCAAAGCACAACTACATCGGCACGGAGCACCTGCTGCTCGGCCTGATCTCCGAGGGCGAGGGCGTCGCCGCCAAGGCCCTGGAGACGATGGATATCAAGGGCGAGGCCGTGCGCGCCTCCGTCATCGAAATCATCGGCGAGGGTGAGAAGCCGGTCGAGGGCCACATCCCCTTCACCCCGCGCGCCAAGCGCGTCTTCGAGCTGAGCCTGCGCGAGGCCCTGCAGCTGGGCCACAACTACATCGGTACGGAGCACCTGCTGCTCGGCCTCCTCAAGGAGGGTGAGGGCGTGGCCGCCCAGGTCCTGACCAAGCAGGGTGCGGACCTGGCGCAGGTGCGTCAGACCGTCATCCAGATGCTCAGCGGCTACCAGCGCGGCGCGACGACGAGGGCCGCGAGGTCCGTCGGCGCGGGCGTGGGCGGCTCGGGTGGTCCCGAGCGTTCCAACTCCGCGATCCTCGAGCAGTTCGGCCGCAACCTGACGCAGGCCGCGCGCGAGAACAAGCTGGACCCCGTCATCGGCCGCCGCGTCGAGATGGAGCGCGTCATGCAGGTCCTCTCGCGCCGCACGAAGAACAACCCGGTCCTGATCGGTGAGCCCGGCGTCGGTAAGACCGCGGTCGTCGAGGGCCTCGCCCAGGCGATCGTGCACGGCGACGTGCCCGAAACCATCAGGGACAAGCAGATCTACAGCCTCGACATGGGGTCGCTGGTCGCCGGCTCGCGCTACCGCGGCGACTTCGAGGAGCGCCTGAAGAAGGTCCTCAAGGAGATCCGCACGCGCGGCGACATCATCCTGTTCATCGACGAGATCCACACGCTCGTGGGTGCGGGTGCCGCCGAGGGCTCGATTGACGCCGCCCAGATGCTCAAGCCCATGCTGGCGCGCGGCGAGCTCCAGACGATCGGCGCCACCACGAACGACGAGTACCGCAAGTACATCGAGAGGATGCGGCCCTCGAGCGCCGCTTCCAGCCGGTGAAGGTCGAGGCCCAGCGTCGACGAGACGGTGGAGATCCTCAAGGGCCTGCGCGACCGCTACGAGGCGCACCACCGCGTCATCATCACGGACGCCGCGATCCAGGGCTGCCGCCGAGCTGGCGGACCGCTACATCTCGGATCGTTTCCTCCCCGACAAGGCGATCGACCTGGTCGACGAGGGCCGGTGCGCGCCTGCGCATCCGCCGCATGACCGCGCCGCCGGGCTGCGCAGGCTGGACGAGAAGATCGCCGAGGTGCGACGCAACAAGGGAGGCAGCCATCGACGATCAGGACTTCGAGAAGGCCGCGTCGCTGCGCGACGAGAGTCGAAGCTCTCCGAGGAGCGCAAGGCGAAGAGGAGGCCTGGAAGGGCGGCGAGGTCCGATGAGATCGCCGAGGTCGGGGATCAGGGAGATCGCCGAGGTCCTGGCCATAGTCGACCGGCATCCCGGTCGTGCGCCTCACCCAGACTGAGACCGCGAAGCTGCTCAAGATGGAAGACGAGCTGCATAAGCGTGTCATCGGCCAGGACGAGGCCGTCAAGGCTCTCGCGCAGTCGATCCGTCGTACGCGCTCGGGTCTGAAGGATCCGAACCGTCCCGGTGGCTCGTTCATCTTCGCCGGCCCGACCGGCGTGGGTGAGACTCGAGCTGGCCAAGGCCCTCGCCGAGTTCCTTTTCGGCGACGAGGATGCCCTCATCCAGCTGGATATGTCCGAGTTCTCGGAGAAGCTTACGGCCTCGCGCCTCTTTGGTGCTCCTCCCGGTTACGTCGGTTACGACGAGGGTGGCCAGCTCACGGAGAAGGTCCGTCGCAAGCCGTTCTCGGTCGTCCTCTTCGACGAGGTCGAGAAGGCTCACCCGGACATCTTCAACTCGCTGCTTCAGATCCTGGAGGAGGGTCGCCTGACGGACTCGCAGGGCCGCAAGGTGGACTTCAAGAACACCGTCATCATCATGACGACGAACTTGGGTACTCGCGACATCAACAAGGGTGTCCTCACGGGCTTCAGACCGCGGATAACTCGACGCACGACTACGGCCGTATGAAGTCGAAGGTTGCCGAGGAGCTCAAGCAGCACTTCCGTCCCGAGTTCCTCAACCGCGTCGATGACACGATCGTGTTCCCGCCGCTGACCAAGCCCGAGATTGCGCGCATCGTCGACCTGATGATCGCCAAGCTGGCCAAGCGTATGGAGGCTCAGGACATGCGCCTGCAGCTGACGGACGAGGCTCGCGAGGCTGCTCGCGGACGTGGGCTTTGACCCGGTCCTGGGTGCGCGCCCGCTGCGTCGTGCGATCCAGCGTGAGATTGAGGATGCGCTGTCCGAGCGCATCCTGTTCGAGAACTGCAACCCGGTCAGGTTGTCACCGTTGGCGTCTCTGGAGGGTAAGGACCGCACGTTCACCTTCAATGGAGGTGATTTACTCGCCAATTGTCTTTGGCTGACAAACCAGTCACTTTGGGAGGGTGGCCCGTCGCACAGCGATGGGCCACCCTCTGATTAAGTAATCGCACATCTGATAGATTCTCGTTAACCATTAGCATGCGGTGTAGTCGTGCCACACTATTTATGGGGTATTGCTCATCGATCGAGAGAGGCCATATGTCCGCGAAAACGCGACACAATCGGATCAGTGCGAGGCGCCGTCTGCCGGCGTTCATCCTCGTGCTGCTCGTTGTTGCGCTCTGCATCGCGGGTGTCATCTACAAGGGCGCGGAGGTGACCCAGGTCAACGTCAACGACGGTGGTATCTGGGTGACCAACAAGTCCAAGCAGATGGTCGGCCACCTCGACTACGAGGCCCGCATCCTCGACGGCGCGCTGCGTACCGAGGCCACCAACTTTGATGTCGGCCAGGCGGGGGAGACTGTCACCGTCTCCGACCTCACCTCGTCGACGGTTGCGCCCGTTAACGTCACCCAGGTCTCCCTCGGCTCCCCGACGGCCCTGCCCGCGGGATCCGCGGTCATGCAGGGCGGCGACGTCCTCGGCGTCCTCGATGCGTCCGACGGCACCCTATGGACGACCTCCGCCGTGAACCCCAGCCCCTTGAACCTTTCCGAGGCGGCGGCCCTCTCCTCGAACATGGGGGCCAGCGCCTTCGTGACCGGCTTGGACGGCTCCGTCTACACTCTGGCCGCCTCGGGCACGCTGACGACCGTCAAGCGCCAGGGAGCGGTCGATCAGGCGCAGACTTCCGCGGTGGAGGGGATCCCCGAGGACGCGCGACTGAGCATGACGGTCGTCGGCGACCGGGTCGTCGCCCTCGACAGCGAGTCCAACACGCTCTTCCTGCCCGACAACAAGCGGATCGATCTGAGCGCTGCCGGCGTCGAGACCGGCGGCGTCCTCCAGCAGGCCGGCCCCAAGGCCGATTCGGTCCTGCTCGCCACGCCCACCTCCCTCGTGACGATTCCGCTGGCGGGCGGCACCCCGACGATCACCCCCTCCACCGAGGGGCGGCGTCAGCGGCACCCCGGCCGCGCCCGTGCGCCACGAAGGCTGCGCGTATGGTGCGTGGACCGGCAGCGGCGCGTACATGCGCGCCTGCGACGATCCTTCGGCGAACAAGCAGATGGTCGTCGATACGCTTTCGACCGCACGTGAGATCGTCTTCCGCACGAACCGCAAGGCCATCGTCCTCAACGACGTCGCCGAGGGCAGCGTGTGGCTGCCCGACTCGAACATGGTCCTCATGGATAACTGGGACGAGGTCGAAAACGAGCTCGAGGAAAACGAGGGACGAGCAGGACAGCCCCGAGCTGACGAACGAGGTCGCGGACCCGCCAGCGCGAGGAAAATACCCGCCCGAGGCCGAGGATGACGAGTTTGGCATCCGCCCGGGCCGCTCGACCGTCCTGCCCGTCCTTGACAACGACTCCGATCTCGACGGCGACGTGCTGACCGCAGCGCCGGTCACACAGCCCGACTGGGGCGTCGTGACCGTCGCGCGCGGCGGACGAGCCCTGCAGATCAGCGGCGTGTCAGCCGCCCAGGCCGGCTCGACGACGTTTACGTACGCGGCCTCTGACGGCCAGGCCTCGGCCGAGGCCAACGTGCGCGTCACCATTCACCCCTTCGATCAGAATGAGGCACCCGCGCAGCTGCGCGTCCCGACCGTCAAGATCGGCGCGGGTGCCCAGATCCAGTACGAGGCCCTGAGCGACTGGCGCGATCCCGACGGCGACCCCATCTACCTGAAGAACGCCGAGGCCCCCGAGGGACTGAAGGTCTCCTTCACCGAAGATGGCTCCGTCACCATCACCGAGGAGGGGGGCGTGGCCGGCCCGAAGTCGATCGTTCTCACGGTCGCCGACGACCAGGGCGGCGAGACCCGCGGCGAGCTGATCGCCGACGTTCAGGAGCCGGAAACCTGCCGCCGTCTGCGAACGGCGACCTCTTCCAGGCGCACCCGGGCGAGACCGTCACCCTCGATCCGTTGAAGAACGACACCGACCCGAACGGCGACCAGCTGACCCTGGCGGCCGTCTCCGGTGCGCCCGCCGGCGCCACGATCCAGCCCGACCTGGATCACGGAACCATCGACTTTAGGGGCGACCGAGCCGGGCTCCTACTCCTTTGCCTACACCGTGTCCGACGGTATCGCGACGACACTGGGCATTATTCGCGTCGAGGTCACGGCACCCTCGAGCGAGCCCCCCGTCGCCGAAAAACGACACGGCGGTCCTGCCGCAGGGCGGCTCCGTCCTCGTCGCGCCGCTGAACAACGACTACGATCCCTCCGGCGGCCTGCTGTCAATCGTCTCCGTGGACGCCTCGAGCGCCCCGGACATTGAGGTCGCCCTCATCGATCGCCACCTGCTGCGCGTCACCGCGCCCTGAGGCCTCGAGCACACGGTGCAGTTCAGCTACACCGTGTCCAACGGCGTCGGCGAGGCCACGGCCGACGTGATGGTCATCCCGGAGCGGCGGACCGCTCGGACCTGCCGCCCATCCTCAAGCCCGACCACGTGAAGGTGCGCGTCGGCGACGTGGGCACCGTGTCGGTCCTGGCGAACGACCGCTCGCCCGCCGGCCTGAACCTCCAGGTCGAGTCGACCCTCGAGTACGACTCCGGCTCCGCCCTGGGAACCCCCTTCGTCACGGGTAACCAGGTGCGCCTCGAGCTGGGCAGACCCCCGGCCTCATGGACGTGACCCTACTCGGTCATCGACTCCGCGGGCAACCGCGCATCGAGCACCGTCACATTCGGTGATGGGTGCCTCCGATCAGAACCAGGAGCCGCGTCCACGCGACATCACAGCCTGGGCAGCCGCGGGGCAGACCACCCGGATCGCGGTGCCCTGGACGGCATCGACCCCGACGGCGACTCCGTGACCCTCAGCGGCCTCGGCTCGTCCCCGCAGCTGGGCAACGCGACTGTTGGCCCGACCTGGATCGATTACACGCCGAACCAGAACGCCACGGGCACCGACTCCTTTACCTACACGGTCGAGGACCGCCAGGGCGGGCGTGCCTCTGCTCGCGTGCGCGTCGGTATCTCGGCCGCGCCGACGCTCAACCAGAACCCGGTCGCCGTCCCCGACACGGTGCTGACCCGACCGGACCGCATGGTGACCGTCAACGTCCTGTCGAACGACGTGGACCCGGACGGCGATCCGCTCTCGCTGGACGATGACAGCCTCGAGAGCGGCCACGCCCGAGCTCGACCCTGCAGGTCCTGTCCTCCTCGACCATCCAGGTGCACACGCCCTCGCAGGCCGGCACCTACCTCGTGTCCTACGTGGTGAGCGACGGTCGCGGCGGCTCCGCCGAGGCACCGTGACGGTCTACGTCCAGGACGACGCCCCGCTGAAGGCACCCATCGCCCGCGATGACTTCGTGTCCTACGAGGAGCTGCCCACCGACGGCTCGGCCGTGCGCGTGAAGGTCCTCGACAACGACGAGGACCCCGACGGCAGCATCAACGAGCTGACCGTGACGACCGCAGAATCTGGCGTGACCGTCGACAGCAATGACGTGCTCATCCCGGTGATGGACAGCATGCGCCTGGTCGTCTACACGATCACGGACCGCGACGGACTCACCAACTCCGCCGTCGTGACCGTGCCCGGCCGCGATACGACCGCGCCCTTCCTCAACACCGCTAGCCTGCCCATCGAGATGGACGCGGGTACCTCGCGCACGATCAACCTGGCGGATTACGTGGTGACGCGCTCGGGCCGCAGCCCGCGCCTCGTGGATGACTCCTCCCCGGTCGCCCAGACCGGCCTGGACTCGGTCGTCGCCGACTCGTCGACGCAGCTGACGCTGACCGCGAACGCCTCCTTCGGCGGCAACTCCGCGTTCCTCATCCAGGTCGCGGACGGCGACGCCTCCGACGCGGGTACGCTCACAGCCTCCCTGTCGCTGCCCGTGCGCATCAAGGCGACCCAGAACCAGCCGCCCACCTTCGCCCCGACCGCGATCCGCGTCGAGGCCGGCGGCGCGGCCGTCACGCAGGACCTCAGGCTCGGCGTGCGCGACCCCGAGGCACGGACGTCTCAACCTTCACCTACGCGATGGGTTCCGCCCCCGACACGATCTCCGCGTCGCTGTCGGGCACCGTCCTGACGGTGTCCGCGCCCGAGAACACCCCGCCGGCTCCGCCGGTTCCATCGCCGTGAGCGTCACGGACGAGCAGGGCAGCACGGTCAACGGCTCCATCCCGTCGAGGTCGTCGGCACCACGAAGCCGCGCATCCAGGTGCCGGCATACTCGCTGAAGACCTCGGTGAACACCCCGTGAGCATCGACGTCGCCTCGCAGGCCACCAACCCCTTTCCGGACACGCCGATCTCTCTCGAGGGTGCCGCAATCTCGCTGGGGGACGCGACCACGTCGACGTCCGGCACGGTCGTTACGATCACGCCGAATTCGGCGGGTACCATCTCCGTCGCCTACCGCGTCAGCGACAAGCTCAAGGACCCCTCGCGCGTCGTCCAGGGCATCATCACCGTCACGGTGACGGGCAAGCCCGACGCGCCCACCGGCGTGGTTGCCCGGGCCAAAGGCCCGACAGGTGCCACCGTGTCCTTCAACGCTCCCGCATCCAACGGCGAGCGCATCACCGAATACCGCATCTACAGCGGCGGTAGCCAGGTCGCCAGCTGTACCGAGACCGTGTGCGAGGTGAACGGCCTGACGACCGGCCGGCTGCACCTTCACCGTGAAAGCGGTGAACGCCTCCGGCGAGTCTGACGGCGCGAGGTCGAACTCCGTGACGCTCTCCGGCGTCCCGGATCGCTGGGCAGCCCGACCGTGACGCGGTGACGGTCAGCTTGCGGTGACGTGGGATGCGCCCGATAACAACAGTTCGCCCATCACCTCACCACCGTGTACGCGACGATCGCAGGGTGCCGCGGCGAGCACATGCACGACCAACGGCGAGCAGGCGTGCACCGTGAAGAACCTCGTCAACGATCGGACGTACACCGTCACGGTTGTCGCCACGAACGCGAACGGTAACTCCCAGGCGTCCCCGGGTGTGGTGGCACCCCGAAGGCGACGCGACGCGGGCCCGATCAGCCGGTCATCACGAGCGCCAGCACGGCCCAGCAGCGCGACGGTAACGCCGCTCTGGCGACCATCACCTGGTCCCTGGGTGGCTCCGGCAGCGCCGAGATGGGGGCGAACGATTGTGTCGATCGGCAGCACCAAAGACGGTCTCGGGCGGAACCACCTCCACCCAGATGACTGTTCCCTACGGCGTGGCCCTCACCGTGTACGTGACCGTCAGTAACACGAATGGTGACACGGCGACCTCTTCTGGCTACGTCATTCCGGCGGTCGTCCACGAGGATCCCTCCTCCCAAGACGACGCCGCTGGCTTCGACGCGCCGCGCCTGGGCCGCCCTCAGATAACGCCCTGGGCGAGCTTCGCATCTAATGCCCGCCTGAAGGAAGGAAACGCAGCTACACGGCCGCCGACCTGGAGCTCTTCTACGCGGATAGCGCGGCGGTCGCGTGCCCCAGCAACCCTCTGCGCCTCGCAACAATGGTGACCGCGGCGACTTCGACATCAGCCGCTCACCCGGGTGCGACGATGACCTTCTACTTCTGCCAGCGCGGCAAGAAGGACGACGGGTCGTACGTCTGGAGCGGTCACGTCAGCTGACATGGCACGGTCGGTAACGGCCAGCGCAGCCGTGACGATGACGACGACAACACGTCGATCCCCGTGTTCAACGTGTCGGTCACCCCCTACCATCAACAGCGCGCGTCCGTGTCGTGGACTATCCCGCCGGCGTCAACCCGTGCAGACCAGCGTGTGGATTAGGGGATGGAGGGGTCGACTAAGCCGACGTTCAGTGGTCGATGACCTTGTGGGCGGTCCAGGGCACTGGGCGCAGTCAACCGGTACACGGTTGTCGTCGAAATGGTCAGGTGCCGGTGGGACGCACCGGCAGGTGAGCTCACCTTCACAGCCACCGAAGCGGCTGAGAATATCGGCGCGACTTTTCACCGGAAAAACCACGTGTTCAAGAACGGGCAGGAATGCGGCTCGATGACGCTGACGGCCAAACGAGCCTCCAGTTCGGATCAGGCGTCACGCTCATCTGCACGGTCAGCACCGGGCGACCCGCTCAGGACACGAGGTTCGCTTCTCTCGGGACGCCGAGCATACGGGTATCCTGGCGGAGCAGTCACCGCTCGAGCTGAGATGCGCGGGACGTAGTGAAGAGCTGCCGAGGTCCGAATAAGACGACCATGCCCGTTACGGCAACAAGAAACATGGGACAACTCGCGGCCCTTTCCATTGAGGATGCAGCCAGGTTCGCCCAGGTCTTCAAGGGCCCTCGTCGACGGCGTGTCCGTGGCGGTCCTGGACAGCGCCAGGCCGTGCGACTCGCACTCACGACGATGTTCGCCGGCGGCCACCTCCTGCTCGAGGACGCCCCCGGTACCGGCAAGACCGCGCTGGCGCGCGCCATCAGCGCCGTTATCGACGGCACGCACTCGCGCATCCAGTTCACCCCGACCTGCTGCCCTCGGACATCACCGGCGTCAACATGTTCAGCCAGAAGGCGGGCGAGTGGGTCTTCCACGCCGGCCCCGTCTTCGCGGAGATCGTCTTGGCCGGCGAGGATCAGCGAGCGTCGCCCCAAGACCCAGTCCGCGCTCCTGGAGGTCATGGAAGAGGCCCAGGTGACGGTCGACGGTGTGCGCCGCCCCGCGCCCCAGCCCTTCATGGTCATCGCGACCCAGAACCCCGTCGAACAGGCAGGCACCTACCCGCTGCCGAGGCCCAGCTGGACCGCTTCCTCGCTGAAGACCTCGATCGGATACCCTCGCGCTCCGCGTGATCGACGTCCTCGACGGCTCGGCCTCGCCCGACCGTTCAAAGAACCTCAAGCCCCTGCTGACGGGCAGGACATCGTCGCCCGGCGGCTGGCCTCAGCGAACCACGGACCGCGCCGTCCTCGACTACGTGCGCCCGCGCTGGCGGAGGCGACCCGCGAGGACGAGTCCTCGCTGCTGGGCGTGTCCACCCGTGGAGCCATCGGCATGGTGCGCTGCGCCCGCGTGTGGGCGGCCGCGCAGGGGCGTAACTTCGTCCTGCCCGACGACATCAAGGCCCTGGCCGTGCCCGTGTGGGCGCACCGCGTCATCCGTCGACCCGACAGCAGCGTTCTCGGGCGCGACCGCCGAGGGCGTCATCCAGCGTGCCCTGACGTCGGTGCCGCACCGGCCGTCGGCGCGTCAGGAGCACCGGATACAGCGATGGAAGGGATGCGAACGGACACCCCGATGGTCTCGCCCAGACGGGCGCAGGCCGTTCGTTCGCATCCCTCAAAGCTCTCGTGGGCGCGGTCACCCCGACCGGGTGGGCGGTGATCACGCTCGCCCTCGTGGGCCTCGCGCTGCGGTTGTCTTCCAGTGGGTCAGAGGCCTGGCGTCGCGCTCTCGCCGGGTGTCGTTGCCCTGCTGCTCGCCGCGATGCGCGTCGCGTGGCGTCCCCGCACGTCGTGTCGATCCGCGTCCCCAACGAGGCGCATCGTGGCCGGCCAGACCGCCGTCGGCGAGATTTCAGTGCGCACGCAGGCGTGCCGTTCTGTGCGCTCGGGCATCATCCGAGCTGCCGATCGGTACGGGCACGGGCGAGTTCGTCGTGCCCCCGCTGGGTGCTCACGAGACCTGGGACGAGATGTTCTGATTTCCTCGCGTCACCGGGGCCTCATCAGCGTCGGCCCCGCGCGCGCCGTGCGCTCCGACGCGCTCGGCCTCGCTGCGCCGCGTGCGCGTAGTGGGACAAGCACGTCCTCCTGCACGTTCACCCGCGCACCGTGCGCGTTCCATCGATCGCGACCGGTTTCCAGCTGGACGTCGAGGGTGTCACGGGCAAGCTCTCCAGCTCCGACGTCTCGCTTCCACGCGCTGCGCGATTGCGAACCGGGCGACGACCGCGCGCGTGCACTGGCATGATCGACGGCTCACGCTGGGCAAGCTCATCGTGCGCCAGTACGAGGAGACGCACCGCTCACCACGTCGATCGTCTTGGATACGTCGCGCGACCTGTGGGATCACGACACTTTCGAGACCGCGGTCTCCGTCGCCGCTCCTGGGCCTGGCGAACCTGCGCGAATCGCGCCCTGTGTCGCTGACGACGACCGAGGGCTGGCTGCCGTCGGGCGTCGCCATGCACCTGCTGGATCGCCTTTCCGAGGTGGGGGCTCCGCTCCTTCGGCGAGCCTGGCGCCGCCGTGTGCGCGAGACGGTGGCGCAGCGTCCGGTGTTCCGCCCTCACCCTTATCGTTGGACCGGAGCAGCGTGACGGACACGAGGCCGCTCACCTGGCGCGCCTGGCCCCGATCGACGTCCCGGTCTCCATTATTCGTATCGGTGCGGAGGGCGTGCGGCCCGCCGTGACCTCGGCCGTGGTGTGCTCCTGGATTGCTCGACGCTGGACGACCTGCCGCGCGTGATCGTCGCCGGAGGCTAACGCAGAGCAAGAGCGTCGACACTACGCCTCGCGCGCATGCCGCATCGATTCCAGTTGAGGCGTGGCCGCGTCGTCCGTCAGGCGCCGCGCAGGCAGCAACGCGGGATCGAGACGCCCGCCGGCGCGCGCGAGTCGCCAGCACCCATACCTGGACCACCCGCAATACGTCTGCTGACGATCACGCAGCGCTTCGCGACTTCCGCACGCCTGCCGATCTGGTCGCTGCTCGTCCTCGCCCCTGCTGTTCGCCGCCCGGTCGCGGCACCGAGCCCGTCTTCGGCGGGGCGTGGGGGCGATCGCCGCGGGCGCGGGCGTGGCCTGCGGCCTGCTGATCGCCGCCGCCTCGACGCGCTGGCGCTGGGACGCTGACAGCCGTCCCGACGTCGTCGTTGCGTACTTCCTGCTGGGCGCGCAGCCGCCCTGCGCGCCGAGGCTCATGGGTTCTCGCCCACGGGCTAAGACGCTGCAGGTGATGGTGCTGGGTTCTCTTCCATGCGTGGAAGCGACCTGCTCACTAACGCCCCGTCTGTTCGTTTCCGGCCCGGCCTCGTGCCGTGGATGTGCGGCCTCGTGTGCGCCATGTCCTCGCGGGCCTGATCACCGCCCGCTCCGGACGCGCGGTCCTCAGGGTCGATCCGCTCGTCCTCGCCGGGCGTGCTTTCGGTCTCTTTCTGGCCTCTCGCACCACGCGCCTGTCGTGCGGGCCTGCGTGGGCGCACTCCTGCGCCGCCTGGTGGGCGCTGGCGCAGTACCACCACGCATCACGCTGGGGCAGGACGTCCTCGTGGGCGTTCTCCCCTCAGGCGGCAGGCGAAACGCCCGTACACGCTCGCGTTCGACCGTGCCGTACGTCGCGCACGCGCCTGCGCGCCCTCGCCGTCCCCGCGTGTCCGTCGGCGTCGCGCCGCTGCGCAGCGTTCAGCGCGGGCGGGACTCGCATCGTGGGCGCGACCTGGTGGACCCGCCCTCGCATTCCAGGCCTACCCCTCGCCTCCCATCCTCCTTCCGCCACTACACGACGGACCTGAAGGACGAGACCTCTGACCGTGTCCGACCTGCCGGAGAACCAGCGTGCGCATCGCGCGCGATGGACGTGTACGAGCTGACCTTCGGGTATGTCGACGAAGCGGGGCGACGGACACACGGGCTACATCCCGTGGAGTCCACGATTCGGCCGCGCCGAGGGCGACTCCCTCGGTGACCGTGACGACGAATGGCCTGTCCGGCCCGTGGGTGCCGGGTGCTCGGTGCTTCGGAGATCGCGTTCACGGGTGCGGCTCCGCCGCCCAGAAGGACGGCCTCTACGTGGACACTGCTGGGCGAACGCCGCGCTGACGACTCGGCAGGAGAACGATGACCTACAACGTGCGCGTCTTCGCCGAACCCGTGCGCGACGAGGACCTGAGATCCCTGTCGGTCGTGCCGCTGGCGGATAGAACGTGCCCGAGGGCCTGGCGACGAGGTCTCTGAGATCACCAGAACGCGTCCACGCGCCGTCCGCCGCGCGCGCGATCGAGCGAGCACCCTGGCGAACAACGGCTACCTGAACGAGAACGCAGTTCTCACGCCCGGTGTGCGCGACCGGACCGTCGAGGAATGCTGGGCAGCGACGAGTCAGCTCATCGGCGACGACCAGCGGTACTCGCGCTCATGGCCCTGATGCTGCATCAGCTGGGATGAACGTCCCGCGTCGTCATGGGTGCTACGAGCGGCTCCCAGGGCGGCCCGCACCTCTGCGCGGCTCGGACATCCGTGCGTGGGTTGAGGTCGGGTTCAGGGCGGCGTCTGGGCTGTTCGATCCCACGCCCCGCGCGACGCACGCCGCAGACGGGTCCCCGCCTCGGGCGCTGCCGCGCGCAGGTGCTCCATGGCCCCCGGAGGCTCCGCGAGGCCTGCCGCCGACGACGGCGACCAGAACGCCGACCCGATGGGGCCCCGACGGAAGCCTTCCCGTGGGGTCTCGTCGCCGGCATCTCGGGTGGCATCCTGTTGATTCTTCTGCCGCCGCTGGTGATCCTGCTGTTTTAAGGGCGGGGCGCCGCAGGCGTCGGCGCCGTGCGCCGCGCCGTGGGCGCGCTGGTCGGCTCGATGGGACAGGGTCGTGGACTTCGGCCGCGGACCCGGCACTGCGCATCGACGGCGGGCATACGCGCCAGGAGACCGCCTGGGTCCCTGGCGCTCCCAGTGGGGAGCTCTGGCGAGGACTCGGGCGGCCTTCACCTGGTGACGGGCGAGGTGCGCCACGGCGACGACGGCTCGACGGACTCGGTGGAGATCGACGAGGCCGAGGCCGGCGCGGGCCGCTACGTCATCGACGGCTGGAGCCGCTTCGGCGACGACGTGCCCGCCCCGTGGTGATCGCGCAGCTACCGCGGATATCGCGAGCTTCGCCTCGAACGGTGCCTCGCGCGACCGTGCGTGACGCGTCGGGCAGTGCTGCGCTCCCTGCGTACCCAGGTGAGCAGAAGGCTGGCTTCCTGGCGCGCGTGCGCCGCGCGCTGTCCCCTGCGACTCCCTGCGCATGCGCCGCAAGTTGCGACTGAGTGCGTCGATCGCGCGCACGATGGATGAGAGAAGAAGGCGTGACGCCAGTTTGCGGGTATGCCCCGGATTCGGTTTCAGTGGTGCGTCCGCTCGGGCCAGGGGTGGCTGCCTGACGTCTTCCTGTACCGTCAGACTGCCCGGTGCGCCGAGGTCGCCATCAGGTCGTGCGTACGCAGGCGATGAGCAGGGGCACGAAGGAGCTGCACCGCGGGCCGACGCTTGACGCTGCCGGGCCCGGCCATCCCGCGATCGTCGAGCTGCACGGTGCGGCGACGGCAGACAGCCCGCGCCTACCTGGTGATGGGTATTGCCCGGTCGCCGACCTGCTCACGCAGGGTCGCGCGCGCCCGATGATCCTGGCCAAAAGCCCTCGATACGATGATCACAGGTGTGCGGCGGCGTGGAGATGTTCCACCGCCAGGGGTTACGTGCACCGCGATATCAAGCCATCAACATCATGCTGGACGCCTACGGTGCCGGTGCTCGCCGACTTCGGCGTGGGCCTCGAAGGGTGCAGGGCGGTTGGAGGTCAGCGTTTGACGGCTTCCTCGGTGCTGTGGGCGCTCCTCGGAGCAGCAGGACGTAATTCAGCCTCGCCCGCCCTGCAGAGACGTGTGGGCGTTGGCCGCGACGACGTATGGACCTTCGTGACGGGGCGCAGCCTTCGAGATCCGATCGGCGACAACTCTGCCGCGTCGATTGCGAACCCGCGTGCGGCGTGTACTGCGATGGGCTGGGCCGCGGACGCGCTGGCGGAACCTCGAGCGCGTGCCGCGCGGCGGCTACGGCGATCGACCCGCAGGCATGCGGAGCGCGATGGAGTTTTGGCCAGGGCTGCAGCGCGTCCAGAAGAGTTGGCCTGCCGCTGCGGAGATGAGATCAGAGAGCGCTCCAAGGCCTCCGCACCCGTCTCAGCGACGACCAGAAGCGCCTGCGTGGCGCTCGTCATCGACCCGACAAGACGCGCTGCGCATCCTCGGCCTCTGTATTCCTTCGAGGGCGGGCGGGCTCCGGCGGCGTCAGGCGGTCCGGACTCCTGCAGATCGAGCGCTCCTCGGACGTGGACGAGTTGACTCGATCGCGTGGTCGAGATTCCTCGGGTGCCAGCGGGAATCTCGCCCGCCGTGGGCGTGCTCCCTGGCGCTCGGCGGCGGTCGGTCTGCCGCCGGCCTGGTCGATCGGCATTGCTGCGCGGCAGAAAGGATCGCGCATTTCTCACGCGCAGGACGACAGGCGCGTCGCTTCCCGCGCAGGGACGCGCCGTGGGGTTAACGCGCCTGGGCAGCCAGGACTGACGGGTATGCGCGATGCGTGGCGTGGTGACGTGGACGTGGACGGGCCGACCGCGCCCGGCGCAGCCGGTATCATCGCCTGCGAAGGCCACGGGCCCGGCGGGCGTCGCGCGCGGCCCGCGTAGAGACCACAGCAGCGATGGTGGATGGCGCAAGCGGCGAGATGCATGGAGATCGCGACGTGTCCCTCGCTCGTCGCGCATGTCCGGGCCGCGCTGCGCGTCGTGAGCAGCGATAGCGTGCGTGATGCGGGTCATGCGATCGGTTCAATTTCTCTCACCGCGACGTCATCGCGTCTCAGCGGGCGCTGGTCACGTCGCGTGTAGAGATGTTCAGTATCGCGCGTGAATTCTCGCGCTCAAGTACGCTTCAAAGGATGAGGCGCATGTCTCTGTGGATGAGACATGCGGAACGTCCCTGCGCAGTTCGATGGGCGCCTCGACCGACATCGGTCCGGTCCGCTCCGAAAGCGAGGATTCATAGCGTGGCGGTCCCTCCTGTTTCGCCGTCGCGGGTGGAAGATGGGTGGCCACCTGGGCGTGCCCAGGCCTCGTCGAGCGCAGTCATACTGCCTGGGAGTTTCTGAGCGCCGATCGTACAGACTGGGCGTGCAATCCGACAGACGACCTGTCCGGCGTCGCGCGATCGACGCTGCGGCGACGGCCCGTACGCCTCGCTGGCACCGATCGATGAGTCCGGCGACGCCCCGGGCACGACCCTGTCGAGCCGTCATGGTCGCTGCACTGCGCGTCGGTCCGTACTGGCTCTCATTTGACTGTTGGGTGACTCCGCGTGTATGTCGTGGGCGGCGCGACGCTCAGCTCACGACCACTCTGCTACGCTGCAGGGCGCGCGCGACCTCGCGCGACCACCTCAGGAGCGCCCGTGACGATCCCTCCGCACACGTCGTGACAAAAGGCGCTCGGTGCGGGCAGACCGGGAAGTGTAAGCCGACTACTGCAATCGTAATACCGCTGGAGAGAGAGACGATCGGGCGGTCCTCTGGCACAGACGGCGTGCACGGCGTCCTGCGTGGTCCTGCGAATTCAGCGTGCGGTTGTTGCGGCCGGCGACAGCCCTCGGGGAGCGCCTGGACACGCTCGTGCGCGTCGCTGCGTCGGCACGCGGTGACAGCCGAGCGGCTGTTGCTGGTTTGCAGGAACCAAGTCCGCGCTGACGTGACATCGAATTATCGCGTCGGATGACTGATTCCAGCGAGACGTCCGGCGTCAGTCAGAGACCGCTCGCCGGGTTCCTCGTAGAGAAGGCGTAACGCTGATGCTGCAGAGTGGACGTTTCCATGTACCCGCGGGCGGAGCATGCGATGCTCGTCGCGGGCCCTCGGTGCGAACCACTGGTTCGCTCGACTTCGCATGAGACTCCGCGGCCGACGTGGTGCGGGGACGCGCTGGCCTCAGGCGTGCGTTGACGACGCACGTTCAGGCCGAAAAGGCGACGCGCACCTCCTTTCTGGACTGTGCGCGAGCAGCCCCTGACTGACGAAATGCTGGGTGACATCGGCGCATGCGCGCCGCGGTCAAGATCACGCGAGCAGGTGTGGACCGAGCCCGATCTGGGCGTGGCGCTTCAGCGGCGAATGGCGGGCCGCTCAGGCCTGCATCGGCGGCGACGAGTGGCGTGGATGGGCTGCCCGCCGCCGACCGCGTCGAGGCCGGCGAGATCCGCATCGGTCGCGCGCTCGACGAGGGTCGAAAAGCCCTCGCGTCGATGCCCGATCGATGCGCAGCTTCCTCGCACTGACATCCCGGATACGGCGTCTCGCGCGCCCGCCGCGAGGCCCGCGAGCTGCCGGAGCCGACGCGCACCGCCCTCCGTGGACCTGGCCGCCGTCGAGCGTTCCTCGCGCGACCAACGATGGCGCATGCTCGGCAGGCTCCTGCTGCACCGATGACGACGGCGCCTCGGACGAGCAGGGTCGAGACGCCGCCGAGCGAGGCGCGGCCAGCGAAGAGACGCCAGCGGGCGCCTTCGGGCGAGCTACGTACGTCCGCGCCGCCGCGGAGGAGCCGCCAGGTGTTTCGACATGGAGTCCGCCGAGCGTGCCGGTGGTTTCACGGCGAGTCTGGCACCCGGCCTCGTCCGGTTTGTCACGAGCTCCCGTCGCTGGCACTTCCGCCAGCCCGTCGCATGAGCGCCGAGGCTGGTAACCTGGGTGCTGGGACCGACACCGGGCGACGATCCTGCGCTGGCGCACGAACTCTGGCCCGCCGCGCCCGTCGCGTTCCTGATTCACGGCGGCACCGTGTGCCTCGAGTCTCCGCGACGTCGTCATCGGCACGACCCCGACGCTCGTGCGCTGACCGGTCGCCCCGTCTGCGACCGTCCTGCGCGTGCCAAAGCCCTGGACCGAAAATCACCCGCTCGCACTGCGCCGTCGCAGTGACGACTCGGCTCTGGGCCCTCATGTGGACCTGAGGTGCAGGCTTGGCACCGTCACTGCGCCACGCCGGCAGCTCGCGCGTTTCAGGACGCATCACTTTCGCGCATGGGCGATCGCCCTGGTGTAACGGCGACCTCATCGACGACAGTGATGACTCGATCGGTCCGCGTGCGCTGGCACAGCTGATTGACGCCCTGTGGGGTAGACCTGACGGTCGCCCACGACAGGCGTTTGTATTAACCTGTGGTGTGCCGTCCACTGCCTCCCCCTGCCCGGGGTGAGGCGTGCATCAGCCTCTTCAGCCAGCGGAGGTCGGTCGATGAGGTCGTCGATCGTGGGGCATCCCTCGTCCCTCGCCTCGTGTGCGTCGTTGCGTTGGTGCGATCGCGCGTGTTGCGCCAGGCAACGCGCCGATACAAGGCGATAATCCAGAAGATGCGGCGCGATACTACGCGGACACCCCGATCGCCGAAGGGCGCGTGGAGGATAACCTCAAGGTCAGTGGGGGAGGCAGTTTCCGGGGACGCGACGAAGGAATACGGATCATACGGTTGATCTTCGCCGTAGGCGCGTGGCATCGGAACCCGATAAGCCAGGTTAAAGAGATACGCGATGCACAATCAGCGCGATCTGCGCCGCAGAAAGTCGGGAGCCGTCATCGAGTTCACGTCGGTGAGGACTCTGTCGATCGCGAAATCTACCTGGATCAGCGTCGAGACTCTGAAAGCAGTGCGGCTATTGGCAGCGCGTCGTCAGCAACGCCGCGCGCGCGCGTGCGCACATCGATACGGAAGGGTAGCCGGCGATCAGGCCATCGGTGCGGTCTCCATCCGGGCGCGGCGGACGGCCTATGGCGAGAAACAAGGCGAAATATCTGCCCGCCGACTGTCATGGTGCCGCGCCGGACGAAAGTCACGGTCTACGCAGACCCGGCATCTACGATGCTGCGTCGTCGACACCGCCTCCGAACACGTCCGCCTGACGGTGGATCAAAGACGACCTCGAGCGACCATGGATCTGCGCAAAGACGTCGACGAAGCATGGAGATCAAGGCGGTAGCGACTACCGATTGCCGCGTTGTGGCTCAAGCGCAATGCAGGAGGGTATCGGTACCGGGTGCGCTCGCGGCACGCCGGATCGCATGATCTGTCCCTCTGAACGAGCTGTCGGGCGTGCAGCGGGTGAGCATCAGACCGAACGCAGAAAAGCTATCCAGGAATCCGCCTCTCGGATCGTCGTCGTGCGTACCTCAGTGAGAGCGCACGCTCAACCCTGACGGGCGAGGTCGTCTTTGATCCCTCGAACGGCCTCCACATGCCACTCAAGCCGCTGCAGGTCGCGGGCACCGCCCGGCTGTCGCGCGGTCACGCGCCTTTCGAGTGAGACTGCGGCGTTGCCCGCTGATCGGATGGCTTTCTCATCCGTCGCGCCCCGGCGAGGAGATGATCAGCGACACGGGCTGCACGGCCTCGATGCCAATGTAAGGACAATCGCACTCATCGCGCGCGCCGTGGCCTGCGGTCCCTTGAAGCGTGTATACCTCTGCTAGCGGCGCTGGTGGGCCGGACATCCCACAAACACGGAAGTTGAGGACCGCGATGGTCGAGATACGCATACGACTTCTCCGGGGCGACGGGTCACATGAAGGACCTCCTCCGGAGAAGGCCAACCTCGCCGAATGACCCAAAGCTCGCCTGCCCGTTTCGGCCACGATCACCGCGGGCGTGCAACGCGCCTCAAAGGACTCGACCGGTTCCCGAGTCGACTGCCACCGAGGGTCACGCGCCCTGCGCGGCGTCGAGGCTCAAGATGGGCCGCCACCTCGGGCGATCCGTCCGACCCGCTCCTCGTCTCCGTGCGAAGCGGCGCGTCTCCATGCCCGCGCAGATGGAAGCCGTCTCAGCTTTATCGGCCTCAACGATGAGTCCGTGCTCGGCCTTCGCTATGCCCGTGTAGCGGTGGCAGGCGCTTCGCGTGGGACTCCTACCGCCGCCTCATCCAGATGTTCGGCAAGACCGGTCCTCGACATCGACGGCGACCTCTTCTCCGACGCCCTCGACGGGCTCAGGCCGAGCGCGTGGCGTCAAGGGCGACGCAGGCAGGCTGACGAAGGACCTCCAGGGGCACTCGTCCGACGCACGTTCAAGGGCATCGTCGAGGAACAGACCGGCTGGCGACTTCCGCAGGACCCGCGCACCCAGATGGTTACATGGGCATCGAGGCCGTCTTCGCTCCTGGAACACCGAAGCGCGCCGCATCTACCGCCGCCGTGAGCGCATCCCCGACCTCGGGCACCGCCGTCAGCATCTTTGCACCATGGTGTTCGGCAACGCATGACGGCCGGAGCACCGGCGTGTACTTCACCCGCGACCCCTCCTCGGCCACGCCGGCGTCTGCAGCGACTACCTCGAACGCGCATGCGAGGACGTCGTCGCCGGGCATCGCAACACGCTGGCCCTGTCCGTTACTCGCGCGCATCTTACAAGACCCGTCTGCGGCGAGCTGCGCGCCATCATGCATGAGCTTCGGGACCCGCTACCGCGACGTAGCTGCGACATCCAGGTTCACCGTGCCAGGCGCTGCCCGAAAGCTGTGGATATGCTCCAGACCCGCGTCCAGCCGGCGCACCGCCGCGCCGCGTTCCGCATCGCCACCCAGCTCCTGGGCGAAAAGCTCGCCACCCGCGATGACGAGGCCCTGGGCCGCGTCACGGCGACTCAGCTCACCCAGCTGATGTTTCCGCAGTTTCGACGCGAGGCCGAGCAAGGGCTCATCTCGCTCGCGGCATGGCCGCCTCCCGAGGCTTGCCGCCGTCCGGCGAGGCCGCCTGCAACGACGCCCAGGCCGTCAGCCGCCAGCGAGGGCGTCAAGACCGTCCTCGTGCGTCGCAGGACCAGCGACGACCTGCCCGGCATGGTCGCCGCCGAGCGTCCTGACCGCCCGCGCGCGGCAAGAACCTCGCACGCCGCCGATCGTCGCCCGCGTGCGCATAGGCGAACCTGCGTGTGTGTGGGCGCCCGGGTCTCGTCGTCGGCGGCTGCCGGCACCATCTGCCATCGGCGACCTCGTCCTCACCGCCGAGGACACCATCGCCATCGACGGCCAGACCGGCGAGGATCTTCCGCGGCGGGGTCCCGTCGCCGACTCGCCCGTCACCACCTACCTCGCCGAAGGCCAGGCTAGCATAGCAATACGTAACGT
>BNJV01000224.1_pt1 | contig 54125 bp, 71 predicted proteins | sample 8540591 | NCBI WGS metagenome assembly BNJV01 (sample SAMD00202457, study PRJDB9452) | human saliva metagenome | host: Homo sapiens | reverse complement strand
AGTCTTTCTTGTCGAACCAAGCTGTTCCGTAAATACGTTGCATCATAGCGTTATCGCTATTTCCACGCCAGTAGGCACCAGCAACGTTAAGCAGGTGGAAGATTTGGATACGACCTGTTGTTGGGACGTGTGGGCCACGGCAAAGGTCTACATACTCACCTTGACGATAGATAGTTAAACCGCCTTCGTCTTCAGAGTGTTCTTCAATCAATTCCAACTTGTAAGGATCATTTTTGAAGATTTCACGTGCCTCATCTTTCGTCACTTCTTCACGAATAGATGGGAAGTTTTCTTTGACGATTTTTTGCATTTCTTCTTCGATACGTGGAAGGTCTTCGTTAGAGATTTGACCAGCAGTATTATCTGTATCGTAATAGAAGCCGTCTTCGATGGCTGGACCAACTCCCAAGTGAATGTCTGGGAAAAGACGACGAGCTGCTTGGGCGAACAAGTGAGCAGCTGAGTGACGCAAGATTGGAAGGGCATCTTCGTGATCAGGTGTAACAATTTCGATGCTTCCATCTTCAGTGATAGCACGAGTAGTGTCGATGAGTTTGCCGTTGAATTTACCAGCCAAGGCTTTTTTAGCTAGGGAATTGCTGATAGATTGGGCAATTTCAAAAGTTGTTACGCCAGATTCGAATTCACGAACAGCGCCATCTGGAAAAGTAATGTTAATCATGATGTTCTCCTTAAACATTTATTCTTTTTTTGTTGGACAATTTTAAGAGCCGAGCGACCTCTTTCATAGTCTGATTTTCTGATTGACTACCATCTGTCAAGAGACTAGAATATCCTAATTCCATTGCTTCTTTACGAACCATTTGGGCAAAAAGAATGTCTCGTTGCATCCAGTTTTCAAAAGCTTTATCAGGGTTAGTTGTTCCCTCTAAGACATAAGGAACCCATTCTCTCTGTCTATAATGTTTTTTCTGAAAATCAGCTGTCGGAGTCAAGCATAGATAGGAAGAAGTTGGATATTCAAGCTCCTTAACCAAGTGAGGCAACAGTCCTGCTCCCTCCACCAAGAGAGGTCTGTTTTGATTTTTTATCAAGTAAGATTTTACATAAGGAAAAATCTCCTCATAAAAGTGCCATTCTTCATCCGCCATCTCTTCTGGATTTCTCATCCAGATTTGTTCCGGACTTCTATCCTTCCTAAGAAGGCAAATTGGTTGTGAGTCTGCACTTGCTTGACTAATCATCTCGTTTAGCAAATCATCGAGTTTGATATGACGTAGCTGATATTGTCTAGCAAGAAGTGAGGCAATTGTTGACTTTCCACTACAAGGCGATCCACCAATCATATAAAGCACCATTCTTCCTCCTTCTGAAAAACAAAAAGCGACATCCTCGAAAGGACGTCGCAACGTGGTTCCACCTTCATTTATGTACCTCAAAAGAGAGGGACACCTCTGATTGGCTCTAACGTGGCCACCGTTTTATGTTTTCATAAAAAACTCAAGAGTAGTATCAGTTTAGGCTTCCTATGCGTTTCCAGCAACCACGCACTCTCTAGTAGAAAGGGACTAAGTGACTTGTCTCTATGGATTATTATAGCATGATTGTGAAAATTTTCAAGATTTTTGTGGAATTTTTTGAATTTCCTTGCTGGAAAGGTGTCGGCAATCAGATATGGTAATCTTTAGAAGAAGTTGACACTCTTAATGATGCTAGTGAACCACATAGAAAGTAAATCTGTTGACAAAGAAGTTAGTTATTGGTAGAATAGGGATTGTCGTAAAGACAAATAACTTCTTCTTGGTTGCAGGCATGCCAACCTGTCACTCGGATGAAGCCAAATAAAAAGGAGAAACATCATGGCAATCTCAAAAGAGAAAAAAAATGAAATCATTGCACAATATGCACGTCACGAAGGTGATACAGGTTCAGTAGAGGTTCAAGTTGCTGTCCTTACTTGGGAAATCAACCACCTTAACGAACACATCAAACAACACAAAAAAGACCACGCTACTTACCGTGGATTGATGAAGAAAATCGGTCGCCGTCGTAACTTGCTTGCATACTTGCGTAAAAACGACGTTAACCGTTACCGTGAGCTAATCAACTCTCTAGGACTTCGTCGTTAATCTGCTTTATTTTCCACTTACATTGCGTTGTCACCTTACCTCGATATACTCAAGTATAATCTTCGGTTACGGTTCCTAGCACTGTAAGGTAAAATAAACCAGATATTCTCCCTTCGGGGAGATTTTTTTGTTTTACAACAAAATGCTTTAATTTTAAGATATATCTTACAGAAAGCCTACAACAGTGGGCTTTTTGCTTTGTCTTAAAACGTTGATTTCTGGGTTTGTCCCCCTTTTTGTCCCCCTTCACAAAGAACTTACAGCTTTCTCATAAAATGAGACGGCTGTTTTTGCTTTTTCTTTGGAGAGATGACTGTAAGTGTCCATAGTCATAGCTAGTGTAGAATGACCTAGACGGTGTTGTAATTCTTTATATGGTATTCCAGAGTTTAGCAAGAGACTAGCGTGTGTGTGTATAAAACCGTGGAATCCAATATTAGGTACACCAGCATGTTTGAAACGTGTGTTTAAACGAGTGGCTAGTGTTTTATTGTTTGGGTATTTATGAATAAAATCTGAGAAGACAACAGTTTCTGTTCGACCAAGTTTCCAAGCTTCTTGCCTTTGTCTTTTTTGATACACTTTTAAGACCTCTATAGTTTGTGGGTCAATATCAATTGTGCGATAACTTGCCTCAGACTTTGGGCTGTTAATCTCACCTAAATGATTTAGTGTCTTTGTAATATTCACAGTTGCATTATGTAGGTCAATATCTGACCAGTGTAGAGCTAAGGCTTCGTTAATACGGCAACCAGTAGCAAGAAGAAACTTGTACAAAGTAATTTCATAGATATTTCTATATATTGCTAAGTTAGCCTCTTCCAAATAACTGAGAAATTGCTTTAACTCTAAGTTATTAAAGTGCTTGACTTTGTTTCTACCCTGTTTTATTTTACGAGGAAGAATAACTTCACGAGCTGGATTTATATCAATAATCTGCATTGTCACAGCATATTGTAGGATACGTTTATTTAGCGCGTGAATTTTATCATAGTGTAGAAATGCGCCTTCTTCTCTTTTATTAGCACGTAGAGCTAGTTGATTAACAATGCGTTGGATAGTTGGAGTAGTTAACTTATCTAACCTATAAGAGCCAAATAGAGGCATCACATGGTTAGCTAGTAGTCGTTTTACTGAATCTTGTGTATTTGGTTTTACTGTGTGTTGATAGCTTTCCCACCATAATTGAGCTACTTCTTCATAGCTTGTTAGTGGAATAGTTTCCTTCTTAGTAGAGCCATTATTTTGAAATTCGGCTTTAGCTAATTGAGCTTTTTTCTTCAATTCAGTTTTAGTTCTAGCTGTCAGATTAGCCTTTATTTTTTTTCCTGTGAGTTTATCTACTCCTAAGTATACTTTTGCACGATATACAGTGTCACCGTTTTGTTTCTTGATTTCTGCTATTTTCATTTCTTAACCTTTCTAACATCAGTAGGCAAGCTGTAAAAGGTTATGAAAAAAGTTATTATGATTTGTGTCTAGAACGAATACCTTCAATTAGTATTTGTAGAGCAGTTAAGTCTTCAGTTGTGAGTGCTTGACCATCAATAGTTATTTTTACATTCTTTCTAAAGATATAATCAAGGTTGATTTTAATATTTTCTCCATTGATAATATCGTGGCTAATATCTTTGTATGTTTTTAACTTTGAGAATATGGATTTATCATTTCTTAATTCAATTAAATCTTTTAAAAGTTGCTTCTCTTTATCGTTATGAACTGAATTCATGTTGATATTTTTGATTATATCACCAATATAAGTGCTAGCCAATGTTTGATATTCAATGCAGTATTCATCGAACTCTAATCCATCTTGTTCGCATTTTTCTTTTATAGAGAGTGAAGCAATGCTTTCGGTAATATCAATGAGTTTAGTTAAACTGGGAATCTTTTTCCCATTTTCAATTTGTGAGATATAAGACTGTGATACTTTTAGGTCTTCAGCAAGGCTCTTAGTAGTTACATCGCCTTCTGTGCGGCATTTTTTAAGATATTCTCCTATCATTTTTAACCTCCGTTTAATAACTTTAGTAATATTTTAGCACAAAACTCTTGACATGTAAATAAAAAACTGATAAAATGCAAAACATAACCTAAGTTAATTAACTTAGTTAAGTAGGTAAGCTGTAATAGTTATGAGAGGATAGTTGTGCACAAATAGGAAAGAAAGGAGATATATGTATAGTATACCACAAGGGATATTATCTAAGGAAGCAGAACTAGCATTATTGGAGAGGATTGAGCATTTAATAAATGATTATCTATCACATGCAATGCTTTCACCTCATAGTGACTCGTTTGGCTTGATACAACAGAAAGAGTTAATCAAAGAACTAGGTATTAGTTTAGTAACTCTGCATGAATGGGAGCATTTGGGGTTAACCAGATACTGTCCACCGATAGAAGGAACTCGCAAAGTTTTCTATAAGAAATCAGATGTTATGAAGTTCCTTTCAATTACTAGAAAGGAGTAACTATATTGTATGAAATAATAAAAAATATAGTTGAAACTTCCTATGATTACTTGAAATACATAGGAAGTTGTTTCCATGTTGAATCACAGATTCAATTGCTCAAATACACTATACAGTGTGATGTTTATAAACAAAGGAACGTTAATATGTCAATAATTAAGATTAAAGCGAAAGATTCTGTATTAGAATCTGACTATGAATTTGAAACTTATCCTGAGAATGCTATTCAATCTTTTGATAACTCTACTCCAATAGATAAATATAAGAATACATGGCGAATATATAAAGATGAGGTAATTGATTCTAACCCACATACAGATGTTTCAGATAAAGAGAAGCAGAAAAAGAGAAAACCTCCTTTTCATATTATGGCAGAATTCTTAATGGCTCATCTCATTGTGGTTAGTATAGCTGAAATAGAGGATGCTGGGGAAGGTAGCTTATTTGTGTATAATCCAAAAGAGGGGGATTTATCAACCTGCTTGGGATATAGTTCCTAAATTAGTAAGAAGATTAGAACCTTCTTTTAGGAGTGCTGATATAAACGAGATTATTTGTGCACTAAGTTGTAGCTGTAAAAATGTAAGTATATATCAAGGTTTACGTTACATAGCTTTAGGGAATTGTATTTATGATACTTATTATCGGTATGGAATGAAATACAGTCCTTCAATTGTGTTTACACATAAGGTACAAGTAAATTATAATTCAGAAGCAAATTCTCCAGTATTAGGTGGTTGGTCTATTGATTCTTGGTTAGCTGAACTGTTTAATAATGATGCTGAACTAATTCACTTAGCATGGCAAACAATTTTGGCAGTGATACGTGGTTATGCTGACGAGAGAATTATTTGGCTGATTGGAAAAGGAGGAACAGGTAAGGGTAGTTTCCAGGAGTTGCTAATTAACTTAGTAGGTAGGAGTAACACAGCCTCCATGAAACTAACTGAATTAGATGGTAGAAACCGTTTTGCCACTTCACAGTTAATAGGTAAACACTTAGTTATTGGAGATGATAATCCTATTGATAAGGTGATAACAGACCCTTCTACTATGTTTTCTCTAGTTACTCATGATATTGTCACAATCGAAAAGAAAGGCAAACAGGCCTATTCTGCTCGACTTACTCCTGTGATTGTTCAATCATCTAATCGATTGATTAAGATTCATGGAGACACAGAAGCTATAGCAAGAAGAACTTTTATACTTCCCTTTGTTTCTGAATTTAACAGAGCTGGGTACAAAAGAGAAATAAGCAGGTTTATCTAAAACGTAAGGATGTATTAGAATATGTATTGAAAAATGCATTAGAATATGATATCAGTGATGGATTCAAGGATATCAGTCACCACACTGCTATCAAGGAAATTCATGGGAAGTCTATGACAAGTGTTGAACAGTTTTCATCTTATCTGTTTAGTCGTGTGAAATCTACTTTCTTGCCGAATTCATTTATGCTATGGGCATATAAACAATTCTGTGAAGGAAATGGTTTAGAAAGAGAAACTAAGGAAGTCTTTCACAAAAAATTAAAAGATGCACTTCCAACAAACTGGGTATTTAAGCCAACATTATCTAGTTGTAAATACTTTGATGAGAGTGATTCGGTTCCTTTTGTTCATTCTAAGCCCTTCAGTTTAGATACCACAAAGAGGCATAAAGGGTATGTAATGAAGTCATGCTCTTGATACACTTGAAACAGTAAATTTCATTTCTATTTTCAATTTTATTTGTTTTATTTATCCTAAGAAGTTAGAAATTAGTGTATCAAGTGTATCATTCTAGAGATATACAAAGTATGAACGACTAGCCCGCCATGAGCGAAGGCAAAGGAGTGAAACACTTTGTTAAGTACCAAATACGCCTAATTTATTCCATGGTCTAATTGACAGCAAGAAACAAGGCACTCTCGTACAAATGAACTGTCCATCCGAAAAACTAAAGCCTTTCGTCTGAGACGTTCTTAGCGTACTTTGTGCCTACTTACTGTCAATTTGCTTTCACGGCATAAAGGCGTATGCTTATGAGATAAATTAGAGAATAAAAATAGCTATTTAAAGAGGTTTTACATTATAGAATTTCATGTTTTTGTAGTGTTGACTTGATTCAGCTATCAGTTTTTACTGTACAATAGTATCAATTTCTCTCTCTGTGTTTGTGGTTAGTAATGCGCGTGATAATGGGATTTCTAAGGGTCGATTAAAAAATAGAATAGTAATGGATGTATGTGAATTTTGCTATTCACCGATTAACTCTCTATATCAAAAATGTGTTAGTAATGTGGAATTGTCTGAAGGAGGTTCATGTGATATAAAGGATATACAAAATCCCTGCAATGAGTAATTGCAGGGATTTTCAGATGTTAAGGTATATTTTATAAGTAGAGTCAATTGTGATTTAGTCTGCTTTATAAAAAACTTGTTCGGGTTTATCTGGAGCATTTTGTCCAGCTATAATTCTAATTTGTTTTATCAGATTTATCTTCAGCTGATATCAAACGATTATTTTCAAAACGTTTAAAGGGAATACTTATACCAGGAGGATAAATGCCTATTCCGTATCCTGTAGGTCCTGTTCTGACATCAAATCCTATAACTCCTTCGTTTGAAACCCCTGCTTTACTTATCTGTCCTCCTTTTACTAAACCATTCTTATTAAATACTAATTCGTATCCTGTTTCATTCCTCCAAGTGCCAGCTATACTTGAGTAGTCTCCGTGTAGAATAGCCTGTGTATTAATTTCTTGTGTTGTATTTTCTGTGTGCTTTTCTTCTGTGGGAGTCGTGATAAGTGTGGCATCAGTAGCAACCCAGAATTGAAATTTTTCAGAGTCTTCCATGATTTTGACTGTGAAAGTAACTGTGGCTCCCTCTTGCCATCCCTCAATCATAGATTTCTTAATTTGTACTTGTACACCAGTCATAGGAGCATTACTAGCTTTTACCCAAATAGTATGGTATGTTTCTAGAGCTTTAAAATGTCCTACGTATGCTTCCCAAAACTTTTGGCGTGTTAGTTCTGCTGTGAAGCGGTATAGTTGACTAGTCTTTAATCTACCATCATTCTCCATATCTCGAAGTTCTTCGGCTGTCGTATCTATTATACTATCTTCAGTTGAGCTAGAGCTTGTGGTAGATGTGCTAGATGAAGAGCTGGATGATGCAGAGGAACTAGAAGTAGTAGAGGAGCTTTGTTGTGAAGATTGACTATCTACGGTTTCTATATTCCTATCTGGATGTCTAAAGAGTAAAAAAGTAGTTCCTATAACGATAAGAATTAGAAGTGTAATTGAGGTTATAAGAATCCAAAGCTTGTTGCTCTGTGGTAGAGGACAAACTACTACGTGATTCTGATTTTGATAAACTTCAACAATATCATTTACTTTAGGATGAAAAGTTAACTCATTTATAGGAACATTTAGAGTCTCATTTGTATGGAGTCGAATGATAACATGTGTATCTGAAATGTGAATAATTTGGTTATATATTTTCTTTTTCATGTAGTATTAGTTTTCATACATGTAAGCAATCATAATAGGTAATGTGATAAAGCCCTCCTGATACTGATAATTTCCTGTACCATTAGTCTCTCCGTAAAATGTTAATGTATCGCCATATACTATAGTTCTAGATATATATTTAGTAGGAATAAGAATAGAAACTATTTTACCATAATTTTCACCCAGTTCAGTTAAAATCAACCTTACTATAATACCACCTGGGTCATCAGCAACTTGAACAACTTCTCCTCTAATTCGTATTTTCATATAACGAGGAAGCTCATCATGAACCCATTCATCATAGCTAGTTAATGGCTTATATTTTGTTTTATCCATATCTACATCTTTATATTCTACTGACGGAATAGTTCTAGATTTTGTGGAACTAGAGCTACTTTCTTGAGATGAAGAGCTAGAACTATTCTTAGATGAAGACATAGAGGACTTAGAGGAACTAGAGATATTCTGTGATGTAATTACTTTATTAATTATAAAATATGCACTAACCGACAAAACAATAACTACAAGAGCTATTAAAAGAGGTTTTATCTTACTTTTTCTAGATTTATGCTTTTTAACTGGGCTACTTTCATTACTACTTTCAACTTTTATAGCAATATCACCATAAACCTCTACATAATCCCCCATTCTAGGCTCAAAGTCACAAGATTCAATAGGAATTTGCTTTAAACTTCCATCTTCATAACCTATGTAAGCAGTATCTTCAATTATTTTAATAATTTTTCCTTTATTCATTATTTATATACTCCCCCATACAATGGCTCCTAACCACATTCCAAAAATCATAGCACCAGTTGCACAAATCATTATAACAGTTCCTTGTTCTTTATCACCTCTGCTTCTGATGAGATATCCTAAAACAATACCTATTACTCCAAAAATAAAAGGGAGAAATAGTAGAGAAGTTGCTGTGCAAATCCATCCCCATATTTTCAACGTTTTAGTATTATTTGGATTATTTGAATTTGTTGTAAGTTTCCTAGTAATGATGTAGTTTCCATCAGTACCAAAGACTTCCACCTCTTCTCCAACCTCTGGGAGGAAATCAAAGTATTTTCTTTCTATCTCTAGGAGACTACCATCAGCCTTACCTAGATATATCGTTTCAATATTGTCCTTAAGTATTTTGTATGTATTCATTATTTATTCCTTTCTTATAAATGATTCAACCACTTCAACACTAGCTTGACTTGCTTTCGGTAATATGTCGTATACTGTACCATTTGTGAAGTAAGTGAGATTGGGGATTGTTTTGAATCCTACAGTTGTTTTGAAGTTATTCCAACTAGTCTTATCTATATGCTCACTATCCAAGTAATACACAGTTGTCTCAGTTTTATCTACTGCTTCCGCAAGCTTTGGAGCAAATTCTTGACAATATGGACAACTTTCTCTCCCTGTGTATAGGTAAAAGCTTTCTTGATATTGTATTTTCTGTTCTACAGCCTCTAAACTTATCTTTTGAAGTCTATTTATAGCTATCTGGTAGTCTGTTTGTGGCAGAGTGGTTAAGTATGCTGTGAATGTGACAATTATAATAAGTAGTAGTGACAGTAGAATAAGAACTTTTTTACTATTCATCACATCCGTATCCGTCTTTGTCTCTATCTAGCCATGGACCATATTGTGGGTCACTAGCAGGTATGTTTACACGTCCTGCTTTCGTGCTTCCTTACAGTTTTTGAACGGTCTTAAATTTGATTGTGGAGCAGTCGTAGACGATTGTGTAGGAGTGGTTGTGGTGTGAGATGAAGCTTGTTCTTGCTCTTTTTCTCGTGAAGATGCTTTCCTTTCCTCCTCTTTTGATTTAGAGGTTTCGATACTTGCTTTTTCTTCTTCTTGTGCTTTCTCTGTTTTTCTTACTTCACTGATTACTAACGAGCCTTTACCTATTGAATCATATTTCTCTATAGATACTGTGTTTCCTGTATAAACCATAAGTTCATTCATTTTCACAGCTAGTGATTCAGGTGTACGGATAAGAAGCTTCTTACCTGTTATGTTGTATTCACGGTATTCATCTTTTTCTTCAATCCCAATTACCTCAGCTTCAACTTCGTAGAGTTTATCTGTGTTAGAGAGTTTGTGTGCTACCTCTCTCAGTGCTTTGGCTCGCAGTATGATTTTAATTTGTGGTGTATTTAGATAAGCATCTACAGCTATATGTCCAGTTGGAGACCATTTCTCTATTTTAGAGCTAGTTTCACTACTGGATGATGAAGTAGAGGAAGAAGAACTAGACTGTTTAACTTGTGAAGACTGTTTGACAGAATCACTAGCCTTAGTTTGAACTTGTGAGTGTTTAGTACTACTGCTAGTTAATAGTGTGAAGAACAAAATGAGGATAAGCAATAGTACAATACTACCTATAATCTTTTGTTCTTTGCTCAATTCCTTAAGCTTTTTAAGCATATATAACCTCCTAATATTTAACTTTATTTAATAAAATAAAAGAAATATTTCCTAATAGTTATAATTATATCACACAAATTTTTAACAATAGAATATATTTTAATTAAATATTAAACTATAGAGAATGTAAACCTAATTGTTTAATCTATAAGATAGATAGTAGATTTAACATAGAGGGTGAAGGAATGGATGATATATTAGAAACTATAAGTAATCAGATACGAGACTTACGAGTTTCAAAGAAGATTACACAGCAAGAACTAGCAGAAAGAACAAATCTAAGCGTTCCTTATATCAGTCAGATAGAGAATAACCACAGAAATATCTCTTTGGAAACTTTTGTGAAGATTGTTGATGCTTTAGAAGTTCCATTGAGTGATTTTTTCTTACCTTATTCTGTACCACAAGATACAGAGATGATGGAACTGTTATTGAAGATTCAGAAATATCCACAGCATAAGATGATTGTTCATAAGGTAATAGAGATACTTGAATTAAGCCAAGATAGTTAGTGATAAAAAGTACTAAAGTGTAATTTATACTAAATCTATCCAACCATATATAGTTGCTTTAGTATCTATTACTATTTCATCATGCTTAAAATTGTTATAGTCTCTCTCGAAGTGATTTTTAATAGTAAACTGTAGGTCGGGCGATTAGAAATTATCTGTACTTTTTGTATAATGTGAGGATTAGAGGTTACATTATTTAGATAAGGAATGAGAATTATTTTTCTTTATTGAAGGGGTCGATTAAAAAACAAAAAGAAAAAAGAAAGCACTGAATCTGACTATCCAGTGCTTATCTATTCTCTTAAAAAACGTGTTACCTCTTATCAGAGCGTTAGAAGTACTCTAACGATTATCGCTAAGATTGTCGCAAATATTGTTGCTCCTAATATCAAAGTAGCACTATCTTTCTCTCCTTTTTCTTTTAGAAGGCGATACATTACTGAGGGGATAACAGCAAAAACAGGGTGCCATACCAATATAGCAATAATCCCACACCATGCAGAACACTTGATATTTCTAACTGTCCAATATCCTTTTTCTTCTTTTTTCTGTTCTGTGGGAACTTCACTAGACTTTTTAGTTATGATATAGGTTCCTTCAGATTGATATACCTCTACTATATCCCCTAGTTGTGGTACAAAATTAAAAGAAGTCTGTTCAACTTTTAGCAAAGTTCCGTCATCTTTACCTAAATAGATTAGAGTTCCTTCAATTTTAATAACTTTATATGTATTCATTACCTCATACCTTATTTCTAATTAGTTCTTTTCACGTCTAAATAACTACCACCTTGATTTGCTAACAACAAATCTAGTGAATCTGTCATTAACATCCCATAAATTCTAATATCATCACCTGATTTCAACCCTCTTTTTTGTTTAATAAATTCCTCTTCTGTCTGCTCAGTTAAAGCCAAGTGTATTTTTTTGCCATCTTCAAATTGGAATGGTGCATTATCATCATCAAATAAATCAATTGAATGAGGTTCTACAACAATCAATAAAGTTAATACATCGCTATCGCTCTTATTTATTTTATTTACTTCTTTTACAGTTGCTCGTAATTCAAATTTACTTTTTAATTCTATCCCTTTTTGCATATATTGTTCATAAGTTTGCCCTACTGTGAACACATCAAAAATTTCAAGTTGTGGTTTTCCTGACTCCTTTTTAACTTTTGCATTTAAACCTAGAGATTGACCACCTCTAAAAATATCTTTCCCTTTATAAACTGCCTTTATTTTAGGACTATGTTTAAATCCTTTGGAATCATATTTTTTATTATTAATAATGATTTTATCTGTATCTAGATAAATTTCATCATCATTAATCAATGTGATATCCCCTTTATAGTCTATCTTTTCACCTAAATTATTCTCTAAATAATTATTAAAATCAGCTGTGGCTTTCTCAGTATCATCTTCATTTGATTGAGTTATAGAACTATTCTTAGGTGACGACGTAGAGGGCTTAGAAGTGCTCTGTGATACAGTCTTCTTTTGAATTTGGACTGACATTATTACTTACATATACAGTTGATAAAAATAAGAATTATAATAGCTATAATCAAATACGTTATAGAGCTTTTTTTTATTAACCTTATTCTTCTTAATAGATGAAATAATAAGAAGTATCAGATTTAATACAATCAGTAACAGTGAAACTATAAAAAAAGGGATAGTATTGTAGCTTCTAATATTACTCCTCTATCATATAATAAACTAAATGAGATAGGAAATAAAACTATAGAGGAAAAATATGTTTATCTTGCTAACTAATGAAATTTTTTTAGCCTTTGATTTTTTTAACTGGGCTACTTTCTTTACTACCTTCAACCTTTATAGCAATATCACCATAAACCTCTACATAATCCCCCATTCTAGGCTCAAAGTCACAAGATTCAATAGGAATTTGCTTTAAACTTCCATCTTCATAACCTATGTACACTGTGTTCTCAGTTATCTTTAAAATTTTTCCTTTATTCATAAAATGTCACCTGTTTTATATTTATGTTTAAAATATTGTTAAACACTACCCTAATTATACCACAGTTATATACATTAGTCAATTTTTTCTAGTAATTTTTAACTAAAGTAAATGTAAATATATACCCTTAACCTATAAGATGAATAGAGTAAAATAAAAAGCACCTAAACGGTACTTCTTACTTGCCTACTGAACTCATCACCATGAAATTTGTACTCCTTTTTGTCCACCTTGGAGTAAAGTTTAATCTATTTTATTTAATATGTAAATTCTAAAAATACTACAGAATCAACATTTACAAAGCATAACAAAGTGTAATTTATACTAAATCTATTCTACTAAAAATTTTGTACAACCTTCGCTTCGTCGCCTAGTCTATAAACGGTTTATACAGCAAGACTGGAGCTCTCTGATTTTCAGAGGGCTTTTTTATTGAGGTTTTATCGGTCACAATTTTGGAGACTACAAAAACCAAGGTTGTCAGCGTACTCTATAACGCCGTGTTTTATCGGTCACAATTTTGGAGACTACAAAAACTCCATGTATCTACGGATAAGGAGGGGAATAGTTTTATCGGTCACAATTTTGGAGACTACAAAAACCTCAAATGGTATCAGCTAATTACACCATAAAGGTGCGCAGCTACTCGGCTTGAAAAGCCGAGTAGCTGTCTGCAAGCCCCCTCGGAGAGCCCACACTTTACGAAGTAAAGTATAGTATGTTATACTTTACATGGAAGTAGTCACCGAATTTCAGTTAGAAATTACTTTGTAACTATATTTTGAGGAGGAGTAAAATGCTTTCCTACGTTCGACATTACCCACTAGCGATAGCTAAATTAATGTGTCTGTGCTTCCCTAAAATCTGCTGATTTATTACTGACTAATACAGGAGTTTTTTTATGGTACAGACAATCATATCTGCTATTGGTGTTTATATTTCTACCAGTATCGATTATTTAATTATTTTAATTATTTTATTTGCACAGCTATCACAGAATAAACAAAAATGGCATATTTATGCGGGGCAATATCTAGGCACAGGTTTACTTGTAGGGGCGAGTTTAGTTGCTGCTTATGTCGTTAATTTCGTGCCTGAAGAATGGATGGTTGGATTGCTTGGTTTAATCCCTATCTATTTAGGGATTCGCTTTGCAATTGTTGGAGAAGGTGAGGAAGAAGAGGAAGAAATTATTGAAAGATTAGAACAAAGCAAGGCAAATCAACTGTTTTGGACAGTTACATTGCTGACAATTGCGTCTGGCGGAGATAATTTAGGTATCTATATACCTTATTTTGCTTCGTTAGATTGGTCACAGACCCTCGTGGCGTTGCTTGTGTTTGTAATCGGCATAATTATCTTATGCGAGATTAGTCGGATGTTATCCTCTATTCCGTTAATATTCGAGACAATTGAAAAATACGAGCGAATCATTGTGCCCTTAGTATTCATTCTACTTGGACTATACATCATGTATGAAAATGGCACGATAGAGACTTTTCTGACCGTGTAGATTTTTTTGTTTCACTAGGATTTTATCCCGAGCTCAAATTGGCTCTCTGATTTTCAGAGGGCTTTTTATGTTGTCACTTTACCTCGATATACTCAAATATAATCTTCGGTTACGATTATTAGCACTGTAAGACCAACTATATTTATTTTTCTCATCTTGTTCCATTGTTGAAAATATGTTATACTTTTCATGAGAATTTTCTAAATTTTTAAGATTCTATCAAAGGAGGTTTTCATGCTTTCCAAATTTTCTGGAAGCCGACAAGACCAGCAATTTGTGTTACTTTTAGTTATTTTGCTAGGTATTTTAGGGATTTCTCTCTTTCTAGCAGTTTCAATGGGATCTGTTGCGATTGATCTAGGAGATACCTATCGGATTGTTTGAGCAGGTTGGGATTTCCTCTTGAGATAGGAGAGGTTTCCAAGTCCACTCTTGCCATTGTATGGAACATGAGATTCCCTCGAGTATTGTTAGGTCTGATAGTAGGAGCAGGCCTTTCTATGTGTGGTAGCGTGATGCAGTCTACAGTGAACAATCCCATCGCTGAGCCCTATGTCTTAGGAATATCTGCGGGTGCTACTCTAGGAGCAACCTTGAGCATCATTCTTGGTCTAAAAGTGATGATTAGCCTTGGAGCTTTTCTTGGAGCTATTTTGGCAACAATTGCTGTCCTCATCATTGCCTCTATGCAGGGAAGGATGACGACTTCTAGTCTCATCTTATCAGGAACGGTGGTCAATGCTCTCTTTCTGGCTTTTTCAAACTTTATTATCTCAGTTGGCGCTAATGCGGATAGTGTGATGACCATTAAGTTTTGGACCATGGGATCACTCGCTGGGACTTCCTGGACAGACTTGGTCCTGCCAACTATAGTAGTAGGAATAGCCTTTCTATTTTTCTCTACCCAGTATCGTGTTTTCAATGCGATGATGATGGGAGATGAGGCTGCTTTAACTTTGGGGATTCCCTTACGCTTTTATTGGTATCTTTATGTGACAATGGTGGCTGTGCTGACAGCAGTCTTAGTGGCAACCTGTGGGATTATTGGATTTGTCGGCCTGATTACTCCACATTTAGCTCGAGGGTTGGTAGGAACGAATTACAAGAGGCTTTTTCCTGTTGCGACCTTGCTGGGTGCTCTCTTTGTCATCTGGGCAGATGTACTCTCTCGTATCACCATTCCAAATGCAGAGCTGCCTATTGGTATTTTCACAGCCTTAGTAGGTGCTCCCTTCTTTATCTACATTGTTGGAGGTAGGCGAAGGGAGGTGAGGGGTTGATATGGACTTGATTTGTCAGGACATCCATTTTGGACTAGGAGAGAAAAAAATCCTCAAAGGAGTCTCTCTTAAGGTTGAAGGGAATCAATTTCACACTATCTTAGGGCCAAATGGAAGTGGAAAAACCAGCCTGCTTAAACTCCTCTATCGTCAGGAAAAGGCGGACAAAGGCTTGATAAGTCTAGATGGGAAACCTCTTGAACAATGGACAATCAAAGAAACAGCCAAGCAAATGGCAGTTGTCACCCAGTTTAATCAGCTGCAGTTTGATTGTACAGTTGAAGAAATTGTCTTGCTGGGAAGAACCCCCCACCTCTCTTTTTTACAGAAGGAAAGGGAAAGGGATTATGCCCTCGTTCAAGATGCTCTTGTCAAGGTGGATATGCTTGAGAAGAAAACTCGTCTCTATTCGTCTCTGTCAGGGGGAGAGAAACAGCGAGTCTTACTAGCCCGCGCCTTGGCGCAAGAACCGACTCTCTTGCTCCTTGACGAACCAACCAATCACTTGGATATCAAGTATCAGCTAGACTTGTTAGCCATTGTAAAGGAGCTCAATATCAATGTTCTAGCTGTCCTGCATGATATTCAACTTGCTTGTCGCTATTCGGATTATCTCTATCTAATGAAAGATGGAGAAATCCTTTACCAAGGGACTCCAAAGGAGACCATCACCCCTGAGTCATTGCAAACTGTATACGGAGTTCAAAGTCAGGTGACTTGGACCAAGGATCAGCAAGCCATGATTCACTATTTATAAGAATGAAAAGGAAAACAAGATGAAAAAAACACTAAGCATTATACTCGTAACAGTAGCTACCTTAACTTTGGCAGCTTGTGGTAACACTACTACAGAAAAAGCTACCACACAATCTAGCACAGAAACAAGTCAAAAGGCGAGTACAGAGACGACTTATCCATTAACGGTCAAAACCTATGATGCTAAGGGAAATGAAGTCGAACAAGTCTTTGACAAGGCTCCTGAAAAAGTTATCACAAATAACCTTTCAACTACTGAAATCTTGTTGGAGTTGGGGTTGAAGGATAAAATTGTTGGCATGCTCAATCCAGACAATGCTGTGACGGACAAATACAAGGACGCGATTGCGACTATTCCTCAAATTGGGGATAAAAAAACAGTCTCACAAGAGACAGTCCTTTCTTATGAGCCAGACGCTGTGATGGGTCGAAATATGATGTTTTCTGAAAAATCCTTGGGGACAGTTAGCACTTGGAATGAAAACAAAATCCCAGTTTATACGCAAAAAGCTTCCCTCTCAACAATTCAGCAAGATTTAGGAAATATCGTAGAAGATGTCAAAAATCTTGGAATGATTTTTAATGTTCAGGACAAGGCAAATGAATACGCAACCCAATTACAAACTAAAATTGACGCTGTTAAAAAAGCAAATCCAGCAAGCCAAGGTGAAAAGAAAAAGGCTTTGATTATGGTTGCTTATAATGATCAAACCTTTGGTGCCTACAAGTCTGCTTTGCAAGAAAGTTTGCTGAACCAACTTGGTTATACTAATGTTGCTACGGGGACATCAGGTTTGACCTTGGAAAATCTCGTTTCAATGGATCCTGAATTGATTATCTATGTAACTAGCGACCGCAATAAAAAATTGGATGAAAAAGCAGTAGAGTTGATGAAGGCAAATGCTGTTTTGGAAAGCGTTCCTGCTATTAAGAATCAAAAAATCATGACCATCTCTTACGATGAATTGATGGACTATGGTCCAGCAGTGATTGATTCCCTTGAGAAAATCAATGACTTTATCAATAAATAATGAGTTTGATTGGGAAGGGATTCAAGTCAAAATCAGCCTTCCTTCTAACTATGACCCCAATCAAACCTATCCGGCTATTTTATTGAATGATGGAAACTTGGATTTTCTATCCTCCCTTTCCGAATCTGTGATTTTAGTGGGCTTTACCTCTAAAAATCGCTTAGACGATTACACTCCCTGGGTGACATCGGCTTTGAGAGATGGGGCTCCAGATTTTGGTGGTCAGGCCAACGTCTATCATGATCATTTGTATGGAGGTCTTTTAGACAAGTTGCAGTCGCTTTATCGCATGGATGAAGCACGCCTTGCCTACGGAGGTTATTCACTAGGTGGCTTGGCGGCAGTCTACAGTCTTTTCAGCTTTGACAAGGTTTCCTGTGTCTTCTCCATCTGCGGTTCCTTTTGGTATCCTGATTTTGTGACTTACTGCAAGGAAAAAAATGTGAAAAATCTAGACTGTTTGCTGTATTTACAGAACGGTCAAACAGAAGGAGCACACCATACTAATCGCTTGGCTCAAGCACCAGCCTATGCTGAGCAGATCCATACCAGTCTTCAGAAGTGCTATCCGAACGGCCAGTTTGTCTTTGATTCTTATGGACACCATGAGCAAGTAGCTGAACGATTCCTAGCTTTTTCCAGCTGGTTGGCCCAAAAATGGAAAATCGAATAAAAGAGTTATCCCTTGGCTTTTGCCAAGGGATTGTTGTATTTATTTAACCAAGTTTTTCTCTTTCTTATCTGGATTCCAGATGAAGCTTGCGATAAAGCTAAAGATGATAGTTAGGATAGCGAGGATAATGGCAAGGATGAGAGCAGGGATGCGGATAAACCACCAGAGTGGATTTGGTTTTTTATCATTGTGCCATTGTTTCGTTTCGTCGTCTAGACGTTGAAATTCTGTTTGGATACGATTGGCGACTGTTTCAATGCCTTCATCATTCATTTTTTTGATATCTGAGATATCAATTGGATTTCCAAAGTTCATATCGACACGCTCACGGCTAACCAAGCCTTTCAAGGTCATAGGACCTGTGTAGGTAACCGGCATGATACGGACCTTGGCCATTTTGGCAATCAAGGCTACGCCACCCTTGACATCGTTTGAGTGACGGCTCCCACTTGGAAACATGATGAGAGAGCGGTCACTTTTTTTAAGAACATTGATAGGGTATTTGATGGCTGAGGCGCTAGGATTTTCACGGTCGATAGGAAAGGCACCACACATACGAATCCACCAGCCAAAGATACGGTTGGTAAAGAGTTCCTTTTTTGCCATAAAGATAAATTGTTTTGGCTTGGTCGCAAAGGCCATGTAAACAGGATCCCACCAGGTACGGTGAGGCGCAACCAAAATATAATTTTCATCTTGATTAGGAATTTTATCAGTATTATGATAGTGGGCATTGCCATTGATGGACCATAGGAGCAAGACAACCAATCCACGTAAATAAGTATAAAACATGCGATCTCCTTCGATTATTTTCTTGTTATTATTATACCTTATCAAAGGAGGGCTGGCAAACTTTTCCCTTGACCAGGTCCATATTTGGGATGAGATTAGAATTCTTTTAGAAAAAATGATATGATAGAATTCATGGATAAAAATAAGATTATGGGATTAACCCAAAGAGAAGTCAAGGAAAGACAGGTTAAGGGCTTGGTCAATGATTTTACTGCTTCGGCCAGTACCAGTACTTGGCAAATCGTTAAACGAAATGTCTTTACCCTTTTTAACGCTTTGAACTGTGCCATTGCTTTGGCACTAGCCTTTGTGCAGGCTTGGAGCAATCTGATCTTCTTTGCTGTTATCTGCTTTAACGCTTTTTCTGGAATTGTGACCGAGCTGAGGGCTAAACATATGGTGGACAAGCTCAATCTCATGACCAAGGAAAAGGTCAAACCATCCGTGATGGCCAGGAAGTTGCTCTGAATCCTGAAGAATTGGTGCTAGGAGATGCCATTCGTTTGTCTGCTGGAGAGCAGATTCCCAGTGATGCCTTGGTTTTGGAAGGCTTTGCGGAAGTCAATGAAGCCATGTTAACGGGGGAAAGTGATTTGGTGCAAAAGGAAGTGGACGCCTTACTTTTATCAGGAAGTTTCCTAGCCAGTGGGTCAGTTTTAGCTCAAGTTCACCATGTCGGTGCAGACAACTATGCTGCCAAACTTATGCTGGAAGCCAAGACCGTTAAACCAATCAACTCTCGTATCATGAAATCACTGGACAAGCTAGCTGGTTTTACTGGGAAGATTATCATTCCTTTTGGTCTGGCTCTCTTGCTAGAAGCCTTGCTTTTAAAAGGCCTGCCTCTCAAGTCATCCGTTGTAAATTCGTCGACAGCCCTACTGGGAATGTTGCCTAAGGGAATCGCCCTTTTGACCATTACTTCGCTCTTGACTGCGGTGATTAAGCTGGGCTTGAAAAAGGTTTTGGTGCAGGAGATGTATTCTGTTGAGACCTTGGCACGCGTGGATATGCTCTGTTTGGACAAGACGGGCACCATCACCCAAGGAAAGATGCAGGTGGAGGATGTTCTTCCTTTGACCGAAGAGTATGGAGAGTCAGCGCTTGCCAGCATTTTGATCAGCTACATAGCTCACAGTGAGGATAAAAATCCAACAGCTCAAGCCATTCGCCAGCGTTTCCAAGGCCAAGTAGCCTATCCTATGCTTTCGAATCTTCCCTTCTCTAGCGACCGCAAGTGGGGAGCAATGGAATTGGAAGGTTTGGGGACAGTTTTCTTAGGGGCGCCTGAGATGTTGCTGGATTCTGAGGTCCCAGAAGCCAGAGAGGCCTTGGAGAGAGGGTCACGTGTCTTGGTTTTAGCTCTCAGTCAGGAGAAATTAGACCATCACAAACCACAGAAACCATCTGATATTCAGGCTCTAGCCTTGCTGGAAATCTTGGACCCCATTCGAGAAGAGCAGCAGAGACGCTGGACTATCTCCGTTCTCAAGAAGTGGGACTCAAGATTATCTCTGGTGATAATCCAGTTACGGTATCCAGCATTGCCCAGAAGGCTGGTTTTGCGGACTATGATAGTTATGTAGATTGCTCGAAAATTACGGATGAGGAATTGGTTGCTATGGCTGAGGAGACAGCTATTTTCGGACGTGTTTCCCCTCATCAAAAGAAACTCATCATCCAAACGCTGAAAAAAGCGGGTCATACAACGGCTATGACAGGGGATGGGGTTAATGATATTTTGGCCCTTCGTGAGGCGGATTGTTCTATCGTGATGGCTGAGGGAGATCCTGCGACTCGTCAGATTGCCAATCTGGTTCTCTTGAACTCAGACTTTAATGATGTTCCTGAGATTCTCTTTGAAGTCGTCGCGTGGTCAATAACATTGCCCACATTGCACCGATTTTCTTGATAAAGACCATCTACTCCTTCCTGCTAGCAATCATCTGTATTGCCAGTGCTCTTCTGGGACGGTCTGAATGGATCTTGATTTTCCCCTTCATTCCAATCCAGATTACCATGATTGACCAGTTCGTGGAAGGTTTCCCACCATTCGTTCTGACTTTTGAGCGAAATATCAAACCTGTCGAGCCAAACTTCCTCAGAAGATCCATGCTTCGTGCCCTACCAAGTGCTCTCATGGTTGTGTTCAGCGTTCTTTTTGTGAAAATATTTGGAAGTAGTCAAGGTTGGTCTGAGTTAGAAATCTCAACTCTACTCTATTACCTCTTGGGGTCAATTGGTTTCTTATCCGTATTTAGAGCCTGCATGCCATTTACCCTATGGCGTGTCCTCTTGATTGTTTGGTCAGTAGGAGGCTTCCTAGCCACAGCTCTCTTCACAAGGATCCAGAAACTGCTTGAAATTTCGACCTTGACAGGACAAACGCTACCTGTTTATGGAGCCATGATGTTGGTCTTTACCGTGATTTTCATTCTAACCAGTCGTTATCAAGCTAGAAAATAAAGGAAGGCTGCAATCTGTGGATTGCAGTCTTTTTAGGTGCAAGATAGCTAGCTGAAATGTGGTATAATAAGAGGGAATAGAGTTTTGGAAAGTGAGAGAATATGATTTCAAAGAGATTAGAATTAGTGGCTTCCTTTGTGCCAAAGGGATCCATTTTATTAGATGTGGGAAGTGACCATGCTTATCTGCCTATCGAGTTGGTCGAAAGAGGACAAATCGAAAGTGCCATTGCAGGTGAGGTAGTGGAAGGTCCCTACCAATCTGCAGTCAAAAATGTTGAGGCTCACGGTCTAAAGGAGAAAATTCAGGTTCGTTTAGCCAATGGCTTGGCAGCTTTTGAAGAGGCAGACCAAGTGTCGGTCATCACCATTGCTGGTATGGGAGGTCGTTTGATTGCTAGGATTTTAGAAGAAGGCTTGGACAAGTTAGCTAATGTAGAGCGTTTGATCCTCCAGCCCAATAATCGTGAAGACGACTTGCGTATCTGGTTACAAGAGAACGGATTTCAGATTGTAGCTGAAAGCATCTTAGAAGAAGCTGGCAAGTTTTACGAGATTTGGTGGTGGAAGCTGGACAAATGAAGTTATCAGCCAGTGATATTCGCTTTGGACCCTTCTTGTCCAAAGAGGTCAGTACAGTATTTGTCCAAAAATGGCAAAAAGAAGCTGAGAAGCTAGAGTTTGCCCTCGGACAAATCCCAGAAAAAAATCTGGAGGAACGTCAAGTTCTAGTAGATAAGATTCAAGCCATCAGGGAGGTGCTCCATGTTAGCAAGTGAAGTGATTAATGCGTATGAAGCTTTTTGCCCACAAGAATTTCTATGGAGGGGGATAGTCGTGGTCTGCAAATCGGGACTCTAGACAAGGATATCCAAAGGGTCATGGTGGCTCTCGATATTCGTGAAGAAACGGTGGCTGAAGCCATTGAAAAGGGTGTGGACTTGATTATCGTCAAGCACGCGCCAATTTTCCGTCCCATTAAGGATTTGGTAGCTAGTCGTCCGCAAAATCAGATTTATATCGATCTCATCAAGCATGATATCGCAGTTTATGTCAGCCATACCAATATTGACATCGTTGAAAATGGTCTCAATGACTGGTTCTGCCAGATGCTAGGAATCGAGGATACGACTTATCTTCAGGAGACAGGTCCTGAACGTGGAATTGGGCGTATTGGGAATGTTCGGCCTCAGACCTTTGGAGAATTGGCCCAACATGTCAAGCAAGTATTTGGCCTAGATAGTATTCGAATAGTGCATTATCAAGAGAGTGATTTGCAGAAGTCTATTTCAAGAGTGGCCATCTGTGGTGGAAGCGGGCAGTCATTCTATAAGGATGCTTTGGCAAAAGGGGCAGATGTCTATATCACTGGTGATATTTACTACCACACTGCCCAGGATATGCTGTCTGATGGTTTGTTGGCATTGGATCCAGGTCACTATATTGAAGTGCTTTTTGTGGAAAAAATCGCAGAGCTTCTTAATCAATGGAAAGGAGAAAATGGCTGGACAATCGATATTGTACCTAGTCAAGCATCGACCAATCCTTTCCACCATATCTAGTTAGAAAGTAAAAACAATGAAAAAAGTTGCCATTATCGGAGCAGGAATTGTGGGTGCAACAGCAGCTTACTACCTCTCCAAAGAAAGTGACCTAGAGGTAACCGTCTTTGACCATGGACAAGGTCAGGCTACCAAGGCAGCAGCAGGAATTATCAGTCCTTGGTTTTCCAAACGTCGCAATAAAGTCTGGTACAAGATGGCGCGCTTTGGGCTGACTTTTACGTGGATTTATTAGCTGATTTAGAGAAATCAGGACAAGAAATCGACTTTTACCAGCGTTCGGGAGTCTTTCTCTTGAAGAAGAATGAGTCCAAGTTGGAAGAACTCTATCAACTGGCCCTCCAGCGCAGGGAAGAATCTCCTTTAATAGGGCAATTAGCCATTCTAGACCAAGCATCAGCTAATGAATTATTCCCAGGTTTGAAGGGATTTGATCGCTTGCTCTATGCTTCTGGTGGAGCGAGAGTAGATGGTCAACTCTTAGTGACTCGTTTGCTAGAAGCCAGTCACGTCAAGCTGGTCAAAGAAAAAGTGAGTCTGACACCTTTATCATCAGGCTACCAGATTGGTGAAGAGGTGTTTGATCAGGTTGTTTTGGCAACGGGAGCTTGGTTGGGACAGTTATTAGAACCTTTAGGTTATTCTGTGGATGTTCGTCCCCAAAAAGGACAACTACGAGATTATCAGCTTGCCCAAGACATGGCAGCTTACCCTGTTGTTATGCCAGAAGGGGAGTGGGATTTGATTCCTTTTGCAGGTGGGAAATTGTCCCTAGGAGCGACTCATGAAAATGATATGGGATTTGATTTGACGGTAGATGAAACCTTACTCAAACAAATGGAGGAGGCAGCCTTGCCCCATTATCCAGTTTTATCTAAAGCGACTTCAAGAGCTGAGCGTGTGGGAATCCGTGCCTATACCCGTGATTTCTCTCCTTTCTTTGGGCAGGTGCCAGAATTGGCAGGTGTCTATGCTGCTAGTGGACTAGGTTCATCAGGTCTCACAACAGGTCCTATCATTGGCTACCATCTAGCTCAACTGGTTCAAGGAAAGGAATTGACCTTGGACCCTCTAAACTATCCAATTGAAAACTATGTCAAACGAGTAAAAAGCGAATAAGAATTTTACTGAAATTTTATCTACCCTCTAGGATGGTAAATGACATTCCCTATCAAAAATGGTAAAATAAGAAAAAATAATCCGAGAATCGAGGAAAGAAGATGCAAGAAAAGATTTTGGTAACGGGTGGAGCAGGTTTTATCGGAACCCACACTGTTATTGAGTTAATCCAAGCAGGTCATCAGGTTGTTGTGGTGGATAATCTTGTTAATAGTAACAGAAAAAGTTTAGAAGTTGTTGAGAGAATTACAGGAGTTGAAGTGCCTTTCTATGAGGCAGATATCCGTGATACCGATACTCTTCGTGACATTTTCAAACAAGAAGAACCAACAGGGGTCATTCACTTTGCTGGTTTGAAGGCTGTTGGCGAATCAACACGTATCCCTCTTGCCTACTATGACAACAATATCGCAGGAACTGTCAGTCTTCTAAAAGCTATGGAAGAAAACAACTGTAAAAACATCATTTTCAGTTCTTCTGCGACAGTTTACGGAGATCCTCATACAGTGCCAATCTTGGAAGATTTCCCACTTTCAGTGACTAATCCATATGGTCGCACTAGCTTATGCTTGAGGAAATTTTGACGGATATTTACAAGGCAGACTCAGAATGGAATGTGGTCTTACTTCGTTATTTCAACCCAATTGGAGCCCATGAGAGTGGTGATTTGGGAGAAAATCCAAACGGTATTCCAAATAACCTTTTGCCATATGTTACTCAAGTAGCCGTTGGAAAATTAGAGCAAGTGCAAGTGTTTGGAGATGATTACGATACGGAAGATGGAACTGGTGTTCGTGATTATATCCACGTTGTCGATTTGGCTAAAGGTCACGTTGCAGCTCTACAAAAAATCCAAAAAGGTTCAGGCCTAAACGTTTATAACCTTGGAACAGGTAAAGGCTACTCAGTTCTTGAAATTATTCAAAACATGGAAAAAGCAGTGGGACGTCCAATTCCTTACCGCATTGTAGACCGTCGCCCAGGTGATATTGCAGCCTGCTATTCAGATCCTGCAAAAGCCAAAGCAGAACTGGGCTGGGAAGCAGAACTTGACATTACTCAAATGTGTGAAGACGCATGGCGTTGGCAAAGCAAGCATCCAAATGGATTTGAAGACTAAGATGGTGATGTCAATCATTGTCCCCTGTTTAAACGAAGAGGAAGTACTTCCTCTTTTTTATCAGGCTTTGGAATCTTTGATTCCTGAATTGGAAACAGAAATCGAGTATGTTTTTGTCGATGATGGATCAAGTGATGGGACCTTGGAATTGTTAAAAGCCTATCGGGAGCAAAATCCAGCAGTGCATTATATTTCCTTCTCGCGAAATTTTGGCAAAGAAGCAGCCCTCTATGCAGGCTTGCAATATGCGGCAGGAGATTTGGTGGTGGTGATGGATGCAGATCTCCAGGATCCTCCTAGTATGTTGCTAGAGATGAAAGCCTTACTAGACCAAAATACAGACTTGGACTGTATTGGGACACGGAGAACTAGTCGAGAGGGGGAACCTTTCTTTCGCAGTTTCTGTGCTGATCTCTTTTACCGCCTTATGCAAAAAATTAGTCCAGTAGCCCTGCCATCAGGTGTCCGTGATTTTCGCATGATGAGAAGGTCTGTGGTCGATGCCATTTTAAGCTTGACTGAGTCCAATCGTTTTTCAAAGGGGCTCTTTGCCTGGGTAGGTTTTAAAACCCACTATCTGGACTATCCAAATGTCGAAAGGCAGGCTGGCAAGACCAGTTGGAGTTTTAGGCAACTTTTTTTCTACTCCATTGAAGGGATTGTTAATTTTTCAGATTTTCCCTTGATTATCGCCTTTGTGGCTGGTCTCCTATCTTGTTTTATTTCTCTACTTATGACCTTTTTTGTTGTGGTTCGAACTCTCATTTTGGGCAATCCGACATCAGGTTGGACCTCTCTGATGGCGGTCATTCTCTTTCTTGGGGGAATTCAACTCTTGACCATTGGAATTCTCGGCAAGTACATCAGTAAGATTTATCTAGAGACTAAAAAAAGACCACTTTATCTTATCAAAGAAAAAAGTGACCTTCCTGATTTTACAGAAAAAAATAAAGTGAAAAGACTATAATTTTACATGGAAATATGCTAAACTAGAAAGAGTGAAACGTTCTTGTCAATTTACTATGAAAGATTAGTGTTGATCTTTAATCAAGGCACGTGTCGGACAGTTTCTAATAGCTTCTATGACATCCTGGCTAGGAGAAATTTCTTTTTCTAGTTGGTCAGGGTCATCGTAAAAGCGCACGATTCCATTATCGTGGTAATCAAATAAATCAGAATAAGTTTGGCAAAGCCCACAGGCAATGCAGCGTTCAGGTATAAGTGTGATTTTCATATTTATATTGTAATAAGAAAAGTAAAAAAAAACAAGGAGTAAGGTATGGCAAAAGAACCGTGGCAAGAAGATATTTATGAAAATCAAGAAGAAACAAGATCAGGCCGTCGTTCGAGATCACAGGGTGGGGGAGTCATTGCGAATCGTATTTTGACAGTTCTAGCTAGTATTTTCTTTGTAATTGTGGTGGTGATGATTATTGTTCTGATTTATCTGTCATCGGGTGGGAGTAATCGCACAGTAGCTTTAAAAGATTTTCACGATTCTGATGCAAATGTAGTACAGATTTCATCTTCTAGTAGTTCAGAACAGGCATCTTCTAGTTCAGAGGATAAGGAAGAGTCATCTAGTAGCTCAGAACATCCAACAGATCCAGAAGGAACTACAAAAGTGTTAGCAGGAGAAGGAGAAGCAGCCATTGCAGCTCGTGCTGGAATCTCCATTGCACAGTTGGAAGCCTTAAATCCTAATCATATGACTACAGGTTCTTGGTTTGCTAATCCAGGTGATGTTATAAAAATAAAATAGGAGCCGATATGAAAACAATTCAAATTGCTATTGACGGTCCTGCCTCTAGCGGTAAGAGTACGGTCGCAAAGATTATTGCCAAGGATTTGGTTATACCTATCTAGATACAGGTGCTATGTATCGTGCGGCGACCTATATGGCTCTCAATAACCAGTTAGGAGTCGAAGAAGTCGAAGCACTTCTAGCCTTATTGGACCAGCATCCAATCAGTTTTGGCCGTTCAGAAACTGGGGAACAGCTTGTCTTTGTAGGGGATGTGGATATTACCCATCCTATCCGTGAAAATGAAGTGACCAACCATGTTTCTGCTATTGCGGCAATTCCTGAAGTTCGTGAGAAACTAGTTTCTCTCCAACAAGAGATTGCCCAGCAAGGTGGGATTGTCATGGATGGTCGTGATATTGGAACTGTTGTATTGCCACAAGCAGAATTGAAAATTTTCCTAGTAGCTTCTGTCGATGAGAGAGCAGATCGTCGTTATAGGGAAAATATCGCCAAGGGAATTGAGACAGACCTTGAAACCCTAAAAGAAGAAATTGCTGCGCGTGACTACAAGGATAGTCATCGTGAGACTTCGCCTCTCAAACAAGCAGAGGATGCTGTCTACCTTGATACAACTGGCTTGAACATTCAAGAAGTAGTTGAAAAAATCAAAGCAGAAGCTGAAAAAAGAATGTAAATGTAAAAAAGCCGATAGATTGATATCGGTTTTTTTCTAAATTTGTCAAAATGCTGATTTTAAGGTATAATAGTTGCTGTTCGAGAAATTTTGATTTCAAAGAATAGTGAATGATGATAAGGAGAAACCATGAACAACTTACCAAATTGCCCAAAATGTAACTCAGAGTATGTCTACGAAGACGGTGCCCTACTGGTTTGCCCAGAGTGTGCTCATGAGTGGAATCCTGCTGAAGTTGCAGATGTAGAAGAGGGCCTTGTTGCTATCGATGCCAACGGAAATAAATTGGCTGACGGTGATACTGTAACCCTCATCAAGGATTTGAAAGTAAAAGGTGCGCCAAAAGATTTGAAACAAGGGACGCGCGTGAAAAATATCCGTATCGTAGAAGGTGACCACAATATCGACTGTAAAATTGATGGCTTCGGTGCCATGAAACTCAAATCAGAGTTTGTGAAGAAAATTTAAGCATGTCAAAGCACTACAAACTTGTATTTTATAGCCGTATCTTCTTGTTTCTAGCGGCTTTCACGGGAGTTTATCTTGAAATCGCCAAGCATGGTGGATTTGGGATGCTGCTCTATTATACGGTTCTGTCAAATCTTTTAGTAGCGATTTTTACGCTCTATCTCCTAAAGGTTATGAGCCGTTTAGGTGAAAACTGGCAAAGGCCAAGTCTCCTACGCTTAAAAGGTGGGGTCACCATGAGTATCATGATTACCTGTGTGATTTACCATTTCCTTTTAGCGCCCATTGCGACTAATTTCTATACTCTGGAAAATTTCCTTTGCCACTATATCGTTCCCCTCTGGTTTTTAGCAGATACCCTCTTTTTTGATAAACAGGGTCAATACAAAATCTGGGATCCAGTTGTGTGGACGATTTTACCCTTGCTGTATATGATTTTTGCTCTTTTTAATGGTTTGGTACTGAAACTAGACATTCCTAATTCTAAGGTCAGTCCCTTCCCTTACTTCTTTTTGAATGTGAACAAGGGTTGGGATGTCGTGTTAAAGTGGTGTCTGATTATCTTTGTTGCCTATATGGTAGCAGGATTTATTTTCTACTTTATTAAGCAAATCAAGAGAAAGTCATCCTAATACTCTTCGAAAACCTCTTCAAACCACGTCAGTTTCGCCTTGCCGTATATATCATAGATATAGGTAACTGACTTCGTCAGTCTTATCCACAACCTCAAAACAGTGTTTTGAGCTGACTTCGTCAGTTTCATCTACAACCTCAAAACAGTGTTTTGAGCTGACTTCGTCAGTTCTATCTACAACCTCAAAGCAGTGCTTTGAGCAACCTGCGGCTAGCTTCCTAGTTTGCTCTTTGATTTTTCATTGAGTATAAGACACAAGAGATTCATTTTCGAGTTTAAGAAGGAGTCTACAAACCAATGGGACTTCTTCTTTTCTTGCTTTATAATTCTCAAAAGAGTAGAAGATTAAGAGAAAATATAGAAAGAGATTTCATGAAACAATTTTTAGAACGGGCCAGTATTTTGGCTCTCTCCCTCGTTTTGATTACATCCTTTTCCATCTCGAGTGCCCTGCCAGCCATGTTTGATTATTATCAAGGTTATCCTAAGGAACAAATTGAGCTCTTGGCGAGCTTGCCTTCTTTTGGGATCATGATTATGTTGCTACTAAATGGTTTCTTAGAAAAAATATTTCCTGAGCGTTTACAGATTAGTTTGGGATTATTGATTTTATCACTAAGTGGAACGGCTCCATTTTGGTATCAAGCCTACCCCTTTGTCTTTGGAACAAGAATTCTTTTTGGTTTGGGTGTTGGGATGATCAATGCCAAGGCTATTTCTATTATCAGTGAACGTTATCAAGGCAAAACGCGGATTCAGATGTTGGGGCTACGTGGCTCTGCAGAGGTCGTTGGAGCCTCTCTCATTACCTTGGCAGTCGGCCAGTTGTTGGCTTTTGGTTGGACAGCTACCTTCCTAGCCTATAGTGCTGGATTTTTGGTGCTGATCCTTTATTTGCTCTTTGTCCCTTATGGAAAGGAAAAGAAAGAAGTCAAGAAAAAAGAGAAGGAAGCAAGTCGCTTAACTCGGGAAATGAAAGGCTTGATTTTTATCCTAGCTATTGAAGCAGCGGTTGTAGTTTGTACCAATACAGCTATTACCATCCGTATTCCAAGTTTGATGGTGGAAAGAGGACTTGGAGATGCCCAGTTATCTAGTTTTGTTCTTAGTGTCATGCAGTTGATCGGGATTGTGGCTGGTGTGAGTTTTTCTTTCTTGATTTCTATTTTTAAAGAGAAACTGCTCCTCTGGTCTGGTATTACCTTTGGCTTAGGTCAAATCGTGATTGCCCTGTCTCCATCCTTGTGGGTGGTAGTAGCAGGAAGCATTCTTGCTGGTTTTGCCTACAGTGTAGCCTTGACGACCGTCTTTCAACTTGTTTCTGAACGAATTCCAGCTAAACTCCTCAATCAAGCAACTTCATTTGCTGTATTAGGCTGTAGTTTCGGAGCCTTTACGACACCATTCGTTCTAAGTGCAATTGGCTTACTAACACAAAATGGGATGTTGGTCTTTAGTATCTTAGGAGGTTGGTTGATTGTAACCTCTATCTTTGTCATGTACCTACTTCAAAAGAGAGCTTAGGATTAGTTTCCTAAGTTTTTCTTTTGAAATTTTTGTACCCAGACAATATTTAATTTAGGTCCTTGTTTACAGACTAATTTCTTGATACAATAGAGGTTATGACGAGATATAAAGCAACTATTTCCTATGATGGTTACGCCTTTGCTGGTTTTCAGCGCCAGCCTCATGCGCGTAGTGTTCAGGAGGAAATTGAAAAAACTTTGACTAGATTGAATAAAGGGCAGGCGATTACTGTTCACGGTGCTGGTAGGACAGATAGTGGAGTTCATGCCCTGGGACAGATTATTCATTTTGACCTGCCTTATCAAATGGATGAGGAGAAGCTCCGTTTTGCCTTGGACACTCAGTCTCCTGAAGATATTGATGTTATTTCGATTGAGCTTGTGGCGGATGATTTTCATTGCCGTTATGCCAAGCATAGCAAGACCTATGAGTTTATCGTAGATAGGGGCCGTCCCAAAAATCCTATGCGCCGTCACTATGCCACTCACTTTCCTTATCCACTTGACGTGGAACGCATGCAGATTGCAATCAAAAAGCTAGAGGGGACCCATGATTTTACAGGTTTTACAGCCTCTGGGACTAGTGTAGAGGATAAGGTTCGTACCATTACAGAAGCTAGTTTAGCAGTCGATGAGACAGGTCAGTTTTTGACCTTTACCTTTTCAGGAAATGGTTTCTTGTATAAGCAGATTCGCAATATGGTGGGTACACTGCTCAAAATCGGCAACAACCGTATGCCAGTGGAGCAGATTGACCTGATCTTGGAGAAGAAGGACAGGCAACTTGCTGGTCCAACGGCAGCACCTAATGGTTTGTATTTAAAGGAGATTCGTTATGAAGAATAATCGTATTTTAGCACTTTCTGGAAATGATATTTTTAGTGGTGGTGGTTTATCTGCTGATTTGGCTACCTATACCTTGAACGGCTTGCATGGCTTTGTAGCAGTGACTTGTTTGACCGCCTTGACAGAAAAAGGTTTTGAGGTCTTTCCAACTGACGATACCATTTTTCAATATGAATTAGATAGCTTGCATGATGTGGAGTTTTGGGGAATTAAGATTGGTCTTCTCCCTACTGTCAGTGTGGCTGAGAAGGCCTTGGACTTTATCAAACAACGCCCAGGAGTGCCTGTGGTATTGGATCCTGTCTTGGTCTGCAAGGAAACTCACGACGTGGCTGTAAGTGAACTCTGCCAAGAGTTGATTCGCTTTTTCCCTCATGTCAGTGTGATTACTCCTAATCTTCCTGAAGCAGAATTATTAGCTGGTCAGGAAATCAAACCTTGGAAGATATGAAAACTGCAGCACAGAAATTACATGACTTAGGAGCGCCAGCAGTCATTATCAAGGGAGGCAATCGCCTTAGTCAGGACAAGGCTGTAGATGTCTTTTATGATGGACAAAACTTTACAGTCCTAGAAAATCCTGTCATCCAAGGGCAAAATGCTGGTGCAGGTTGTACCTTTGCCTCTAGCATTGCCAGTCATCTAGTCAAAGGTGATGAACTTTTACCAGCAGTAGAAAGCTCTAAGGCTTTCGTTTACCGTGCCATTGCACAAGCAGATCAGTATGGAGTGAGACAATATGAAGCAGACAAAAACAACTAAAATCGCCCTTGTATCCCTATTAACCGCCCTTTCTGTGGTTCTAGGTTATTTCTTAAAAATCCCGACACCGACAGGCATTCTAACTCTTTTAGATGCGGGTGTCTTCTTTGCGGCCTTCTACTTTGGTAGTCGTGAAGGGGCTGTAGTCGGAGGACTAGCAGGTTTCTTGATTGACCTCTTATCAGGCTATCCTCAGTGGATGTTCTTTAGCTTGGTTAACCATGGCTTGCAGGGATTTTTCGCAGGATTTAAAGGAAAAACTCAGTGGTTAGGCCTTATCTTAGCAACGATTGCCATGGTAGGGGGCTACGCCTTGGGTTCTACTTTGATGAATGGCTGGGCTGCAGCCCTACCAGAAATTTTGCCAAATTTCATGCAAAATATGGTAGGGATGATTGTAGGATTTATCCTTAGTCAAAGTATCAAGAAGATTAAGTAAAGATTAAAAAACGTAAAGTTAGAAGTAATGATTTTCTGCTAACTTTACGTTTTTATTATTGGTTTTCTTGTAGATAATAGGAAATCACAACAGAAGAATTACTATCAAAATAGGAATCTTTATCAAAATATTTGCAATTTCCTATTGTAATGCTATGTATTTTGTAATTCTTAATAAAAATGAGGTAATTTTTTTCATATCTTTCTTCAAGTAATGTTACATTATGAAATCCAAAAATTTTCAAAAAAATCTCTTTTACATCTGTAGGTTCTTTTGTAAGTAAAAATATCATAATCATCAGGTGAAAGGATATACTGATTTTTTTTAAAATGGCATTAAGTCGCTCAGAAATTCGCAAACTAATATTTTTTTAGGGATACTTGAGTCAGTATTATCTCTTGAAATTCTAACTTTCCCCGTTAAACTTCCATAATCATTATAATCTAAAGTAAAAAAACCAAGTTGAAATCCTACTAATTGAATACACCTCAAAAATTAATTAAAAGCTTGATTAATTTCTATTTTTTTAATTCGAATAATTTGATTAGCTTCTTCATGAATTATTCTATTAAACTCTTCTTGATTTAAGAATTCAGGGAATTGAATGGATAAAGATTGTCTACGTTCTTCATCTTGTTTCTTTTCAAGACGCTCTTGATTATTCCATGAGTGTAGTTCAAAAATTAAATTTACAACTTTACCAGGTACACTTATAAAATTAGAAATTCCTGTCATAGTATTATTGGCAATACAAACAGCTCCATCTACAGTATTGGTCGTTATTTTGGAAGTTTCATCTGCAACTACTTTCACAGCTTTTGCAGTCTCATTTGCAATATCATTTACGACTTTAGAAGTTTCATTAGTAACATTATCTACAAATTTAAAGAGATCATTTAACATAAAATAATACCATTAATCAAAATAAAGCAAGTCTTTGCTGGTGCTTGTAAAGAGGTCGAAGCCCTCCTTGGTAACAACACCGCAGTCTTCGATACGGACACCAACTTTACCAGGGATATAGATACCTGGTTCAACAGAGAAGCACATGCCTTCTTCGATGACCATGTCGTTTCCTTCCATGATAGATGGGAATTCGTGGACATCCATACCGATACCATGACCGAGACGATGGTTGAAGTACTCACCGTAACCAGCTTTTTCGATGACCTCACGAGCAGCACGGTCCACTTCATGTGCAGTCACACCTGGCTTGATAAAGTCAAGAGCAGCTTGTTGGGCTTCAAGAGTCAAGTTGTAAATGTCTTTCTTGAATTGGTCTGGTTTGCCGACAGCGACTGTACGAGTCATATCTGACGCGTAGCCGTTGACTAGAACACCAAGGTCAAAGAGGAGAAGAGCATCATTTTCAACTTTGTTTGCTGCTGGAATACCGTGTGGATTTGCAGCATTATCACCAGTCAAGACCATAGTATCAAAGCTCATTTCATAGCCTTCACGTTTCATAGCAAAGTCGATTTGGGCGATAATATCTGTCTCGGTCTTATCAAGAGAAATATTATCAAAACCAACCTTAACAGCCTTGTCCGCATAGAGACCTGCAACCATCATTTTTTGCACTTCGTCAGCTGATTTGATGAGGCGCATACGTTGGATACGAGGTGTGAGGTTTTCAAACTCAGCAGTTTCAAAAACGGTTTTCAAGCCATGGTATTTGGTCAAGATGAGATTGTCAAACTCGACAGCGACACGTTTGAAGTCAAGTTGTGGAAGAGCATGTTTCATTTTTTGCCATGGATTTTCAGAGTCCACATAGCCCACAACTGGGAAGGAAATAGTGCTGCTTGCACGCTCAACCTCAAGTGCTGGGACAAAGAGGAGGGGTTCCTGATCCGTTAGGACAAAAAGAAACATCTGGCGTTCATGGGGATCACTGTAAAAGCCAGTGAGGTAATTGATTGTGACGGGGTCAGATACGACAGCGACGTCTAGTTTTTCTGATTCAAGATATGTTACGATTTGTTGTAATTTAGACATATGCTACCTTCTTTCTACCCCTCTATTTTGGCAAAAAAAGAGAGAAAATGCAAGGGAGAAGGGTAAAAGAAAAGACAAAAAGAACTCCGCTATCTTGTCGGAGTTCTTTGATATGGTTTTTCTTGGTTTAAGAAAAGTCAGCCTTGCTTTGACGTCACTGTATTCTTCAGCGATTTCTTGGCTGAGAATGTCCTCATAGGCAGAGAGTTGGATGTCCTGACCGTATTTCTTCTTGAGGGCAGTAGTGACTAGGCGATAGGCCAGATTGGCATTACGAGAGAGGATAGGCCCATGGAAGTAGGAACCAAAGACATTCTTGTAATGAACCCCTTCGCCGACCTTTTCTTCGTTGTTTCCATTTCCATAGACAACCTGTCCCAGTGGTTTTTGGTCATTAGAGAGGAAGGTACGGCCCTGATGATTTTCAAAACCATAGTAGGTTTCATTGAAATCTTCATTGTGAATCTTGATGTCACCGATAAAGCGGTTATTGGTCTGGTTGAGGGTGTAATGGCCCATGACTCCTAACCCTTCGATGCGTTTGCCTGAAGCTTCCACATAATACTGACCCAATAGTTGGAAACCACCACAGATAGCCAGAACCACACCGTCGTTTTGGATGTAGTTGTCAATGCTCTCTTTTTTAGCAGGTAGGTCGTCTGCAATGATACTTTGTTCAAAGTCTTGGCCGCCACCGAAAAAGGCGATATCATAGTGATTTTCATCAAAGTCATCATGGAGAGAAACGATGTCAACGGTCACATGGGCTCCCAGTTTTTCAGCCACATACTTGAGCATGAGGATGTTTCCATTGTCCCCGTAGGTATTCATGAGGTTTCCATAGAGGTGGGCAATGTTGAGCTGATAGGGGTAATTGCCAGCTTTTGAGGAAAGTGAAGTATAAACCATTAGTTCATCTCCTTTCTAACAATCTGACGACTAGCCAGCAGTTCGCGGAATTCAAGCATAGCAGTATAAGTTGCCAGAATATAAGCATGCTTGCAGTCTTGGTTTTCAATGGTCTTAAGAACTTGTTCCAGACTACTTATTTCAGTGATTTTCTCAGCTGGATAGCCTGTCACTCGGAGGCGACGTGCGATTTCAGAATGACGAACACCGCCAGCGTTAATTTCTGGAATATCCATCTCAGTGATTTGTTCAAAATCAGCATCCCAGATCCAGCTAGTATCAATACCGTCTGCATAGTTAGCATTGAGGAGGACTGATAGGCTAAATGGATAAGGAGCTAGTTTAATCATTTCGATAGCTTGGGTTGCACCGACTGGATTTTTAATCAAGACGAGGGTACATTCCTTGTCACCGATATGGAAGGTTTCTTGACGTCCAAAGACAGCACGGCTCTTATCAAATCCCTGTTTGATGAGTTGTGAATCTGCACCGAGGAAACGGGCGATGGCAACTGCAGCTAGGGCGTTGTAGATATTATAGAGCCCGCCGATTTGGATACCGTATTCTTGTCCGTCAATGACAAAGCGAGAGCGATTGTTGGTCAACTCAACTAGTTCTGTCAAGCGATAGTCGAGATCAGGACGTTTACATCCGCAGCCTTCACAGATATAGGCACCCAAATTTGCATAGGTATTATGCTCATATTTTAGGATTCCTTGGCAGTCAGGACAGAGAATCCCTTCTGTATTATAGTGAGCCAGCTGGGCGGGGCCTTTCTCCAAGTCAAAACCAAAATATTGTATAGGATTTGGAATAGCTGGCTTGTAGAAAAGTGGACTGTCTCCATTAAGGAGAACAGTGGCAGTAGGCACCTTACGAATAGCATCCAAAATCATCTTGTAAGTTGTGTAAATCTCACCATAGCGGTCCATCTGGTCACGGAAGATATTCGTGATAACAAATAAGCTTGGCTGGATATAGTCACAGATACGAGATAGACTGGCTTCGTCGATTTCTAGGACGGCAATGTTTTTCCCAGTTTTAGAAGATTTGGCTGTTAGGAAGGTTGTTGCAATCCCTGTAATCATGTTAGCACCGCTTGGGTTGGTCAGAACCTGACCATAAACCTCTTTTAAAATGCCGACAGTGAGGGCAGTTGTCAAGGTTTTTCCGTTGGTTCCAGTGACCACGACAATCTCGTAGTTCTTAGCTAGATTTTGTAAAATATCTTTATCAAATTGAAGGGCGACTTTTCCTGGGAGCGTACTTCCACGGCCAAGACGGCTTAAAATGAAGTGGGAAGAACGCCCAGCAAGAAGGCCCAAAGTAGTTTTTAATTTCATGTTTCTATTATATCATAAAAGAGGGAAAAGACAGATTTGAGATTTCGCAGAAATAAAAACAGCCCAAGGAGGGCTGTTCGATATGATTAAATCTCAACTTAAATCGCAAACAAGTCATTCAAGTTCTCAGCCAAGGTTGGGTGAGTGAAGATTTGTTTTGTAAAGTAAGTGTAAGGAATCTTGTTGTCCATAGCAACAGTGATGATGTTGATGATTTCTTGAGAACCTTCTGAGAAGATGCTTGCTCCAAGAATTTCTTTGTTTCAGTATTAACAACAGCTTTGAAGGCTCCACGAAGGTCTCCATTTACGTGACCACGAGGCATTGCTGCAACAGGGATTTCCTTAACAGCGTATGGAAGTTTCAAATCAGCTGCTTGGCTTTCAGTCAAACCTACTTGTGAAAGCGCAGGTGTGATGAACATAGTATTTGGTACATTGAGACGGTCTTCAAGTGTGTAGCTGCCATCTCCAGCAAGGTAGCTGTAAACAACACGGAAGTCATCAAGTGAAATGTAAGTAAATTGAAGGCCACCGTTGACATCTCCAACTGCAAAGACACCAGGAACGTTTGTTTGACAATGTTTGTCTACTTTAATAGCACCACGTTCAGTTAGTTCAATATCTGTATTTTCAAGTTGAAGTGGTTCTACATTTGGTTTGCGTCCAGTTGAGTAGAGAAGAGCGTCGAAACGGTAAGTTTCGTTTTCAGTTACAAGGAGCACTTGGTCACCATCGTTTTTGATTTCAGTAGTGCGGACATTTTGAAGCAATTCAATACCGTCTTCTTCCATATATTGCTTAGCAAGAGCTGCGATGGAAGGTTCTGCACGAGGTAGGAAAGTATCCAAGGCATCTAGAACTGTAACCTTGCTTCCAAGTTTGTTGTAAAGACCAGCAAATTCAAGACCGATATTTCCGCCACCAAGAATTCCAAGTTTTTCAGGCAATTTGTCCAAGTTTTGGATACCTGTTGAGTCAAAGACGTTTTTTTGCTTGTAGCAAGTCCAGGGATTGGCAAGACGTTTGAAACAGCACCAGTGTTGATGACGATTGTTTCAGCAGTCAGTTCTTTCTTTTCATCACCAGCTTGGATTTCGATGACTTTATTTGAAAGGAAGTGAGCTTCCGCATCAAAGATGTCCACGCCTGTACCAGCAACAGTAGCATAGTTTTTACCGTTGAGGCGACCAGTGATAGTGTTTTTGGTAGCAATCACTTCTTCAAAAGACAAGTCTTTCTCAGCAGCAACAAGCAAAGTCTTAGTTGGGATACAACCAATGTTGATACAAGTTCCACCGTACATAGCTTTGCTACGTTCAACGAGGGCAACTTTTTTGCCAGCTGAAGCCAATTTACCTGCTAGTGTTTTACCAGCTTTACCAAATCCGATAACGATTAAATCATAAGTTAACATTTAGAGTTCCTCCTATTCGCATTTCATTCTAGCACAAGAAAAAAACTTTTGCACAATTCTGCTACGAAAAAGACAGAAAAAAATTAAAACGCTTTCCAGACAAAAAAATAGTAATTTTTTGACAAGCTTGATAAACTAAAATCCTATCTATTTTTTTATATAAGATAGAATAAATGTTCGAAAATAGGAGGTTTTATAAAATTGAATCGTTATATTATTGCCTTTGCTGGGGTCATTTTACACTTAATGCTGGGTTCGACTTATGCTTGGAGTGTTTATCGTAACCCTATTATTGAAAAAACGGGATGGGATCAGGCTTCTGTTGCCTTTGCATTTAGTCTAGCAATCTTTTGTTTGGGATTATCGGCTGCATTTATGGGGCGTTTGGTAGAAAAATTTGGTCCGAGAGTCATGGGGAGTCTATCTGCTTTTCTATACGCAGGTGGAAATATCTTAACAGGATTTGCAATAGACCGTCAGGAGCTGTGGTTGCTGTATCTCGCTTATGGCATTTTAGGTGGGCTTGGTTTGGGAGCAGGCTATATTACCCCTGTGTCAACGATTATAAAATGGTTTCCTGATAAACGTGGTCTCGCAACAGGTTTAGCGATTATGGGGTTTGGTTTTGCTTCTTTATTGACTAGTCCCATAGCGCAACATCTCATCGCAGGAGTAGGGCTTGTAGAAACTTTTTATATTTTAGGTGCAAGTTACTTTATTATCATGCTCCTAGCTTCACAATTCATTAAGCGTCCAAATGAGCAAGAACTTGCAATTTTATCTGTTTCAGGGAAAGAAAAAACAGCCTCTTTGACGCAAGGAATAGCTGCGAATCAGGCCCTGAAAAGCAATCGGTTTTATATACTTTGGATTATTTTCTTTATCAACATAGCTTGTGGTTTAGGCTTAATTTCAGCGGCATCGCCAATGGCACAGGAAATGGCTGGCTTGTCTACCAGTCATGCAGCAGTAATGGTGGGCGTTTTAGGGATTTTCAATGGGTTTGGTCGTTTGCTCTGGGCGAGTTTATCTGACTATATCGGTCGCCCTCTAACCTTTAGTATATTACTGCTTGTCAATCTTTTCTTTTCTCTCTCGCTTTGGCTCTTTACAAATTCCGTTTTATTTGTAGTCGCTATGTCTATTTTGATGACTTGCTATGGAGCTGGTTTTTCATTGATTCCAGCTTATCTCAGTGATATTTTTGGGACCAAGGAATTGGCCGCTCTGCATGGATATATTTTAACAGCTTGGGCAATGGCTGGTTTAGCAGGGCCTATTTTATTAGCAGAGACTTATAAAATGGCTCATTCTTACACACAAACCTTGTTCGTTTTTCTCATTTTATATAGTATAGCCTTGGCCTTGTCTTATTATCTAGGTCGTTCAATCAAAAAGGAAAGCCAAAAACCGCTTACATGATTTTCTAGAGAAATTAGGCTATCTTTTGCTCTGGTCTTGTGTTATACTAGATAGGTTGCAAAGAAAACAGTACTTTTCTTTTGTGGAAAAGAAGCAACACGATTTTATATCCAGTATATGAAAATACGTCATAAAAAGAAAAGTATAAACTAAGCCCTATAGGGTGGCTTCGCACCACCTTTAGAAAGAAGAAGAACGTGAAATTTAATGAATTAAACTTGTCTGCTGATTTGCTAGCAGAGATTGAAAAAGCTGGTTTTGTAGAAGCCAGTCCTATCCAAGAGCAAACCATTCCCTTGGCTCTTGAAGGTAAGGATGTTATCGGTCAAGCTCAGACTGGTACAGGAAAAACTGCAGCCTTTGGCTTGCCTACCCTTGAAAAAATCCGTACAGAAGAAGCGACTATCCAAGCCTTGGTCATCGCTCCAACTCGTGAACTAGCTGTCCAAAGTCAAGAAGAACTCTTCCGCTTTGGTCGCAGTAAGGGAGTCAAGGTTCGCTCAGTATATGGTGGATCAAGCATCGAAAAACAAATTAAGGCTCTTAAATCGGGTGCCCATATCGTGGTGGGAACTCCAGGTCGCCTTTTGGACTTGATTAAACGCAAGGCCTTGAAATTACAAGATATTGAAACTCTTATCCTTGACGAAGCGGATGAAATGCTCAACATGGGCTTCCTTGAAGACATTGAAGCGATCATTTCTCGTGTTCCTGAAAACCGTCAAACTTTGCTTTCTCAGCAACTATGCCAGATGCCATCAAACGTATCGGTGTTCAGTTTATGAAGGAACCTGAGCATGTCAAGATTGCTGCCAAAGAATTGACAACAGAGCTGGTGGACCAGTACTATATTCGTGTCAAAGAACAAGAGAAATTTGATACTATGACACGTCTCATGGATGTGGAACAACCAGAACTTGCTATCGTATTTGGTCGTACCAAACGCCGTGTAGATGAATTGACTCGTGGTCTTAAAATCCGTGGTTTCCGTGCAGAAGGAATTCATGGAGACCTAGACCAAAACAAACGTCTTCGTGTCCTTCGTGACTTTAAAAATGGCAATCTTGATGTTTTGGTTGCGACAGACGTTGCAGCGCGTGGCTTGGATATTTCAGGTGTGACCCATGTCTATAACTACGATATTCCACAAGATCCTGAAAGTTATGTTCACCGTATCGGTCGTACAGGTCGTGCTGGTAAGTCAGGTCAGTCTATTACCTTCGTTTCACCTAATGAAATGGGTTACCTCCAAATCATCGAGAACTTGACAAAAGAAACGCATGAAAGGTCTCAAACCTGCAAGTGCAGAAGAAGCCTTCAAGCTAAAAAAAGCAAGTAGCTCTTAAGAAAAATCGAACGTGATTTTGCTAATGAGGAGATTCGTAGCAACTTTGAGAAATTTGCTAAAGACGCTCGTAAGTTGGCTGCTGAATTTAGTCCAGAAGAATTGGCTATGTATATTCTCAGCTTAACAGTTCAGGATCCAGATAGTCTTCCTGAAGTGGAGATTGCGCGTGAAAAAAACCACTGCCGTTTAAACCATCAGGTAATGGCTTCGGTGGTAAAGGTAAGGAAGGTCGTGGAGGCCGTCGTGGGGACGACCGTCGAGACCGTGATCGCCGTGGCAATGGTCGTCGTGATGATTTCAAAAAAGGAAGTCGTGGCAATGATCGTTTTGATAAAGACAGACGTTACCGTAATAAAGACAATAAAAAAACCACGCAATACTTCAAGCGAAAAAGCAAACAGGCTTTGTTATTCGTAACAAGGGTGACAAATAAGAAAAAGCGGTTCAAAATGAATCGCTTTTTTATATAAGGAGACCAAGGGTGAAAGAAGATGGTGATAGCAAAGGATAGGTGAAATGGAAAGGTATTATCCATCCATCTTCTTATGATAATATAATATCAAAAAAATAAATTAGTTTGTCAATGATAAAAATCTATTTTTTTCTAAAAATATTTCAGCTAGTCTAAATTGCAATTAAATAAGCAATTTTCAGATAATAATTGAAAAATTCAAGCTGTTTATGTTATAATGATAGCGATTAAATTCGAGGGTGAAAAAAATGGCACATTTATTAGAAAAAAACAAGAAAAAAATTACTTCTATTCTGAAGCGCTCGGAGGAGCAGTTGCAGGAAGAACTTCCCTACAATGCGATTACCCGTCAATTGGCAGATATTATTGACTGTAACGCCTGTATCGTCAATAGCAAGGGACGTCTCCTTGGTTATTTTATGCGTTACAAAAACCAATACAGATCGTGTAGAGCAGTTCTTCCAAACTAAAGATTTTCCCAGATGACTACATTCAAGGTGCGAACATGATTTACGATACAGAAGCCAATCTGACAGTTGATCATGATTTAAGTATTTTTCCCTGTAGAGAGTCGTTCGGATTTTCCAGATGGCTTGACAACCATTGCACCGATTCATGTATCAGGTATTCGCCTTGGTTCTTTGATTATTTGGCGCAATGATAAAAAATTCGAAGATGAGGATTTGATCCTTGTTGAGATTGCCAGTACGGTTGTTGGTATTCAACTCCTCAACTTCCAGCGTGAAGAAGATGAGAAAAAAATATCCGTCGCCGTACTGCCGTCACCATGGCAGTCAACACTCTTTCTTATTCAGAACTCCGTGCTGTTTCAGCAATTTTAGGGGAATTAAATGGAAATGAAGGGCAGTTGACTGCGTCTGTGATTGCAGACCGTATCGGAATCACCCGTTCTGTGATTGTCAATGCTCTTCGTAAACTTGAGTCTGCAGGGATTATTGAAAGTCGCTCACTCGGAATGAAGGGAACCTATCTTAAGGTCTTGATTTCAGATATTTTTGAAGAAGTGAAGAAAAGAGATTACTAATGACTAAAGCTTTGATTTCGATTGATTATACAGAAGATTTTGTTGCCGACAGTGGTAAATTGACAGCAGGTGCTCCAGCTCAAGCTATTTCGGAAGCCATTAGTAAGGTGACTCGGTTAGCTTTTGAACGCGGAGATTACATCTTCTTTACCATCGATGCTCATGAAGAAAACGATTGTTTCCATCCAGAAAGCAAGCTATTTCCTCCTCACAATTTGATTGGGACTAGTGGACGCAATTTATACGGAGATTTGGGTACATTTTATCAAGAGCATGGTTCAGACAGTCGTGTCTTTTGGATGGATAAACGCCATTACTCAGCTTTTTCAGGGACTGACCTGGATATCCGTTTGAGAGAGCGTCGAATTTCTACAGTTATTTTAACCGGAGTTTTGACGGATATCTGTGTCCTGCATACAGCTATAGATGCCTATAATCTAGGATATGACATCGAGATTGTTCAACCAGCTGTTGCTTCTATCTGGCCTGAAAATCATCAATTTGCTCTAGGCCATTTCAAAAAAATACACTTGGAGCTAAGTTAGTAGATGAAAAAGCTAAATGAAATTTCAGAGTAATTTAGTTGATGAAATGAAAAAAATTTGAAAAAAGTGTTGACAAGCATCCTAAAAGTTGATATACTAGTAAAGTAATCGACGCGGGGATGGCGGAATTGGCAGACGCGCAGGACTAAGGATCCTGTGACCGCTTTAGGTCGTGAGGGTTCAAGTCCCTCTCTCCGCATAGGATAAGAGTTAGCTTAGGCTAGCTCTTTTGTTTTCATCTAATTCAAGCAGAGCAAAAAAATTTTTGCTCTTTTTTTGCATTTCATAAACATTTCATATTTGAATTTTATAATAGTCTTACAAATATGGAGGTGACAAATGAATCCAATCCAAAGAGCTTGGGCTTATGTCAGCAGAAAACGACTGAGAAGTTTTATTTTATTTCTGATTTTATTGGTCCTATTGGCTGGAATTTCAGCCTGTTTGACTCTGATGAAGTCCAACAAAACAGTGGAAACCAATCTTTATAAATCACTCAATACATCTTTTTCTATTAAGAAGATAGAAAATGGTCAGACCTTCAAGTTGTCAGACCTAGCATCTGTAAGCAAGATTAAGGGACTGGAAAATGTCTCTCCTGAACTGGAGACGATTGCAAAATTAAAAGACAAGGAAGCGGTGAGTGGCGAGCAGAGTGTGGAGCGTGATGATTTGTCAGCTGCAGACAAAAACTTGGTTAGCTTAACAGCTCTTGAGGATTCATCTAAGGATGTGACCTTTACTAGCTCGGCTTTCAATCTAAAAGAAGGGCGACACCTTCAAAAAGGGGATTCCCAAGAAAATCTTGATCCACGAAGAGTTGGCCAAGAAGAACGGTCTTTCGCTTCATGACAAGATTAGTTTGGATGCTGGACAGTCAGAATCTGGCAAAGGACAAACAGTAGAGTTTGAGATTGTCGGCATCTTTTCTGGTAAAAAACAAGAGAAATTTACAGGCTTGTCTTCAGACTTCAGTGAAAACCAGGTCTTTACAGACTATGAAAGTAGCCAAACCCTTTTGGGAAATGGTGAATCTCAAGTCAGTGCAGCTCGCTTCTATGTAGAAAATCCTAAGGAAATGGATGGACTTATGAAGCAGGTGGAAAACTTAGCCTTGGAAAGTCAAGGCTACCAAGTAGAGAAGGAAAACAAGGCTTTTGAACAAATCAAAGACTCAGTTGCAACCTTCCAAACTTTTCTGACCATCTTCCTTTATGGGATGTTGATAGCTGGAGCTGGGGCCTTAATTTTGGTTTTGTCTCTCTGGTTGAGAGAAAGGGTCTACGAAGTGGGAATTTTACTTGCACTTGGAAAGGCAAGAGCTCGATTTTCCTACAATTCTGTTTAGAGGTGGTTTTGGTATCTCTCGGAGCTTTGCTTCCATCCTTTATCGCTGGAAATGCCATTACATCCTATCTGCTCCAAACTGTCCTAGCTAGTGGAGATCAGGCAAGCTTACAAGATACACTAGCCAAAGCAAGCAGTTTATCAACCAGCATCTTATCTTTTGCAGAATCCTATGTTTTTCTAGTTCTGCTTAGTTGCTTATCTGTAGCCCTTTGTTTCCTATTCTTATTTAGAAAATCACCTAAAGAAATTTTATCATCTATTAGTTAAGAAGGAGAAATCATGACTTTATTACAATTACAAGACCTTACCTACCGTTATAAGAACACTGCTGAAGCAGTCCTATATCAGATCAATTATAATTTTGAACCCGGGAAATTTTACAGTATTATTGGGGAGTCAGGAGCAGGAAAATCCACTCTCTTATCCCTACTGGCTGGTCTAGATAGTCCTGTTGAAGGTTCTATCCTTTTCCAAGGAGAGGACATTCGTAAGAAGGGGTATTCCTACCATCGTATGCACCATATTTCCCTGGTCTTTCAAAATTATAACTTGATAGATTATCTTTCTCCACTGGAAAATATCCGCTTGGTCAATAAAAAGGCAAGCAAGGATACACTGCTTGAACTTGGTTTGGATGAAAGTCAGATTAAGCGGAATGTTCTCCAGTTATCAGGTGGTCAACAGCAACGTGTTGCCATCGCTCGTAGTCTGGTCTCAGAAGCTCCAGTCATTCTAGCAGATGAGCCAACAGGAAATCTGGACCCTAAAACTGCTGGAGATATTATCGAACTGCTCAAATCACTTGCCCAGAAAACAGGTAAATGTGTCATCGTCGTAACTCACAGCAAAGAAGTGGCACAAGCGTCAGATATTACACTTGAGTTGAAAGATAAGAAATTGACTGAAACTCGCAATACTACTAAATAATATGAGCTTATTTTGATAGAATTATTAAATCAAATCTAGAAAGGGAACCTATGTTACACAACGCATTTGCCTATGTTACAAGGAAGTTTTTCAAATCGATTGTCATCTTCCTGATTATTCTCCTCATGGCGAGCTTGAGTTTGGTCGGCTTGTCGATCAAGGGAGCTACTGCCAAGGCTTCTCAGGAGACCTTTAAAAATATTACCAATAGTTTTTCCATGCAAATCAATCGTCGCGTCAATCAAGGGACGCCACGTGGTGCTGGGAATATTAAGGGTGAAGATATCAAAAAAATCACCGAAAACAAGGCCATTGAGTCTTATGTTAAACGCATCAACGCTATCGGAGATTTGACTGGATATGAACTTATCGAAACTCCAGAAACCAAGAAAAATCTGACACCTGATCGTGCCAAACATTTTGGAAGTAGCTTGATGATTACAGGTGTCAATGACTCTTCCAAAGAAGACAAGTTTGTCTCTGGTTCTTATAAGCTGGTCGAAGGAGAACACCTAACCAACGACGACAAGGACAAAATCCTCATGCACAAGGACTTGGCAGCCAAACACGGCTGGAAAGTAGGGGATAAGGTTAAACTAGACTCTAATATCTACGATGCAGACAATGAAAGGTGCCAAGGAAACAGTTGAAGTGACAATCAAGGGACTCTTTGATGGCCACAATAAGTCAGCAGTCACCTACTCACAAGAACTCTACGAAAATACTGCTATCACAGACATCCATACGGCTGCTAAACTTTATGGATACACAGAAGACACAGCTATTTATGGGGACGCAACCTTCTTTGTAACAGCAGACAAGAACTTGGATGACGTCATGAAAGAGTTGAATGGCATCAGTGGTATCAACTGGAAGAGCTACACACTGGTGAAGAGCTCCTCTAACTACCCAGCTCTAGAGCAATCCATCTCTGGTATGTACAAGATGGCCAACCTCCTCTTCTGGGGCAGCTTGAGCTTCTCAGTTCTTCTCCTTGCCCTCTTACTCAGCCTTTGGATCAACGCTCGACGCAAGGAAGTGGGAATCCTGCTCTCTATTGGTCTCAAGCAGGCAAGTATCTTGGGTCAATTCATCACTGAATCCATCTTGATTGCCATCCCTGCTCTTGTTTCTGCTTACTTCTTAGCTACTTACACAGCGCGTGCAATCGGAAATACTGTCCTTGCCAATGTGACTTCAGGTGTTGCTAAACAGGCTAGCAAGGCTGCTCAAGCCTCTAACCTTGGTGGTGGTGCAGAAGTAGATGGTTTTAGTAAGACCTTGTCGAGCCTAGATATTTCTATTCAGACATCAGACTTTATCATTGTCTTTGTTCTAGCCTTGGTTCTAGTGGTTCTCGTTATGGCGCTTGCTTCAAGCAATCTCCTTAGAAAACAACCAAAAGAGCTCTTGCTGGATGGTGAATAAGTTTGAAAAAATTATTCTGGAATAAAAACTACATCTTGTTTTTCTATTCAAGAAAGGTGGATAGAGAATGGATATTTAACAATACAAAAATAGAGCCGAAAGCAGTGGTGAAAAATCATTGCTTTCAATCGCTTTCTTTGTACTTTTGCTGGTGGATATGATATACTAAAATCGTGGAGTTCAGTGGAGGGAAAATTTGCAATTTCTATATTCAAATATGCATAAAAATTTATTCATAATTTGCTTTTAAATAAATAGAAAACCTGTAGATACCTATCCAGACTGCAAAGGTAGATGAGCCTGCTGTGGCTGACTTTGCCTTTTAAAAATATAAAATAGTGAGGAAAACAATGAGACAAACAAATGTTAGAGGGACATTATCCCTACGTGGCTTTAGAAAATTAAGAACTGGTGCAATTGTTGCGACAGGTGTGATTTTATTGGGGCTGGGCTTTTTAGCTCCAACTGTTTCCGCTAATGAACAAGATGGTGTTTGGGTAGCCAGAACAGTTGCAGAAGTAAAAGCTGATATTCAACATATAGACAATTTATCACACTACACAATTAAGTGGGGAGATACACTGAGTGCTATTAGTGAAGCAACAGGGCTATCTATTGATAGTTTGGTTGAGATAAATCGTATTGCAAATAGAGATTTGATTTTTGCTAATAATAAATTGTATTTTAGCGAAGAGGCTTTTCTAAAAGATGGAAATACAGAAGTAAAAAGACAGCGAGTGTCGATTGCTAATTCTGGTAGCTGTCAAAGTTATGAAGTTGAAACAAAGACAGATACTGTAACTGGAGAGCAAACTACTACTGTTAAACAAACGACACCAGTAGTTGTGGAAACACCAGCAGTATCAGTACCGAAATCAGAAACTCCATCGACACCAGCGCCAAAAGAAGAGACTCCAGCAACACCAGCGCCAAAAGTGGAAGAGCCAGCGACACCGGCACCGAAAGAAGAGAAGCCAGCAACACCGGCACCAAAAGAGGAAGAGCCAGCGACACCAGCACCGAAAGAAGAGAAGCCAGCGACACCAGCACCAAAAGCGGAAGAGCCAGCGACACCAGCACCGAAAAGCAGAAGAGCCAGCGACACCAGCACTGAAAAAGCGGAAGAGCCAGCGACACCGGCACCGAAAGAAGAGACTCCAGCGACACCAGCGCCAAAAGCGAAGAGCCAGCGACACCAGCGCCGAAAGAAGAGAACCAGCGACTCCAGCACCGAAAGAAGAGACTCCAGCAACACCAGCGCCAAAAGCGGAAGAGCCAGCGACACCAGCACCGAAAAGCGGAAGAGCCAGCGACACCAGCGCCGAAAAGAAGAGACTCCAGCAACACCAGCGCCAAAAGCGGAAGAGCCAGCGACTCCAGCACCGAAAGAAGAGACTCCAGCGACACCGGCACCGAAAAGCGGAAGAGCCAGCGACACCAGCGCCGAAAGAAGAGACTCAGCAACACCAGCGCCAAAAGTTGAAGAGCCATCGACTCCAGCACCGGAAGAAGAGACTCCATCGACACCGGCACCGAAAAGCGGAAGAACCATCGATACCAGCGCCAAAAGTTGAAGAGCCATCGACTCCAGCACCGGAAGAAGAGACTCCATCGACACCGGCACCGAAAGAAGAGACTCCATCGACACCAGCGCCGAAAGTGGAAGAGCCATCGACACCAGCACCGAAAGAAGAGACTCCAGCAACACCAGCGCCAAAAGCGGAAGAGCCATCGACACCAGCGCCGAAAGAAGAGACTCCATCGACACCGGCACCGAAAGAAGAGACTCCATCGACACCAGCGCCAAAAGTGGAAGAGCCATCGACACCAGCGCCAAAAGCGGAAGAGCCAGTGACACCGGCACTGAAAAGAAGAGACTCCATCGACACCGGCACCGAAAGAAGAGACTCCATCGACACCAGCGCCAAAAGTGGAAGAGCCATCGACACCAGCGCCGAAAGAAGAGACTCCATCGACACCAGCGCCAAAAGTGGAAGAGCCATCGACACCAGCGCCGAAAGTGGAAGAGCCATCGACACCGGCACCGAAAGAAGAGACTCCATCGACACCAGCGCCAAAAACGGAAGAGCCATCGACACCAGCACCGAAAGAAGAGACTCCATCGACACCAGCACCGAAAACTGAAGAAGAAAAAGTTATTAGAGAAACTAAACAGGATAGCATAAGAGAAAATATTGATGCAGTTGTTAATATTAAACTAGCGGAAATTGAAAAAGATTGAAAATCCAGATGAAAAAGAAAAAAATTAAAAGAAAAAAATTATATGAGTTAAGAAAGAATGCAGTAGATGACATTAAAAAATGCTAAAGATGAAGAAGAGGCATTAATACTTACAGAAAAAAACATCAAAAATATAATTAATTCTCTTGAAATATCTGGTGAAAAATATACAAAACCAAATTTTGATAAAGATAATTTATCAAATGGACGTAATGATGGAACTACGATTGAAGGTGGTAGTACAGCAATAGGACATGGTTCAGGAGAAGCACCTTCAGGAGCAACGCAACCAGCCTCAGCAGAAGGGACAGATAACTCATCAGCACCAACAGCACAACCACAACCAGAAACAACATCATCAGGGACTTCAAGTTTTAGAAATGCTCCATCAGTTCAAGCAAGAGCAAGAAGAGTAGCACGTTCAACATCAGAACCAGATGGAACTGTCAATATTAGCTATAACTTCGCTGGAATGCCAGATATTCATGGTTTCCTATCTGACCCGGAGAAGATAACACTGTTACAATTCCTGCTGGAACGAGTGAAGCACAGGCAAAAGAATTAGTAAAAGAAAAAATTCAAGCCAAGATAAAAGACCTAGCTGCTAGAGGGTATTATGTGAAAAATGACATTATTTTTGAACAAGATACTACTGTGAAAAATTATAACTACGTTGTCACATTCACTAAGGAGGCTACAGGAACTTCAGGTTTCAGAATGGCTCCAGCAGTTCAACCGCGCTAGCAGAAATCGTAGAAGTCTAGAACAGCCAGCTCCTCAAAAGGTCAAAGTAAATGTATTTTTATAACTTTGATAAAATGAAAGATATTGCAGGTTTTCTGGGAGATATCAATGGAACTCCTCTTGAAATCGCGGAAGGTTCAACAGATGATCAAGTAAAAGCAGCAGTCAAGAACCAAGTTGATGCCAAGAAAGAGGAATTACGTAAACGTGGTTATACTGTTAAAGAAGACTATCTCTCAAAAATAATGGAAAAGATTATAACTACGTTGTCACATTCACTAAGGAGGCTACAGGAACTTCAGGTTTCAGAATGGCTCCAGCAGTTCAACCGCGCTAGCAGAAATCGTAGAAGTCTAGAACATCCAGCTTCTCAAAAGGTCAAAGTAAATGTATTTTATAACTTTGATAAAATGAAAGATATTGCAGGTTTCCTAGGAGATATCAATGGAACTTCTCTTGAAATCGCGGAAGGTTTATCAAATGAACAGGTGAAAGCAGCAGTCAAGAGCCAAGTTGATGCTAAGAAAGAGGAATTACGTAAACGTGGTTATATCGTTAAAGAAGACTATCTCTATAAAAAAATAATGGAAAAGATTATAACTACGTTGTCACATTCACTAAGGAGACTACAGGAACTTCAGGTTTCAGAATGGCTCCAGCAGTTCAACCACGCGCTAGTAGAAATCGTAGAAGTCTAGAACAGCCAGCTCCTCAAAAGGTCAAAGTAAATGTATTTTATAACTTTGATAAAATGAAAGATATTGCAGGTTTCCTAGGAGATATTGATGGAACTTCTCTTGAAATCGCGGAAGGTTTATCAAATGAACAGGTGAAAGCAGCTGTCAAGAGCCAAGTTGAAGCTAAGAAAGAAGAGTTGAGCAAACGCGGCTACACTTTCAAAGAGGACTATGTCTATCAAGCTAATGGGAAAGATTATAACTACGTTGTAACATTTTCAAAAGCAACCAAATAACCTTCCTTCCATAGGGAGTGAAATGTGAGCAGAGAGAGCGATAGGCTCTCTTTGTTTTATCTAGTAGCAAGTTTCTTAAAGACAAAAGACCAATAAGAGGCTATAATAAATAGAGTAGGTATTTATTATAAGAAAAATAAAAAAGAGAGCAGTTAAAGTATGAAAATTTTAATTGTAGAAGATGAAGAGATGATCCGTGAGGGAGTCAGTGACTATTTGACGGATTGCGGTTATGAAACCATTGAGGCAGCAGACGGTCAAGAAGCCTTAGAAAAATTTTCCAACTATGAAGTAGCCTTGGTTTTACTGGATATCCAGATGCCCAAGCTCAATGGTCTAGAAGTCCTATCTGAGATTCGTAAAATCAGTCAGGTTCCTGTCTTGATGTTGACAGCTTTTCAGGATGAGGAATACAAGATGAGTGCTTTTGCTTCTCTGGCGGATGGCTATCTGGAAAAACCCTTCTCCCTTTCTCTCTTAAAAGTGAGGGTAGATGCGATTTTCAAGCGCTATTATGATACGGGACGAATCTTCTCCTATAAGGATACCAAGGTGGATTTTGAGAGCTACAGTGCCAGCCTAGCAGGTGAGGAAGTAGCCATCAATGCTAAAGAGTTGGAAATTCTTGATTATTTGGTTAAAAATGAAGGAAGGGCCTTGACTCGTTCTCAGATTATCGATGCTGTCTGGAAGGCGACAGATGAGGTTCCTTTTGACCGTGTCATTGATGTCTATATCAAGGAATTGCGGAAAAAACTGGACTTGGATTGCATCCTCACTGTGCGCAATGTTGGTTATAAATTGGAGCGAAAATGAAACGAACAGGTTTATTTAAAAAGATATTTATCTATACCTTCTCGATTTTTAGTGTTCTGGTAATTTGCCTTCATTTAGCTATTTATTTTCTCTTTCCTTCGACTTATCTGAGTCATCGTCAGGAAACCATTGGCCAGAAAGCGACAGCCATTGCCCAGTCCCTTGACGGAAAGGATAGGCAGAGTATCGAGCAAGTGTTAGACTTGTATTCCCAGACCAGTGATATCAAAGGGTCTGTTAAGGGTGAGATGACTGAGGACAAGTTAGAGGTTAAGGATAATTTTCCACTAGATACAGCTCGTCAGACAACTTCACTCTTCATTGAAGAACGCGAGGTAAAAACGCAAGATAGTGGGACTATGACTCTCCAGTTTCTAGCGTCCATGGATTTGCAAAAGGAAGCAGAGCAAATCAGTCTTCAATTTCTTCCCTATACCTTGCTGGCGTCCTTTCTGATTTCCCTCTTGGTAGCCTATATCTACGCTAGGACCATTGTTGCTCCGATTTTGGAAATCAAGCGGGTGACCCGTCGGATGATGGAACTGGATGCTCAAGTACGATTACGTGTGGATTCTAAGGATGAGATTGGTGATCTCAAGGAACAAATCAATAGCCTCTACCAGCATCTTTTGACTGTCATTGCGGACTTGCATGACAAGAATGAAGCTATTCTCCAGCTGGAAAAGATGAAGGTTGAATTCCTACGAGGGGCTTCTCATGAATTGAAAACACCGCTGGCTAGTTTGAAAATCCTGATCGAAAACATGAAAGAAAATGTCGGTCGTTATAAGGATAGAGACCGCTATCTGGGAGTTGCCTTAGGAATTGTGGATGAGCTCAATCACCACGTTCTCCAGATACTTTCTCTCTCGTCTGTACAGGAATTACGAGATGATAGGGAAGAAATTGACTTACACCAGATAACGCAAAGTCTGGTTAAGGATTATGTCTTGCTCGCCAAGGAGAGAGGGCTCCAGATAGACAATAGTTTGACCCATCAGCAGGCCTATCTAAACCCATCAGTTATGAAGTTAATCCTGTCTAATCTCATTAGCAATGCCATTAAGCACTCTGTTCCAGGTGGCTTAGTTCGAATTGGAGAAAGAGAAGGGGAACTTTTTATCGAAAATAGCTGTAGCTCAGAGGAACAAGAAAAACTAGCCCAGTCTTTTTCTGATAATGCTAGTCGCAAGGCCAAAGGGTCTGGGATGGGACTCTTTGTGGTCAAGAGTCTATTAGAACATGAAAAATTAGCTTATCGTTTTGAGATGAAGGAGAATCGTTTGACCTTCTTCATAGCTTTTCCAAAAGTTGCCCAAGACTAGGCAGAGAAAGGGTTTACATAGATGAAGCTAGAAGAAATTCAATCGAAACTACGGGAAAAACTAGATTTTTTTGTCAAAAAGTGATAAAATGAACAATGTAAATGGGATGTCCCATAAAAATATACAGGAGGCCTGATAAAATGGCAATCGTTTCAGCAGAAAAATTTGTCCAAGCAGCTCGTGACAACGGTTATGCAGTTGGTGGATTTAACACAAACAACCTTGAGTGGACTCAAGCTATCTTGCGCGCAGCAGAAGCTAAAAAAGCTCCAGTTTTGATCCAAACTTCAATGGGTGCTGCTAAATACATGGGTGGTTACAAAGTTGCTCGCAACTTGATCGCTAACCTTGTTGAATCAATGGGTATCACTGTACCAGTAGCTATCCACCTTGACCACGGTCACTACGAAGATGCACTTGAGTGTATCCGAGTTGGTTATACTTCAATCATGTTTGACGGTTCACACCTTCCAGTTGAAGAAAACCTTGAAAATTGGCTCAAAAAGTTGTTGAAATTTAGCTCACGCTAAAATGGTATCTCAGTAGAAGCTGAAGTTGGTACTATCGGTGGTGAAGAAGACGGAATCATCGGTGATGGTGAATTGGCTCCAATCGAAGACGCTAAAAGCAATGGTTGCAAACTGGTATCGACTTCTTGGCAGCTGGTATCGGTAACATCCACGGTCCTTACCCAGCAAAACTGGGAAGGTCTTGACCTTGACCACTTGCAAAAAATTGACTGAAGCTCTTCCAGGCTTCCCAATCGTATTGCACGGTGGATCAGGTATTCCTGATGAGCAAATCCAAGCAGCTATCAAACTTGGTGTTGCCAAAGTTAACGTTAACACTGAATGCCAAATCGCATTCGCTAACGCAACTCGTAAATTTGCTCGTGACTACGAAGCAAACGAAGCAGAATACGACAAGAAAAAAACTCTTCGACCCACGTAAATTCTTGGCTGATGGTGTAAAAAGCTATCCAAGCATCAGTTGAAGAACGTATCGACGTATTCGGTTCAGAAGGTAAAGCTTAATCTAGCTGAACAATACAGATAAAACCTACCCATTGGGTGGGTTTTTTTGGCGTTTTAAGGAGACTATTAAAACCAGAATTTTGGACTACTACTCTTCGAAAAATCTCTTCAAACCACGTCATCTTCGCCTTGCCGTATGTGTAGGATACTGACTACGTCAGTTCCATCTACAACCTCAAAACAGTGTTTTGAGCAACCTACAGCTAGCTTCCTAGTTTGCTCTTTTGATTTTCATTGAGTATAAAAATACCACTTTAAGAGAAAAATTTTTCAATTTCACAAATTTTAAGCAAACGCTTGCATTATGGTTTTTATTGGATTATAATAGGTTGGTATAAAAGCCTTCTGTAGCAATAAAATGTAGAAGGT
>BNJV01002776.1_pt1 | contig 54205 bp, 64 predicted proteins | sample 8540591 | NCBI WGS metagenome assembly BNJV01 (sample SAMD00202457, study PRJDB9452) | human saliva metagenome | host: Homo sapiens | reverse complement strand
AGATGGAGGCCCTCGTGATCGCTGTAGCCTGACCCGTCCAGGGGCCTCGTAGAGGTCTGCCATGACGCGTGCGGCCCGAATCGAGGCTTCCTCCTGCTCGCGCAGAACCGACCTGAACCATTCCGTATCCGGCGAGGAACTTCAGGTCGTCGACGTGATCAGGGAAGTTGGGTGAGTCGAAAACTCTGTGCGCCCGGCATCTCCCGAACCGTCAGTTGCCATCTCACTGTCGAGATCGACGATCCGAATGCGGCGGAAGTCGCTGATGATGAGGAGCGCGGAGTTTCGACGTCCGCGGATCGTGAATGTAATCGAGCGCCTGCTCCTCGGCCTTGTCAGAGATCCTTCCCCGCGGACTTCATTTCGATGAGTGCCTTGCCGGGGATGAGAGCGTCAATGTATCCCTGGCGCCCCGTCGATGCACGGTTTGAGCGCCTCTCGTGGAAATCGCTTTGCGCTTGGTGATGCCGAAACACTCATGAGTTCGCGCATGAACTCGTGTCCGTCCTGCTTCTCATCCCCTACACAATCGCTCCAGTCGTAAGCAAACTTGACACACCTTTCGCGGATGGCGTTAATCGAGAGCGTTGCGGGCACGGGCGACTCCTGGTTGTCGATTGAAAGGGCACGAGTGGGGCTCGAGGGCCGGTAACTACTCAGTATATCTAGGCTGACGGTTGGCAAGTATCGCGCGTGAATTTAGCACTGGCTACAAGCAGAAATGAGACTCTTTTTCGCACCAGTCCACTGTCTGTAGGGTGGGCGCATGCGTGTCGCGACAGCTTGAGGTGAAGCGGAAGCTGCGAAACAACCGCGCTACTACTTGGAGGGCGTCAGGTGCATCATGATCTCGATGGGTCCATGAACTGGCACAGCGACTTGTTGAACTTTTCGTAGTCGGTGGTCTGGAATTCCTCGTTGACCCGCCCGATCGCAACGTTAATGAACGGCTTCTGGTTGAAGAAGGTCAGCATGATCGGCGCCTTGAGGATGGGCGACATGCCGCGGATCATGACGCTGGACGCCTCAGGGAATGGCGAGCAGATCCTCGGGAGCGGAGAAGTGGAGGCTCGCCGTCGACCTGCACCTCGGCGTCGTCGATGTGGGGTACACCCGCGTACGCCCTGGATCAGCTTCTCCCACGGCACGCGGTACGTGAGGTTGAAACTGGATCGGATCCAGCCCGGTTCTTCGGTGAGACCAGCCAGCAGCATGGGGGAATCCTTCACGTCATTGAGGGGGGTCTGTGTGATCTGCATCCTATCAGAGTGCATCCGGTGCCGAATCGGAGGACAGTGCTACGTGCGATGAAGCTGGCGGATGCGCTCACGCGGATAGGTTATGAGCATCTGGATAGGGTTAATAACCTATCCGTATCCGCATAACCTATCCGGAAGTGCGCAACCTATCCGCATGAGTGGGCGTCAACCGGGAAAACCGTCGCTCCGACCAGCCAGCGGTGTGGAGCAAACCTCGCGATAGGCGAGAGATGAGGTTACTGGTGCTCAGCGGGCCGCGTCGATTGCCGCCTTCGCCGTCTTCAGGTCGACGCCGGTGCGGTCCCGGTAGGCCTTGACGGCGTAGAGCGTCCTGCCCTCGGCGATCATCTGGAGTTCGGCCGCGCTCAGCTCTGGGAACGAGGCCGTGGCCGGGTTGGGCGCACCGGCTGGAAAGGCGGGACCTGAGGGCCTGCGGGGACCGCCGCCTCGAGGAGGGGAAGGACGATCCGGCGAGGGCCGTGACCCCGGCGTCCGCGTGAGCGGCGCGCAGTCGCGCCTCGAGGGTCGCAACCTGTTCCTTGAGCTCGCTGGTTCTCGGCGCGCAGCTCCCTCGATCTCGGATCGCCTGGCCAAACCACTTACCCACGTGTTGCCTCCTTGATTCGATCACGTCGTTGAGATCAATCCTACTCCGCGTGCGGTGCGGCGACGACCTTCCACTCGCGCGGGCGCTCGGAGCGCGAGGGTGAGGGAATGCGCGCGAGGCCTCGGCCTCGTCGATGACGACGCGCAACCAGTGCGCGCCAACGCGCCGTGACCGGCGGAACAAAGCCGCCCGACGCACCTGGCCCGGTAAAATAGCGGGAGACACTGCGAGCAGCGGAGGAAACATGGCAGGCGAATCGTTCTTCGGGGAAGACACCACCAACGAGGACCAGCGCGGCGGCATCCCGGCCGACCTGATCCCGTACCTGGAAGCGGCCGACGAGGTCGAGGACACCGAGGCGGGGGAGAGCACCGACCCCGAGGCTGAGGAGAGCGAACGCGAGGCCGCGCTGCGCGCCCTCGTCGAGCACTCGCTGCTGCTGGGCCCCGATCCCTCCGTCTCGCGCGAGATCGAGGGCGAGGTGGACGAGGACTTCGCCGACGACGCCGCCGAGGCACGCGACGAGCGCGCCTCCCACGAGGCTGCGCTCGCGAAGGCTCAGGACGACGTCGCCCTGGACGCGCGCGTGCAGGAGATCTACCAGTCCATCGTCGCGCGCGCACCCGAGCACGATATCGATCCCCACGCTCGACCGTGTGAAGCTCGCCCTGGATATCCTGGGCGACCCGCAGAACTTCTACCCGTCGATCCACATCACGGGTACGAACGGCAAGACGTCCACGTCGCGCATGATCGACTCGCTCCTCACCGCTTTCGGCATGAAGACGGGCCGCTTCACGAGCCCGCACCTGCTCGACGTGCGCGAACGCATTTCGCTCGAGGGGCACCCGATTACGCGCGAGGGGCTTCGTACGCGCGTGGGAGGACATCGACCCCCTACGTCGGCATGGTCGACGAGCGCAGCTCAGGAGAGGGCGGCCCCCGCCTGTCCTTCTTCGAGGTCTTTCACGATCATGGCGTACGCGGCCTTCGCCGACTACCCGGTCGATGCCGCCGTCGTCGAGGTCGGCATGGGCGGGCGCTGGGACGCCACGAACGTCATCGACGCCGGCGTCTCGGTCATCACGCCGATCGCCCTGGATCACACGAAGTGGCTGGGCTCCACGATCGAGGAGATCGCGCGCGAAAAGGCCGGCATCATCAAGCCCGGACAGGGTCGTCGTCATTATGACGCAGGGAGGAGGAGTCCTCGACATCCTCCTCGAGCAGGCGCAGCTCCGTCGACGCGATCGCCCGCGTCGAGGGCCGCGACTTCGAGGTCGTGGATCGTCAGATGGGGGTCGGCGGCCAGATGGTCACGATCCGCACGCCTTCCGCGGTCTACGAGGATGTGTTCGTTCCCGCTGTTCGGCCAGTACCAGGCCCACAACGCGGCGGCGGCGCTCGTGGCCGTCGAGGGCCTTCATGGGGGCCGCGGTCTGGACGGTCGCATCGTCGAGCAGGGGTCTCATGAATGCCTCCAGCCCGGGGTCGCATGCAGGTCGTGCGTCATTCGCCCACGATCATCGTGGACGCCGCGCACAACCCTGCGGGCGCGGCCACCCTGCGCGAGGCCGTGGAATCCTCCTTCGGGTTCGCGCGGATCGCGAGGCGTGTACGCGGCGATGGGGGACAAGGACGTCGAGGGCGTCCTGTCCGAGGTCGAGCCCTTCATCGATCACCTCGTCGTCACGCAGATGCCGGGCGAGCGTGCGGCCGACATCGCGCGCCTGGCCGAGATCGCCGAGGAGGTCTTCGGTCCCGACCGGGTAGACGTGCGCGAGTCATTGGCCGACGCGGTCGATCGTGCAGCAGAGGTCGCCGAGGCCGGGGCAGAGCCTGCGGATCGCAGCGGAGTCCTCGTGTTTGGCTCGGTCATGCTGGCCGGGGAAATGCTGGCCCTCGCCGGCCATAGCCCACGCTAGGGATGGAACCCGACCAGGGTGGCCGCATCGTGGCGGCCGCCACGGTTGAGAATTCGTGCTCAAAGGTGGCACGATTGACCATGCGTACAAGTACAGATGAGCAATGTGCAAGGAGGCATCATGAAGAAGCTCGTCAATGACGTCCACGCCGTCGTCCACGAAACCCTCGAAGGTTTCGCCCTGGCCCACCCCGACCTCGTCGATGTCCACTACTCGCCGGATTTCGTGACCCGTCACGCCCCCAAGGCTGAGGGCAAGGTTGGCCTCGTCTCCGGTGGTGGATCCGGACACGAGCCCCTGCACGCGGGCTTCGTCGGTGAAGGCATGCTGGACGCGGCCGTGCCCGGCGCCGTCTTTACGTCGCCCACCCCCGACCCGATCCTGGAGGCCACGAAGGCCGCCGACCACGGCGCGGGCGTCCTGCACATCGTCAAGAACTACACGGGCGACGTCCTCAACTTCGAGACCGCCGCCGAGCTGGCCGACATGGAGGACATCACGGTCGCTACCGTCGTCGTCAACGATGATGTGGCCGTCGAGGACTCCCTCTACACGGCGGGGCGCCGCGGCGTCGCCGGAACGATCTTCGTCGAGAAGATCGCGGGCGCGGCCGCCGAGCGCGGCGACTCCCTCGAGGAAGTCACCCGCATCGCCACCAGGTCAACGACCAGACCCGCTCCATGGGCCTGGCCCTGGGCCCCCTGCACCGTGCCCCACGCTGGCAAGCCCTCCTTCGACCTGGGCGAGGACGAGATCGAGCTGGGCATCGGCATCCACGGTGAGCCCGGATACCGCCGCGGCTCCATGGAGACCGCCGACAGCCTCGTCGCCGAGCTCTACGAGCGCGTGCGCGAAGACCTGGGCCTGGCCGACGGCGAGCGCGTCGTGGCCCTCGTCAATGGCATGGGCGGCACCCCCGTCTCCGAGCTCTACATCTGCTTCCGCGCCCTCGCGGCCCTCCTGCAAGAAGGACGGCATCGAGATCGCGCGCCAGATGGTCGGCAACTACGTGACCAGCCTGGAGATGCCCGGCGTCTCCGTGACCCTCATGCGAGCCGACGACGAGCTCCTGAGCTCTTTGACGCCCCCGTGAACACGGTCGCCTGGAAGTAAGCAACGAAGCAGGACAAGGAGAAGCACGATGAGCCTAGATGCAGCGTGGGCACGCCGGTGGATCGAGTTGTCGGCGGCGGACATCGCTGAGCAGCGCGACTACCTGGTGGATCTGGACCGAGCCATCGGGGATGGCGACCACGGAGAGAACATGGACCGCGGATTTAAGGCCGCGGTCGAGGCCCTGGAACAGACCCAGCCGGGCAGCGTCGCCGAGGTCCTCAAGACGGTCGCCAAGACCCTCATGTCCACGGTCGGCGGTGCCGCCGGGCCCCTGTACGGGACCGCGTTCCTGCGCGCATCCAAGGCCGCCGGTGACGGCAATCTCGACGGCGCGGGCGTGGCAGCGGTGATCGCGGGCGCGCTCGACGGAATCCAGGCCCGAGGCAAGGCAACCACGGGCGAGAAGACCATGGTGGACGCGTGGACTCCGGCCCTCGAGGCCGCCCGCGCCGCCGCCGAGATCCGGTAGCGATCCCTGCCGCTGTCCTCGAGGCCGCCGCCACTGCCGCCGAGGCCGGAGCCGCCGCGACGGAGCCCCTGCAGGGCTCACGAAGGGACGCGCCTCCTACCTGGGCGAGCGCTCCATCGGGCACCTCGACCCGGGTGCCGTGTCCACCTCCCTCATCCTGCGCGCCGCCGCGCGCGCAGCGGGCGAGGCCGGCGCAGCATGAGCGTGCGCGTCTCCTTCGTCATCGTCTCCCACTCGGCCTCCCTGGCCACCGGAGTCTGTGAACTGGCCGCCCAGATGGCCCCCGACGTGCACTTCGAGGCCGCCGGGGGCACGGACGACGGCCGCATCGGCACCTCCTACGACCTCGTGGAGGCGGCCCTCGAGGCCGCCGCCGCAGCCGTGGAGGGCGAGGGCAGCGGCGTCATCGTCCTGACCGACCTCGGCTCGGCCACGATGACCGTCGAATCCGTCATCGACATGAGCGACGAGCCCGAGCGCGTGCGCTTCGTCGACACCTGCCTCGTCGAAGGGGCCGTCGCCTCCTCCGTGCGGGCTCAGCTCGGCGAAGACCTCGGCCAGGTCGCCGACGTTGCAGCCGCCCTGGCCCCGCGCGTGGACGACGCGCTTGCCCAGGAGGCGCCCAGCCCCGTCGCCGGCGCGCCCGCCGGGGGAGGGGCCCAGGCCTCGTACGAGTGGGCGCAGGGGACGCGGTCGTCGCAGACCCCGTCGGCCTGCACGCGCGACCCGCCGCCGCCTTCGTGCGCCTGGCGGGCACCTTCGATGCCGAGGTCACCGTCAACGGGGCGGACGGCGGCTCGGTCTTGGAGCTCATGGCCCTGGGCATTACCCAAGGTCAGAGCGTCCATATCGAAGCCAATGGGGCCGACGCCACAGCGGCGGTCGCAGCGCTGACAGATATGCTTGAAAGCGCAGCAACGCAACCGCCAGAATCAAAGGGAGACATCGTGAGCGCTAAGAGTGTTCTGCTGGAGCCCCAGCACCTTCTCGACCCCACCCTGGAGCACACCCTCATCGTCGTGAAGCCCGACGGCTACGCCCGCGGCCTGACCGGTGAGATCCTGCGCCGCATCGAGGCCAAGGGCTACACGATCAAGGGCCTCAAGCTCATGATCGCCTCCCGCGAGCTGCTCGCCGAGCACTACGCCGACCACAAGGACAAGCCCTTCTTCGAGGGACTCCCTGGAGTTCATGAGCTCCGGCCCCGGTCGTCGCCATGATCGTCGAAGGGTCAGCGCGTCGTCGAGGGCATGCGCGTCCTCATGGGGTCTACCGACCCGACGACCGCCCCCGCTGGCACGATCCGCGGCGACCTGGGCCGCGCCTGGAACAGCCCCCACATGGAGAACCTGATCCACGGCTCGGACTCTGTGGACAACGCAACGCGCGAAAATCTCCCTGTGGTTCCCGGAGATTTACTGAGTCACGGCTAACCTGCAAGGGTGTACCTCAAGAACCTGACGCTGCGGGGCTTTAAGTCCTTCGCCAGTGCGACCACGCTCGCCCTCCAACCGGGCATCACGTGCGTCGTCGGCCCCAACGGGTCGGGTAAATCCAACGTCGTCGACGCTCTCGCCTGGGTCATGGGCGAGCAGGGTGCCCGCGCGCTGCGCGGCGGGCACATGGCGGACGTGATTTTCGCGGGGACATCTGGGCGCGCGGCGTTGGGGCGCGCCCAGGTGGACCTGACGATCGACAACACCGACGGGCTGCTCGACATCGAGTATTCCGAGGTGACGATCAGCCGCACGCTGTTTCGCGGGGGCGGCTCCGAATACTCCATTAACGGCACTCCGGCGAGGCTGCTGGACGTGCAGGAGCTCCTGTCCGACACGGGCATGGGTCGCCAGATGCATGTCATCGTCGGCCAGGGGGCAGCTCGACGCGATCCTGTCCTCCACGCCCGAGGAGCGTCGCGGCTTCATCGAAGAAGCCGCGGGTGTCCTCAAGCATCGCCGCCGCAAGGAGCGCGCGCTGAAAAAAGCTGGCCGACATGGACGCGAACCTCGTGCGCGTCCTGGACCTCACGAACGAGATTCATCGCCAGCTCGGGGCCCCTGGCCCGCCAGGCGCGACTGCCCGGCGCGCGTCCCTCATTCAGGCGCGCGTGCGCGACGCGAAGGCCCGCCTGCTCGCCGACGACCTCGCATCGGCCCTGTCGAAGCTGTCCGTTCTCGAGGCATCGGACGAGTCCGCGGCCGAGCGCCGGGCCTCGCTCGAGGAGCAGATAGCGCCGCGCGCGCCGAGCTTTGCGCGCCTGGAGGACGCTGAGCGCGCGTCCTCGCCGGCGCTCGAGCAGGCTTCCTCTGACTGGCAGTCGCTCACCACGATCACCGAGCGTCTGCGCGGCACGCTCATGGCCGCGACCCAGAAGGTCTCCCTGCGTGCGACCCCCGAGCTGCCCCCGGGCGGCGAGGACCCCGACGTGCTCGATGAGCGGGCGCGTGTTGCCGGGTGCCGAGGACGCTGCGCTGGTCGCTCAGGTCGAGGACGCGCGCAGTGCCCTGACGTCCGCGATTCGCGCGCGCGAGGCCTCGGAGGACGCCGACGATTCCGCGTCCCGCGAGCTCGCACGCGTCAACCGCGTCATCGCCGACCACCGCGAGAAGGTCGCGCGCCTGACGGGCGACGCCTCCACGGCCGCGTCTCGCCTGGAGGCAGCGATCGCCGAGGCCGACCGCGCGTGGGGCGCATACCGCGCGGCTCAGGATCGCGCCGAGGCCGCCGAGAAGGCGGTTCCCTGCCACGTCTGTTGTCTCCGTTGGTGCGGACGCTTCTGTCGCTGGGGGGTCCTCGTCCGCGGACGAAGCAAGCGGGGGAGCGGCCCGCGCGCACGCCGAGGCCTCCGCCCGCCGCGACGCCGCGCGCGCCCGTGTGGACGAGCTGCTCGGTGTCGAACGCGAGGCCCGCGCCGACCGCGCGCGCTGGGAGGCCCGCCGCGACGCGCTCTCCCAGCTGCTCGCCCCCGAGGACGGCACCGCCGAGCTGCTGGGACGCCCCGGAGTGCTCGGCCAGGTCGCGCCCCTCCTGCGCGTCACCCCCGGTTTCGAAGACGCCGTCGCCGCCGCGCTGGCACCTTTCGCCGACGCGGTCGTCGTCGATTCTCTGGCCCGAGGCCTCCGCGAGGCTGGACGCGGCCCGCGCGGCCGGGCGCTCGCTGCGCCTCGTCGTCGCACCCCGGCACCTGCAAGCGACGCGGACGAGCCTGCGGATGCCAGGCCTCGCCCCTGAACGCCCAGGCTCGGCAGCGGGCTGCCCGCGGACGGCGGCGACCTGCCCGAGGGGCCACATGGCTGGGATCGGTCGTCACCTGCGAGGGAGCCGCCGCACCCCTGGCGGACCTCCTGGACGGGGTCGTCGTCTGCTCACCTGAGAGCGCCGCTGGAGCGCTGGACGTGCCCTGGCGTGCGCGCCGTCGTCACGCCCGGCGGCGACGTGCTGCGCTCGTGGTCCCTCGAGGGTGGGCACCAGGCGTCCTCCGTCCTCTCCGTGCGCGCAGACTTCGACGAGGCCTGACGCGCGGGCGCGGGAGGCAGGCGCGCGCATGGACGCCGTGTCCGAGCAGCTCGCCCACGCGAACGGGGCACTGGACCGGTCTCATCAGGGAGGCGAACGACGCCCTCAAGGCCCTGCGCGAGGAGGACGCCCAGCGCGCCAAGGAAGCCCAGGAGCTTGCCCGTGCCCAGTCCGCCGCGCAGGCCGCCCGCGCCGAGGCCGATCGCGCCCGTGACGTGGCCCGCCGCGCCGACGAGCAGGTCGAGTGGGCCCGCGAGGCAAGACGTGGCCGCGCGGGCGCGCCTCGAGGGCGCCGACTCGGTCGGCCCGCCCGAGTCCCTCGAAGACGCGCAAGCCCGCGCCGACGCCTCCTCACGCGCTGCCCGTGAGGCCCGCGACGGCGAAAACCAGGCGCGCCTGACGCTGCGCTCCCTGGAAGAACAGTCGCGGCGCGCAGCCTCACGCGCCCGCTCCCTGCGCCAAGCGGCCGCCGCCGAGCGCGAGGAACGCGCCCGCTACGCCCAGCGCGAGGCAGTGAGGCGCACGGAACTGGCCACGGCCTCGGACGTGGAAGCCGCCGCGCGCGTGGCCCTGGAGGCCGCCGAGCGCGCCCTATCCGCGCGGCCGAGCGCCGCGACCACCTGAGTGCGCGGCGCTCCCAGGTGTCCCAAGAAGTATCGGACGCACGCCGGGCACTGGATCGGCTGAGCGCGGAGCTGTCCGAGGCGACGAGCAACGCCAATCAGGGGAAGATCGCCGCCGAGCAGACGCGTGTGCGCGTCGAAGACTTGGAGCGGCGCTCCCTCGAGGAGCTGTCCCTCGAACCCGAGCAGCTGATCGCCGAGTTCGGACCCGAGACGATGGTTCCGATGCTGCCCCTCGACCCCGACCAGATCGAGAAGGCCGAGGCCGCCGAGCCGAGCGCGTACGTGCGCGCCGAGCAGGAGCGGGCCCTGGCCAAGGCACAGAAGGATTTGGAGAAGCTCGGGGCGCGTGAACCCGCTGGCGCTCGAGGAACACGAGGCCCTGGCAGCGCGGCACAAGTTCCTTGTGGACCAGGGTCCAGGACCTCAAGCAGTCCAAGGCTGACCTGCTCCACATCGTGGAGGACGTGGATCGCCTGGTGGAGGAGGCTTTCGTGTCGGCCTTCGCCGAGACGCGCGTGCAGTTTCGAGCACGTGTTCGGCGTGCTGTTCCCGGGCGGGCAGAGCGACCTGGTGCTGACCGACCCGGACGACATGCTCTCGACCGGGCATCGAGATCGAAGCCCGGCCCGCGGGCAAGAAGGTGAAGCGCCTGTCGCTGCTCTCGGGCGGCGAGCGTTCCCTGGCCGCGATCGCGTTCCTGGTCGCGATCTTTAAGGCGCGCCCGTCCCCGTTCTACGTCATGGACGAGGTCGAGGGCCGCCCTGGACGACGTGAACCTGTCGCGCCTGTTGGCGATCTTCAAGGAGCTTCAGGAGACCTCGCAGCTGATCGTGATCACGCACCAGAAGCGAACGATGGAGATCGCGGACGTCTCTGTACGGCGTCACCATGCGCGACGGCGTCACGACGGTAGTGTCCCAGCGCTTGGCGGACTAAGAAACAGCACCGGAAGGATCTGAATGAAAACGGGTTGAGGCGTACTAAGTGAGTGTGGATCGCCCTGAAAACATCGTGGTCTCCGTGGCAATTTACACGAAAAATCCTGATTCGGACTTAACCGGCTAACTGACAGGTACCTGGGCCTTGCTTCATCGAGTAAAGCATTCTCTTAGTGAAAAGAAACAAATCGACAAGCCCATATACAAAATGATAACACTGTGCGTAAATCGTGCGTTGTTGAGAAAAGTCATCCGACGTTGGTGATTCTCAGTAAACTTCAGCTCTGCTATGTACCCAGCCATCGAGCCAACGCGTAGTAGGCTCACTTAAATTAGTGAATGAAGGTGTATGGTCAAGCTTGTCTATGGCCTTCGCGAATGTGAAATAATTGTGCGAAAAGGAGATGTTACGAAGGGGGGGGTGAAAAAACCGCTTGTAATGGACAAGGAGAAATGGGTAGCTATGTGTATCTTGATGCAACTCACTGTGCGTCGCTGTGAGTGAAAAGTGCGAAAGTTGAATGTAGAAAAATTATCCAAAATGAATCTATTAAATTTCAATTCTCGGCGCTGATGCTAATCAAGGTTGTGTCGGTGTGAATTCGTGTCTATGTGGTTTTTGTGGTCAGCTGTTGATAGGTGATTGCGCTTCGCTCTGTATATAGATCAAATCCAAGTCCTTCGCACCACCTTAGCAATTCTTGTAACCATCGAACCTTTCGAAACTTGGCCGGCGAGATTTGGGACAGTGTTGCGCATCGAAGTTCCTCTTCGTTCGCCTGAATATGAACGGGGTCTGGAATTTAATATCTTGATTACGGCTTTTGAGTAAATCGTGGTCGCCGACGCGAGGAAAACTTGATGACGTAAAGTCGTCTAGCGTATCCTCGATCATTTGAAAAATGCTGACGCTCTATTTCAGATGGAACGGTGTTGTTGGGGCAGAGGTGCTTGTATGCGTGATGTGCTGTAATTGTTTCTGGAGTTAATTGGAAAATGTTGTATGTTTGAATTTTTCAGTTTCAATGAAAAAGTGTACAGAGACAATTCTAACGGCGGCAAGAGCAGAGGCAATCCGTATAGCATCTGCTAAGACTTGTTTGGCGGCGGCGTCGGTATTTGTTGTACAACTGCCATTAGGTCGTTTCTTTTGCTCGAAGAAGCTTGGAATGTATTGTCTCTCTTAGTGGAGCAAGATCGTCGGCAATGAGATCGATAAAACAATCATGGTGTTCGGATGAGGTTACATTTGAGGGGTAATTAATACTCTTCGGTTTATATGAGTCGTAGTCGGAATCGACAAGAAAATGTGCCCGGTCGAGTCCTTGATCTTCTGCCATTTTTGCAACATTGAGAACGCGTGATTTTCCTCCGCTGCTTGCTATAAGCTTAACATTTGGGGTGATGATATGTTTAAAAATGAGGATGTCATCATCGCCTTCTACCATAAGTACCGGACCCCTGGCTTAGGGAGAAGAAGCGTTGAGTACTCTGACTCAGTGGTGATTGGCATCATTAGAAAGAAGCCTCCGTTGGTCCAAGTTGTATGGCTTCCTTCCACATTCCATTAATAATTTGAGGTGAGTGTGTGGCAACGATGAATCGGAAGCCCACGAGCTCCGCAATTTGAATTACATCTGGAATGAAGTCCAATTGCCAAGCAACATGGAGTGAGATCTCGGGTTCATCTATTAGTACTAAAGCGCCCTGTTTTACATTAAGCAGAAGATCGCATAGTAAGATGATTTCGTGTTGTTCTCCGGAAGATAGTGAGGTCAAAGGAATTTCTTCGTTTTTGTCGTTGTGTCGGATCGTTAAACCCTTCTTCTCGTTTACAGAGAGCGTTTTATTTAAGAGCCTTTTATTGACTAGCGTTTGAAGAAGCTCGATCCTCTCGAGAATCTTCTCGAATGGCTTTAGTGTTTCGCTGGCGTCTTGAACATAGAGTTCGAGTAGGGCTAGTGCCCAATCGTCCAATTTTCCATCTGGCAATTCTAGTCCTTCTGAAACGCTGTCTGATACAACCTTTGCTAGGCGATCGCGAAACTCATTTTGTGTCTTGTATAACTCTCGGATTCTGTTTGCGTCGCGCGTTCTGTGATTCTGCGCTGCCGCGAGTACTCGATTTGGGAATGAACGTTCTTTTTGTTGGCTAAGTTGGGAATGTTGTGTTTGCGCTTCATTGAGTAGTTGGATGATCTGTCTTGATAGAACGGTGATTCTGTCATCCATTTCATTGAGTTCACGAAGCTTGCGCGGTCTATGATCCGGGAATCTGTCTTGGGTGCGTTGAATCTTCAAGCGCTGAGTTTCAATCAGATGGCAATCGGAACGCTTTTTGAATGCTTTTATTGCGGCTGGGGCGTTTCCCATTTCTCTATCGTTTGATAGGCATGTCCACTCCTTAATTAAATGTGGCCACAACTCGTGCATCTCATCTTGATCAGTCTGATGTTCTAGCAGCTGAGCGTATAGCCGGGTTGCCGAGTCTCGTTTTGCGTAGAACTCATCGTTTTCATGCACTGCTCGCCATTTCGCTTTTGCTTCCGTCAGGAAGAGTTAGTGTAATAGTACAGTAGTAGTTGTTTTTGTCTTCTTCCTCATTGTATACGCTTGCTCGTGTAACGTTGAGCTCGGTTGTGTCGTCGTATGTAAGTGTAGCTTTGTTGAATGGAAGTTCCGTTAAAGCGTCGTACGATAGCTCTGACGCGGCTTTAATTATTTCGAGCAGTTTTGTTTTTCCCAACGCCGTTTGGGGCCGTATACTATTGCGTAGTTCTTGTCGTCGTTGAACTTGATTTCGTGTGTGTATTCGCCAAGAATATTTTGGACAACTACGTGTTTAAGTAGCATTCTTGCTCCTTTTTGTTCCGGGCCACGCCTTGAGGTGGTTGTGGTGGAGTGTTCCTGATCTCTATCCTACTTTGCGTGCGATCGATTTGTGTGTGATTTTAGTTGTTTTCGCTGGTTTTGTGTCCTCGCCCGCTGCTTTCTGACGACGCTGGTTAGTGTTTGGAGCTCTGTGGATTGGCTTAAGGTGGTGTTGTTGGTACTTCGTGAAGTGGGTGTCTGCCTGTGGAGAGAGAAGTGCCCGTTATGGGAACTTTTTGCTGGTTTGCGTCGGGGTATCGTCGTGTTGTCGCTGGTCCGTTGCTGTATAAGGGGTCTTCCACCGTGTCTGTGGGCTCGGATTTAGGGTTGTGCGAATCGGTGGTAGGGCGGTCGGGCGAGTTCGAAAGTGACTGTTGCTAAGGTGCGCGCGAGGGTTGCCCCGTTGATGTATTGCCAAGGTCTCGTAGGACTGAAGGCGCCCGCCGTGCGAGGCCTGGCTTGGCGGGTGGCTCTCAGTGGCGCATTAGGATCACTGCGCCCTCTGGTGGGATCAAGGTGGTCTGGGTCGTGGGTGTATCACGGATGTCACCTACCTGTGGTGGGCGCAAGGCTGGTTCTGCCTGTGTGCTTTGCATGGCCTGCACTCGCGCTGTGTCCTGGGAAGCGCCATGGTTGTGCTGTGAAGCATTGGCCTGTTCGGCACTGCGCTCGACATGGTCGGTACCGCGTGCGATGGCTTCCCTCGTAGGGGTTCTATTCCTCGATGGTTGGGGAACACAGTTCACATCTTAGAAACTGGCAGCTGCATGCGCGCCGTCCAAGGGATCGTGTCGATGGGGAGATCTGGAGTTTGCGGGGGATAACGCCATGGCTGAATCCTTTTGGGGTTCCCTCAAAGCCGGGTTCTACTAGCGGTGCACCCTCATTACCGACCATCAGGTTTGCATTGGGGCGTCATCTGGTTCGAAGACTTCTGCAATCGGCGGGACATTCGTGCCGACGTTGATGACACGTCCCCATCGAATGCGAACTATGTATGGCGGCCTGGACAATCGCTGCAGAAACAGAGCGTCAACAACTTGCGCACAGGCCCACCTGGACGCTGGTGGATTCGAACTTTAACCATAGCCTCAAGTTTGATGGGTTCCTTTCCTGTGCTTGGCGGACTAGGGGAGTGGCGTTCCTCGCGGAAATGGCCGCGGTTCACGGCTTTTGTCGCCCATCAATTGCATTGATCAGCGGACCCGTGAGGACAGCGTTAGAATTTTGTTAACGAAATTCCTGGCATGGGTGCGGGGGGAGGTGAGGGCACCGATGGACGTGCCGGTTGTTGTGCATCCACGAGTGAGTGCGCGCCATCCTGAGATTGAGGAGGAAGATGCGATTCATGCCTGGGTGTATGCAGTCGAGTGTGCTGAACGCGTGGACTCTCCGTACTGGCCCGCATACGCAGCGCTGGGATACGACAGGAACGGGAGGCTGCTGGAACTCCTTGCCGCGCTCCAGGAAGACGGCAGTATCCTCATCTATCACGCGATGACTCCACCTTCAAAGAAAAATGATGACCGAAATATTTGGACCTGAGAGGAGAGGACAATGAGCAAGAAACAACAGGGGACCTACCGTCTTGCGGGAGGAATCACCGTTACCGACGCTGACCTTGAAGCAGATGCGCAGCGCTTCGAAGCAGGCGAGTGTGACGGAGCGTGGAAGGTTCTCCCGGGGCGCCCGCAGCTCTTCGGCGAGGACACAATGCCGGTCGGCACACGCCTGCCCGAATCCTTAGTCCGCGAGCTCGACGAGGCGGCAGGGGAACTCGGACAAACTCGCAGTGAACTCGTTCGTCGTTTCATTTCTGACGGCCTGCTGGCTCTGAAGGCGTAAAGCAGTGGATTTCCTGAAAGCAGTGCCCAGGAGATCCACACCGTCACCGCCGCTTCTATGCGTGTGGAGTGCCCGACGCTCTCAGGCCTCGAGCCTGGTCAGCGTGCCGTGCACGAGCGATCGCCGCGCGCTGCTTCTGGCCGCCCTACACCTGGTGCGGATACGTGGTGTAGGAGTCCTCGAATCCTAGGCATAACGTTGCGGCACCAGGGGCTGTGCACTGCCCGCTGCCCTCGAGCAATGGCAGTTCGGGGATGAAAACGCGGGCGGGGACCCGTTGGTCCCCGCCCGCGCCTGCAAGCCGTGCGTCCCGCTACAGCGGGAGCAGTGACATCAGTCGTTCATGAAATGGCGCTCGTCCAGGATCTGTGCGCCGGCGCCCACCAGTGAGGGCAGGTGCTCGTTTGCGTGGTGGCCGCAGAAGTACAGCTGGCCACCCGACGGCATCGTCGCACGAACCCAGGCGCGAGCGCCGCAGGCGTCGCAACGATTCGCCGCGGTCAGCTGCGGCTCGTCCAGTACGGGGCGTTCAAGAGTCTGTGCGTTCATGCTTCCATCACACACCATCACTCCCGCGCGCGCACCCCTGTTCACCCGGGGCGCAATCGAGGCCCATACGCCGACACAATGAGAACGGGAGAATGCAAACCCTCCCGAAGCAGCACCCAACACGCCCCGAAACGCCACCCACCAGCGCGACCTGGCCCCGGCCTCGTCAATCGTGGAAAGCATCCCAGAACCCGCGCCACGCGCACCGGTGGCCCCAAACGAGCATGGCTCCACCTATGATGCACTTCGTGACTCCTACCGACGCATCCGACTACAACGCACGGCACCTCTCGGTCCTCGAGGGGCTCGAGGCCGTGCGCAAGCGCCCCGGCATGTACATCGGCTCCACCGACCATCGGGGCCTCATGCACTGCCTCTGGGAGATCATCGATAACGCGGTCGACGAGGCCCTGGAAGGTCACTGCGACACGATCGACGTGCGCCTGCACCCCGACCACTCCGCCTCCGTCGCCGACAACGGCCGCGGCATCCCCGTCGACATCGTCCCCGGGCAGGGCCTGACGGGCGTCGAGGTTGTCTACACCAAGCTCCACGCCGGCGGTAAGTTCGGCGGCGGCTCTTACGCGGCCTCGGGTGGCCTCCACGGCGTCGGCGCCTCCGTCGTGAACGCCCTGTCGGCCCGCCTCGACGTGCAGGTCGATCGTGGCGGTAAGACCCACGAGATGTGCTTCCGCCGCGGCGAACCCGGCGAATTCGACGACTCGAAGCAGCGCACCCCCAACTCGCCCTTCAAGCCTTTCGTGGACGGCTCGACCCTCAAGACCGTCGGCAAGGTGAAGAAATCCCAGACCGGCACGCGCGTGCGCTTCTGGGCGGACTTCCAGATCTTCCCGTCGACCGAGGGCTTCTCGTGGGAGAACCTGCTGGCGCGCGCCCGCCAGACTGCGTTCCTCGTGCCCGGCCTGACCATCAACTGCTACGACGAGCGCGGCGAAGAGGAGCTCCACGAGAGCTTCCGCTTCGACGGCGGCGTCGTCGACTTCGCGAACTGGCTGGCCTCCGACGGCCCCGTCACCGACACGTGGCACATCACGGGTGAGGGCACCTACAACGAGACCGTGCAGGCCCTGGACTCCGAGACCGGGCACCTGCGCGCCACCGAGGTCGAGCGCACCTGCGAGGTCGACATCGCGCTGCGCTGGGGCATCGGCTACGACACGACCGTCCAGTCTTTCGTCAACATCATCGCCACCCCCAAAGGGGCGGCACCCACGTCACCGGCTTCGAGCAGGCGGTCCTCAAGACCCTGCGCGCCGCGATCGACAAGAACGCGCGCAAGCTCAAAGGTCGGCGCGAAGGACGGGCGCCCCGAAAAGGACGACGTCCAGGCCGGCATGACTGCCGTTATCACCGTGCGTTTCCCCGAGCCTCAGTTCGAGGGGCAGACGAAGGAAACCCTGGGAACGCCGCAGATTCGCACCGTTGTCAACCGCGTGGTCTCCGACTGGCTGAAGGCCAAGTTCGCCTCCTCCAAGCGCGACGACAAGCAGCAGACCTCCCTCCTCATGGAGAAGATCGTCGGCGAGATGAAGGCACGTGTTTCCGCGCGCCTTCACAAGGAGATCTCGCGCAAGAAGAATGCGCTCGAAACCTCCTCGCTGCCCGCCAAGCTCGCGGACTGCCGCCTCGAGGACGTTGAGGAGACTGAGCTCTTCATCGTCGAAGGCGACTCCGCCCTGGGCACGGCCAAGGCCGCGCGCAACTCCCACTACCAGGCCCTGTTCCCGATTCGAGGCAAGATCCTCAACGTGCAGAAGGCCTCGACCGCGGACATGCTGGCCAACGCCGAGTGCGCCAACATCATCCAGGTGATCGGCGCGGGCTCGGGCCGCACCTTCGACCTGTCTCAGGCTCGATATGGCAAGGTCATCCTCATGACCGACGCCGACGTCGACGGCGCGCACATCCGCACCCTGCTGCTCACACTGTTCTTCCGCTACATGCGCCCCCATGGTCGAGGCCGGCCGCATCTACGCCGCCGTCCCGCCCCTGCACCGCATCGAGGTCGCGGGTAAGGGGCGCAAGCGCGAGTACATCTACACCTACTCCGAGGACGAGCTGCACCGTAAGCTCGCCGCCCTGCGTCGCTCGGGCCGTACCTGGAAGGAACCCATTCAGCGGTACAAGGGCCTGGGTGAGATGGACGCCGACCAGCTCGCGGAGACCACGATGGACCGGGCGCACCGCTCGCTGCGCCGCATCACGCTGGCCGACGAGAGCCCTGCGCCAGGCCGAGGACGTGTTTGAGCTGCTCATGGGCTCGACCGTTGGTCCCGCGCAAAGGAGTTCATTGTCGAGGAGTCCGCGGGGCTGGATCGTACGCGCATCGACGCGTAATTTCAGGCAAAAAGTGCCCGCGTGCTGCACAAACGTTCATACGTGTTGACCATATGTCGTCCGCCAGTGTGACTAAAGGCCCTATCAGCCGGTAGGATGTTACGCATGACAGGACTTGCGCAGCGACTCACGCCGCCCGGGTCCGTCCCGTACCCGGGCAATCACCTCGGGTTGCGCTGGCGGCCCATGATCGGCCGCGACGCGCCCACCGTGTACGCGCTTATCTCCCTGATCGAAGACGATGACAACGCCATTCGGCGCACCTCCGTCGACGACATCGCGGACATGATGGAGGGCGAGAACGGGCGCGACTGGGTGGACACGATCGTCGGCCTGGACGCGAAGCGAAACATCTGCGCGGTGGCATCCGTGCGCGTCCTGCGAGGCATTCACGAGGCCGCGACCGCCGTCGTCAGCGCCTTCATCCACCCGCACTGGCGTGGCCGAGGCGTGGGCCGAGCTCTGCTCTACTGGCAGGGACGGGCGCGCCCGGCAGATGCTCGTCGAAGCTTTCGGCGCCGAGTCCGAGGTGCCCGCGTCGATCTCGAATCTCGTCGATGCGCACATGACCGATCGTCGTCGCCTCTACATTGCGGCCGGCTTCTTCGCTAAGCGCACGTATCAGGTCATGTACCGCGACCTGGCCGGCGGCGAGGTGCCCGTGCCCGCGCGCCACGGATACCGCGTCCTGCCGTGGAACCAGGTTCCGCAGGAGCAGATCCGCGCCATCCACATGGAGGCCTTCCAGCAGTCGTTCCGTTCGCCGCTGCGCTCCTGTGGTGGGACGACGCGATGAACCACTTCGACACGCGCTGGTCGTTCGTGGCCGTGGATGCGCAGGGTGAGGTCGTCGGCTACGCGATCACCGGGCGTCCCGCGCAGCGCTGGGTGGCCACGGGCCGCTCCGAGGCTTACATCTACCTGCTCGGTGTCGCCGAGGCTCACCGCGGACGCTCCATCGCGAGCGCCCTCGTCGGGCACGCCGTCGCCGCAGCATCCGCGTCCGGCGCGTCGCGCATTGGCCTCGACGTTGACATGTCGAGCGGACGGAGCGCATAAGATTTACGAACACCTGGGCTTCGTGGATGAAGCCGCCGAGGTTTACTACACGATCGACCAGTAGAGACGGAAGGAGGCGAGCATGAGCATTCCTCTCGCGCAGCGAGCAGAATGCCCCCGAGTTCGTCCCTTCCCGGGCGAACATCATGGGATCGAATGGGAGTCGCTCTCGGCTGCCCACCACGGTGGCCTGTCCGCCCTTTTTCGCTCGCATGGAGGCCCGCGATAACCCGCCGTATCGCACCAGCCCGGACGAGGTCGAGGAAATGCTCTCGGGTGCCTCGCAGTGGCGAGGCCTCGTCGGGATTGCCCGCAAGGGCATCGCGGCAGGGTCGCATCGTCGCCTTTGCTCAGGTGGTCCTGCGTTTCCCTGGGCGAGTGGAGTGCGTGTGCGTCGGGGAGTGGACCCCGACTTTCGGCGCATCGGCCTCGGCAATGCGATCGTCGACTGGCAGGGAGGGTACTGCCCGCCAGATGCTGGCCGAGGTTGAGGGTGTTGCTCCCGCCCAGATCACCTGTCACGTCGAGACCGGCCAGGATGACCTCGAGGTGCAGCTGAAGGTTCATGGCTTCCGTTGGACGCGCACCTACTACGAGCTGCGTGCTTCGCTCGAGGGACTGCCGCAGCTGCCCGATCTGGGTTCGTACATGAGCATCGAGGCCTGGGGTCCCCCAGTGGGAGGAACCCTGCCCTGCGTGCGGCGAACCGCCTCAACGAGTCCGAGTGGGGTCGGCCCCCGCTCACTCAGGAGCAGTGGATGCAGGGGCGCACGGCCTTCGCTCCCGAATGGTCGTTCGTCGCCGTCGACCGCACGGGGGATCGCCCCCGCGTCGCCGGCTTCCTGCTGGCATCGTGTTACGAGCAGGATTGGGCGGCTCTGGGCTGGCGCGAGGGGTACATCGACCAGCTGGGCGTCCTGTCCCAGTGGCGCGACAGTCGCGTCGCGGACGCACTGATCCTGGCGTCGATGTGGGCGCAGAAGCGCGACGGCATGGATCGCGCGGGCACGGGCGTGGGCTCCGCGAACCATACGGGCGCGCTCGCCATCTACGACTACCTGGGCTTCCGTACGGTGGGCCAGACGAGGCTGTACGCGATCGAGATCTGACTGTCGTTTCGCATGGTGGACGTTTCCGCGCATTCCCTTGTGTTATCATCGTTACTTTTTTTCTTTGTCGGTGGGCGCTGTTCTTCCTTTTTTTCTTTTTCAGTTTTCACGTAACCGCTCCCTAGGTCCCTAATCGTCTGACCAATTAAATTCTTAGGGCTCACTGCGGAGGACCGCGAGCGTCCTCGGCGCCACGCGCGCCCCATCTCCACAGTGCGGAGCCAGCATGACTACGAAGTCGTCAGCACCAACCAAGTCCATTCCGCCTCTGGTCATTCGAAGCGCCATCGTTGCCTCCCTCGGCGGCCTGCTCTTCGGCTTTGACACAGCGGTCATTTCCGGCGCGGAAGAAAAAGCTCACCAAGCTCTACGCGCTCTCCTCCATGGGGGAGGGCATGATCGTTGCCATCGCAACCATCGGCACGATCTGCGGTGCCATCGTCGCCGGTAAACTCGCCGACCGCTTTGGCCGTAAACCCATCCTCTTCTGGATCGGCATTCTCTTCGGCGTGGGTGCGCTGGCCACTGCCCTGGCGCCTGTGCCTACCCTGGTGACAGCTGCTGACGGCACGGTCTCGGCCTCGTCCGCCTTCCCGATCACCTTCTTCATGGTGTTCCGCTTCCTGGGCGGCGTCGGCGTCGGCCTGTCCTCCGTGGTCGCTCCCATTTACACCGCCGAAATCGCGCCCGCCCGCGTGCGCGGACGCCTGGTCGGCCTGGTCCAGTTCAACATCGTCTTCGGTATCCTCCTGGCCTACGCCTCCAACGCGGTCATCCGCGAAATCGCGCACGAAGACACCGCGTGGCGCTGGATGCTCGGCGTCATGGCCGTGCCCGCCGTCTTCTTCCTGATCTTCCTGGCCACCGTCCCCGAGACGCCGCGTTGGCTGCTCGCCCACGGGCACGAGGAACGCGCCGTGAAGATTTCCGAGCGCCTCACCTCCACGCAGGAAGAAAGCAACGAGCAGATCGCCGAGATGAAGGCACAGATCGCCGAGGACGCCGCTGGTGGCAAGGTTGCCTTCTTCACGCGTCGCTACCGCAAGGTCATCCTCATGGCCTTCTGCATCGCGATGTTCAACCAGCTCTCCGGCATCAACGCGATCCTCTACTACGCGCCCAAGGTCATGAAGCTCGCGGGCGGTGCCGCCGTCCTGGGTGACGCCTTCCCCTACATCGGCTCCGTCATCGTCGGCCTCATGAACCTGATCGCCACCATGGCCGCCCTGACCGTCATCGACAAGCTCGGGCCGCCGCCAGCTCGCATGATCGTCGGATCGATCGGCTACCTGATCTCCCTCGGCTTCCTCGCTGGCATGATGTTCGCCTACGAGGGCGGCGTCTTCCAGGAAGGCAGCGCCGCCCCCGTGTGGCTCATTCTCCTCGGCCTGCTCGGCTTCATCGCCTCCCACGCCTTCGGTCAGGGGATCGGTCATCTGGGTCTTCATCTCCGAGATCTTCCCGAACCGCGTGCGCGCGCGTGGCCAGTCGCTGGGCTCGCTCACGCACTGGGTGTTCGCCTTCATCACCACGTACGCCTTCCCGGTCCTCACGGATAAGCTCGGCGGCGGCTTCGCGTTCGGTATCTTCTTCCTCGCGATGGTCGGTCAGCTATTCTGGGTCCTGAAGGTGATGCCCGAAACCAAGGGCATTCCGCTCGAAGAAATGGAAGAGAAACTGGGGTTGACGAATGACTAGAATCGTGAACATCGGGGAAGCTCTCATCGATGAGATCACCCGCCCAAACAGTGAACCCGTCGAAGTTGTCGGGGGATCGATGCTCAACGTCGCAGCCGGCCTCACCCGGCTGGGTCACGAGTCCGAGCTGGCGACCTGGTTCGCCCGTGACGCTCGCGGCGACAAGGTGCGCGCTCACGCCGAGGACGCCGGTGTCACCCTGACGCCCGGCAGCGACGGCGCCGAGTTCACGACGGTCGCCCACGCGGCCGTCGACGAGAAGGGGCACGCCACCTACGAGTTCGACCTGACGTGGGACGTTCCTGCCGTCGAGGATCCCGACACTGTCGGACACGTGCACACCGGCTCCTACGTGGTCGTCGTCGAGCCGGGCGCCGACAAGGTCCTGGCCGCCGTCAAGCGCCAGGCCATCCGCGGCACCGTGTCCTACGACCCGAACATCCGTCCCGCGCTGCTGGGAACCCCCGATGAGGCTCGCCCGCACGTCGAGGTCGATCGTGGCCCTCGCTGACGTCGTCAAGGCATCCGACGAAGACCTGAAGTGGTTGTACCCGGATCGTCCCATCGAGGACGTTCTGCACGAGTGGCTGCAGTCGGGCCCCTCCCTGATCCTGTGCACGCGCGGTCCCTGGGGCGTCTACATTTTGGCCGCCGCCGAGCGCGACATGCTCGTCGTCGACCCCCTCGACGTGGAGCTCGTGGACACGGTGGGTGCGGGCGACTCGCTCATGGCCGGCCTGATCTCCGGCCTGGTGGATGCGGGTCTGCTGGGCTCGGCCGAGGCGAAGCAGCGCCTGCGCGAGGCCTCGTGGGATCAGATCCTGCCCGCCATCCACCGCGGCATCATCACCTCGGGCATCACGATCCTCTACCAGGGCGCCTACTCGCCCACGCGCGAGGAAGTCAACGAGATCCTGGCAGCAGACAAGACGCTGCGAGGCTGACGAGGAACATCCCTCAACTAATGGGTGTGGGCCCGGCCGGTCGGCCGGGCCCACACCCATATCAGCTGGTCTGTGGTCACCGTGCGAGACTCGGACACGCTTGTCAATGTGAACAAGCGGTCATATGCTTGCAGAGGTCTCATAGTGTTCCATGGAACACGTATCTGTCGGTCTTGGTATTCGTGGAGGTGACGCGTGGCTGACGTTGGCTTCGACTCAGATAAGCACGCACAAACAAGCGGAGATATGGAGAAGGGGGGGGCGATCGCTCACTGACTCCTCTCAGGCAATCAGTCGCTTGATGGACGCCCAGAAGGCGGAGTATTGGTCTGAAGAGGAGGGCTTCCAGGCGATGCGTCGCTCGCTGATCTCATATCTGAGGACCGAGAAAGACGTCGTCTCCAACCAGCTGGTTCGTTTCCAGAAATTTGATGGCGACGTCGATACCGCTGTGAGCGCTTTTGAAGCTGCCGAGCAGGGTAATACCGATGAGCTCGCCCGTATCCTTGCGTCGATGGACCCGCAGCCTGCAGGGGCACCCTCATCCCCTGCAACTCAGGCGCCCTCGCAGATCGCGGGCGGGGGAACAGCGTCGTCTGGAAACGCTCACGGCGCCACGACCACGGGCTCAGACGGCAGCGGCTCCGGTACCGGCACGAGTCCCACGCAGAACGCGCCGTCTGAGTTCTGAGAAGGAGAGGAACCAACATGGTTGATAGCCCTATGTATGAACGACTCATGCGATTGGTCGCCGCGATCGAGAGCGCCTCCGCCCTCGACGCCTCGGACAATGAACACAACACGATCGTGTGCGGCCTAAACGAGGCAAATAACGTCACGCACCACATGCGCTCCTACCAGGGGTTCACGGGCGAAACCGGCGATCAGATTGATGTGTGGACCGATACGACGATGAAGCAGTCCAGGGAATCAAGGAAAACCACAACACCGCGATGGAGTACTACGTCGAGGCGCGGCGCGCCATGACGCATATTCGTGAGGAGGCGCAGCAGCTGTCACCCACTCTTATCGACTCCAATCTGCAGAAGCTTGCCGATATGACGCACGTGGCGGTCCCCGTGACAGAGTACTTCGGGCCGTTCGGCGGACCGATCAACACGCTCGCGGTGTCGGCCGATGCCTACTTCCAGGCGCTTATCGCCCAGGCCAATGCACAGCGGGAGGTCGCGGCGACGGACATTCTGGAGCGAGCGAATAATACGATGCAAGGGCTGGCGGATGGTATTTCCGCTCAGACACAGCAACTCGATGATCCTGGCGCACACCAGTGGCCTGGGCAAGGACCGTCGATTCCTTCAGTTCGTCACGACATTGAGAATGGATACCTGAACGTCTCCCCGCATGCTCCGGGCGTGTATCCCGGTGATCGCGACAGCGACTACGGGCGTTCCGACCTGCGTGGCACGGGTTCCGGGCTCTACTCGGATGGCTATGACGAGGGCGGGCCGGTGAGCGGCCGCGTCATGTCGTCACCTCGCATCCCGAACGAGTACATCACCGAGGGAGAAGTTGGTTCGCGCCTCAATCCCATTACCGACCCGCAGGACCTCATGGGAATGGACTTGCTGCACACCCGGGTGAATGGCGATCGGCACGCCAATGGAACGGTGGGAGGATACACGCCCGCGCCACCCGTTGACCGATACCATCCCCTGTGGAACGTGAACGGGGGTCCTGGCAGCGAGTCGGCGCTTGCGGCCCGTATGGGTGGTGCCGGCGTTCTCGGAGCAGGAGCTGTGGGGATGGGCGCCGCCTCGCGCCTCGGGGCTGGCGGACTGAGCGCACTGGGGCCGTACGGGTGCTTCCGGTGCCTCTGGCAGCGGTCTTTCGGGAGCGGCCGCCCTTCGCGCGGGCTCCTACTCAGGCCCGGGATATGGAACATACAAGGCTCCTGCGGCCGGTGGGGCAGGGGCCGGTGCGGGTGGCACGACCGCCGCCCCCGGTAGCTCCGCAGCTAAGACATCGGCCTCGGGAGGCGCTGGCCAGGGCAGTGCTCGCGGTGCCGGTGGCTTCATGGGAGGAGCAGGCGCCGGCGGAGCTGGCGGTAAGGACGATAAGAAGAAGTCGGCGCGTCGCAAGTACACGCCCTTCCGCTTTGACGATGATGGAGATGGACTGCCCGAGGGTTACGTGAATCCGATGTCGCAGACCTACGGGTCGGATAAGGACTTGAGCCCTGCCCCGCGAAAGGACGACGGATGGGACCCGCGCCAATGGTAAAGCCGAGACGAGCGTGTCGTCAGAGTAGGCGCGTGTGGGGAGCTTCGGCTGCCGCTCTCGTCATCGCCGCTGGTGTCACCACGCTCCCAACCGCTCCAGCCCAGGGCAGACAATACGATCAGCGCGGCGGACCAGCCGTACTTCGCGTACTACCACCTGGATCAGGCCAGGGCGAAGGGGTACACGGGTAAAGGCGTAACGATCGCGATGATTGATGGGCCTGTTGAGACGTCGGCAGCGGAACTCACAGGCGCATCAATTCAAGAACGAGAGATGTGCACGATTGACTCGTCGCTTGCATCGAAAAAGCCACGGCACTTCAGTGGCCTCAGTTTTGGTCTCTGGAAGCTATGGCGTTGCACCAGAAGCCACACTTTTGACGTATCGGACTGGTTCTAAAACAAGACGGGGACCAGCCATCATCCGATTGCATGGATGAGGGTAAGCATTTGAAATATGGCTATGCGTGGTTGCTTAACGCAGCTATGAATGACGGTGCACAAATTATTAATGTTTCGTCATCAAGTACTTCTCACGAAGATCCTCTCAAATGGGCAATTGCGCGGTCCATTGCGCAAGGAAGTATCATCACCGCTTCTGCAGGGTAATGGTGGCGCGGATGATAATGCGACCTCGTTGTCGCAATGGTCTGGCGTTGTAGGCGTTACTTCGATCGGAATTGACGGCAACCGTCAGGACTATTCCTCGTGGGGACAAGGCGTGACAACGACAGCGGTTGGAGGTCCGCTGTCTGTGCATGATTACGACACAGGACAGATTAAACAGGTGTCAGGTACTTCAGTATCCGCGCCCATTGTCGCCGGTGTCCTCGCGCTCGCCCGCCAGAAGTGGCCGAATGCGACATCCAATCAGCTGCTCCAGCTCCTCGTCACGACGGGCCTCAACCCAGACCACACCTGGAATCAGTACACCGGCTACGGCGGTATCGATCCGGGGGCAATGCTCAATACAGATCCCACGACGCTGCCCGACGTCAACCCGCTCGCCGACAAGGGGAATGGATCCAGCCCGACAGCCGACGAAGTCCAGCAGTATGCGGACGGGGTCGTCAGTCCCCTGCAGATCGTCAACGACAACTCGTATACCTACAGAGGCTTTGATGAATCCTTGATCACCGATCCGATGGTCACGGTTCCCACGCACCTGGGAACCAGCCCCCGCTATCACGCGAAATAGGTGCGACACAGAAGGTGACAGAGCGGTGGGGTGGCCGGGACAATTCCCCGGCCACCCCACCGTCATGACTAGGAGGGCGCGTCAGCCGATCGACGCGATCGCGAAGGTGATCGGCACGCCCGAGCCATCGCGGCGCTCATCCTCTGCGGGCAGCTCCACGGGCGAGCCGTCCGCGGACGCGGCGCGTGCCGGCTTCGTGCCGACCCACGCGATATCGAGTCGATCCTCTCCGCGCAGGAAGCGCTGGCAGCGCACGCCTTGACCGCCTCGGCCCTTGGACGGGTAGCACTCGAAAGGCGTCACCTTCACCGTCGTCTGGCCCGTGCCCGGCAGTGCGCCCAGCGCCGCGGCCACAGTCACCACCACAGCATCAATGGGAGCCTCGACCACCCAGAAGCCCAGGGCCTCGGCACCGGGGTTCAGCTTCATGCCGGCCATGCCGCCGGCCGTGCGACCCTGCGGGCGCACCTTCGCGGCGGGGGTGCGCAGCAGCTGCGCGTCCGATGAAATAAAGACCAGGTCCGCCTCGTCCGAGCACCGATCGAAGCCCACCAGACGGTCCCCGTCCTCCAGGGCGATGACCTCCCACTTGTCGCGCTGCAGCACGTCTGGCCGCAGGCGCTTGACCGTGCCGCGAGCCGTGCCCATTGCGACCACGTCGGTGCCCTCGGGATCGAGCAGACCGACGGCGGGAACGTCCGTGTGCAGCAGCAGCGAGGACGGCATGGCACCGGCGAGCGACAAGCCCGTCTCAAAGCGGGGGAGCGCAGGCAGGTCGACGACGTCGATGCGGTGAGCGAGACCGTCCTCCGTCACCACGGCCACCTGCGAGCGGGCCGTCGACGGCAGCTGAACGCGCCAGCCATCCGACGCGGCGCGCGGACCGGGCTCGAGGGGATCCCCGCCCTCGACGCGCGCGAGAGCGCCCGAGGAAGACAGAACCACGACGCATGGGTCGTCCGGGATCTGCAGGTCCAGGCCCTTACCGGAACGCGACACCGACGGCAGGGCCGCCAGCGCGGCATCGTCGGCGGCCGCAGCCGCCGCGCCCACGGGCGTGCCCGTCGAGGCCAGCAGCAGCGTCCGACGCGGCGTACCCAGGCGATCCGAGACCTCGCGCAGCTCCTTCTTCACGAGCGCGCGCAGCAGCTCCGGATCCTCCAGGATCTCGCGCAGCGAGGCGATCTTCGCCATGAGTTCGTCGCGCTCGGTTTCCAGCTCGATGCGCGAGAACTTCGTGAGGCGACGCAGGCGCAGCTCGAGGATGTAGTTGGCCTGGGCCTCGGACAGGTCGAAGGCCGTCATGAGGCGCTCGCGCGCGATCTCCACGTCGTCGGAGGAACGAATGATCGCGATGACGTCGTCGATGTCCAGGATCGCGATGAGCAGCCCCTCGACCAGGTGCAGGCGATCCTCGCACTTCTTCAGGCGGAAGCGGCTACGGCGCGTCGTCACGTCCAGGCGGTGATCCAGGAAGACCTGCAGCATCTCCTTGAGGCCCAGCGTGCGCGGCTGGCCGCCCACGAGCGCCACGGCGTTGATCGAGAAGGAATCCTCCAGCGGCGTGCGCTGGTAGAGCTGCTGGAGCACGGCCTCGGGGTTGAAACCGTTCTTCACCTCGATGACCAGGCGCAGGCCGTGGATGCGGTCGGTGAGGTTCTGGACCGATGAAATGCCCTTGAGGCGGCCCGCGTTCGCGTTTTCCTTGATCTTTTCGATGACCTTTTCGGGGCCCACCATGTAGGGCAGCTGCGTGACGATGATGCCCATCTTGCGGGCGGTCACGCGCTCGATCTGGACCTTCGCGCGGGTCTTGAACGCGCCTCGGCCCGTCTCGTAGGCTTCCTTGATGCCCTCGAGGCCGACGATGACGCCGCCCTCGGGCAGGTCGGGACCCGGAATGTACCGCATGAGGTCGGCGACAGACGCCGACGGGTTATCCAGCAGGTGAATGGCACCAGCGATCGTCTCCGACAGGTTGTGCGGGGCGATATTCGTGGCCATGCCCACGGCGATGCCCGAGGCACCGTTGACCAGCAGCTGCGGGAAGACGGCCGGCAGGACGTCCGGCTGCATGAACTGGTTGTCGTAATTGGGGACGAAGTCGACCGTGTCCTCGTCCAGTCCCGTCACCAGGTCCAGCGCGGCGGGCGCCATGCGCGCCTCGGTGTAACGCGGGGCGGCTGGGCCGTCGTCCAGAGATCCGAAGTTACCGTGCCCATCGACCAGGGGAACACGCAGGTTGAAGGGCTGCGCGAGGCGCACCAGGGCCTCGTAAATCGCTGAATCGCCGTGCGGGTGGAGCTTACCCATGACCTCGCCGACGACACGCTGGGACTTCACGTGCCCCTTGTCGGGGCGCAGCCCCATCTGATCCATCTGGAACAGGATGCGGCGCTGCACGGGCTTGAGGCCGTCGCGCGCGTCGGGGAGCGCGCGAGCGTAGATCACCGAGACGGCATACTCCAGGAAGGACCCACGCATCTCATCGGACACGTCGATCTCTGTGATGTTCTCGTCCTTCTCAGGGATGTCGACGACCTGGTCCTTCTTAGCCATACGCGCAATTATTGCGCGGCTTAGCGCTCATTTCGACTGGCGCGCCGCTTCGGGGCACAATTGGGGCATGGACACATGGACCCGTATCGAACGTGGGGGCTTCTACCCCAAGGCCGTGCAGCGCGCGCTGCGCCGCGCTCTCGGCACCGCGGAGCCGCTGGCGACGCTGTGCCAGGTGGATACGGGTTTCGACCGCGGATCGGTCTTTCGGCATTTGACGGTGGCCTCGCTGACGGACCGCGCTATCGTCCAGCTGCACGTCGATGAGATGGACGGCGGCTCGGCGACGATCGCAACGGCCGTGCACCGCGTCGGCGACATCGCCGGGTACTCCACGATGGAGGTGTACACGGATCCCGAGAACGCGAGCGGGCTATCCGAAATGACGATTGCGCTGGACCTGAAGGGCGCGCGCCACCTCGAGCTTGAGCCCGCGCGCTGCGACGACCCGAATTGCATGGCCGATCATGGCCTGACGGGCTCGTCTTTCCCCGACGACATGACCTTCCGTATCTCCGCGTCGGTCGACGGGCAGGACGCCCTTGACGAGGCCATGGTCTTCGTCGATCATCTCGCGGCACTGATGGGGACCCGCAGTGAGTGAGCGCGCTCTCACGCTGGACCTGCCCGGCGCCGATCTGCCCAGCGCGGGGGATCCGGTTATCACGGACGTTGTGGCTGGCACCCTCGCATCGATCGATTCCGCACTGCCCGGTGCCTCACCTCAGGCGGCCGACGCCCTCGGGATCGAGGCCGGGGCTGAGCAAGTGCTCCTCATCCTCGTGGACGGGCTCGGGTACGAGCTAATCCAGGACCACCTGGGACACACGCCGACGCTGCGCCGCGTGAGGAACGATATCCGCTCGATCCACACGGTCGTCCCCTCGACGACGGCCGCGGCCATCACGGCTTTCGGAACGGGGGCGCGCCCCGGCGCCACCAACATGGTGGGCTTCTCCGTCGCCTACGGCAGTGGTGTCATGAATCTTCTGGCCATGGAGGGCGGGCCTTCTCCCACCGAGTGGCAGCCCACGCCCACCTACTTCGAGCGTCTGGCCGCAGCGGACGTGTCCTCGGCCGTCATCTCGCCCGCGCGCTTTGCCGGTTCCGGGCTGACGGGCGCTGCGCTGCGGGGAGCGCGCCACGTGCCCGCAGAGTCGCTCAGTGACCGCGTGAGCGCCGCCCTGCGCGAGCTGCGTGCCGGCACTCCCGTCGTCTACCTCTACTGGTCCGAGATCGATCACGCCGGCCATGGCTCCGGCGTCGGATCGGACGCGTGGATCGGATGCCTCGAAGAATTCGACGCGGGGCTGTCTGCGCTGCTGCGCGGCCTGCCCGCGGGCGTGCGAACCGTCGCGACAGCGGACCACGGCATGATCAACGTGGAGCGCTCCGCCCTCGTCGATGTCGCTCAGACTCCCGCTCTGCGCGAGGGCGTGCGTATCGTCGCCGGCGAGACGCGAGCCGTGCACGTGCACGCGCAGGAGGGCCGTGCCGCCGACGTGGAGAGGCGCTGGCGCGACGCCCTAGGCGAGAGCGCCTGGATCCTCTCACGCGACCAGATGGGCGCGCTTATCGGCCCCGGAGACGGCGCATCGATCGTCGGCGATCTGCTGGTCCTCGCCCGCGGAAACGGCGGCATCGTGGATTCGCGGACCCAGAGCGCCTCAGCGATTGCGATGCCGGGCGTCCACGGCTCGCTCACCTCGACAGAAATGCGCATCCCCGTCATCGTCCTGTCGTAAGACGACGTCGGGACATACGCGAAGCGGCCGCTCATATCAGTGAGCGGCCGCTTAACGCGTGCATGGTTTAAGACTTTGAGCCGAAAAAGAATCTCATCCCAGCTGGGGACCGACCGACGGGTCTTCTTCGAGGATGTGCGCGCCATCCTAACGCCCGTCACGCCCTGAGCGGGAACGGAACCGGTCGCGCTCTCCTCCGCCTCGGCAGGAGCGGACTCATCGGAATCCGTCGCCGACACGGCCTTCATCGGGAGCGCGGGGGTTGCCTGCTCCTCGGCCTTCGCCTCGTCGCCCTTGTCCTCACTGGAGGACGCGGGGGCATCGGAGAGCCATGGAAGCACACCCGACGAGGCCGGGGCCTCAGCCTTGGGGGATCGGGACGCCACCGGGATGGCACCCGTCAGCGTCGGACGGGCAGACGGGATCTGACCGGTCGAGGGGAACAGCGTGTCCTCGGCGGGTTCGGACGGTGCCTCCGCCTTGGTGCGCGCCGAGGCGAGCGAATAGATGCGCGCGGAAATTGGTCCCGTCGACGTGTCGGGCTCCGTCGTGGGAGCCTCCTCCTCGCCGGCGATAGCTGCCAGGTACTCGGCTTCCTCGTCGACCTCATCGTCCAGGTCCAGGTCAATCTGCTGGCGCTTCCCGCGCACGGCATTGAGCTGGTCGATGATGGCCTCGCGGTTACGCAGGTCCTCAGCTCCCGGGTCAACGACAGGGGCAGGAGCGGTACGCGGCATGGGAGTAAAGATCGAGGCCGTTGGGGAGGCGGAAACCTGCTCGGTCAGCCACTGAGCCTCCTGGTCGATCGCCTCAAGCGAGCCGGAGTTCGACAGGTGCCAGTGGGCGGCGTGCTCGGCCGCACCCTGCACGAAGGTCACGATGATCTGCCAGGGATCCCCGGCCTCGCGCGTCGCTGTCCACTCCAGAGACGACGGGTCGACGCCGCGCGCCGCCAGTCGATCCAGAACGAGGTCACCCATCGTCGGACCACCGTCGCCAATACGAACGGCGCGGGCGCGCGTCAGCGCATAATCCTTCTCGGCCTGCACGGGAGCCTCAAAACGCTCAACCGCACTGACCTCCATGCCGTGCTGCGACGCAATCTCTGCCGGGGTCGCGCCAGCGCGCAGGAGAGCCTGAATGTCACGAGGAGCGAGCGTGGGACGAGCGGGTGCCAGCTCCACTCGCGGACGATCACGGCGCGTCGCGCCGCGGAGCTCATCGGAAATCAACACCGAATAGCGTTCACCCTGGGCATCGGTGAGCACCAGGGACTCGCCATCGGAGCTGGTCCCGAGCAATTCGAGCTCAATCATCACTTCCTCCTCAAACGTCTAGGTCGAATCGTCTCAAATAATGCGCAGAATGTCGCGAAGCTGGGCGCGTGTCACACATACGATGGCACATTACTCTCACAAGTGTTATCCTCCCTGCGCATAGACCACTCGCGCAAACCGGCTCGAGAGGCGAAAGGGGAGAACCATGGCAACCGATTACGATGCGCCGCGCAAGAACGAAGACGAGGTCGCAGAGGACTCGATCGAAGAGCTGAAGTCCCGTCGCAACGACGCCGGCTCCGCCGAGATCGAAGAAGACGAAAACGAGGCCGCTGAGAATTTCGAGCTTCCCGGCGCGGACCTGTCAAAGGAGGAACTGACGGTCCACGTCGTTCCCCGCCAGGAAGACGAATTCACATGCTCGCAGTGCTTCCTCGTGCACCACGCGTCGCAGCTCGACCACGTGGACGCCAACGGCGCTCCCGTGTGCACCGAGTGCGCGATGTGAGGTAGGACGATGTTCGGACGCAAGAAGAAGACTGTCGAAGACGAGATCGAAGAGGTCGAGGCCCTGCCTCGCCTGAGCGACGAAGACGCTGCGATTTGGAGCGAGCCCGGCCCGCGTAACTACGGGGAGGTCGACGCATCCGACGGCTACGTCGACATGGGGTCCATCCTGTTCCCCGCAGTTCAGGGCATGCAGCTGCGCACCCAGGTTGCAGACGACGGCACGACCGTCCTGCAGATCCTCGTCGTGCTCGGAAACTCGGGCATCCAGATGAGCGTCGCAGCCGCACCCCGCTCCGGCGGCGTGTGGGAGGAGCTGCGCGAAGAAATCCGCAAGGGCTTCGAAAATCAGGGTGCCAAGGTCGCCGACTACCCGACGCGTTACGGCAACGAGCTGCTCGTCGACATGCCGATGCAGATGCCCGACGGCCGCTCTGCGACCTCGCGCATGCGCATCATCGGCCGTGAAGGCGACCGCTGGTTCGCGCGCATCGACATCCTCGGCCCGGCCGCTGCCACCGCGGAAGCCGGCACCGACATCGAGAAAGTCATCGACCGTATCGTCGTGCGTCGCGACGACCACCCGCGCACGCGCCTCGAGCTGCTGCCCGTGCACCTGCCCGCGGGCGCTCAGGAAGCCTGACATGGCCTCGTGGTTCGCTAAGATCGGTGCCGCGCTCGGACTCGACAAGGACGCGCGTTCCCTGGATGCCGCCCTCGACGAGGACTCGGCGCGCGCCGCCCGTGGTATCACGCCGATTCGAGACGTGGCCGACCGCTCTCACGTGCTCGTGTTTGGCACGCTGCTGGGCATGACATACCCGCCCGAGGAAGGCGCCCAGCGCGTCCTCGTCGCGACCCTCTATGACGGCACCGACACGCTGGAGCTGCGCTGGCCCGGACGATCCTCCATCCCCGGACTGAGCGTCGGTCAACGCCTCGAGGTCGAAGGAACCGTTGGTCGCGTGGGCGAACGCCTCGTCATCATCAACCCGCTGTACCGCGTAATCGCGGGGGAGGGCTGATGCCGACTCCTCGCTGGATGGATCAGGCTACCTCTGAGGAATTCTCCTGGTCGCGTGCCCTCGGTGGCACGCGCGGCGTTATCGAAGCCACCGCGCCTGGACTGCTCTTCGTCGTCGTTTTTGTGGCCACGCGTGCCCTCGTGCCGACGCTCATCGCGGCGTCCGGCGTCGCAGTTCTCGCCTGCGTCATCCGACTTGTCCAGCGTCAGGGGATGGGGCAGGCCCTCTCCGGCCTCTTCGGAGTCGCCATCGGCGTCATCTTCGCGGCGGCGACCGGGCGAGGAGAAAACTACTTTGTCTGGGGCATCGCCACGAACGTGGCAATGGCCCTTGCCTTTGCCCTCTCTGTCCTGTGCGGGCGAGGCCTCGTTGCCCAGTTTTACGGTCCGCTGACCGGCCTGGCGAAGGGATGGCAATCAGATCCCACGTACGCGGACCTGGACCGCAGCTGCGCCGCGATCACGTGGATGTGGGCGGGAATCTTTGCGCTGCGCGTCGCCGTGCAGGCACCCCTGTGGTTCACGGGCCAGGTTGCGGCTCTCGGCGTCGCCAAGTTGGCCCTCGGACTCCCGCTCTTCGCGCTGGGAGCCTGGGCCACCTGGTGGAAGCTGAAGGATTACTCCTCGCCTTCCTCGTCCTCGGACTCCTCCGAGACGGGGGATGCGACCAGCTGACGCAGGTCCTGCAGCTGAGCGGTGTCCGCATCGGGCACGAGGAGCAGGAGCTCATCGGAGGCCTCGAACACGTCGTCGGCGCTCGGCGTAATCGGACGACCGTCGCGCAGAAGCGCAGCGAGGACCGAACGGGCCGGCAGCTGCAGGGAATGGACGCGCTTGCCCACAACTGGGGAATCCTCCGGCAGGATGAGCGCGTGCATCGACACAGCGGCCGTGTTGAAGGAAAAATAGACGCACCGGAACGCCCTACCGAGACCGCCTCTTCGACGAGAGACGTCATGATGCGCGGCGTCGACACGGACACGTCCACGCCCCACGCCTGATCGAACAGCCACTCGTTCGTCGGGTTGTTCAGGCGCGCGACCACGCGGGGCACCGCGAACTCAGTTTTTGCCAGCAGGGGAGATGACCAGGTTCGCCTTGTCGTCGCCGGTCGCGGCGACCATCACGTCGGCCTCGTCCACGCCCGCGTCGTGCAGCGCGTCAGGCGAGCACGCGTCGGCGAGCACCCAGTCCGCGTCTGCCACGGACGAGATGCGCAGCTTCTCGGGCATGTTGTCGATCAGGGTGATGTCGTGGCCGTGAGCGAGCAGCTCCAGGGCGACGCTGCGACCCACCGATCCGGCTCCAGCAATCACAATCTTCATGCTCACACCTCCGTCTTGGGTGGGTTAGCCAATTGGTCGCGCAGCTGCGCGGTCTCGGTCCCGTTGATCGCGAAATACAGCTGATCGTGCTCCTGGACCACGAGGTCCGGCGACGCGGTGCGGATGGATCCCAAGCGCGACGTGAAGACGATGCGGCAGCCTGTGAGCTCCTCGACAACCTGGAAGCTCAGGCCGTACCAGCTGGGGGAGGGCGTCGCATTGACGAGGCCGACCAGGCCGGTTGGGTGGGACCAGATGAGCGAGGCGTCCGGAGGAAGCAGGCGGCGCATCACCGACTCGGCGGTGCGCTGCACCGAGGCGACCGTCGGGATGCCGAGGCGCTCGTACAGATAGGCGCGCGTCGGGTCGTAGATGCGTGCGACCACGTGCTCGACGTGGAATACCTCACGTGCGACGCGCGCGGCAATAATGTTCGAGTTATCACCCGACGAGACGGCCGCAAACGCATACGCGTCCTTGATGTTCGCTTGACGCAGGCAGTCGCGGTCCATGCCCACGCCCGTCACGACGACCGGAAAAGTCCGGAGAGGGCGAGAAAGCCTTGGAATCCTGGTCAATAACCGCCACGGAATGACCCGCGGCGTCCAACGTCGATGCCAGGCGAGCGCCGACGCGCCCGCAACCCATGATCACAAAGTGCACGACTACCAAAGTACTCCGGTACTCGCGAAATAGCCATGCGTGCCTTCGGCGCTGCCACTATCAGGCTCGGTGGACTACGCTTAGTATCCGTGACGAACTTGTTGGCCTACGCAAAGCGCGTGCTCATCGGGCGCCCGATGCGATCGGACGCGATGGGCCACCAGCTTCTCCCCAAACGAATCGCCCTGCCGATCTTCGCGTCGGACGCGTTGTCGTCCGTCGCCTACGCGCCGGACGAAGTCCTCCTTACCCTGGCGCTCGCCGGTTCGATGGCCGCGCTTCAGTCCGTGTGGGTGGGTGTCGTCGTCGCGATTGTGCTTGCGGTCGTGGTCGCGTCGTACCGTCAGACGGTGCACGCCTACCCGTCGGGCGGTGGTGATTACGAGGTCGTCACCACGAACCTGGGCCGTTCCTGGGGCCTGCTCGTTGCCTCGGCACTGCTGGTCGACTACATCCTGACGGTCGCCGTCTCGATTTCATCGGGTGCCAGTTACATCACGACGGCCGTCCCGGCCCTCCTCGGCTATGAGGTGCCGATCGCGGTCGCGCTCATCATTATCCTGGCCACCCTGAACCTGCGCGGCACGCGCGAGGCAGGTGGCGCGTTCGCCGTGCCCACCTACCTGTACATGGGTGCCATCGGCCTCATGGTCGTCGTCGGTTTCGCGAAGATGGCGACGGGGCACCTCGGCGAGTCGCCCACCGCCGCCTACGACCTCGTGACTGCGCCCGGCCACGCGGATGGCCTGGCAGGGCTCGCGGGAGCCTTCCTGCTCATGCGCGCGTTCTCCTCGGGCTGTGCTGCACTCACCGGCGTTGAAGCCATCTCCAACGGCGTGCCCATGTTCCGCCGCCCCAAGTCCCGCAACGCGGCGACCACGCTGGCGATGCTCGGTCTGATCGCTGCCTCAATGATGATCTCGATCCTTGTGCTGGCGCGCGCGACCGGCGTGAAGATCGTCGACGACGCCGCGACCCAGCTGACCTACCAGGGTGCGCCCGTCCCGCAGAACACTCCGATCGACCCGGCGATCTCGCAGATCGCCTCCGCAGTGTTTGGTCAGGGATCGGTCCTCTTCATCCTCATCACCGTCGTCACCGGCTTCATCCTCGTGCTCGCGGGCAACACGGCGTTTAATGGCTTCCCGACGCTGGCATCCGTCCTGTCGCGCGATTCCTTCCTGCCCCACCAGATGGTGCGCCGCGGCGACCGCTTGTCGTACTCGAATGGCATCGTCGTTCTGACAATCGCCGCAATCGCGCTGATCGTCGGCTTCAAAGCGCAGACGACGCGCCTCATCCAGCTCTACGTCGTTGGTGTCTTCATTTCCTTCACGCTTTCGCAGCTGGGCATGATCAAGCACTGGAACCGGCAGCTGCGCACGCGCCAGTCCGGCCAGGAACGCATGTCCGTCCTGCGCTCGCGCGCCGTCAACATTGTCGGCTTCATGATGACCGGCCTCGTGCTCATCATCGTCCTGGCCACGAAGTTCACGCACGGCGCGTGGATCACGCTGCTGATGATCGCGATCGCGTTTGGTATCCAGATTTCGATCCACCACCACTACGAGACGATCAGCTCGCAGCTGCGCGTGGACGACTGGAACGCGCGCCGCGCCCTGCCGACCCGCGTGCGTGCCCTCGTCCTCGTGTCCTCCCTGTCGCGCCCCGCCATGCGAGCGATCGCGGCGGCTCGCGCGTCCTCGCCGACGTCGATCGAGCTCGTCTCCGTCGTCGCCGACGACGAGGAAGAGAACAAGATTCTGCGCCAATGGGGAGGCCTCCGGCGTTCCCGTGCCGCTGACGCTCCTATCCGCGCCCTACCGTGACATCGCCTCGGTCATCCTGCAGTACGTGCGCGGGTCGCCGTCGCGCGATGCCCACCGAGATGCTCGTGGTCTACATGCCGCAGTTCCTCGTCACCCACTGGTGGGAGAACCTTTGTGCACAACCAGTCGGCCCTGCGCCTGCGCGCGGCGCTCCTGGGTGTGCCCGGTGTGGTGATTACCGTCGTCCCGTGGCAGCTCGGCGAGGACGACGTCGTGGAGGGCCGTCAGCGCGTCAACGACCCGTTCTGCGCGTCGCTCCGTCTTCAGATGATTCGAAGTCCCGTACCGAGCAGCCCGGCACCGCCCCTCGCGATAGCACCTCCGAGGAGAACGCATGAGCCTCCGCCCCTCCCGGCGGCGTCCCTCCACGCGCCGCCGTCCTGCGCCCACGCAGCCCCGGGAGGGATCGGTGAGATACTCCAGCTGACGGTTGGTGAGCCCGCCCACGGCGGCGCGTGCGTTGCGCGCGACGAGAGTGGGCGTGTCGTCTTCGTGCGCCACGCTGCACCCGGTGAGGTTGTCCGTGCGCGCGTGACCGCTGTGCAGAAGAAGCTCGCGTGGGCGGATGCCATCGAGGTCGTTGAGCCCTCGGACGACCGCGTCGAGTCCGTGTGGCCCCAGGCCGGTCCGGGCGGCGTCGGTGGCGGCGAGCTCGCGCACCTGACGCCCGGGCCGCTCAGCGCGACTGGAAGTCCCGCGTCATCGCCGGGCAGCTGCGCCGCGTGGGCGGCGAGGCCCTGGCCGAGGCCGTGGACGCCCTCGGGGGAGTGCGTGTCGCTCCCGCGCCGGGCGACGAGGACCCGGGCGATCCGCTGACCGGTCGCCGCTCTCGCATTGACGTCGTCATCGACGCGGATGGCCGCGCCGGCATGCACGAGTTCCGCGGACGCCGCGTGATCGCGCTCGACGACATGCCGCTGGCCGTGCTCGCGATCCGCGAGCTCGGACTGTTCGATGAGGACACGCCGTGGCGTCGCCTGTGGAAGCCTGGCGAGCGCGTGCGCGCGGTGGCCCCCTCCGGCGGTGAGCCCGTCGTCCTGATCGGTGACGACACGTACGCCGCCGACGGCGTGCGTATCGACGCCGATGTGCTGCGCTGGAACGTGCCCGTCGACCCCGGGCGTGGAGTCGTACTACGTGCGCCCCTCCGGTTTCTGGCAGACGCACGTGCGCGGTGCCGAGGTGCTCGCGAACGCTGTGCTGGCTGCGGCTTTTGGTGCGCACGAGGCCGGGCACCGGTCGCGCGGTTATGGAGCTGTACTCGGGCGCGGGCCTGTTCTCCGTGCCGATCGCCCGCACCGTCGGTGAGTCGGGGCGCGTCGTGACGCTCGAGGGGGATGAGGGCGCCGTGCGTGACGCAGGCGAGAACCTCGCAGCCTTCGACTGGGTGGACGCGTTCGCCGGAAACGTTGATCGCGAGGGCGTCGTCGACCTGTCGGGCCAGCTGGGTGCCGTGCCGGACGTCGTCGTGGCTGACCCGCCGCGCGCCGGTGCGGGGGCCGAGGTGTGCGAGGCCATCGCCGCCACGGGCGCCCCTCGCGTCGTCCTGGTGTCCTGCGACCCGGCGGCGGGCGCACGCGACTTGCGTGCCCTCACCGAGGCCGGATACGAGCTCGAATCACTGCAGGCGTGGGACCTCTTCCCGCACACCCACCACGTGGAGATGGTCTCGGTCCTTCGCCGCTAGCGGCTCCTCCTGCGCTCCTGCATGCGCGAGCCCCACGACGTCTGCGTGCGGGCCTCGATCGCGCGGCGCTGATCGCGGTACATGCGATCCACCAGGTCGCGCTCGGACACCCAGCCGACCACTCGTCGTTCCTCATCCACGACGGGAAGGGACTGCAATCCCGTGCGCCGCAGCGCCCCGAGGACCTCGGACGGGGGAGCGGAGGCTGCCACGGCCTCGTCGATGAGAGGCAAATCCGACAGGGGAGCGTCGAGCGATCCGTCCTCCTGCGTGAGTTCGGCCAGACGCAGCGACGAGACGAGGCCGACGAAGCGACGCTCCTCATTCACGACGGGCAGCACCGTCTCCTTCGTGCGACGCAGGGCGGCGATCGCCGATGCCGCGCTCGCCTGGCACGAGAGCGTCTCGGGAGCCTCCGTCATCCACTCGGAGGCCGCGCGAGTGCCGAGCAGCGTGCCCTCGACCGGGTCGTCGAGCACGTCACCGCGCCGGCGCAGCTTCTCCGTGTAGATCGTCGCGCGCGTCAGGAAACGCGAGGCACCCGTCGCAATCACAACCGCGAGCATCATCGGCAGGATCAGAGAGAACTGGCCGGTCATCTCCACGATGATGAGGACCGCCGTCATGGGGGCACGCGCGGCACCCGCGAAGGCCGCACCCATTCCCACGACGGCGAAGACGCCGACGGGAGAATCCGACAGGGGGAGACGAGGGTCTCCGAAGGCAGCGCCCGCCATCGCGCCGATAAACAGCGTGGGCGCGAAGACGCCGCCCGAACCGCCCATACCGATGGTGAACGACGTGAATACTGCGCGGCCCAGCATGAGGGCGAGCAGGAAGGCAATCGAGAAGTTCCCGGCGATCGCCTCCTCCTCAAGGGGATAACCCGAGCCGTACATGTACGGGAAAGCAACGAGAGCCGCGCCGAGAGCGAGGCCGAGCACGCCCGGACGCGCCCACTCCGGCAGGCGGGTGCGCGCCCACAGCCAGTCGATCGCGTCCTCCGAGGGCATACAGGAGCTTGGAGAAACCGAGGCCGCACAGGCCCGCGACGAGGCCGAGGAGCGCCACCCACCAGATGTCCGACATCGACGTGAACGTCAGGTTGTCTGCGACGCGCACGACCATCTCGTCGCCCTGCAGGATGCGCGCGACCATCGAGGAGGTCACGGCGGAGAGCACGACAAAGCCGAAGGTCTCGGCCGTAAACTCGACGAGGATCACCTCGAGGGCGAACACCGCGCCTGCGAGGGGGCGTGGAACGTGGCCGCGATGCCGGCCGCCGACCCGCACGAGGCCAACAGGACCACACGGGGAGACGGGCATGTGCAGCCACGACGCGATGGTGGATCCCCAGCGACGCGCCCACCTGCACGATCGGGCCCTCGCGTCCCGCTGACCCGCCCGAGCCGATGGTCAGAGCCGAGGCAACGATTTTGACGATGGCGACGCGCCCCGGGATACGCCCACCCTTCCGGCGCACCGCGAGCATCACCTCAGGGATACCGTGGCCCTTTGCCGAGGGCGCAAAGCGCTGGATGAGCGGCCCGTACAGCAGGCCGGCGATCGCGGGGGAGAGCAGCAGGAAGAGCCACGGCGCCCACCCCCACACGCCGTGCGACTGGCCGATGTGGGTCGTGTACTCGTCGAAGCCGGTGGACACCCACGTCCACGCGCGAATCGCCAGGTTGAAGACGACGGCTGCCGCGCCGACAACCGCGCCAACGAGGGCGGCGGCAACGCCGAGCAGGGAACGATGCGCGGCGACCGTATGGCCGACGCGCAAGCGAGTCCCCGCAGCCGGTTCCTCTGGCTGCGGGGACTGACTCAGGGGTGTCACAGGTTTGCGATCTCCACGTGAATGGGGGCGTCAGTGGCGATGCCCCAGACGGTCCTGTAGAAGGCCAGCTCCGACTGCCATGCATCCTTGATGTTGATGGCCGAGCGGAAGCGGTGTCCCTCTCCCTGGTAGAGCTTGAGGGCGACCGCGTTACCGTTGGCGCGCAGTGCCTCGTACATCTCCTGGGCCTGCGAGGCGGGAACGACCGGGTCGTCGGTGCCCTGCAGGAGCATCAGCGGTGCCTTAATCTCACCAACACGGTTGATAGGCGAGCGCTGCGCCCACACCGGGTCGGAGGTGTCGTCGGTGCCAAGAAGGATTCCGTCGTAGTGCGACTCAAACTTGTGGCTGGTTTCCTTCAGCTTCACCAGGTCGGCGATGCCCGAGAAAGACGCGCCGGCGGTAAACACATCGGAGGACGCAAGCGCGTTGAGCACGGTGAAACCACCGGAGGAACGTCCCCGGATCGCGATTCGCTGGGGATCGACGCGGCCCAGATCGATGAGGTACTGAGCGCCGTCGACGCAGTCCTGAACGTCCATGACACCCCAGTTGCCGTTGATGCGCTCACGGTAGGGGACGACCGAAGGACGTCGACCCGCGGAAGTTCACATCAAGGACGGCAAAGCCGCGGCTGGTCCAGTACTGGAACGGGAACCTGCAGGCCGGGTCGGGCTGCTTCGGTCGGTCCACCGTGCACGTTGACGATGAGCGGGGGCAGCTCGCCCTCGGGGGCGGCGAACTCAGGGGTTCACGGGCGCGTAGTAGAAGCCGTGCGCCTCCTCGCCGTCCGAGGTCTTCCAGGTGAGCATTTCGGCCGTGGAGACGAGGGGCGGTGGGCACTTCGGCCTCGGACGAGGGACGCAGCACCTTGGTCTTGCCGCGTGACACCTCGATGATCGCAGGAGCGTGCGTCGCAGAATCCGCGAGGAAGACGACGCGGCCATCCGCAGCGGCGACGTTACCGATGGGCCACCAGCCGGTCGCCCACTCCTCGGCCATGCCGTTGTCGATGCGCACGGTGCCGATGTGCCAGACCTGGTCCTCGGCCCACGAGCACACGAGGTAGTCGTTGTCGTAGTTGTCGTAGGAGTGCAGGCCGAGCTGCCAGTGTGGGTGCGAGAAGGCGTGAGGCCCCGGGTGTAGCGCGCGAGTACGCAGCCGCGAGGTCCAGGCGTTCGGGTCCTCGCCCTCCCTGCCACACGAATCCCTGGGTGCGGTACAGGTTTGCCCAGCCGGAGGAGTCATCCACGTGGATGAGATCGCCGTCGAGAGTCCAGCGAGGCTCGTAGACGCACACGCCCGGGCGATCCACCAGGACGACCTCCTGATCGATGGCGCCCTCGAAGGTCAGGGGACGCGACGCGCAACTGCGAGTACGTCCACGGCATGTTCGGGTGGTTCCACGTGATCCAGGCGATCTTGGTGCCGTCGGGGAGACCGTCGGCGCCTGAGCAAAGTCGGTGCCCTCGAACACCGTGATAATCGCGCTGTCGTCGCGGGCGGCAGAGCCATCGAGAGGAATCGCGACGATCTTGTTGACGGGCTCGCCCGGGGCGGAGTGGTCCTCGGCCACCGCGTACACGAGCTCGCGCACGTCGGCGATCCAGAAGTCGCCGTAGCGGACCTTCGACAGAGTCGTCAGGGGACGCACGGCGCGGCGCGGATCGGCCGTATCAAAGGCGTAGACACGGCCGTCGGTCTGATCGGAGAACACGATGACGCCGTGGTGAACGGCGTATGCCTTGCCGCCGTACTCGTGCACGCGCGTGCCGACATCGGGCAGGCGGGAACCATCGATGAGAGGCAGAACCTCGCCCGTTTCCCCCGTACCGCGACGGCGCAGCAGCGTCCCGCGTCCGCCCTGGCGCGGATGCCCCTCCACCCAGTAGGTGTCGGGTCCGTCGACGCGAACCTGGGAGAGCGTGACCGAACGGGCAGTGAAAGAATCACCCGAAATGGGGGACTTCCACAGGCCGTGGGGTGCGACGGTGACGGACATAGTGCCTCCTTAAGCGGTACGGCGAGCCAACACCACCTATCTTAGTGCGCGCGCTTGTCGCCTGCGCGGGTCGAACGTGCCTGACATGCACTTTGATCTGTAGATGAGACGCTTGGGCAACTACACTGGTTCTCATGTCTGGAACACGAGAGTCATTCGACCTGCTGTCGCGCTGCAGCGCACCGCGGGAGCTGCGTCGCCTGGAACGTGAGCAGCTGGACGAATTGGCGGCGGAAATTCGCGCGTTCCTCATTGACAACGTGTCGCGTACGGGCGGGCACCTGGGTCCGAACCTGGGTGTTGTCGAGCTGACGATCGGCCTGCACAGGGTGTTCCGCTCCCCGCAGGACACGATTATTTTTGATACGGGCCACCAGGCGTACGTGCATAAGCTCCTCACCGGACGTCAGGATTTCTCGTCGCTGCGCTGCCCGGGAGGCCTGTCCGGTTACCCGTCGCGCAGTGAATCCGAGCATGACGTTGTCGAGTCCTCGCACGCGTCGGCCTCGATCGCGTGGGTGGATGGTATCTCGCGCGAGAAGCATCGCCAGGGGGATCGCACGTGGACCGTGGGTGTTATCGGTGACGGCGCGCTGACGGGCGGCCTCGCGTGGGAGGCACTCAATAACATCGCGACGGCGAAGAACCGCCGCATCATGATTATCATCAACGACAATGGTCGTTCCTATGCGCCGACGATCGGCGGCCTCGCGGCTCACCTGGACGCGCTGCGCACTTCCGCCCGATATGAGAAGGCCCTGGCGTGGGGCAAGCAGCATCTGCTCAGCCACGGAGCGCCGGGACGCGCGGCCTACGACGCGCTGCACGGCCTGAAGTCTGGCATCAAGGACGCGTTGATGCCCCAGGTCATGTTCGAGGACCTGGGTCTGAAATACATCGGCCCTGTGAATGGCCACGACATCGCGGCGGTTGAGACCGCTCTGCGCCGCGGCCGGTCCCTTGACGAGCCGGTCCTCGTCCACATGATCACCGAAAAGGGCCGCGGCTATACGCCGGCCGAGGAAGACATCGCTGACCGCTTCCACGCGGTCGGCCCGATTCACCCCGAGACCGGGCTCCCGGTGGCCCCCGAGCGCTTCGGGTGGACGGGTGTCTTCGCCGACGAGATCTGCTCTCAGGCCGCCACGCGCGATGACATCGTCGGCATTACCGCCGCGATGATGCGTCCCGTGGGCCTTGGCCCCATGCACGAGGCCTACCCGGGGCGCGTGATCGACGTCGGCATCGCCGAGGCCGAGGCCGTCGCCTCCGCCGCCGGCATGGCCTATCAGGGCGCGCACCCCGTCGTGGCTCTCTACGCGACCTTCTTGAACCGTGGCTTCGACCAGCTTCTCATGGACGTTGCCCTCCACCGCGCGGGCGTCACCTTTTCGTGTTGGACCGCGCGGGCGTGACGGGCGCGGACGGTGCTTCGCATAACGGCGTGTGGGATATCGCGATGTGCTCGATAATCCCGGGCCTGCGCCTGGCGGCACCCCGTGACGAGGATACGCTGCGCGCGCGCCTTCGCGAGGCGCTCGACGTCGATGACGCTCCCACCGTCATCCGATACCGCAAAGGGGCGCTGCCCGAGCCTATGCCGGCGCTGCGCAGCGTTGGGGGAGTGGACATTCTTTTTGACGAGGCAGTGGATGGCTCGTCCGCTCGGGTGCTCATCGTGGGTACCGGCGCGTGCGCGCCCGACGCGATTGAGGCTGCGCGTCGCCTGTCGGCCGGCGGTGTGAGCGTCACTGTCGCGGACCCGCAGTGGATGATCCCCGTCTGCCCGGAGCTTGCAACGCTGGCCCGGGACTACGACTGCGTCGTGAGCGTCGAGGACGGCATCGTTCAGGGCGGTTTCGGCTGGTCGCTGCGTGACGCGGTCGCGGAAGCGGGCATGCCCGTGCGCTGCCTGGGCGTGCCGCAGAGATTCCCCGAGCACGGTGACCGCTCCGAGATGATCGCGCAGTTCGGTTTCGACGCCGGTCGGCATCGAGCGCGCGGCCCGAGGCTCGTCGAGCGGATCGGCGACCGCTAAAGCGACCGGATCAGACGCCGAGAGCGTCGCAAATCGGGTCGAGCGTCAGATCGATCTGCCAGTCGCGCGCGCCGCGATTGACCATGCGCTCCTCGACCTCGTCGCCCGACGGGCGCGACGGATCCAGGGGAGCCCACGCGAGGTAGCGCTGCACCTGGGGAGCGAGCACCACCTCAGGCGCCAGCCCGAGATTCGACGCGACCGAAGCGACCGCGTGACGCACCGTTCCCAGGCGCGCGGCCGAGGCCTCGTCAATGCGATTCCAGTGGCGCGGTTCCGGGATCGAACCCGGCTGCATGGGCTTGCGCTTGGGAGGCAGCTCGTCCTCCGTCATGGCAGCCACGCTGGCGAGGGCGCGCATCCATTCGTCCTCGTACTGGCGGGCGACGGGGGAGCGGAACTCGCTGATGCTCATGAGTGCGCGCTTGTTGCGCGGAGGATTCGAGGCCGCGCGCACAAGGGCGGCGTTACGCACGAGGCGACCGGGGCTCAGATCGATGCGCTGGGCGATCGACTCGCGCGTCTCCCACAGGGCCTTCAAGACCGCGAGGCCGCGGCGAGATCGGATCTTGCCCGCGCCGGGCACGGAACGCCAGCGATCGGGCTTCGGGCCAGGAGGGGGCACCGACAGGGCGCAGACGAACTCCTGCTGCGCCCACTCCCAACGACCCATCTCATCGAGCCGCTTTGAGAGGCGGTAGTACAGCTCCGTCAGCAGCTCAACGTCGAGGGCGGCGTAGCGCAGCCACTCCTTCGGCAGGGGACGCACCGACCAATCCGAGGCCTGGTGATCCTTGACGAGGCCCAGGCCAAGCACCTGCTCGGCGACGGCCGCCAGCCCGAAACGCTCCAGGCCGATGAGACGTGCCGCGATTTCGGTGTCGAACAGGGCGGAGGGACGCAGTCCAACCTGGCGCAGGTTCGGCAGGTCCTGCAAACAATCGTGCAGCAGCCACACGTCCTCCACACCCGGCTGCAGCACGGACAGGTCCGGCAGTGCGTGCGTGTCGATGAGGAACGTGCCCACGTCCTCGCGGCGAATCTGCACGAGGTAAGGATCGGAGCCGTAGCGGAAGCCCTGAGCGCGCTCGACATCCAGGGCGATTGGGCTCGAACCAGCGCTCAGCGCGCGAGCCGCAGCCTCGAGTTCTTTCTGGGTATCAATGACGGACGGGGTCCCCCCACGCGGTTGCGCGATGAGCTCCGGATTATCCGTGTCGCCCTGCGGCAAACCGCCGCCATTGTTCACCAGCACTCAGACTCCTTCAAGGTGACGGGTGGGAATAATCCCTGCCGTCCGACGCATGGCATCCGCCCAGCCGGACAGATGCTCACCAAGATACTCACTGTTGGGCGTCCACGAGGCACGCACATCGACGAACAGAGACGATCCTCGCAGTTCAAGTCCACCGAAGGCCTCGCTCATTTCGCGCGTCACCGTGCCCGTGATGTCGTGGAATCCGGCTCCTGCAATCTCCAGGCAATCGAGCATCCAGCCCCACGCCCTCCGGCAGCAGCGGGTCGCCGATCATCTCGGCATCGACCTGCGCGCGCAGCTGACAGACGACTCGGAACGTGCCGTTCCAGCCGATCTGCTCCACGGGGTCGTGCAGGGATGACCATGCGACCAGTCGACAGGGGCTGTCCGGCCTCGTCCTCGTCCGTGGTCCGCATCGCGAGCGCCGCCGTGAAGGGTGCCAAACGACGAGGTGGGGGAACCTCCTCGAGGAGTATGTGCGGCAGGTGGTCCGCCTGTCGCAGGGACAGCAGAGCCCGCATAAACTCCTCGGGCACCGCGTTTTCATTCACAAATTAAATCGTACGGGTGTCTATGCGCCTTTTGGTCCAGACGCGCCGCCAACCTTCATGTCGATAAGTAGCGGGTACGCGTGCCTCGTCACGGTCGATGTCGCTCCGGGGACTACAGGCCGCGCGGGTTGCGCAGGATGAACGAGGTGCGCGGTCCAACGTGCACGATGTCGCCTGAGTGGTACTCGGCGCGATCATCGTCACCCGCCGTGTCGATGACGGTGTGCCAGGTGTGCCCATACTTCGCGTCCGGGAGCGTGAAGTCGACCGCCTCCGGAGCTGCGTTGAGCAGGAGCAGGAAATCGTCGTCGAGGATGCGGCGTCCGTTCGCGTCGGGTTCGCGGATGGCATCACCGTTGTAGAAGACCATCGTCGAGCGCGCATACGGCTGGTTCCATTCCTCCTCCGTCATGTGCGTGCCCGCCGGCGTGAACCACTCGATCTCGCCGAGTTCGGACTCGCCGCCGCGCTGTGCGGGTCCCTCCAGGAAACGTCGGCGGCGCATCACCGGGTGATCGCGGCGCAGGTGAATGAGGTGGCGGGTGAAACGCAGGAGCTTGTGGTCGTGCTCATCCAGATCCCAGTTGATCCACGAGAGCTCGTTGTCCTGGCAGTACGCGTTGTTGTTGCCTCGCTGGGTGCGGCCCAGCTCGTCTCCGTGGGCGATCATCGGCACACCCTGGGAGAACATGAGGGTCGTCAGGAAATTGCGCTGCTGGCGATAGCGCAACTCGATGATCTCCTCGTCATCCGTGTCGCCCTCAACGCCGCAGTTCCACGAACGGTTGTCGTTCGCGCCATCCGCGCCGCCCTCGAGGTTTGCCTCGTTGTGCTTCTCGTTGTAAGACACGAGGTCGCGCAGCGTGAAGCCGTCGTGGGCGGTGATGAAGTTGATGGATGCCATGGGCTTGCGGCCCGTCGTCCCGTACAGGTCGGAGGAGCCAGCCAGGCGGGAGGCGAAGTCGGGGAGAGAGGAGAACTCGCCGCGCCAGAAGTCGCGCACCGTATCGCGGTACCTGCCGTTCCACTCGGACCACAGGGGAGGGAAGCCGCCGACCTGGTAGCCGTCCGCACCCACGTCCCACGGCTCCGCGATGAGCTTGACCTGCGAGACCACGGGGTCCTGGTGGATGAGGTCGAAGAATGCGGACAGCCGGTCGACCTCGGCGAACTGGCGGGCCAGAGTGGAGGCCAGGTCGAAGCGGAAGCCGTCCACGTGCATCTCCGTGACCCAGTAGCGCAGCGAGTCCATGATGAGCTGCAGGACCTGAGGAGAGCTCATGAGGAGGGAGTTGCCCGTGCCCGTCGTATCGAAGTAGTGCCGACGATCCCCGTCGACGAGGCGGTAGTAGGAGGGATTGTCGATACCGCGGAAGGAGAGGGTCGGCCCCATATGGTTGCCCTCCGCCGTGTGGTTGTAGACGACGTCGAGGATGACCTCGATGTTGGCCGCGTGCAGGGCCTTCACCATCGCCTTGAACTCAGAGACCTGCGCGCCGGGATACTTCGTGGCCGCGTAACCGTTGTGCGGGAGCAAAGTAGCCGATCGTGTTGTAGCCCCAGTAGTTCGACAATCCCTTGGCCTGCAGCGTCGTGTCATTCGTGAACTGCTGGATTGGCATCAGCTCAACCGTAGTGATACCGAGCTTCGTCAGATGCTCGATGATCGCGGGGTGCGCCATGCCCGCGTAGGTGCCGCGCAGCTCCTCCGGGATGTCCGGGTGGCGCATCGTCATGCCCTTGATGTGGGCCTCGTAGATGATCGACTCAGAGTAGTCGTGTCCCGGGCTGCGATCCCCCTCCCAGTCGAAGAAGGGGTTGACCACGACGGAGTGCATCGTCGCATCGGCAGAGTCGCCGCCCTTTAGGGTCAGGGGATCGTCCGCCTGATAGGAGAGAAGGTCGAGCGAATCCGTCAGCTGCCCCTCGATCGCCTTCGCGTACGGGTCGAGGAGGAGCTTTGAAGGGTCGCAACGCAGACCGTTCTGGGGATCCCAGGGGCCGTCGATGCGGTAGCCGTAGCGTTGGCCGGCGCGCACCTGGGGGACGTAGACGTGCCACACGTAGGCATCGACCTCCGTCATGGGGATGCGCATTTCGTTGAGGTCGTCGTCCAAGAGGCATAGCGTCACAGACGTTGCGACCGACGAGTAGATCGCGAAGTTCGTTCCGGTTCCGTCAAAGGCGGCACCCAGGGGGTAGGCCTTGCCAGGTCGCGTTTCCATACGAACAAGCCTCGCACGAATGTGTAGTGGCGGGCGGCAATCCGCCCGAAAATAGGTGTGTGACTTGGATAACGTGGGTTTGGTTTTGCGTTCTGGCTAGATCTTCTGTTAAGGTTTTACCCGTTGCGAAGAACGGCTGACGTTCTGAGAAACGCGGATGTGGCTCAGTTGGTAGAGCATCACCTTGCCAAGGTGAGGGTCGCGGGTTCGAGTCCCGTCATCCGCTCGGGCGATTGGCGCAGCGGGAGCGCGCTTCCCTGACACGGAAGAGGTCACTGGTTCGATCCCAGTATCGCCCACGGTCATCCTGGTAACGGGATTGACGGGCTATAGCCCTACCGCACAAGCGGTTCATGCGGATGTGGCTCAGTTGGTAGAGCATCACCTTGCCAAGGTGAGGGTCGCGGGTTCGAGTCCCGTCATCCGCTCTCAATCGGGAATCCACTCGATCCCATTGGGTGTGGTGGGTTGGCCGAGAGGCGAGGCAGCGGCCTGCAAAGCCGTATACACGGGTTCGAATCCCGTACCCACCTCGGGCGATTGGCGCAGGGGTAGCGCGCTTCCTTCACACGGAAGAGGTCACTGGTTCGATCCCAGTATCGCCCACCAGCAAGTCGGATCTGTTGATCCAACTTTTTTGTTTATCGAGCTCTCGTCGAATGTCTGCGGGAGCTTTTTCGTCCGTATCCTGTTGACGGCGTTTGTGTAGCGTGGCGCTGGGAAGATGATCGATCTGCGCTGGGCGTTCGTTTCACTCTCCCATTTGCTGAACGACTGATGAGTTTGTCGGATGTGTGTGGCTATTGTTCGCTCTTTGGGCGACACACCCGGATAATAAATTTTAGTCGGTTTATAAATTAGTCCTACAAATTGAGGATCTTTGCTTTTGTCACTTGTGTTAGTTGTGGTGTCTGAGGAACTAATTGCTCTGATTCGTGACCAAATTGCAGATGATTGGCATAGGCTGATGCGGTATGCGGCGACGCCGTCGCACATCCCGTTGACAGGAGTTTTTCTATGGTTGCCCTGAAGCGCCGTCACTTCGGTGTTCTTCTTGCGACTTTCGCATTGGTTTTGAGTTTCTTCGGCCTAGCGCAGTTTGTCGGCGCTCAGGCCCCTGCGTCTGCGGCCCCCTGAGCTGCCCCGAGCCGACCACGAATGTGAGCAACAAGGTCACCTTGGATTGGGACAACGCTCAGCTCGTCGACCACTCCGGTCGTGAGACCATGTCTGTGGGCGACTGGTGGGACCTCGGCATTAAGCTGCCGTGGAAGACCGACGGCCGCGTAATGGCCGGTGACTACTTCGCCTACGACGCCTCGATCGTCAACGTTGCGACGGGGAGAGCGTCCTGCGCCCGAACGTTGCCCGGAAGTTTGAGGTCGTCTCCAACAACGGTGTCGTCGTTGGTTGCGGCACCTGGGCTGCTGACGGCATGGTGACCGTCGTCTTCAACGAGAACGCAGACTCGGCCGCCGAGTGGGCGGGCTCCGTGACGACGAGCGCCATGATTCAGTACACCGGCCCCGCCAACGAGAACTTCGAGGTGCAGGTCGGCAACAAGGTGGTTTCGCGCAAGGTCAACATGGTCGTGCGTCCCACCGGTGAAGCGCGCACCGTCAAGGAAGGCTGGATCGGCCTGAGCGACAGCGAAGATGGCGACGAGAACAAAGCCATCATGTGGCGTGTGATCCTGCCTGCTGGCGATACCGCCGTAACTGGCGCGTCGATCGTCGACGAGGTCCCCGCGGGCGAAAAATGGAGCTACGCCTGCGAGACCGTGGTCGACTACGTCAAGAAGCACACCTTCGTCGTTGTCGATCCGACCACGCCCGAGGGTAAGCGCCTGAGCAAGGACACCTCGAATGGTGCCTTCGGCGCTGGTTCTACGGTCGAGTGCACGCCCCAGAAGCTGACTGTGACCTTCCCTGAGATTCCGGCGAACCAGTCGGCGATCGTCGAGATTCCGACTCGCGTCGAGGGCGCCAAGCGCGCCGCCGACATCGTCGGTAAGTTCTCCAACACCGTGAAATTCAACGTGCCCGGCAAGAAGGTTTCCCCCGTCACGAAGGTGATGCGTTTTGGCGCGGTTGCGGATGCGTTCGCGCACCAGACATTCTCGGTGACCAAGAAGGTTGACGGCGAGCTCCCCGAAAACGCGAAGGACCTCGAGTACACGCTCAACATCACGCTGAAGAATGACGCGGACCCCTCGGTGAACAAGACCTACCAGGCGACCGTCAAGGCTGGCGAGACCTACACCTACCCCACGTCTCTGCCCCTGGGTACCGTCGTGACGGTGTCGGAGGGCGATCTGCCCGCTGGTGTGGGTATCACCTGGAACGACGCCGAGAGCCGCGTCTTCCAGACCGCCGACGGCGTGACCCTCTCTGCGGACAACCGCGAGGCTACCTTCACGCTGAGTGAGGATCACCTCTTTGCTCTCAACCTGAACAACAAGCTGGTGCCGACTCCTAAGCCGACGCCGACGCCGACTCCCACTCCGACGCCGACGCCGACTCACACCCCGACCCCGATGCCCTCGGAGACTCCTACCCCGGAGCCCACGCCGACGCCTTCGGAGTCCCCGACGCCGGAGTCGACCCCGGCACCTTCGACGCCTCCGGCGCCGCGCCTGGCCAAGACCGGTGCTGACGCGGCGAACGTCGGAGTCCTCGCTGGAATCGTGGCCCTTGCGGGTGGTTCGCTCGTCGCGGTCAAGCGTCGTCAGCGCCGATCCTGATGAAGGTGGCTCTCGCGGCACCGAGCCAGTGACGTGAGTGTGCGCTTCATGCGACATGCGCGGGTGGGGAGACATGGCCTTCCCACCCGCGTGTTCAATATGCGTGAGGCGGCATGCTGAGAGTTGGCGATGCGAAAGCGACACTCGTGTAGAGAGGACCACCGGTCGTTCGGTGATGGTCGGGCGGTGGAAACAGCGCAGCGCCAGCTCGCAGTGACCCCGCCGCCGCGTCGGGCATCCGCCGGCGGTCTAGTCGGTGATGAGAAACACGCGAGCCTCCCATGGCCTCATTGGCGTGGTTACCGTGGGTTCGCTCTGTATGTGGTCGAAGGCATCATCAGTTTTGACGAATGACGTGTCCGTATTGCCCAGGTAGAGGCGCCACGGCAAAGAAGCCACGGCCTCGTCCCCGGAGGAGAACAGGGGAGTGTGGTGTTCCCCGGACATATTGACCATCACGAGGACGTCCGAACCCGGGGCGCTGCGCCGATAGACGAAGAGCGCGGGCACTGACGCGTCTATCCGCGTGAACGTTCCATCGGTCAGCGCGGGGATGACGTGGCGAGCGCTGATGAGCGCGCGGTAGTACGTCAGAATGGACTGAGGATCGTCCGCCTGCGCTGCGACGTTGATCTCCTCAGCTGAAGCGGGCACGTCAATCCACGGGACTGTCTCAGAGAAGCCGGCAGCGGGGAAGGAGTCCCACTGCATCGGCGTCCTGCCGTTGTCCCTCGACATCGTGGCGAGCCCCTCGGGGACCTCGTCTGCCCCTAGGCGTTCCATGTAAGACATGGATTCGACATCGCGGAAATCGGCTGCGGTCTTAAAATCCCCGCCGAGCATGCCGATCTCCTGGCCCTGATAGATGAAGGGGGTGCCGCGCTGGAGGAAATAGGCGGTTGCCAAGGCGGTCGCCGATTCGTACCAGTAGCGCGACGGATCACCGAAACGGGATACCGAGCGCGGCTGGTCGTGGTTCTCCAGGTACAGCGCGTTCCATCCGCGCGTCGAGCGTGTCCTGCCAGCGGGTGAGGACGTCCGTCAGTTCCCCGGGTGCCAGGTGGCGGGGCGAAAAACTTTGCCGTTTTTCGAGGCCGAGGTTGACGTGCTCGGGATTGGATGAGCATGTTGAACTCGCGGCGCTCGGGATCGCAAAACAGTAGTGCCGTTTCCGGCGACGCGTTCGAGGCCTCGCCGACCGTAAACGACCCCGGATGGTGGGCGAACGTGCGCTCGTGCATCTCCTGCAGGAATTCGTGGAGGCGAGGGCCATCGGCGAAGCACTCGTGGCCGATTCCGAACGCGCGCGCGCCGGTCCACCATCGGGCAGACCCGGTTGCTTCGAAATGACGTCGATCGCGTCGACCCTGAAGCCATCGACCCCCGGTCGAGCCACCAGTTCATCATCTCGTAGACGGCGTCACGAACCTGCGGATTCTCCCAGTTCAAGTCGGGTTGCTCGCGTGCGAAAAGGTGGAGGTAGTACTGGCCCGTGGACGCGTCGTACTCCCACGCCGGACCGCCGAAAAACGACTCCCAGTTCGTTGGCTCAGCTCCGGGAGCACCAGGGGTGAAACCAGGGCGCGGATTCTGCCAGTAGTACCAGTCTCGGCGCGCCGAGCAGGCGCTCGAAGCCGATTCAACGAACCAGGGATGCTTGATCGACGTGTGGTTGACAACGAGATCCATGACGATGCGCATACCCAGGTCGTGGGCGCGCGAGACGAGGGCATCGAAAGCCTCGAGATCGCCGAATAACGGATCGATGTCGCGGTAGTCCGAAATGTCGTAGCCGTTGTCCGCCTGAGGGGAGCGGTAGATCGGCGATATCCACACGATATCGACCCCGAGCCCGGCTAGATAGTCGAGACGCCGGATTATCCCTCAGGGTCCCCGATCCCATCCCCGTTCGTGTCCTGGAACGAACGGGGATAGACCTGGTAAAGCACGGCGTTCTTCCACCAGGGCCGCGCTGCGTAGAGGTTGCCAGGAAGTAGCTCGGGGTGGATAATCATCGCGCGTGTCGGTTGTACGGTTTAGTAGGCGTCGATAGAAGACCAGGCCTCGTACACGCCCTTGTCCTGGTGGTAGACCGCTGTGCACGTGAACTTGAAGGTGCCGTTTTTGCCCGTGAAAAGAGTGTCGTTGAGCTGGCCGCTCGCCTGGTACTGGGGACGTCCGCTAGAATTCACCCCGTCACGCGTGTCCGTCCAGTTCGCAAGCTTGCCCTGTTGGACCGTATGCGACAGTGCCGACTTGCATTCGGACATTACGCCGTATTCCTCATCGCTGCTGACGCTCCCGGAAGAACCCGTCCCCTGAGTCGGTGCAGGGCTGGGCTTCGTGCCGACGGGCGGCGCGGACTGGCTCGGTGCAGGGGCAGGAGCCACAGGAGCCGACGGGCAGGGGGCCACGGAAGGAGCGGACGTAGGCGATGCGGTGCTCGGGCGCTCGGTGAAGCCGATGCCCCGTCGCTGGAGGAATCGTCCTTGGTCAGTGCCCAGATTGCGACGCCAGCGACCAGAATCACGACCACCACGGCTGCGATGATGCCGATGATGAGGCCCGTCTTCTTCTCCGGTTGCCCGCCGTACGGGGAGACCTG
>BNJV01002764.1_pt1 | contig 54236 bp, 63 predicted proteins | sample 8540591 | NCBI WGS metagenome assembly BNJV01 (sample SAMD00202457, study PRJDB9452) | human saliva metagenome | host: Homo sapiens | reverse complement strand
TTCTTTGAAAGTCAGCGAGTTCTTAACACATACAAACTGCATGCAAAATCCATACTCATCCACAAGTATCCCAATAATTACCATCAACAAACTTGATATAAAAACACAACAAAGTTGCACTACAATCACCCCATATTCCAATATAAATCTAATCTCTTCTACAAACCCTTACATCATATCATTCGCACAACCTTTTATTACCGCTTGCAATTCGACACATTCTATTTCCATTGCGCTCATTTTTCCAAAGTCACTCATTTTGTGTCATCATTCCTATCATTTCATTCAGTAATTCAATAGCCTTTACACCATAAAAACGGCACAGATTACTAACACGATGATTATCAATAATAATTCATTCTCCCATTCTGCTTATCATAATTCTTCAAAACTTACAACACAATTTCATTAAAAAAATCAACTACCTTTGCACATATCTTATATATATACTGCTGGTTAGATATGCAACAATCGAAATAAGATAAAAGTTGCCTTTTTTGCCGTAAAAAGGAAGACGAAAGCAGTGATTAAATGACACAAAATTCAATTTATGCGCATCATTAAATTTATCAAACAATGGACACTATTATGCTCCATCGTTTTCGGGAGTCTGGTATATTTGCTCTTCACCCATATTGAGGTATTGACCCCTTTCGGTGATTTCATCGGACCAAAGCTGGTAATGGTGCTCCCCATCAACATCTTTTTGATGCTCTATGTCACGTTCTGTAAGATCCAAATGAACGACCTTACACCACGCAAATGGCATTTTATTCTGCAAGGAATCCGCACACTTTTGGCAGCATTGAGCGTCTTATCAGCCAATCTTTGCACTAATCCTACCTATAAACTATTATGGGAAGGCGTCTTCATCTGTGCCATCTGCCCTACCGCTGCCGCAGCTCCCGTGATTGTAGATAAGTTGGGTGGCAACATCGCTTCATTGACAGTATATCTCCTTATTGCTAATGGCTTCACATCAATCATTATCCCTTTGTTCTTTCCACTTATGGAAAAGGGAGCTGATATCACTTTCGCCATGGCGGCATGGCTGGTACTTCAGCGTGTGTTAATGGTGCTTATCATTCCTCTTTGCTTAGCTTTTGCTCTCGCGAAAATACCTTCCCAAGTTTGTCACCTGGCTGAAAAACGAAACGCAACCTCGCCTTTTTATTTATGGAGTTTCAACCTTTCTATCATCATGGGACTTGCCATGCAAAACATCCTTCACGCTCCAGTTTCGGGATGGGTACTAACTGCTTTGTGCATCATTCCGCTGATATTGGCTGTAGTTCAGTTCTCCATTGGCAAACTTGTCGGCCACCATTATGGCGACAGTATAGGCGCAGGACAAGCTTTAGGGCAAAAGAATACCGTCGTAGGAATATGGCTTACGCTCTCATTTCTTAATCCTTATGCAGCTATTGCGCCTTGCGTCTACGTGATTTGGCAGAACATTATCAATGCCGTTCAGCTGTGGTATAAAGATAAATATGGCTATTTGAAGTGGTAATCAGCTAAGAAGTCCATCACAATATGACAAATGTGTCAGTTTAAGACGAATGAAAATTTGGTATAGTTTTTGCGAATATATCGCAAAAGAGTTATTTTATTACATCACAAATCAAATCAAAACAGGTTAGAAAGAAATGGAAATTATCAAGGATAAAAGCTTTGGTGGAGAGCGTCCTCTCTTTGGATTAAAGGATGCAAGCTTAGAGAATATCACGATTACCGATGGTGAATCGGGCATAAAATATTGTCAGAACATAACTTGTAATGACTCAAAAGTTTTATGGGAAATACCCTTGGTGGCATGTCGACGGGAGTGTTATCACGAATTGTTATTTTGCTCCTGAGAGTCGTTCTGCAATCTGGTATAGTGACAATATGACGATGAAAGACTCGGTCATTGATGGTCCAAAGTTCTTTCGTGAGATGCAAAACTTGGAGTTAGAAAACGTAAAAGATCAACGACGCCGATGAGACTTTTTGGAAGGTTAACGGCCTAAAGTTGAAGAATGTCACGCTACATGAGGGCACCTATCCATTCATGTTTTCTCGCAATATCTATGTAGATGGTTTGGTAAGTGATGCAAAGTATGTGTTTCAATATTGTAAGAACGTTGAAATTCACCACGCAAAGATCACTACAAAGGATAGTTTCTGGGAGTGTGAGAACGTGATTGTCTACGACTCTGAACTTGATGGAGAATACTTAGCATGGCATTCCAAGAACATAAAAGCTTGTGCGTTGTCACATCAGTGGCGAGCAACCACTTTGCTATCTCGATGGCATCACGCTTGAAGATTGTACCTTTGACGCTGCATGCGACCGCATTTTTGAAGACAGTCGCAATATCAATGCCACAATAAAAGGTGCAATCACCGAGGTCAAGAACCCTATTAGCGGACACATTGTGGCTGATAAGATTGGCCAAATCACATATAATGAGTATGCCAAAGGTCATGATTGTGTGATTGAAACAAGAAAATAAACAACGATGAACAAATTCAATTTCGATGAGAAAGTAGTGCGTCGAGGCACTAATTCCATTAAATGGGACGAACCAAAAGAAGATAGTGTGCTCCCCATGTGGGTGGCTGATATGGATTTTAAGACTGCACCTTGCATCCTTGAAGCCTTGAAACAGCGCCTCGATCATGGCGTTTTTCGGTTACACCTACGTGCCCGACAGCTTCTATGAAGCCATTATCCATTGGTTCAGCAGACGCCACCAATGGCAAATTCAACGTGAAGACATCCTCTACACCTCGGGAGTTGTACCTGCCATTTCTTGCGCATTGAAGGCTATTACCATGCCGGGTGAGAAGGTGTTAATACAGACTCCCGTCTACAACTGCTTCTTTTCGTCTATCCGCAACAGCGGGATGCGAAGTGTTAGAAAAATCCACTTTGCCGACAGGGAGATAGCTATGTGATCGATTTTGAAGACTTCAGAGCAAGTGTGCAGACGAGAAAAACCACGGTATTTCTACTCTGTAATCCACACAATCCGGCTGGACGTGTATGGACAAAAGACGAACTTCAACGCATGAACGACATCTGCATGAAGCATAATGTAAAGGTGATTGCCGATGAAATCCATTGCGAAATCGTCATGCCGGGCTACACTTTCCAACCCTTTGCGGCTGTAAACGAGGGCGTGTTGTAACAATAGTGTAGTGCTCAATTCGCCTACAAAAGGCTTTCAATATTGCAGGACTTCAGATTGCAACTATCATCTGTCACGACGCTGGATTGCGTCGCCGCATTGACCGAGCGATAAATATCAATGAGGTCTGCGGCGTCAATCGCTTTGGTGTTATCGCACTGCAAGCAGCATACAACCAAGGAGAAGAGTGGCTCGATGAGCTCAACTTATACATTCATGAGGATTATCTCACGCTGAAACAATACCTCAACGAGCACCTGCCCAAAAATCAAACTATGTCGCTTAGAAGGCACATATTTGGCATGGGCTGACTTGTCTCACACCGCATTGACAGCCGATGAAGCGACCCAAAAGCTTTTAAGTCAAGCCAAAGTGATGTTCAATAGTGGCACTATGTATGGCCAACAAGCCGGCGCTCACTATCTGCGCATCAACCTTGCTTGCACCCGTGAGACGCTCATTGAAGCGTTAAAAACGCGTTGAAAGCGTGCTCCTTCCTTATATGGCTGACTAAGATTGGCTCATATCGCGGCTGAAACTGTTTCGCGCTTCACCTATATATATAAGGTGAAGTGTAGCGAATATTGAATATATATATAACGAATTAGGGAGAAAAGAACAAAGAGATTCTCCCTCCATCTACTAAGGTTGGCAAAAGCATGCCAACCTTTTTTTATTGCTTTTCCAGTATGGCAGAGAACACCCTTTCATGGTAAATACAACTCCATACTACCCTATCTTTCAGTTTTTAACCCTCTGCCCTATTGTTTCTCTTGTCAAAACATTGTATCTTTGTCATGCAATACGTATTCCATCTGTATGTGGAAATAACATGATTTAATAAAGAAAACTGATGAAAATCTTTCTTTTATTTCGTTCAAAAGCAACAAAGAGCATCACATTGTTGTTCTTTTTATTGGCATTTCTGCCCCTATCCGCCCAGCAAGTTAACATCCATCATCTCAGCAATGGCATGACAGTATGGCTCAATCCCGATTCCACAGCCTCTAAATTCATTGGTTATGTCGTCGTGAAAGCAGGTGCAAGAGATTGTCCTAACACAGGAATTGCCCACTATTTTGAACACATTATGTTCAAAGGAACACAACAAATCGGCACAACAAACTACGCTAAGGAGAAGCCATTGCTTGATGAAATCAGTCATCAATACAATCTACTCTCTCAAACAACCGACCCAAAACAGCGCACTGCCATACAGCTACAAATCAACAAACTCAATCAGCAGGCAGCCAAATATGCCATTCCTAATGAGTTCTCTAAAACTGCTTACACGCTATGGCTCAACTGCTATCAACGCCTATACCACCCTTGACGAGACCGTATATCATAGCGAGTGTGCCCCACAATATATAGCACAATGGTGCCAACTGAATAGTGAACGCTTTATCAACCCCGTGTTTCGACTCTTTCAAGGAGAACTTGAGACAGTATATGAAGAGAAGAATCGCGGCGAGGATAACTTCGGAGTGCAACTCATGGAGCATCTACAAGGTCAGGTGTTTAAGGGTAGTGACTATGAGTTTCCAATCATTGGAAGCACTGAAAACCTGAAAAACCCAAGACTTTCTGACATGGAAGCGTTTTACCAGAAATACTATGTTGCCAACAACATGGCATTGATTCTTTGTGGGAAATTCAATGAAAAAGACGTCCTTCCGCTATTAGAAAAGACCTTTGGACGTATTCATAACGGCCCAATTCCACAGCGTCAACCTATCAATCTGGCTGACTTTTCACCCGAAAAAGACCATTAAAAGTAAAGATACCTTTCCCTTTGATTAAGGTCTCAGCACTACTATTTCATGGGCCAACTCCACGCAATCACGACTACACTGCATTGCAAATTGCCATGCGATTACTTTCCAACAGCAACGAAAGTGGACTCATTGACTCACTCGTCAGCCACCATTCTATCATGTATGGCATGGCGGCGAGTGAACAAATCTCTATGATGCGCGAAGTTGGTTTGATTGGTTTAGCCGCCGTACCCAACCTTCCTTTTTGGTTCAAAAACGCAAGGCTGAACGACTCTTGTGGCAGCAAATTAACAAACTAAAAGAGGGAGATTTCTCTACCGAAAAGCTTTGAAGCAGCGAAAAATCGAATATCAAAAGGTGCAGGAACAACAGCTCGAAAAACCTCCAGACACGCATCACCTTGATGACTAACTGCTATCTAAACGGAATGAATTGGAACGACTATTTGCATCAGATTTCCATGCTTGCGACCTTGCAAAAGGATGATGTTGTGGCAGCATGTCGCCATTACTTCAACCAACATTACTTACTCCTTCATAAGAAATTTGGTAAGTATAAAAAGGATAAAAATCAGCAAACCACCTTACAAAGCAGTGAAACCAACAACGAAAAATAGCCAGTCTGACTATGCCAAAGCATTGGAAAAGACTCCTACTCCAACGCTAACTCCTCAGTTTGTAAGCCTTGATAAGGAGGTCACAACACGTCATCTTGGTCAGCAAGCTGACTTATATGTGACGACAAATCCACAGAATAACATCTTCCATTTGAGGCTTTCCTGGTTGCAAACTCACGTGAATCAACCGACTCATGGCATGTCTGATCTATTCAGTTTTTTTAGGCACAACAACGCTTGACAAGCAAGCTTTTTGCAAAAAGATTGCAGGCCTTAGGCACGACACTTAGTGGCACTTACGACCTCAAAAGCATGCGTATTGAACTCTCAGGCTATGAAAAGAATCTCGCCCCCTCCATCCAATTGCTCGCCGATTTACTGCAACATCCTAAGACAGACAAGAAATTTCTCTCGGTAATGCGAAAGGATGAACGTCTTGGAGATCAGTTCTTTACTAAGGATATAAGCAGTGTTAGCAGTGCCGTTATGGACAAAAATAGCGATGGGCGACAAAAGCTTTTTGGCTTGCAAGATATGTCAAGAAGTGAACTAAAAGAAACTGCAAGTGGCCGACATAGAGGGCTATTTCAAGACAGCACAAAAGGGAAACTCATCGTCACTTATAGTGGAAAGGCCAATCCAGACAGTCTTACTCACCTGCTGAATCCTATTGTTCAAGAAACCAACAGAACAGATTTCACAGGCTATGATTACACAGTTCAGCAGCCCAAACGCCCCACTATATATCTCTATAACATGCCTGATGCACGCCAAACTATCGTTGGAACATACAATGTTTTGCCTGCACTTAACTCTGAAGAAAAAGCGAGCTCAGTTTGTCATTTGGGCGCGTTATTTCAGTAATGGAGGCCTAAACAGCGTGCTCTTCCGCGAGCTTCGTGACCTTCGTTCCTTAGTTTATACCTGCGGAGGATTGGCATATCAACAGGAATTTAAGGCCTATCAAGACCGCCCTATCGGCTATTTTACAACGGCAGGAACGCAAGCTGACAAGGCATTGACAACGCTTTCGCTCATTGATAGCTTATTAAGTAACATGCCCATCCATGCACAAGACTTGCAAAACGCACGTCAATCGGCCATGAATAACATTAATAATTCGCGCCCCACTTTCCGCGATCAACCCGGTTATGTGGCTGGAAACATCATGCGAGGCTATGCAGACGACCCGAACAAAGCCTACGCTCAAGCCATCAATCACACGACAAATGAGCAAGTCATTGACTACTATCGCCAGCACATTCAGCATGCTCCGCGCTCTTATTATGTCATTGGAAACCTGAAAGTTCTTGACAGAAAAAGCACTCGAACGCTATGGAACGGTGGTGGAACTAAAGAAAGAAGATATTCACAAATAAAACAAATCCCACGATGGAAAATGAAGTAATCAAAGCCATTCGCGAACGAAGAAGCATACGCCGCTTTACGAATGAGCAGATTAAAGACAACGAACTACAAACCATTCTCGAAGCCGGCACGTGGGCACCCACAGGAAAAAGGGTTGCAAGATCCATGGATTGTGGCTGTTCAAAACGAGCGACAGTGTAACCAACTCCGCACAATGAACGCTACCATTATGGGCGTAAGTTCAGACCCTTACTATGGAGCACCGACCTTGATTCTTGTGTTTGCCTCGAAAGATTGGTACAATAACACCCGCGATGGCAGTTTAGTTCTCGCCAACATGATGCTTGCTGCCCACGCCATTGGACTTGGAAGTTGTTGGATAAACCGTGAAGATGAGATGTTTGCAACGGCAGAAGGCAAGCTACTCATGCAGGAATGGGGACTTCCCGAAGGCTTAATCGGCATTGGAGCACTGGCAGTTGGCTATCCCGCTTCATGGCCAAAAGAAGGTTAAAGAGGAAAAAAGGACTACTATCGCATTGTGAAATAAAACACGGAATAATGCCTCTCATTGGCTATACTGCGCGCGCCTGCCACGCAAAAGAACTCATTGCTAAACTCAACGCTATTGTATGCCGCAAACGAAGTGTGGCAGATTATCGTGTGATTTGCCGTATTTGATGCGGTGAAATGAGGCACTTTATAGCCTAAAATGGCACAAATCACCTGATGAGTTGCATGCTTCAACACCATAGGGATTGTACTTTCCAAGCACAATCCACATCAAGCTGTGAGTTGGGACATACGTAAGAGCAGGCAATTTCATTGGGAAAAATATCAAGATCGCAATGACGCCACACGCTGACAAAAGGAAGGTGAAAAAGAAATGAATGTTTTGACCTTTCAAAAATGGGTAATATTGCACATTCAATACTATAGACTTCAAAAAAGACAACGATGAAAAACGCGTGATAAAGGTATTTTACTTGCCTCTTTATCACATTCATCCTCCTGATTCTTTGCACTGCACTCTGTAAAATATGGGAGGGAGAAGACTGGATTGGTACTTATTATGGTATCAATCTAAACGAACAATATACCCTTTGGACAGGAGATGCACAAGGAAAAGACTATAATATACAGGACAATGTGGCCTATGAAGAGATGCCTTCGGGTATAGACTCCGTGCAAGTTGTGGGCAATTGTGTCATCGGTCATTGTTCAAAAGGATATTTTCTATTGGACATGACGGCACAACGATTGGCTTATTTTTGCTGCAAAGCCCATTGGAAAAATCTTTGGAACAACGATTTAACCTTAATACCATCACACGTTTATTATCAACAACGCACAAGGAAAAATTGACATCATTTGCGCTTTGTTGTTCTTGATTTCGACAGGAATGATATGGTGGTGGATGGCAAAGCCCCGCAAGCCTCAACACAATCTTGCATGAGAAAACATTGAATGCTTACACCATTTAAGCTTTATGTAAGCACCCAACACATGCTATGTGCCCAATCGCGGCAATGAGGTGACCTGCCGACGACATTGTAAAAAAACTTTTAATCTGTTTTCTCTTTTTTTCAGCAAGTTGCAGTTCGTTTCTTTGCTTTTTCAGCAGCAGAAGGCTCATGAACATCAGCTTTTGCGCGTTGACTTAGTTCTGGATATTGGATTCGAGTGTGGTATATTGCCATCAAACGAGCAGTGATAAGTTTCTTCGCCAACGAGATATCACGGAACGTAATGGGGCAATCGGTGAAGAAACCAGAGCAACTTGGCCGTCAATTAGTTTGTTGACGAGTTGACTAATGCTCTCTTCGGTGTACTCATTCAATGAGCGTGAGGCGGCTTCTACCGTGTCGGCCATCATCAAAATGGCTTGTTCGCGCGTGAAAAGGATTAGGTCCTGGATACGTAAACTTCTCCATATCAATGTCTTCATCGGGATGTTCGTTCTTATATTTGATATAGAAATATTTTTGTGACTCCACGCCCGTGATGCGTCAATATGAAATCTTTGATGACGTTAGGCAAATTGTATTTCTCTGCCAACTTCACGCCTTCAGTGACATGACTGATAATAATCTTCGCACTTTCTTCGTATTTCATGTTGTCATGTGGATTCACTCCAGCTTGGTTTTCGGTAAAGAACACAGGGTTAGTCATCTTTCCTATGTCATGATATAGCGCCCCTGTACGTACTAACAAGCTATTAGCGCCGATGCAGTTGGCTATCTCTGCCGCCAAGTTTCCTACCGTAATAGAGTGTTGGAACGTGCCCGGCGCAATCTCACTCAGGTCGCGTAACAAACCAGTATTAGTATTTGAGAGTTCGATAAGCGTCACATTAGACACGAAACCAAAGGTTTTTCGATGAGATACATCGGTGGATAGGCCAGCAACAGCAGCACTCCATTGACCAAGAAGTATACATACATGTCGCGATCAAGCTTCAACAGGTCATTGCTTTGCAGCAATTGGAGCGACACATAGACGGCAATACTTCCGAGAGTAACCAGCAAACTGGTTTTAAACACCTGCGAACGACTTGACAATTCGCGTAGAGAGTAGATGGCAATCAAGCCTGCTACGAGTTGGATAATAATGAATTCATACTGATATCTGACTGTAGCGGCACAGATAAGAATCATCACTGCATGGGTGATAAAGGCCGTTCGGGAATCCATAAACACACGAACGAAGATAGGAACCATCGTAAACGGCAACACATAGACACTGAAAATGCTGTGACTCATCATAAGCGATACGATGATAGGGAATACAGTCAGCATCGCATAGAGCATGAGAATGTTTCGCGATTTGAGGAAATAGTCCTTGCGAAATAAAAGCAAGATAAATCGTGAAAAAGCGTCACAAGTATGGTCACAAACAATAGTTGTCCTATGAGCGTATTAGTGATTTCAGCTTCTGAAGCGTTGCGTCTTTGCATCTCACGCTCAAAAGAATTCAACACACGATAGGTGTAATCGTTGACAATTTCGCCTCTATCAATGATCTTTTGTCCACTCATCACCATGCCACTTGCAAGCGGAATGCTACTCAAAAGATCAGATTTCTCCGTGTCACTACGTTGTTTGTCATAAATCAAATTAGGCAAAACATAGTCTGTTAGATTGCAACGTTGCAAGATGGAACGATAGGGAACTAAAGACGGATGGCGTAGAATTGCCTCATAAGCCGACATCGTTGAATAGAACTTTCCAGCGTTGGCACTCAATGCTTCCTTTCCATTCACGATGCGAATCATGTGTGTTGTGTCTGGAACGAGCCTGTTATATTCGGGTGTAGACATGATTCCATTGAGATAAAGTTCATGCAAGCGCATGGCAATCACATACAACGTACCCGATGGTGTGCCTTCAATGCCAACACTAAAATCATGATAAAAGCTGCTTGAGTACTTTCTTTTCAACCGATGAATCATAATTATAATAGGGTTGGAAATACTTCAAAACAGAGTCTTGTTCGGCTTTAACTGCCTCGTCAGACTTATATACAGGGAAGTCAAACTTAGCGATAAAAGACCCATACATCCATGGTTTCCCAATGTCATAACGTAGTTGTGCGCCCTTGTTTCGAGGCATAAAAAACACGATAATCACTACCGTTATAGCGATTAGTGCCAGCCGAATGGCGATGTTTCGCCAGTTCTTATGTTTTATATTTCTCTAATATCGTCATATCATTCAATTTGAGTTTACTACGCGAAAATACTAAAAATCTATCCAATACTCAAAAAAATATATTAAATTTGCACAAAAATTAAGTCTCAAGATATGTCAGAAAGAAAAGTAAGAGTGCGCTTTGCACCCAGTCCAACGGGTCCTTTGCACATCGGAGGAGTACGTACTGCCTTGTATAACTACCTCTTTGCACGTCAACACGGAGGTGATCTTGTCTTCAGAATCGAAGATACTGACTCGCATCGCTTTGTTCCTGGCGCCGAAGAATACATCATAGAGTCATTCCGTTGGCTTGGAATTAAGTTTGATGAAGGCGTTAGTTTCGGTGGCAATCATGGCCCTTATCGACAGAGTGAGCGTCGAGAGATTTACAAACAATACGTTAAACAGCTGCTTGATGCAGGCAAAGCATACATTGCTTTCGATACTCCTGAGGAATTGGAAGCTAAGCGTGACGAGATAAAGAATTTCCAATATGATGCTCATACGCGTCTACAAATGCGCAATTCTCTTACACTTTCCAAGGCCGAAGTTGACCAACTCATTGCTGATGGCAGTCAATATACCGTGCGTTTCAAAGTAGAACCCGGCGTAGAAGTACACGTTTTCGATTTGATTCGCGGTGAAGTAATTGTCAAAAGTGACATCCTTGACGACAAGGTTCTATACAAAAGTGCAGACGAACTGCCTACTTATCACTTGGCAAACATCGTAGATGACCACCTAATGGAAATCACTCACGTCATCAGAGGCGAGGAATGGTTGCCCAGTGCGCCTTTACATGTGTTGCTTTATCAAGCATTTGGCTGGGAAGATACTATGCCTAAGTTTGCTCATCTGCCTCTACTTTTGAAACCAGAAGGCAGAGGTAAGCTCAGCAAACGTGATGGAGATCGACTCGGTTTCCCTGTATTCCCATTGGAATGGCATGATCCTAAGACCGCAGAAGTATCCTCTGGATACCGTGAAAGCAGTTATTTCCCAGAGGCAGTCGTTAACTTTTTTTAGCCTTGCTTGGATGGAATCCAGGTACCGAACAGGAACTATTTACTCTCGAAGAACTCGTAAAAGCTTTCGACATTAGTAAGTGTTCACTTCATGGAGCGAAGTTCGATTATCAGAAAGGAATATGGTTCAACCACGAGTATATCCTCAAAAAGAGTGATAAAGAGATAGCCGAACTCTTCGCACCTATCGTTGCTAACAACGGCGTTGATGAGTCAATGGACCGCATTACGCAAGTCGTTCACATGATGAAAGACCGAGTTAGTTTCGTCAAAGAACTTTGGGAACTTTGTTCTTTCTTCTTCATCGCACCATTAACTTATGATGAAAAGACTGTGAAAGAAACGCTGGAAAGAATATTCTGCACAACAAATGGCAGAATTGGCTGACGTCCTTGAGGGCATAGAAGACTTCACTGTAGAAGGTCAAGAGCCTGTAGTCATGAACTGGGTAGAGCAAAAGGGACTACAAACTTGGTGATGTTATGAACGCATTCCGATTGACATTGGTCGGTATAGGCAAAGGACCTGGCATGTTTGATATCTCTGCTTTCCTTGGAAAAGAAGAGACTCTGAAACGCATACGCAGAGCCATTGAAGTGTTGAAATAAGGCCGGCACAGCAAAGAATGCATTAATTTTCTAAATATCGTGTATAATATTGTCATCTACATATACTTGATTGGTGTAGCCATTGCAAGCTGCTTCAACAAGAAAGTCAAGAAGATGTGGGCCGGAGAAAGGCAAGCTCTCAAGGTTTTACGAGAGAAAGTAGACCCTAACGCTCGTTATATCTGGTTCCATGCAGCTTCACTTGGTGAGTTCGAACAGGGGCGTCCACTTATGGAATACCTGCGAAAGACTCACCCAGAATATAAGATTCTGCTCACATTCTTTTCGCCTTCAGGGTATGAAGTGCGTAAGAACTATGAGGGAGCTGACATCATCTGCTATCTTCCTTTAGACACAATACGCAATGCACGACGCTTTCTTCGCGCGATAAAGCCCGTGATGGCCTTCTTCATTAAATACGAATTCTGGTATAACTACTTACATATTCTGCAGCATCGCGGTATTCCTACCTATAGTGTTAGCAGCATATTCCGTCCCGATCAGATTTTCTTCCAGTGGTATGGCAAGGGCTATGGCCGTGTTCTTAAATGCTTCACACACTTCTTTGTGCAGAATATTGAGAGCAAAAAAACCTATTGGCCAAGCTTGACATTCACAATGTAGAAGTCGTTGGCGACACGCGTTTCGACCGCGTATTGCAAATTAAAGAGGCCAGCAAACAACTGCCTATTGTCGAGAAATTCACTGAAAACACATCGAAAGTCTTTATTTCTGGCTCATCATGGCTACCCGATGAAGAGATATTTTTGAAGTATTTCAATCTTCATAAAGACTGGAAACTCATCGTTGCCCCACACGTTATTGGTGAAGATCACCTTGCACAGATCTTTGAACTCCTAAAGGGTCGTCGTGTGGTTCGCTACACTGAGGCCACTGAAGAGAATGTAAAAGATGCCGAAGTACTCATCATTGACTGCTTCGGACTACTCTCTTCGATTTATCATTACGGCACAATTTCTTACGTAGGTGGTGGTTTCGGCGTCGGCATTCATAATGTCTTAGAGGCTGCTGTATGGGATATTCCCGTGATTTTCGGTCCAAACAACAAACGATTCCAAGAGGCTCAAGGGTTAATAATGGCTGGGGGCGGCTTTGAAATCAATGATTATCAGAGCTTCCGTGACCTCATGATGCGCTTTGAAACCGATGAAAATGTTCTTGCAAACTTCAAAGAAACATGCTGGAGAATTTGTGAAAGGGCGAGCTGGAGCAACTGAAAAAATTATGGGAAGCCTTCCTCTTTAAGGAGCTTTCCAACTTTTATTGAGTTGATTTAGCAAAGACAAAGAACACCAAACACAGGCACTCCAAGTGGCCTACCTACTTCTAATACAACGCAATCTTCCTCATCAAAAGCATATACTATGAACCTTAAAAAGCTGTTTTTCATCCTTACTTTCGTCCTCAGTCTTTTGCACTTTGGCATGCAGTTCCACTGATACTCAATTCCAAGAAATCAGTAAACAAGAGTTTGACGAAGCCTTCAAGCAGTATCAAACCTATAACCTTGTGGCTGATACGATGGCAGTTGACAGTGCAACCCGTACTCAAATCGTCAACAAAATCAAGCAACATTATCACCAATGGAAGGCGCTTATAGACGTTTTTCCAAGTAGGGAAAGGTTCACAAAAACAGGTGAATATATGGCCATTGTTGTGGGAGTAACAGGCGAACTTTTCATTCATCTCTTCAACAAAAACGCACAACTTATCCCCGTCGATAGCGTGTTAAATGACCGTCTTCCCATGGAATATCATGCCTATTCTAAGGATAGTCTCTGGGCAGGAGAAGACTGGTGGGAAGATGCAGGAGAGCTTCCTTTGAAGATTCTTGTACGGAAACACGAGGCCGGAAAACTGAAAACCATTCGTGTTATCAAGATTCTACACGCTGTTTTTCCACACGCTTGGGAGGCAAAAAACATAGAAGAATTGCGACGTTTCATCTTTTGGGGTGCCGAAAATACGCTTTATCTGATGTGTTATCGATATGAAAAGCCGAACAAACAGCATAGCCAATCAACACCCAAAGATAGTCCTCGTCCTTATATTTACCTGAAAATAAAGATAAACGAGAATACAAATGCGTTTTGCATCTTACCATGAATAGGGGTAAAATGCAAACGCACATCATGAAAAATATGTTTTTCAGCCTGTCATCCTGCTATAGTTGAACACTTACTTGCTTGGGATGATATTGACTTCTGACTGCCATTGTTTTTAATTCTTTATCCGACATACGCCGCATATGGGTGAAAAGCATCTGACGAGAGCCGTCTGAATGCACGAAAGGTGACTCGTAAAAAAACTAAGTTGTTGACTGCTCAACCATTCGCAAAGAAAGCAGAGGTTGCGTTTCTCCTTTTATATAAACTTCAAACCTTTTTGCCGTCAGTCGACAGCTGTTTTGTATACGCTTTCGTCACTTTTTGGGGGCCTTCCACCCAATGCATCGCTATAGAAATAGGTCGTAACAGAGTCATTTTGTGAAGTATAAATCAACCGGACAAGCACCTATCATGCCGTCATAGAAATTGTGATCTGTGATTTTTCCATTCTCCACGACATAGCTTACAACATGTTTCCACCCATGACCAACAATGAGTTTCTGCCAAATTGCCTCGTTCACTTGATAGATAGGGAGGCTCTATACACGTAGTGGGAACATTTTCATCATCATCACTTGAACAGGCCGTTAGTCCCAGCACACACCAAAAAGACCCAAAAAGAGAAGAAGAATCCTTTTTATTTGTTTTCATTTGTAATATGGTTTTTGTTTATCTATAAAATGCAAAGATACGAATATCCTTGCCTCATCTCAACAAGTTTTTTTCTTTTTTTGCTTATCAGCGCATTAAATATGATGCTCAATGTGATATAATCCACGCAATAATGCAGCAGAAACAAGACCTTACACCCTACCCCATGCCTTCCCCATTTCACAGCCTCAACAAACAGCCTCCTATGGTTCTATGAAGTGGGAGAAGAGTTGTTCATTCTTAATGTGGAGCGAGTTGTTTGAGAGTCAATTAGAGAGGATGACTCGGTTAATAAAATAATGCAAAAATGAAATCAAGCAGATTACCACGTAATTCATGCCATTTCATCGCATAAAAAGAGGCAGATTGCAGCGCAAAATGAGCCAGATTATAACATGGCATAAAACCCATTAGTTTGCAACACACACGCATCAATGTCATCGGTGTTACGCTTTCTAAGCGTAATCTATTATTTATAAAATCATGAACGCATTTGAAAACAACCATAACGCTCATGGCATGACACGATAACCATAGGCAACCCATAAGAAAACATATAAAAAAATTGCAAGAGAATGAAATATTGATTAAATTTTGCAACACATAGACTTTCTACGTCCATTCAATGCAAAAATGTATTCACTTGGCTAACGATAAATCAACAAACAAAAATGCTATTCAACGAACGAAGGATTTGTGATTTTCGCTGAGTAACAAGAGAATGACGACGTAAAAAGAATGATAATTTGACGCTCTAAACGTAAAAAGATTTATTCATCACCATTCAACCATAAGGATAAATATGAGAAAATGCCTGATTTCCTGCATGATGATAGTGTGTTCCACTATGCTAAATGCGAAGAACAAGCACCAAAAAAACCAAGCGCATTACAAACATTGCAATTGGTCTAAACCATCATCATGACTCATTACTCAATAGTCGTTTGAACGTTGGTCTTGTCAGTGAAGTGGACAGTTTGCGCGGTTTGCAGGTGGGATTGCTTTATGGTGGTATTCGACATGACGCTCATGGAGCACTCATTTCAGGGCTTGCCAATGCCTCGCATGCCTTAAAGGGCGTTCAGATAGCAGGCTTTACGAATCTTGTTTTCACACCGCTTCGTGGATTGCAACTTAGTGCTTTCACCAATACGGCAATGGGAATGAATGGCGGTTTGCAGCTGACAGGATTATCAAACATTACCGCTGGTGATACACGCGGAGTGCAAATCGCCGCTTATAACTATGCCGACACACTACGAGGAACGCAGATTGGTCTCATCAATGCTGCGGCTTATCGGCCGAAAGGTGTGCAGATTGGCTTCTTAAACTATTCGCGTGATGCGCAAACTCGGCGCTACGGACTCATTAATCTCTCGCCCGAAACACGAGTAGATTACATGCTTTTTGGTGGTACTTCATCGAAAATCAACGCAGCATTAAGGTTTAAGAACAAGACAAGTTATCGCATTTTTAGGCTTTGGTACGCATTATATGGGCTTCAACAGCGAGTTCTCTGGCGACATATTTTATCGTTTTGGACAATATATTCCCCTGTCATCTAAGTGGGCGTTGAGTGGCGATTTAGGGATTATATTTCATTGAGATTGCAAAGAAAAAAAGACCATAGAAGGACCGCGTCATCTCTATTCTTTGCAAGCACATCTCAACTTGGATTACCAAATCAACTCCGTGGTAGGAGCTTATGTTTCGACTGGTTATGGCACCACACGCTACTATGGTTCGCACGAAAACTACCGCAGTAGGCCGATGATTGAGGCAGGAATTACATTACATTATGATCGTAACCATGAGGCCGAAACAAAGTGGATAGACGAGAAAATACGCGACTATAACTTCCAAATGCGCCTACTTGAGCAGGCAAAGAGTGATAGTTTGTTTCGCTTTTTACGACCATAACTATACGCAACAACGCTGGGGAAATGCACTCGCGGGCGTAGTGGGAATCAACGTTTTTCGTGCATTGTTTTGACCGCTTTGTCTTGCATCGCGACTTCGCCAAAACCACTTTGAACAGTACATGGAATAATTTTAGACACGCTTTTGTGTGGGATAACGATAACTTCAAAACGAATCTGTTTGCTCATCCCTACCATGGCAACCTCTATTTCAACTCGGCTCGCAGCAATGGATTTAGCTTTTGGCAGAGTGTTCCCTTTACCATTGGGGGCAGTATGATGTGGGAATTCTTCGGAGAAAAAGAGCCTCCAGCCCTCAATGACATGTTAGCCACGAGCTTTGGTGGCGTTGCAATAGGAGAAGTTTTTCCATCGAGTTTCCGCCCTCATCCTTAATGATCGCGCCCACGGAACAAACAGATTGTTTCGCGAAATGGCTGCAACCATCATCAATCCTATGCAGGGGATTGAAACGTATTCTCAATGGAGATGCATGGCGAACTCGCAATAAAAAAACTTCCTCTATCATGACTTTTCAGAGATTCCTGTAGAGCTTTTTGATGAGTGTAGGAGACCGATATCTGGCTGACAATGGTACGATATTCCGCGGTGAACACCAACCTTTCGTGACGTTTAGTCTACGTTATGGTGATCCCTTTAACCAAAATACATCCTCTCCTTACGATTACTTCACTGCAAATATTGCTATGGGATTCACAGGCAATCAACCTTTTGTGCATGGTTTTCACCTTACAGGAAGACTATGGAGCAAGCTGGTTTATGATGGGAAAGAAGGCCAAACACTTTGTGGTATCTTTCAACACTTCAACTATTATGACTCACAACCTGTGAAAGATGGTAGTTCTCAAACTCCTTATCGCATATCAGAAGCTGCTGCAATTGGACCGGGAATGATTTGGAGATTCCCTGAGATTGGCAATAAAAACAAGTTAGAACAGAGTGTATTTGCAGACTTGATACTCCTTGGTGGGACTAAAAGCGACTATTATTCTTTTATAGATCGCGACTATAATATGGGCTCGGGATATAGCTTTAAGAGTCGAACGGAGATGACTTTTCCTTATCTTGGCCGGCTAAGTCTAAACCTTGACTACTATAGAATCTATACATGGAAGGGCTATGAAAATAAGAATTACACGACAATAGACCCGCTCTATCTTAATGCACAGGGCGATAAGAGCAATGCAGAACTAATGGTTGTCAACCCCGTTCTATTGATTCAGATGAAACATAACTGGGGAATGGAGCTGTCAAGTAACTTCTATATGCGCAAAACGCGCTATGCCTATCATGACAATGTGGCTACACGCACGTTTGAATTTAAGGCCAGTCTGGTCTATAGATTCTAAGAAACACAGACTAAAGATAGGCTTCGTGCGAGTGGCTTAGACTGCCATTAACAGTTCATTACTTATGGATTGATAGCCTTTGTGTATGTAACAGCAAGACATAAGGACATAAAAAAAGTCGTTCATAAAGGGGTTTGCCTCTATGAACGACTTTTCATTAGAAAACTTTTCAGTTTGTTTGTGTTTCACTTTTGCAGGTGACAGCACTATCTTCTTTAGAAGCTGATGTCGACACCAGCACCAAACACGTTGTTGTTTCGTGTGAAATCAGCCTTATAAGGAAGTATTGTTCCGTTTAGGTTTTCAGTCTTATCACCATTGAAATGGCTATAGAATGTGTGGAAATAAGCCACATTCAAGTCAATCTTTTTACTTAAATGAATGCATGCACCCACACCAACTGAGTTTGAATTGGCTACAAATGACTTGTCATCCATATATTCTTTGGTCAATCCATAGCTTGTGTTCTGCCAGCCAGCACTAACCGTAATGGTCTTTGTTGCATCAAATTCAACGCCTGCATTCCATTCCATCGTACCGCGTTTGAGTTTATCCTCGCGATGTTGATAGGCAGTTGCCTGCTTGTCGAAAAAAAGTAATGGAAGCCTGCATTGATGCGCAATACATCGACAGGAGAGTAACCTGCACCGATAGCGAGATAGGCTGGGATGTCTGCAGCGACCTTCTTTCCGTCGGCAAACTCACCGGTTGCCTCATCAATCTTTTGGTCGAATTGCTCCTTTATGCCTTTCATTGCACCCAAAACAGTAGGATTTGTGAGCACGGCTTGAGCCTGAGCAGGAGTCATTCCCTTTTGAACGAACATCACACCTAAGGTTTGTGGGAGGTTACCTATACTTGGAAGTTGATTCACTGCCTCATTCTTTAGGCGCATACGCGTTTTTGAATTCATACTTCATTGCAAAGTTCCAACGACCCGTTTTATAGTCAATTCCCAACACAGGAGTAAAGCCAACACCAGATTGATCGCAGTTTAACTCAATGTCAGCAGAGCCAGTTTTCGTTGCATCGAGCATGGTATAAAGAGGTACATTGCCTACTTTGATGTTGCGAACGTAGCCATAATAGTTGCTCAAAGCATACACTCCACGTACTCCAGCAAAGGCACTTAACTCGGGCAATACACGGTAAGCAGCACCTAAAGAGAAGCTATAATAATACTGACGGCCACGCATATAGCTGTCAAAGCTATAGCCTTTCTTTCCAAACATAGCTGGTGAGGTGAGACCAAGTGCACCATGTGAGGCGCCATCTAAAAGCCTGAGCTAAACCTGTTACGCCCATAGCGGTTTCACCAACTATCTTTTCAAACGAGCCAAGTCCATTGTCGAAGGTGCACTTTCCGCCTCCACCTGTGATGCCAAACATCGCTTGGAAAGAGAACTTTTTCCAGTTATAAGCGGCCTGAATTGAGGGTAATACAGGGGCAAATGCTGTTCCTTTGAATTGTCGAGTAGTAGAGTTGTTGTTCTGATTCAAGGCATAAAGCGGGAACTCATTATTGATAATACGACTCTGAAACACGAGTTGCCAGTTCAAAGAAAGATGCAAACCATCTTTTTAAAAAAAGCTACACCGGCTGGATTAGAATACACTCCATCAATGCCAATAGAAGCCTCACGACTTAACATTCTGTTGAAAGCAACATTCTGATTTGTGTTGGTCAGCAGTCCACCTGCCCATGATGCTTGCGATGAAAAGATAGCAAGCGCGATAAAACTAAATTTTTAATTTATTCATCTTTATAAACCTTAATGCAATTCGTCGCAAAGGTATTTAGATTGTTCTTTATGTCAACAAATCTCCCGATATATTTAATTTGTGTTAACATTAAGAGGCAAGTTTTCTGCACATTTCTTGTTTTTTTGTGCAACAAAATTGCGCATTTCACGAAACTTTGTGCAATGAAAAATTATAACTATTCTATTGAAAATCTACTATCAATTGATATAAATTTATTGCAAAAAAACAGGTTCTATACAATAAAAAAATAAATTAAAGATGTTGGTCTTTTACACTGGATCAACATCATAATAAATATGTAAGGCGGCATAACGCTTGTCTTGCATCATCTGCTTTTGAACGTAACGAAGCACTTCACGCACACGTTTTTGATCAATTCCATTCTCAAGTTTAATGATAATCTTACGGATATGCATCGTCTTTACGCGTGCAATCGCAGGCTTATCTGGCCCAAGTATACGGTCAGAAAAAGTATTGACGCAGGCGACTTCCCATTTCTAATGCTGCAGTCTCTACTATCTCATTTTTGTTATGTTTGAGGTAAACATAAACCAAATGAAAGTAAGGTGGGTAATGAAACAGGGCACGTTCATCAAGTAAATCCGCACAAAACGATTTGAAATCATGCGCTACAACCTGCCTGATTATAGGCAACTCAGCACTCTTTGTCTGTAGAATCACAAGTCCTTGTCGCCCCTTTTCGGCCCGCACGCCCACTCACTTGACTCATCATCATGAATGCATGCTCATAGGCACGAAAGTCAGGGATAGTTCATCATTGCATCTGCATCGAGTATCCCTACAACGCTAACATTGTCGAAATCAAGGCCTTTACTAATCATCTGAGTGCCTATAAGTATGTTCGTTCTTCCTGCTGAAAAATCGGCAATGATACGCTCATAAGCATTCCGAGTGTGTGTGAGTGTCGAGATCCATACGCGCCACCCGTGCTTCAGGAAAGAGCTCTCGAACCTGATTTTTCAATCTTTTCCGTGCCATAACCCCTACTGACAAGTTTCTCACTTCCACACTGAGGGCACTTTGTGGGCATGCTATACGTGAAGCCACAATAGTGACATGAGAGCAGATTTAGATTCTTATGAACCGTCAAAGTGACATCACAATTCGTGCACTTTGCACCCAACCACACTCCGTACACTCTATTCTTGGTGCAAAAACCACGCCGATTTTGAAACAGAATTACTTGCTTTCCGTCTTGCAAAGCATTGCCAATCGCTTGCAAAAGTCGTGGCGAAAAACATGCCTTGCATCATCTTTCTGTGCTGCAAATCCTTTACATCTACCACATCAATCTGAGGCAGTTCTATCCCCTTAAAGCGTGTAGAAAGCGTCACGAGTCCATACTTTCCTTGTTGTGCATTGTAGTAACTTTCCATCGAAGGAGTGGCAGTTCCCAACAAGGTTTTAGCCTTATAAAGCGATGCTAACACGACAGCTGAGCTTCTGGCATGATAGCGTGGAGAGGGCTCTTGCTGCTTAAAACTCGTCTCATGTTCCTCATCAATGATCACCGATCCAAGCTTCTGAAAGGGCAGAAAGACGGCACTGCGCGCCCCAAAGCACAACATCATAGGGAGCATTGGAAAGCTGTTTGTTCCATATTTCCACACGCTCGGCATCGCTATATTTAGAATGATAGATGCCCAATCGATTTCCAAAAACCTTCTTCAACCGGCTCGTTATCTGCACAGTCAAGGCAATTTCTGGCAGAGATAAAGCACTTGCTCGCCCCGATCGAGTGCCTGCTGGATGAGATGAATATAGATTTCAGTCTTACCGCTTGATGTTACACCATGCAAAAGCACTACATTTTTCTCAGCAAACTGCTCATTTATCGAGTTAAAAGCTTCTGTTTGAGCTTCATTCAACGGCTTCATCAACTCAGGATGTGCCTCTTCTGAAGTATTCAAACGCCCCACCTCCTTCTGATAAAGCACAAGCATTCCGCGATCAACCAATGCTTTGATGACAGCCAACGAGGTGTTTGTGGCATTCATCAACTCTTCACGTGTCAGCTCAACCGGCTGTTGTTGAGGCGCATCGCCATGGAGTGTATCCCAATGTGAAAGTGCAAGAAAACCCTCAAAAAGCCTTTTTGTTGTTTCGTGGCACGCGCCAAAAGATTCAATGCAACATGCAATGTCTGCTCATTACGATAGGCAGACCCCAGCGTAATATACGTCTCTGTCTTCGGTCGATAGCCTTCTTCCGCCTTCAATCCCGAGGGCAATGCAGCCTTATAGATATCTCCCAACGGCGAGAGATAATAGTCTGAAAATCCATTGCCAAAGCCTCATTTGCTGCGGAAGCAATATGGGACGCTGATCAACCACCTCTATGATAGGCTTCACATCAAATGCCGGCGGCTCGTCAACAAGGCGCATCACGATGCCAATATAATGCTTTGACTTACCTAACGGCACGAACACACGACCTCCCACCTGTACACTTGCCACTTGTTTCTCGGCAACTGAATAGGTGAACAGCCCGTCTAAGGGCAACGGAAGAACCACTTCTACGAATTTTCATGCGCCTGCAAAGATAAATAAAATAATGGGAATTCCGACAAAATGCAGGGGAAAAAGGAGGCTCAAAACATTGCTGACGTGCGTTCAACTCACTTCAAGCTTCATGCAAAAATAGGTTAAAGATTATCAGGAGAACACGCATTGAACGTTGGCTCGCAACATCCTGTTTTCCCACAAACAAGACATGAATTCCCCGTTTAAAAGAAAAACCACACTGCAACTTGCGTCACTTTACGCTGTAATCTCTATCATTTTACCACGCAATATGACGCAGATTGCAAAGTAAAGCAGGGCATGATATTTCTGTTAATATCAGCAACATCTTTATCAACTGTCCTCTCTTAAGGATAGATTAGGATAAACTTTCGGACATATAGCTTTCACTTTTCAATCGTTTTATATATCTTTGCCACAGAAATAAAGTCCGACAACTGTAAATGCATCACGCCAATTCAATCATAAAACACAAGAACTGTCGCGCGTTAGTAAGTTTCATGTTTCTTTTCACTGCTGCAAATTGTTTGGCAACCACATCTATGACAGACTCTTTAAGCAATATCACTGAGGAAACAAGCCTTACTGACAGCATGGGAAATGCAGTTCATCATAACACGCAGGAATACAGATACAGGGTCAACGCTTCTATGTCATTGGCAGGGCTGCCATGGATAGTGGCAGGAATTGCACTAAAAAGTGAGAAAAGAAATATCAGGGAAGTACGCAATAAATTCCAACTGAATTTCCACCAATCTGCAGATAACTATATACAATATGCTCCACTATTGCTGACCACAGGACTGAAAGTTGCGGAAGTGGAGGGGCGAAGCAGTCTCAAACGCTATGCTGTCAGCAGTGCAGCTTCATTAATTATCATGGCTACTTTAGTAGAAACCATGAAATATTCTGTCAGAGAACTTCGCCCGGATGGTTCGACAAACAACTCTTTCCCCTCCGGTCATACGGCCACAGCCTTTAGTGCTGCCACAATACTCCATAAAGAATATGGCATGACTCGAAGCCCATGGTACAGTATTGCAGGCTATATGCTTGCTACGGCAACAGGCTGTATGCGCGTACTTAACAACAGACATTGAGCAAGCGACACGTTTGCCGGTGCGGGTATTGGTATTCTGTCTATAGAAATGGGCTATACTTTGGGGGATTTACTTTTTCAAGAACAAAGGTTTGTTACGCCATGACAGGGATAACGAACTTGACCTTTATAAGTACCCAAGTTTTCTTCAATGTGCAAATGGGTATCGGCCTAAGTGAGCGTCATCTTGATTTCATGGAGCATCTTCCCGGACTGAACGAATATTATCATGGGCAAAAAGAAACTAAAGATTAAACTTTCACGTGGCATTGCCGTTGGCGTCGAGAGTGCCTATTTCCTAAATCGGTATATTGGCTTGGGTGGGACGTCTGATGATTACATCACGTAATGTCAAAGGATATGATAAGGATGCACTGCATCCTATTGGAATTCTGAACCAGCTCGCTTCTGCAAATGCCGGATTTCTTGACAGCTTCACACTGACCGTTGAATCTAACCACATGGCAGAGTTCAACTGGAGCGGTGGAGTATACTTCAATTTCCCTATCAGCAAAAGGTTTGCATTAGGTTCAAAACTCCTTGTGGGCAGAAGCTATTTAGACGGCATTGCTGTCACTGCTGAAGTTAAAGGACATCAGCGAGACATTGCATTTGAATATGATCCGCAACATGGTAAGACCGTGCCGACACTCGAAATAAAAGGAAACGGAAAAGATAACGGGAAGTCCTACTACAGCAAGTGGAATTTCTTTCAAGTGGGTGGAGATAATGCAACGATTATCGGAACAGGACTTTCTGCCACCTTTGCTTATAAATCGAGAATGGCATGGAAAGTCTTTCTTGATTACAATTTTGTGCGTCGTACCCTACAGGTCAACCTATGCTCCCACTCTTTTTCCTTAAAAGATGCCGGCCGCTCTATAACTCTCAACGGACAAATAGTCAATAACATCAGTGACTATATTGCCCCTTACGTTGCCTCACAAAAAGAAAAGCGTCTCCCAACCCATTCTTGGCGCTGCATTCTCTTTCTGCTTCTGAATGCTCATAACTTCCTCGCCAAGGCATAACTAACTGAAAGACACTGCTACGAATATATACGTTAATAACTATATAACGCTACCCTTATATAAAAATAGTTCTATCCATTCTCTATGTTCAACACTTTTTATTTATTAAAAGCAAAGAAACGGATAGAACTATAAATAGTTAAGTTATTACTCCTTTTAATAACTTACAACATCCATTAGACTATGAAGATCGATTATTCAGCCTTATTAGATTTTTGATACCCTTCATTTTGTGTAAGTTTCAAATTTCGTTGCATCTCATTGAGAGATATAGGCCACAGGAGATCAGTTTGTTTAATCTTAGCACCCGCTCCATTATTAGCACCAACGAGATCAACATAGACAACTTCTCCACTACGAAGAATATTAGAAATAATAGGGAATTTACCCGTACGCACGCAATCATCCCAGATTTTTCATTTCCAGAGGGAATTCACGTAATCTTTTCGGTCCAGCATAGTTCAATAAACTTCTCTTTAGAAAGATTCATCAAATTAGCTTTAAGTGTAGACACACTTTGACCAAGTGCTCGAGACTGCACTTGAGCTAAATAATCTGCAGCTTCTGCTGTTACTCCCTGAATATGAGTCAAAAGCTTCTGCCGCATCTAACAATGTCTCTGCATAACGATAAATATTCCAATCTTTTGTACCTCTACTTGTATATAAATCAGCCTCTTCATCAATACCAACAACCTATTTGATCATAATAAGCAGGGATCTGATGAAGTTACATTGCCAAAAAACAGGCATATTCCAACTCTTTCCATTATTAGGATTCGTATATGACGTTGCAAAAATTGCTTTTCTTGTCCTCTTAAATCATCATCAGTATAGATATTTAAGAAACGTCCTGTAGGGCCAAACACACGTTCAAAAATAGAATACTTATCAAAGACTCCTGTTGTGATGAAGTGAAAAGCATAAGTTAGGGCGCCATCCTGAAGTAGAGACAGCGTTATCAAATTCCTCTGCATATATAACTTCAGGAAGATCGTCTAACGTTCTGAGTTTGTTATATGCACTTTTAAGTGCTCTATCATCATTCTTGGTTAATTGATAAAGACCAGATTGAATAATATCTTTAGCACAAGAAGCTGCCTTTTCATAATTTCCTATAAACATATACATGTCTGTAAGAGCCATTTCTGCAACATATTTTGTTATTCGATGAGAATTGTTCTGCCATGTTCCTACTATCAGATTATTTACAGCGTCTGTCAAATCTTGCTCTACCAAAGCAAGAACTTTTGTTTTAGATGTACGTTCTAATTGCATATTTTGGGAAGCACTATAATAAGCTTCTGTAGACAACGGAACGTCCCCAAACACTTTTACAAGGAAGAAATAATTCATTCCTCGAAAGAATTTAGCTTCAGCCTCAAGTTGTTTTTGCAGAATCTGAAATTTTAACTCCATTTGCATTAATATTATTTATCACACTATTAGCAATATTGATAGCGTTATAACAGCCATCCCAAACACCATCCATAGTACCGGAGACTGTATTTGTTTCAGCTTGTCGTGTAAGTTCACGTGCAAATTTACAAACTTGTTCCTGTCCTTCATATGAATTTCGGAAATATCCTGTTAGCATTGACGAAATTGAGGCAAAAGGGCCGATGTATGCACTCCCTGCATTCGTATATTGATTAACGAACCCCTGACCGATAGAGAGATTTACTTGTCCACTAAAATGCTGCTCCGTCTTATTAAAATCGTTCCTTGTTAGCATTGATTCAGGTTTTTCTTCAAGCCAACTATCGCAAGAACAGAAAAACAATCCTAAACTAATCGATAATATATATATATTTTTCATATATGTAATTCTATAAAGTTATTAAATCAAAATGTAACATTGACTCCAAATGTATATGTCCGAGAACGGGGATAAGAATAGAAAGTCATATTCTGACCAAACTGATCACCATGAGAAGATGATTCTGGATCAAAGCCATTAAACTTACTGGAAGTCATAAGTGCTAAATTATTTCCACTTATATAGACACGCAACCCATGAACACCCTAAATTACGACATATATCAGAAGAGAACAGTATAACCTAATTGCAACATATTCAATCTAAGGTATGAACCACTACATATCCAACTAGAATCGATTGTTGTATCCTGTCCTGCATGTCCAGAGTTACATAGTCGAATCATTTGTTCCATCGTCTTAGGATTAGTTCCATCATAAGCGTCATAAAGTATATTCTTTAGACCATTTGTAATACCAAATCTATCATAAGTTGGATGATAGAATTGCTGCATAGTTTGAACTCCCATGACAAATTGCCAATCCATTGTTATATCAAAAACCTTTATAATTAAAAGTATTAGAAGTCTCCTGTCCAATCAGGAGACCTTTCCCAATAATTTCTTTCTTAGCAGAACGATTAGGCCGCCCTATCTGATGTACACTGTATTTAGAAGTCCCTATTTGTGTGGCCGAACAAAGTCCATTATCAACATCTTGCTGAGACCATTTCTCTGTCTGCTGCATTTCTTTAGTTATAACTACCATAACGACGATAACCATAGAAACTACCCATACTTTCACCTACACGTAAGATTGCTTCTGAGCCTCCTACCCAACCCATAAGTTCGATATCTTCATCATTTTTTTCCCAAGTGAAGAATTTTATTCTTATTATAGTTCATATTTCGAAAGACATCTGCCAAGAAAAAGATTTAGAACGAATAGGATAGGCTGTAATCATCAAATCTAAACCTTGATTCTTTACTGAGCCGATGTTTTTATACTGACTTCTAAAACCTGTTGAATGTGGAACAGGACAATCAAAGTAATAAATTTATCGTCTTTTTATTATAGAACGATAAATCTATATTAACACGATTTTGAAATAGACCAAGTTCAAGACCAACATCCCACATTCCGGGTTTTTCCCATTTTAGATCCGGATTTTCAGAGAACTTAAATACATATAGGGTGCACGCTTACCATCTAAAAGGAGTGTACCTGCTCCCGTGCGTGCTAAAGAATTATAAGTTCCAATTTCAGAGTTACCTGTTAATCCATAGCTAGTATGGAATTTCATATTACTAATCCAGGTTAATGACTTCATAAATTGTTCTTCTGATATAATCCATGCTAAACCTGTTGATGGGAAAAAGCATATTTATTATTCTTTCCAAATTTGGAAGATCCATCATAACGGCCTGTTGCTGTAATAGAATAACGATCTTTATATGTATATGCAAAACGAAGAAAAATAGAATTCATACGCCATTTATCTATATTAGATGAAGGCGCTTGTGGATTTGTACCAACTCTCATATTCTTATCTTCATAAAAATCATTAGAAAAAGCCCTCTGTAACAATACCATTACTCCTTGTAGTTTGTTCTGTCCATGAAAGTCCGAACATTCCATTTAGACGATGATCTTCTATATTTTTGATAAGTGAGATATGTTTCTTCCTGCCAATAAAAGTCTGTTTGTATGATAATATTCTGCACGACCATTGGGCATGAGATATGTTGTTCAATGTAGTTGCCGCATAACGCCGTCTTTCTATACCATGCCAATCAATTCCATATTGTGTCTTCAGGTCTAATCCTGGTAAAATATGGAAGGTTAAAAGCAACATTACCAAAGATTTGTGTATTATAATACATACGTTTTTTTGCTGCTCTAAAAATCATTATTAGGTTAGACATTCCTTCAAATCCGAATTTGTCTGACATCTTTGAAGGTGAAGTTGAAGTCGTATAATTTCCTGTATCTGGTTCACGAAGAGGGAGCCATGGCAGCATTTCTATCATCGTTCGACGTGCTTCTTGTCCACCCCATCAAAATCAGTGTATCTTCCCACATATGATTCACTGCAATATTAACTCCAGTAGATAACCATTTGTAAGGATTTGCATCATAAGTTAATTTTCCACTTACACGCTTATTCCAAGTGTTTTTTAGCAATCCCTGATAATCTGAATAATTAAGAAAGGCTCCAACATTCGACTCCTTACTCCCTTGTTGAATATTAATTTGATGATTATGTGACAATGCATTTCTTGTCGCCTCAGATTGCCAATCTGTATCATACAAAGGATTTCCTTGAGTATCAAAATAACGATTGTCATTAAACCAATCCGTTCGATTTAGGGACCAATGCATTCCATTATAAGTATTTTCGTTTTCAAGCCCTTTCATAAATGCATCACACCACTCATGCGCATTCAGTGTTTTCATCTTACGTGCCATTGTACTAAGTCTCAAAGAACCTTGGTAACTTACTTTAGTACCAGTTTCACCTTTCAATCCTCGCTTCGTTGTTACCATTATAACACCATTCGCACCTCGAGCACCATAAATTGCAGTTGCAGATGCATCTTTCAATACTTCTATTGACTCTATATCATTAGGATTAACTAAAGCAAAATTCGTCATTACTACTCCATCAACTACATATAAAGGATCTGAGCTTGCGTTTATCGTTGAAATCCCTCGAATTATAACACGTGGTGCAGACGCTCCAAGATCTTCTGAATTAGAAAAACAGTTACACCAGAGGCTTTTCCACGCAAATTATCAAGAGCAGAGAAGTTTTGATTCCTTATTAAATCTGTTCCCTTTGCTACCGAAATGGACCCAGTAACATCATTTTTCCTCATTGTACCATATCCTACTACGATAACTTCATCAAGAGATTCATTATCAGAAACTAAAGAGACTAGTAAGTTTGATTTCGAACCTAAAGTTAATACTCGGTCTTTATACCCAATATAGGATACTCGAATTTGTTCACCAGCTTTCGCAATGATAGAACATTTTCCATCAACATTAGTAGCACTACCTGTCTTATCTGTTAGAGAGACAACACTAGCACCAATAATTGGTTCACCTTTTTCGTCAACAACAGAAATCATGTACTTTTGTTGTTGTTGGACAGATGTAACATGAAGCCTATTTTCATGATTAGGAAAAATCTTCTGCCTTTACAGAAGACAGACCTCCAAAAATAAGCACAAAAATGAAAGCTAACGAATATCTCGTTAATTTCATTACCTTTTTCTTTTTGTTTAATCATAGGTTGATTGTTTAAGTGAATATTAATTAAGGAATAAAAATTTTTGAATGGTATTACAGAAACTATTATAAAAGAAATTGTATTAGATATTATCTAAGAACTATATAAACTTCGGATCAAGAAATCAAATTATATAATGAAAAATTAGATTATAATTAAATATTATCGAAGGGATTACAATGCTGTATTCTTACTCTTATTTTCATATCTTAATAAAATATTAAATTTATCTAATAATCTCCTATCTCTTCATCTTCCAACCTCTTTTCATTTCCCTTCTTTTCTCGAAAATGAATAAGGAGCGTCACTCATTGTGCAGCCTCGTGTGGTATTAGGTTGAGAAGATAGATTAAAAATAAGTTTTGCACCTTTCTTTAAGTCACTGATCTTGAGATAATTTTTATCCCACGGCTGGCCATTCAGTGTCATTGAAGAAATGTATTTGTTTGCAGAAGAGTTTTGTGGTGCATCAATTGTTGTTGTATTCCCAACCGCATGTGCAACGTGATATGTTTTAAAATAGGGCGTTCCGATGGCATATTCGCCGCTTCCTGGGCACACTGGATAGAATCCAAGCGCTGAGAACACATACCAAGCTGACGTTTGACCATTGTCTTCATCGCCACAATACCCATCAGGATTTGCCGTATAAAGTCGATCCATTATATTGCGAACATGAAGTTGAGTCTTCCAAGGCTGGCCCGACCAAGCATATAAATACGGCATATGTTGAATCGGTTGATTGCCATGCGTAGTTTCCCATGTCCATAACGCATTTCTCGTATCTCATGTATCACTGATCCATAATAACTATCATCAAAGATTGGCGGAACAATAAACACAGAATCCATCATCTGATTAAACACTTCGTTGCCTCCCATGAGGTTAATGAGCCCTTGGGGGTCATGAAATACGCACCAAGTCCAATGCCATGAGTTGCCTTCGGTAAAGGCATCACCCCACTTATAGGGTGAGAAAGGTGACTGAAACTGTCCGTTTTTCAATCTTCCACGCATCATTTTAACCGATGAATCGAATACATTACGATAGTTTAATGCACGTTTTTAAACAGCGCTAATTGCTTTTTAGACTTCCCCATGGCCTTACCTAATTCATAAATACACCAATCATCATAGGCATATTCAAGCGTACGGGGCCACATTTTTCGTTGATTTTCACATCGTAAGGCACATAGCCTAAGCGATTATAATAGTCAAAACCCTTTCTTCCAGAAGAACTAACCTTCGGATGAACAGCCGATGCACCATGCACAACGGCTTCCCAAAGTGTCTCTGCATCTCTTTGTCTTCACTCCCGACAACCAGGGCATCTGCCACCACAGAAGCAGAGTTGTTGCCACCATACAATCACGATGACCGGGCGATTGCCACTCTGGTAAGAAGCCCGATTCACGATAGGCAGTAGAAGTCCTTGTTGAATTTGGAGATTAACTTCTGGATAAAAGCAGGTTCAACAAAGGGAATAATGCACGGAAAGTGTCCCAGAAGCCCGTGTCAGTATACATATATCCTGGCAACACTTTACCATTATAAGGACTATAATGAATGATATTGCCATTGACATCTCGCTCCCAAAGCATGCGTGGAAATAACAAACAACGATATAAACACGAATAGAAAGTGCGCTTATGGTCTATGTTTTCATCGTTCACTTCTACTCTTCCAAGCACCTCATTCCATTGTTCTTGACCATGAGCTGCTATATTTTTCCAAGGGTCTCACCAGCCTGTTGGAGTTCTTTGAGATTCAACATGGCTTGGTCATAGCTTCACAAACGAAGACGCCACACGGGCTGTTACCTGTTCATTTCTGTGTGAAGTCTTGAAACCAACAATACACCCACGTTTCACCTTCTCAGTTAATTTTATTGCCTTTCCTTCGGGATTGAGCATGTAAGCAATAGGATGAGAAAACTGAATGACAAAAGTAATTTTCGAAATTTTCGGGTACTCCGCCATTATTCTTCGTTGTATATCCATCACCATATTCAGCTCAGGAAGCACTACAACCTCTGAATTTGTCGTCAGAAAGCATCAATGACTATGCTGGCACTATCAGTCTTAGGATAAGTGAAACGCATCATACATGCACGCTCTGTTGGTGCTATTTCGGCTCTGATATCATAGTCGGCAAGATATACTTTATAATAATAGGGTTTCACATCTTCGGCCATATGCGAGAACCATGAGGCTCGTTTATCCTCATCAAAGACAGGTTTTCCGGTCTCGGGCATAAGAAAAACATGCCATAATCGTTTATCCAGGGGCTGGGTTGATGGGTTTGTTTCAGTCCTCTGATTTTTATGTGCAGTGTAAAACATACTGCCAACCATCGCCATTTACCTGTTTGAGGCGTCCAAAAAGTTCATTCCCAAGGCAAAGCAATAGCGGGATAGGTGTTGCCTGCAGAGATTCAAGGATGATTCCGTGCCCACCAGGGGTTGACAAACGCTGTATAGTCGCATGATTCGTTAGCCGACTTAATGCCAGTAGTATATAACAACGCTATCAGCAAAAGGAGAAAAACCAAATCGTTTATTCATAGTTTAAGGTCTTAATATTGAGGGTTAATCAATAACACTAACATCGTTCTTATCATTCAGTAGAATGATGTTATGCTATCATCACACGTTTTTATTTCAAACTGTTTAATAAAGGTGCCTTTCCATCGGCAATGAGTTTTTATCACCAGTTCACCGAAAAGTCCATTCTGCCATGCAAACCATGGGACGTGTGTAATGATTTGGGTCATTCACATCAAAGCTTTCATGCATGAAACCTGTCCCGGCATCTGTGTGCATAAGCATCTTCATATACTTGGCTATTTCTGGTCATCCTTTGAAACAAACAACTTCATCATAATGCTCATTGGCCATGCCATATTATATCAATATGTGGACCACCAATACCTTCTCCTGCTTTTCGCGGAAGAACCAGGGGTTTATCTTCACTCCAAACGAAGCGTAAGGTGTTCTGATAGATGGGATCATCGAGCGAAACATCACCCAAATAGCCCTATGCCCAGCAATGAAGGAACGTTTGCATCGTCAGCAGTAGGTGATTGCCAAAGCCATCTACCTCAAGCGCATATATCTTCCATATTTAGGGATGGTCGTAGACCGCATATTTTTCAATGCAGCTTCCACTTCATCGGCCAAGTCATTGCATTGCTTAGCAAGTGCAGGCTTGTGATTAACCACATTAAGAATCTCTGCAGCTTTACGCAAACTGAAACTGCCAAGAAGTTAGAAGGGATGAGAAATTGGAAGATTGTGGCATCATCCGAAGGTCGGAAAAGTCGACACTAATCAGTCCACATGGCTTCACAGGTGCCCCATAACCACCCCAGCCACAGTGCTCATAAGCGCGGTCTGTCACACGAAGAAATGATAAGGTCCCATTCCTTCTTTGCGCTGTTGCTCATGAAAAAGTGAGCAAAGTGTTTTCAATTGCTTGCAACCAAGCCTCTCAAAGATAGAAGCATCACCACGAAACTTTCCAGATATTCATAAGCCAATCGAATGGGGATAACATTCACTGTCTATCTCATATTTACGCTCATGAACTTCTGGTTTCATAGCTGCATTGTCGCTTTTGCCATTCACCTCCCCGTTGGACCATCATTGAAAGCATTGGCATATCTATCGATATTTGTATTCTTAAACTCCCTGAGAATAACACCCCGAAGCATTTTCTTCAGTTGAGGGTCTTCATTGACCAAACGCACATAAGGCCACACCTGAGCTCCCGAATCGCGTTGCCACATGGCGGGAATATCACCGGTATAGACAAATGTATCGTCGTCTCCATCCTTCACCCGATAATGAACGGTCGTTTCAAGTGTATTCGGATAACAGTTCTCAAACATCCAAGCAAGTCGTGGATTGCCCTTCAATATAGCTTTAACACGCTTAATTTCTTTCTCTATTGCTTTCGACTTGAAAAGCCGTTCAGTCATAGGCGGACGCTTACTCACAAAAGTTGTGGCATCACTTGCAACCTTATCAGTATAACGTTGTGACACTTGAGCAGACACTCCGCAGTGGAGCACATGAAAAGACAAGCCAAAAGTAAATGTTGATAATCTCATAGTATAAAATCTTAGATATTTTCTCGTAGAATCACTCACCATGAAAGATGCAATAAAATAATTCCAACTTTTATAGTATTAAATTAAAAGCTCAAACAAGATAAGACAATCGATTACGTTTACAAAGTAAATTAAAGAAATAGATTTTACCAAATTTTTGTTCATAAAACTTAACTAACACCGCCTTCTATTTCTGATTGGCAGAAGAAACGCCTCATTTTACTCACCAAATTCCGTCAAATTGCACCCTAAAAAGAATCAAATCACGACGCAAAATCAGGCATTTCTCAAGAACAGGAAAATAGCATTATTTCACCACCTCTTTGCCGATAGAAACAAGATTAATCACAGACATCAATGCAAACAGACTAAGACTCACCCAAATAATGGTTTCAGGTGATTAAAAGCAAAGCAAAACGGACAGCGTTGTAGATGAACTTAAAAAGATTATATTGACATGAACTACTAAAAATCTTTATGTAACTTTATAAATAAAAACTATAGTCATTGAAATGAGAAATAAAAGGAAAAAGGTGGATCTATCAAGAATGTTAATTATATATTTAATACCTCACGTTAAGAAAAACATGATTCAGACTTAGGGGTGCTAAAAACCATAAAATTAAGAATCCGTTATCTTTTTCAGCATTACGCTTACATTTAATAAGTATCTTTGTTATTTTAGCGAACGAATAATGTTAATATTGTTGATAAAATATTAAAAATCAAACTAAAGATTACAATCAACAAGAGAAAAGTTGTATATTTGACTCATTGGAATAGAAAGCTTTTTGTAAGTGAATATCCATATTATCGACCGACAATTAAGATAGACTGTGAAAGTATTTAGATACTTAAAAATAAAATATGCCATAGCAAATGTTTTCATGAAAAGAGTTTCCTGTGATTGTACTGAAAAAGAGGTTATTATTGTAATATCGTTATGTGTCACTATGATATTACTTTTCTTACAACCTTTTCATTTGGTGTTTATCGCCATTATGCCATATTTCCGGCATTAGGATACGGAGGTGTGACCTTTATTAGCATGCATGTATTCAATAGTTTGATTAAAAAGCTATCCTTGAAGTGGATTAGTCACTGGATTGTCTTATACGAGATAGGGTTTATCTTCGCTCTGCTGTTGTTTATTGCGACATTAAACTTTCTGTTTACTGTGTTTATAGGTGCTATCACCTTAAACGGAGATGCTTATCTTTCATGGTTAAAGATTACGCTTTGTGTAGGCCTCTTCCCCACATTCACAGCAATTATGTATGTTCAATTCAAATCGAAGATAGACAAATATGACATAGAAGCAAAACCAAAAGCAGAACAACGCATGATCACTATCAAGGACATGGTAGGTAATTCGAAACTAACCATATCCTCAAATGATTTTGTTTATGCTGAGATAAGATGCAGTACACTTTATATTTACTTTATGCATGACGAACTGTTACGTGAAAAACATTTGCGTGCAACCATAAGTAGCATAGAGAATAATGTCTGTGATGAGAGCATTGTTAGATGTCATCGTTCGTTCATTATCAACATTAAATACATCGACGCTATAGAGGGAAATTCTAATGGTTACAAGCTATACTTGAAATGTTGTAATGCAGTTATACCTGTATCTCGGCAGTACACACTAAAGATGTAAAGAATCTACTCGACGAGTATACCATTTCGATATAAGACACGAAGGTCAGTCATCAGGAAGCATGTCAAACTGCTTTTTGTTGTAGTTTATCGAACATATCTGCATCGAGTTCTATTATCTTTCCCGACACTCTATTCATCACAAAATGATTATTATTAAAGTTAAACAGGCAGGTGTTGATATTATATTTGTGCCCGTTCTTATGATTTTAATTCCGGAAATAGCGTAATCGTACACCATCTCTTTCCTGTGGTAAACCGATGAATATTAAAACCATCCTTCCCGAGTGATCATAGTGTTGTGCTAAATTGTTTTCAAGCTGTTCATATAATTTTTGCGTTGCAGTGACGATATACTCTTTTTAGCATTACGCCTGTTGGTTGAATAATATCGCCAATCACACACTCAGGTTGCATCTCTTCATCATAGAAAGAGAAGAGAGGAATAATTGGTCGCTTGGACATCAAAGAGAAGAGCGCCAAACCTTTAGGAATATAGATTTGTCTTCCTAAGAATGATACTTCTACACATTCTTCAGGATTTACGTATTTATCAGTCCAGATCAGGGAACCACATGATAGAATAACCTTCATTGATCTTTTTAATCATATCAAAGAACAAAGTCTTACTTGTGTATGACAATAACTCTATCTTTTGTAGTGCTCTGAGGATAGAATCTTTTGTAAACGCAACTTGTTTGTCGGTCTCTTCTTGTTTCTTCATCAATCCTTCGCCCGTATATCCAGAAAAGTAAAGCGACATTAAGATTTTCACGAATAATAGGAAAAATATCGTTCGGTCTCCGAAATGAAACGATGCAATAATTGCTGGTAGATAAGGAGAAAGAGACTCTTCACTAAGATTCCTCATCATCGCCTGATAATTGAAAAGTAAGGAAGTAGTCGTTGTTCATAGATAAAAATTCTATCTCGTAGAATTCGTTTATAAACAGACCAATGTTCACTCCCCGGTAACTTAGGCATGAAGTTAAAAAGATTATGAGACATCGTGACGAAATGCAACAATTTATACTTTGCTTTCTCTTCATGAACGATTTTATCTACCTGTTCTTCAAACGAACTCTACAACTTGTTTTCTAATTTCAACGATATTCATAAGGTTTGTTTCTTTGTTTTTGTATTTGAAAATAAAGTCTTGAGTATCTCACACCCGCCGTGATTGCCACAGTAATAAGGCATAAATCAGGGATTAAAGAATATAAAGTTTCAACATTCATCTCCATATAATTAAGATTGGAAACAACATAAAAACTATGGAAAGAGATGTAAGTGATGAAGATAATTCCCTCATAATGAGAGCATGATGATAAATAAAAGGCTTACACAAACAATAAATAACGAAGATGAATTTCTTAAATCCTTGAACTCTATTCCTTTTGAAGCAAAGGGACTTGGCTTAACAAAGAAAGACTTCAACCAGTTATTAGACTCCTGAATGAGGTTGGGAATATTGAGCAAATCAGATAAAATCCAATAACCATCAAACTTCATGAAGGGAATTAAATTAAATACAATGGTAGCTATATTCATTAAGAACGAGATGTATAAAATCTGCGTTAAGACCTGATTTCCTTGAATATAAGAATCAAACCTAAGATAGGGAGGTTTAACAACAGCTGTATCATAATGCCAGCTAAGTTAATCTTCGATGCGACTCTTTAGATCTATTGTCCAGGTATCATCCAATTTAACGTATAAAAACAGGGAAGACATAATACATTGCAAAGTTTACACACCGCTCTTTCAACTCCTGCTTTGAGCGCTGCAGCAATATGTCCGAACTCATGAAAAACAGAATCATCAGATAGATTACATATACTGCGACAATGTCAACAATAATATTATAGGTTCTACCTTCTAATGAAACCTTTGGTAAAAACGCATACAATATTATATTAAGGATTATCGACAATCCAAGAATATAACTAAATAGCTGGCCAAAAAGAGGCTTCAACCATGTAATAAGCCAATGAATTTTACCTCGTAGAAGCAATTTCATAACGACACCAATAATTCTTTTTGCTCTCTTCATTCTTCTTTTTCGAGGTTTCGTCTACATGAAAAGTAGGGATGATAGAAGCGTCAATGATATTCTTAAAGCTTGAGCGATGGTGAGGTCATCTCTATGAGATGAGAGATTATCTCCTCTAAAGGTGTTAGACTTCTGCCATATAACAGAATCAGATATACAAGAGAACCCTACCTGATAATATTCCTCTTGATAACACAAGATATATTCATCCTTCTGTCGTTGGATGATATGGTAATCATAATTTCTAAGGATATTTTCCATACTTAAACTTATTATAGCCAAAGGGTAAGGCTACCCCTTTGGCTGAAAAACTTTGATACGATCAATCTACTACGTGCAATTAGCAGTTAATTGTAATTAAGGAAACGTGCACAACATTAGCTGGCTCGAAACGCTCTTCTAAGTTCTTAATATCAATTTCTTTCATAATTGTTGTTATTAAAATTGTTATACATGTGATATATTACTCGTTCCATTTCATCAAAAGGAACATTTACGCTATCAAAAAGAATTACTTATACAAGCTTGTCCTCTTGTTTAGCTGTTTCACAATAGCTGAATCAGAAGCATCAACTGTAATAGAAGCAGGCTCGAAACGCTCCTCTAAATTCTTAACATCAGATTCTTTCATAATTATTGTTATTAAGTTTTATATACACACTGTTTACTATTGTCCTTACTTTTAGCGTAAGGGAAGTTTGTGAGACAAAAGATTTGTCCTATACAAGCATTTTATCGCTTAGCATGAAACGTTGATTACATCAATCTTACTAACTGCAACAGAAGCAGGTCTCGAAACGCTCTTCTAAGTTCTTAATATCGGTTTCTTTCCATAATTGTTGTTATTAGTTTTATTATACATGTTATTTTCCAAATCTCCTTGTGACCAGGAGCATGGCAATTAGCAAAGGATTTTGCTATCACTCATCGTCTTAGCAACTAAAAGATATAGAGTGAGCAGCTCCAGTGAACAGCTGGTTCTAAGCGCACTTCCAAGTTTTTGATGTCTGTTTCTTTCATAATTTTAAAAATTAAAGGGTTATTATACTTGTATCAAAAGTTTTTATTTCTTACCCAATGCTTCTTCAATGGTGTCAACCAATGTAGCCACATTCTTAAACGATTCCTTCTTGAATATAGCGGGATCAACTTCAAATTCTGTCACCAATCCCGATGTTACTTCAAGAACACATAATGAATTGTCGAACAATCCGCTCTCCATCCTCTGCTATCAATGGAGTGTCGTCATTAAGTTCGTCAACTGCCTTAACATCTGAAAGACTTGACTAATACACTCTTTCACTTTTTCAGTTAGTTCTTTTCTTTCCATAACTAATTACATTTTAGATTTAATTGGGTTTTTATATTTTTGATAAAACGATACTTGACATATTTCCGGCAAAAAGCAAATGAGTTCGATACACATACATTTACAGATATGTCGTTAGATTTTGATTTATATAATCAACTTTCGATGAGCAAAGCGCCTCATAGTCCCTTCCATCTCCATAGATTATATTGTTTTTCATACTCAATATGCAAAGCAATGCCTCCATACTTCCAGCTGCTCAAGCGTATGCCCCTGTAAGACCTTTGGTTGAATTGACCCTAACAGGAACCCTGACGATTGACTAAGAAATCGTTGATAGCCTTAAATTCAGAAGAGTCATTAATTTTTGTTCCCTGTCCCATGAGCATTGATATAATCGACATCTTCAATGTTAGGGTGGGCCATCTCAAGTGCAGATTTCATACAACTCAATGCATAGATACCATCCGGATGAGGTGATGTAGGGTGATAAGTCTCATTAAGAATATGATAACCTCCAACTTCTGCATAAACCGTTGCGCCTCGTTGCTTTCGCTGATTCAAAGGATTCGAGTACAAACATCGCACATCCGTCGCCCAAAGACATTCCATCTCGTTCAATCCCGAAAAGGCTTTGCATCTTTCTCGAGAAAGTGCTAATAGCGAATTAAATCCATTAAACGCCAATTCACTCACAAGGTCAATCCCCCACAAATGACATAATCTGCCCTACCACCCGTATTAAATCAAAAAGCTCTTCCTATGGGAATTGGTTCCTGAAGCTACAAGCCGTTGAAATGACAGACACTACTCCATTGACTCCAAAGTCTTTCGCCATCTTTGATGCTAAGACTGGCGTCGTATATCGAATCTCTTCCCAAGCCTCGAATTATTCATAAATCTTTTCGTAAATTACCTTTTCTCTGACGAAGGTAGTACTTACAGACATACCGATGCAAAAGGATGTTTTAGCTTCTTGTAAAATTGACTTTGTTAGCCCAGCAGAGGAGACTGCCTGCTGAATACAGTCCTTTGCCATAGGATACATCACTGAAAGATCTTCTGCCTTATAAGCTAAATAGGACTCTTCGGGATATCTGAAAACACTTTCTTATCCTAAGAATTGGATTCTCTGTCTTAAATCTAAATTCAGGAATATCCTTGAAGTTAACCCTATTTAGAGCAAGATTCTCCTCAGTCTCTGTTACATTACGTCCCAAAGAAGAACAGGTCCCTATGCCTGTAACGACAACTTTTGTCGAATCATTGATACTTGTACCATTCATTTTTTATACTACGATTTATAATCCACCGGATATGGAAATATTTTGATTCATAAGATAAGAGGGGGCGTCAAGTGCCAGATAAGTAATCAAAAGACGCAACCTCTGAAGCTTTCCCTGAACGTTTAGAAGCGTCCCATCGACCACAAGTTTCCGGAATTCAGGTGTTATCTCTTCAGCCATCTTGGTTTCAAATTAGTCCAGGAGATATGCTATTTGCAATAATACCGAAACTCGAAAGTTCTTATTTATCGACTTCGTAAGATTGGCTATTGCTGCCTTTGATGCTGCATAAAGCAGACTGTCCGGGATCTCCACCCTGCCCTGAAAATCGATGAAACATTAATGATTCGTCCACTTTTCCTTCTGTATCATAAAGGGCCATGATGCGAATGGGATTCACAACACATGCAATATTATTACGCAATACATTCCACCAATTATCCATATCAGCCATAATGAGAAACTCAGGCTCGTGAGAAATCATCCAGCGTTATTGACAATAACCTCTATTTGCGAAAAAGAGTTCCTTATTCTCCTTACCATTTGTTGCACATTTTCCATCTCAGCAAGATTACATTGAAAACCCCTCACCCAATGTGTCTCGTTCATTTGACCGCTGAGTTCATGGCAAAGATGTGCTGCCTCCTGAAGAATGCTTGTATGTAAATATTACATTAGAGCCACAATGAAACAATTGCTTTTACTGTTTCACTTCCAATACCTCTGGCTCCTCCCGTAACTAATATTATCTTTCTCATAGTTTTAATTTATTTATTGTCGATGATAAATAAGGAACTCATGTCGCCATCTCGTTTGAATAGACCACTACTCTTGACTTTTTAACCTTATGACTCTTCTCTCCGACGTGATATGATTCTCCATTTTTACCGATAAGGAGGCTACAGCAAGTCCGAATAGTGTGCTTGCATAAAACATATTCCCACTAAACTGCTTATAATCGTTGATGATTTTTGGGGAGCACATACACTATCAACTTCAAGCCTTTCCTGACAAGATACTAATCGTGCATAGCTTTAGTTTCCTCTTCGTTGCAAACTCTCTTCTGACTCAAGAACAACTGCACAACAACCCTGATGCCCAAGCATCGAAACCATGATTAGTATCTTCATGAATCTTGTCGATATCATGCGCATTGTACAGCAGTTTTCCGTCATGACCTTTCAGTAATATGACTTCTTGAGTAACAACATCTATGGCACTACAAATAATGATATCAGCCATTCCAAGTTTTATCAAGTCGTATGCGTAACTCACAGACGACTCTGTCAACAGAATACAACTGGGTCCTTTGAGTTTGAAATATCGAGAAACATCCCCTAAAGCCGTGTTTGACACAGTGCGTGTGAACTTCATGGGGCTAATGATTCCCTTTCTTTTGAACAGAAGTTCTTTCATATAATCATTCACACTTTCTGAAGGACCTAAGCAGGTTTCCATGATACAGCCCGTAGATTCTAAATCTTTTTCAGCAATTTGTGCATCTTTAATGGCATCCAAACAGCCTAAAATAAAGAGTTGACTATAAGGAGTTGGGCGGAAAGGTTCTTTCCAATCAATATATTGATCGAATGAAACCTCTGGCAATTCGCCTATAAGGCATGGAGGAATGCCCTCCCAAAGACTCTTCACCTTTAATCCACTTTCACCTTGGCGCAGTTTCTTCAGCGTGTCATCTTTGCCATATCCGAGCGGAGTATAAAGCCCTAATCCTGTGATATAAATATTCTGTTTCATACAGCAAGAAACTAAATTTAGATTTACCTACTAACACATTATCAACTGTTGCAACTACACTGAATTCGGCAAAGTTCATGATTACTGACTCCATATAACACTTTTAAAAGCGAGATGGTACAATTAGGAGCTATCTCACGAAAAGAACGTTGCTGAGAGAATCTTTTGCAACATGTCCAATTCTGGTTTGATATAATCAACATTGAGACGCTTTTTGTTTCTGCAGTGTCAGAGCACGCCACAAGACTGAAGCATCATTTCAATGAGACATGTTCCGGGGAACAACGTGGATGGTTAGGAAAGTGCCCTTGGAAAAGATATCATCCAATGTAACACTAATTTTTCGGTGATAATGCTTTCTCCTCACATCCGATCTCTATCACCCTCGTCTCATCATCATCATGGGTTTTGCTTGTGCAGATACTGCGCAGCATTTTCACTAAGTACTGTGTCTCATCTTTAGCATGAATAAGACTTTCTTTTGGGTCTTGAATGTTATCTCATTGTTGATGTTATTGCGATTAAATTACTCCTCATATAAGCATTACATGAAAGGTCTGCAGAGCATGACTCTTTTCAATTTTCCTGTGGAGTGCATCAAACAGCCCTTTGTCATCATAATACTTTGCCTCAGACCTAGCAGTCCAGTGCCTATATAAATTCTAATCATTTGATATGCAGGATCGATAATAAAGTTTGACAACAACACTCTACTTCAGCACCTACAGGTTTTAGTGTTTCGGCATCAATACCAAAGGATTGTTCTGTGACTGCGAATGACAGCCAAAACGAATCAGTATAGGTTATAGCTAATGCACGTTTGCTCTGCACAACAGTTTTCGGGCCACTGTGCTCGCTTTGCCGATTGCGGCAGATTTGTCAGAGAGCTTTGCCACTCAGAGGACACCTCGTTTCCAGCAGTCTGTGAGCTTACAGTGACGTGCTTTCCTTGACCTGCGTCTTGAATATCTATGGTATAAATGGTCAACATTGGTTATCTGTACTATGAATTCATATCTTTTATGGCATAATCTGCCAACCGCTTATATCCATCTTCTACCTTCTGGAATAAGAAGAAAGGAATAAAGCATCATCAATATGACTTACAAACGTAGTATCACTATATTCTTTTCTATCAATATTCTAATGAGATGACAAACATACGACTGAGCATCTACAGCAAAAGCTTTTATTCAAATATTCAAATATCTATTCAAGTATTGTTTAATCTGCATAAAGTTTTTAAAGCATCACAGCGCACAACAAACAAAAGCTTGCAAAGCACAATTTTTCAGCCGAGCTATTTCTTCTGCCTCTGTAGATAATAACTCTGTTAATTAGTATTTTCTACCTTTTACTTGTTTGTCTTTGCGACCTTAATAAGGTAGTCTGAAAATCGTTCTTTTTCCATGTTTCTAATTTTGTTTGCCGTAAAGATAAAACAAAAATAAATGTCATGCAAGGCTTTATTTGTCTAAGCAACTTGTTTTATTTGATTAGAAAACGCATTGAGCGTCGTTCACAAACCGCTTTCGCGTTCGCAACAAAGGAGATAACAGAGCTATCCATTGACCACATAGTCATTCACAAACGACCTTGGTTATTCGCCGACAAATATAGACGTATAATACATATATTTTGAAGTGCTATATATACTTTTGTAGTGGGTCAACAATCAAAATAAAATGTATATGACATTATTTTATTAACCATACTTATTTCTGGGTTTGTTTTCGGTGTTATGGGCTCAAGAACTAAAACATTATTCGTGGCCACGTGCAGTGACGAAGAAGGAGAACCTTTAGTTGGAGCCAACGTATATCTATGGTACTATTGAAGGTTAGCGTGACAGCATAGGAACTTCACCTTTGAGACTCCCATGAAAGGTACTGCCACATTAAAATGTTCTCATGTAGGCATATAGATTGTATGGGTGAAGATTAGCATCCCTCACAAATAAAAATAGCAAACTACAAAGATGAAACCCTCAGTCCTTTACACCTGACAACGCGGGATACTCGTCGCAGCAAATAATTTTGGAAATGACTGAAAAGCAGAAGTCAATCGGCCACTTTGACGTTGTAATGTCAGGGCAATTCAAAAGTGGTGACACTCACAGCTCTCTCTTCACGCATTGCCGGGTGTCTCAAACTTGTCGGTGAAACGGAAAGTTATATGTCTCGCGGTGGTGAGAGCTCTGAAAGCCGTAGTGTCATCATAATGGAATGCACGCTCTTTTATACAGCCTTATGATGCAGAACCCAACAAATACAGGCTACTTGTAGAAGTAGATTCTCACCATTCTTATTTAAAGGCATTAACTTTTCACTTGGTGGATATGAGGGAGGAGTATGGACAGGCATTATCTTCGGTCTCACCAATGGAAACAACAGATATGGCTACAAACCTCATGATAAATTTGGATTAAACTTTTCGCCATTGGAGTATGGCTGCAGGTGAACAAAAAGCTGCAACAGTCGTCATATCTTTTTAATGCTGAATATATGAACTTTGAAATTATACGATAAACCTCTTTTCCCCTGACACATGATTGGACCACACCTTTCATAGGGAAGATTTCAGGTAGAAGCACAATACAAAGGTTGAACTCATCGTCAATGCGTAATATTAAGACTTTATGTTGGATTTGATCACACAGAATTCAGCTATACATACCATTTTCTTGACTTCAACATCTCATGAACGTAGCTCTGAATGCACGAAAACAACTTGTAGCTATCAATAGTGTAGCACGACAAAATTTTCAGTCATGGTTGGAGTCTTTTACCGAGCAGCAGGGTCTTGATCTGAAAGGTGATTCAAGGCAAACGACTGGCCCATGATGAATATGTAGACACAAGAACACATCTTAAAGCTCGTCTTTCCAAGACCTTCTCAGACAGATAAGTAGATTGGCTTTTGTGCTGAAACCATATACGTTCGTATAAAAAAGTTCAAAACAGCATGAGCATAAGTAACGTATTAGGGATGGATTATAATCTGCTAGCATTTGTCGACAATCAACTGAAGGTTAGTCTAACCTTTTTCCTCAAAGCTTCGTTGAGAATGGAAAACAAAGTAGTGAAACGGAGTGTCTTTTGTTAAGAGCCTCCTCAGTTGCACCCAACAAGTAGCCAGATGTCATTGCCTACGGACGTTATAGCCAAGTGATTACGATGACTACAACTATATGGTAATTATATGAAAGCAAAGCTTTTCAAACCATTATGTGATGAGTTTTCAATATAAATTTCCTAAAACAACCATTCGACTGGAAACTATCTGAAATAATATACCCAACTTCCTCTATTGGAAAACTGTGATCAGCATTAAAAGGAAGGGGAAAGAGTTGTGATAGACTTCTTTAGAGGATGGTTCAATATCGAATAATCTCACAAATGACCTTAGCTTTATCTGTATAACTACCCTCGACGCCTGTTATAGAATACGTGGATGAAGTAAACTACAACATGCTAAGCCCATAACCTGTCGATTCTCTGAAATATAGTATTCCACAAACCAAGTGTATATTTGACCTCAGAGAATATTGCGCGGAAGGCCTTATACAAACCCTACCGAATCCAGGCAAACCCAGTAATGTTTAACAAAGCTCATCTCAGCACAGGTGTCAATGTTAGCCATTTAACCAGCCCCAATGTACTATCTATGCATCAGTAACAAACTGTTTAATAGATAATAACATCTTTAATTATACCCATGTAACAAATCCCCCATCTTCGATGGATATCTCAGAGCCTGTGGAGAATCATCGCGTGATAGATTCTTTATGGGAAATATCTATTTCATTAAAAAAATCATATGCCTATGAAACTTAATTTTCTAAATTATTGTTAGTCGCACTTGAATCTGTTGTGTATTAAAACTCATGGTACCATGTTATTACCTGACGATAGATGTCACCAACATCTTTGAATTCTAGTAAGGTAAGATGTATATCGGGTATATAAGGACAATGAGAAAGACCTCAAGAACAAGAAATATTACACGGAATGGTTACATTGATGTAAAAAGTAAGACCATAAGAATCGTATTCCAGACTGCCTAAAGGGACATAATTTCTGTGCAGATGTTTCAAGACATAAATCGATGACGAAACGATGAATAGTCTTTTGGAGTTCCTTAGAGCCTTATGGAGTTTCCTAAGGTGTAACGCCAAGGGCTTCTATCAAACACCTGTTCAAATTGATAAGAAGGAAAATAAATAAACTTAAAAATTAGAAACATGAAAAGATTATTTATTTGGGGTATGTTTGCCCCTTTATTATGAAGCTATGCTGTAGAATGTGGCTTCTTCAAGAGAAGTCATCGCTGCAGACAGCGAAGTTGTAGTTCAAGCAAACTCAATGGCCAAATTTCAACTGATTTGGTTGATAAAAGTAAGGGAGAGATGGTACGCATTAGTGATGTGTATCCAAACAATTGATTCCTTATTATTATCAAGCCCGGCTTATATCTAGACATGTCTGTTCACAAGAAACAAATAAGAATGACATGATGGAAGATTGTTTCAAAACAAATAGAAAAGGCAGAGAAACTGAAAGAGGTAGACTTGTCTGAGATATGCGCTGAAAGCGTATTATTATTATGTGCTGATTGCGCTTAACCCAAAAGTCACGGTCCAAAGTATTAGCAGTGAAATGTGTTCAGAAATTGTGAGAAAGCGCTTGAAATCAATGCCAAAACCCACGCACTAGCTATCCAGGAGTGCTTTTTAAGATGATGGGCACTCTTCATGCGAAACTGATAACCAACGCAAGAGCAAGAACGCATCATGAACGGCCATTTTAATGAGGAAAACAAAAACACCATCTCTACCTCGATGAAAGGAACCATTTCTCATATATCAAATCTGGAACTCAAGTGAAATTATGTCGTGAAGAATAAAGAATATGCATAGAGCATATCGGCGTGTGTACCCGGAACCATTGTTGTTAGAAATACAACAGCGTTAAATAATCGACTGATTATGATGGAGTCTTTGTAGAGCACCGGTGTCGCACAAAGGTCACAAAGCCGAGGAACTTACAACGTCTGATCTATGTTAAAGCAAACAAACAAGTTGTTGATGATTTGGGATGGGAACGTGAAAGCATTGATGTGATGCTATTCTGTTTCACAATCACAGTGATTTCATCCTCCCTGCAACATCGTTGTATTCTCCAAGACTCGCTCGAAACTAAGTAAGAATTGTTTCCGCGGAAGATATATCCTTAGGATGTTCTTGTTGACCCCATGGCATGGGCAACACCTCGCCCTCACTAATGTGCTCCTGAGAAATGAAAAGAGGACTTCTAACATGCGATGTGCTACGAGCCGATTTATCCGCCGACGATCCGCTTTTGGCATGCAGGCACTGCCACGGCTATAGAAGGCAGAAGAAGAAAGGGCTTTTGATTTCAATTTTGGCACTGATGGCAGTGGCTATGCAGATATCACTCAGTTCCAGAAGGAGGAAGCAGGAAACTCCTTTGTCGCCTTGACTCTTTTAGGAAAGGAAACTGTGGATGGAAAGGACATCGCTGACTTGAAATAAGGATGGTAAGGATGAATGTCTTTTCGCCACAAGCAAAGTGCACTCTTCGTAAAACATTTATATGAACACTATAAATTAGACTTAAATTCCATAGATTATCTTGTGCTTCTATCAGTCTAATTTGAAAATATTGGACCTCATTCAGCGATTCTAAACTGCCAAAAGAGAAAGTTCCAAATACACCTCGATGAATTTGGGAATACTCGTCGGCCTCACTCCCATAACAATTGTATCACGATTATCTGAAAATTAAATGGAAATAAGAAGGATATTACATGCATGTTGTGGCTAATGAGTTGGATTATCTCTGGGCAACATTAAACATGCAGGTTCTGGAACATCAAACTAAAGTTATTTTTATGGCAAATGAGGACAAAGGATATGAATCATCTGCATAAAGGAAACAAATGCGCAACACCTTACAGCAAATCTAAAAACATATACTACTGAATATGAAGACAACAAAGAGAAACAAAACTCTATGTAAGATAGGAGGCCACTCACCTACCTTTTCTATTTTATCTCGTTGCAAGTTGCTTGCAGAATTGGTTCCGTTTGCTTGCATATTACCTACAGTTGAAGGGAGTAAACTACGCTGAGGCTATGGTTACAACTTTGCGGAAGGTATTGGCCCAGCCTTAGGTGCAGTTATCGTGACCTGTTGTTTCTAAAAGGAAATGGACTTGCACCATCGCTCGGGAAATCATGCACGCAGTGTCTTGTCTCACCTTCCCATTAGCCTCATTTCTCACTGTCGATAAAGGAATGGACTGGAAAACAACATTGTTATTTTGGGCTGCACACTTTATGCCTCTCTTGAAGAAGGGCTTATGTGGCTATCTGACAGGTGAATTCTCTCTCAAAGTTGAACTCAATTAAAACGAGTCATACATCACCACATTCTCGTCTCATTTAAGCATACTCAATTTCCTAATAGGGTATGCACATGGACTCATCTCTTGCTATTCTTTCGCTGGCTTCATGGGCTTTAGACCATGGGTGAGCACACGACACATAATGCACTCATCTATGTGCCTGCCTACACGCATTTTCTTTCAATCTTTTCTAAACACAACAATGGATCTAATACTCACATCATCTTACGATCTCTCCCTCACCTTTCTATCGCCTCATGGTTCATCGTTTGGTACTATCCATGTAACAGTCTTCTACCAAATAAAATAGCCATGCCAATAAAAGCAAGTAGCCATAATCAGGGTAATCAGAGACAAACTGCAACATACAGACCAACTTCTCACAACATGTTTCTGCATACGGCGAAAGCTTCCAAACCATCTGGGAAACGACTTTCGCAATGCGCGGAAATGCCAAACCATTCGCTGAAATTACTTTCGCTGGCGTGCGAAAACTCACAAAACCATTTGGGAAAACGACTTTCGCAAATGCGCGGAAACTCCAAACCTCGAAACGACTTTCGCTACGCGGAAATGCCAAACCTTTCGAAATGACTTTCGCCATGCGCGGACATGCCAAACCCTTTGGAAACGACTTTCGCCATGCGCGGAAATGCCAAACCATTAGGGAAACGACTTTCGCCATGCAGCGGAAACTCCAAACCTGCAGAGGGATATTTGCGTGAGTCCCATAAGGGACATAAATGAGCGTCCATTTGATTGCCCAAATGAACGCTCTGATAAGAGGCGGCTACCTACCCCGCATTGCATTGCAGTACCTATCGGCGCAAGTGGGCTTAACTTCTCTGTCTCGAATGGAGCAGGTGGGACCCCACCGCAATAACCAATTTTGATGTATCTTTTTATTTGTTGACAGGTTTTAAGTTGACGTGTTGATGTTATTTGTCTTATTTTTGGTTGACGAGTTCTAAGTTGACAGGTTAACAAGCTATTTGTTTTCTTGTCCATTCTCCTGTTTGTCTTATTGTCGCTTTTTATCTTTTATCACAACTCGAAGCTACTATTAACTCGTCTACTTGTCTACCAGACTTGTCTACTAATTCAAACACATACCCGCCAAGCAGAGCTATAAAGGACTTTTTCTAATCCAGTTGTCTTGAATAACTCGAGAGTGTGAGCCCGAAAAGAAGAAAGTTTCGCAATTAGTAGTGCTCGGCTTTTGGACATCGCTGTCTTGCCACCCGCACTTATCACGTCGTCGCTCTACACCCACCCTCAATGGAGTTCTCATCTTGCGGCATCGGCTTCGCACCTAGATGCTTCTCTAGCGCTATCCATCTCCAGACTCAGGACACCCAGCGGTGCAACCTGGCGGCACAACCGCAAACCGGAGGTCTGCCCATCACGAGTCCTCTCGTACCAGCGGACGGCACCACGCAAAACCCGCAGACCACGATGATAGATAGAGACTGAACTCGTCTCGCCGACGTTCTGAACCCAGCCTGCGTGCCACTTTAATGGGCGAATAGTCAACCCTCGGACCTCTCCAGCCCCAGGATGTGACGAGCCGACATCGAGGTGCCAAACCACCCCGTCGATATGAGCTCTGGATCAGCCCGGCATCGGAGTACCTTTTATCCTTTGAGCGACGGAGTCGCACATCCGCCGGATCACTATGCCCCGCCTCGCCTGCTCGCGGCATGTCTGCCTCCCGCCCGCTGCCCTTATGCCATTGCACCTATAAGGCACGTTACCAATCGGCCTGAGGGCACTCTTGAAGCCTCCGTTACAGCTTTTGGAGGCGACCACCCCACCATGGAACCACCCACCAAGCAGTGTCTACATCAAGGCGGGTTGGGACTCTCAGACAGCTTTTCAGAGGGCCGTACTTTCAGTGATGGCTCGCACAAATGCTGGCGCACCTGCGTTTCCTGGAAGCCTCCGGCCCATCCGACACACATCGGACGACCGCGCCAGTGCTAAGCTATGCAGTAAAGGTTCACGGGTCTTTCGTCCCATCGCGGGTAATCGGCATCTTCACCGATACGACAATTTCACTTGAGCTCGCTGGTTGAGACAGCGTCCGACTCATTACACCATTCGTGCAGGTCGGAATCCTACCCGACAAGGAATTTCGCCACCTAGACCGTTATAGCTACGGCCAGCTGCTTCATCGGGGCCTCAAATTCAATGCCTCCTATTACCAGTGGACATCTCCTCTTTAACCTTCCACCGGCACTGCAGCCAGGGCTGCAGCACGTCATTCCTTCTCGAGTTTTGTACAGCCTTCTGGTGTTTTTGAAAGAAACAGCTGCCCGGACCTCCATTTCTCTGCAGCCCCCATATTAAGGCGAGGACCCTTTATCCCGAAGTTACGGGGTCAATTCTGCCTCCAGTTCTTATCCATGAATCTCTCAACGCCTTTAGTATGTTCTACCCGTCTACCTGTGTCGGACTGGTGGTACGCACTCTACAGGATATGCTTAGCGTGATTTTCTCGGGAGTTTGTTTACCCAGCGCTATCAACTTCCCTGAAGGGATCGCTGTACTATTAAGGTCGGCTCTGGAGTGGATTTTGCCTGCTCCAACTGACGCTACACTTTAACGACTTCCGTCGCCCGCATGCAGTGTCACCGCTCCGTTCCACATCGCCCTGAAGGTAGTAACGGAATATTAACCAAGCTTTCTCAAGCCATCGCCCCCGCCCCTTCGGCTGATGCACTTAGACTAGACTTACCCCGGCTGATTGGTACTGCCTCAGAAACCTAGACTGGGCGGCGGAGGGAATCACATTCTCCTTTATCGTTACTATACCTACATATGCTTTTTACCATGCGCTCCAGGATCAGCTTATCTTCACCATTCGACGCGCCATGGTATGCTCTACTGATACTTTTGCATTACTTTACTATCCTGCAGCCTTCGGCATCTGCCTTTATACCTCGATTATTATCCATGCCCGGACCTCGACCAGTGAGCTGTTACGCACTTTTGAAATGAATGGCCGCTTCCAAAGCCAACATCCTGAGCCATGTCATAGGGATCTGGGGACCGTTAGACCAACCCAGACAGAATTCGCGCCCTAGGACGGCGGTCTGACTCTTCTCCTCCTCGGGGACTTTGGACCTTAGCACCCGCCCCTCTTACTGCATGGCCAAGCTATCCGTAAGCGCCCGGAGTCTCGTCAGGTCTCGATAGGCGGTGAAGCCCTCTCGACCCATCGGTCGCCTACCTCCTTACGGGAGATCACCACACGCGGCACCTAAATGCCTCGAGTACGAGCCATCTCCAAGTTTGACTTTGGCCTTCACCCACCAACTCAATCCAGAAGCTCAACGCTACTGGTGCGGTCCTCCCATTCCGTGTTACCGAACTTCAACCCGTCAAGTAGATCACTTGAGTTCTAAGTGTCTACCCCCACCAAACTATACGCCCTATTCAGCCCTCGCTTTCTCACTGCGGCTTGGGACCACGCCTCTTAACCTGCTGCCAGCACTCGCAACTCGTAGGTTCATGATGCAAGGCACGCTCGCTCACCGCATGAGCAGCTCCGACCCGGCTTGTAGGCGTATGGGTTTCTAGGAACTATTTCACTCTTCTTATCGAAGTGCTTTTCACCTTTCCCTCACGGTACAGGTCTCACCATCGGTCTCGCAGGAGTATTTAGCCTTACCGGATGGTCCCGGCGGATTCGCGTAGAATTCCTCGTGTCTCACGTGCTACTCAGGATACCGCCAAGAGAGTTGCACAGCTTCGCATACCGGATTCTTCACCATCTACGGTTCTTCTTTCCAGAAGATTCTGCCCACTGCATGCATACAATGTCGCGGTCCCTACTCACTCCCGCAGCTGCGTTGCCACAGCTCACGCTGGCTAGCCGTCTCGCCCCGCCACTCACCAAGGGAATCATTATTTCATTTTCTCTCCACAGGTACTAAGATGTTCTCAGTTCCTCGTGTTAGCTCCTCACGCTTAGCGTGGAGTGACCGTCCTTCGTGACGGCCGGGTTGTCCCGGCCTCCGAAATCTGCGACTGCAGCAAGGGCTTGCACCTCACCCGAAGCTATCGCAGCTTATCACGTCCTTCATCGCCTCTGTGGAGCCCAGCATCCGTCATGACGCCCTTTTCATTTCTTCTTTAAAAGGATAAAGCAAGAATATATAAAAGCAACATATCTATTGCCTTTATTCTTACTGCTTCACCTTTGAAGCCTCATACTTTAGTTGTCAAGTGAAATCATATATCTCATATGCGATTTTGATTTCTAAGATTGAACTTAGTTTACTTTTTACAGCTTTTGCTTTGTGCCTCAATATGTCAAAGATCGTTTTGACAATCAAAAAGGCTTTAAAGCCTTCCTACAAGTCACTTATGTGGAGAATAATTGATTCGAACTGTTGACCCTGCTTGCAAAGCAGGTGCTGTTTCAGCTGGAGCTTTAATCCCCCATTTTTTAATGGCTAATGAAGAAACGCATACGTATAATTACGCCAAGGGCTACTTTGCACTTTCATCTTAGAGAAGTTCAAAAAACTCTAATGCAGTCACCAATTATGAATTATGCACAGAATTATGAATTAAAGGCGAGTCCCAGGCAGACTCTTGAACTGCCGGACTTACATTATCAGTGTGGCGCTTCCACCAACTGAGCTTATAGGATTCATTGTCAATTCATAATATGAAAGACATAATATTTATGTCAAAGTACTTATGAACCTGGCTATTGCTGTCCAAGACCTGGGCCTAAATCGCCTGGCTTCCTTTTTCTATATATCTTAAATAGTTCCGTGGAGTAGCAAGAAGAACGATAGAAAGCGCTCTATCTTCTCTTTATTTCACTCCTATTGTTATTACTATTAACTTGTCTACCTGTAAACCCGTTAACTTGTCAACTTGTTAACCCAAGTTAACTGGTTCCACCTTGCCAACTTTGAACCAGTCTCCAGAAAGGGTTCCGCTGCAACCTTCCGGCATGGCTACCTTGTTATGACTTAGCCCAATCACCAGCTTTTGCCCTAGGCCGTCTTTGCGGTCACAGGACTTGTAAAATTCTGGCTTTCTGCGGCTTGACGGCGAAAAAAGGCCCAAATCGTATTCACTGCGCCATGGCTGGATGCGCGATTATTAAGTGAACCAGCCTCGTGGGTCGGGTTGCAGACCAAATTGAACTGGACCGGCTTATGGATTAGACTGTATTTGCATACAACCAACGCTCTGGTACTGGCCATTGCAATAATGTAGCCCTGGACGGGTACAAAGCTAATTTGACGCCATCCCTACCTTCCCCACACCTTTACGGTGGCAGTATCTCCAGAGTGCCCAGCATCACCTGATGGCAACTGAAAAAGGTTGCGCTCATGGCACTTAAGCCGACACCCTCAATACGGCACGAGCTGACGACAACCATGCAGCACTTTCACAGACGCCCTGAAGGGCCCTACCATCTCGAATCGTTCGTCTGCAATCTGGCCTGCAAGGTCTTGCATCACCTGAATTAAACCATATGTTCCTTCCGCTTGCGGGCCCCCTGCCAACCTTTTGAGCCTTCACTCGTTGCCGGCGTACTCCCCAGGTGGATGCTTAAAGCCGCTTTGGCCAATCATAAGTAACCAACAACGGGCATCCACCGTTTACTGTGCGGACCGCCTGTGGGTATCTAACTTGTTTGATACCCGCACCTTCGAGCTTCAGCACAGTTGTGCTCCCGTAAGCTGCCTGCAATCGGAGTTCTTCGTCATATCTAAGCATTTCACCGCTACACGACGAATTCCGCCTACGTTGTGCATATACTCAAGGAACCATTGCGCTGCAA
>BNJV01000781.1_pt1 | contig 54264 bp, 70 predicted proteins | sample 8540591 | NCBI WGS metagenome assembly BNJV01 (sample SAMD00202457, study PRJDB9452) | human saliva metagenome | host: Homo sapiens | reverse complement strand
TGATTAATAGTAGGCATATCTCTTCCTCCTTCCAAATTCTTTCTTTTTAAATTATATATATTTCCCGTTATCATTCTAAACTAAAAACTCTTACAAGCTCATTGCTTCAATCTATGTTCTAAAAACTTATTTTTAAGGAATTAGAACATAATGTATACCTATTCCAAAACACACGATTTACTCCAAAAATCACTCTAAAAAGTTATGTAGCTATTAGTTACATATCTTTTCAGCATTTAGTTTATGAGTTATAACTTGTCTATTTTATAATATTTACGCCTATTTGTCAATGTTTTTTTCATTTTTAACAATCTATAACTTATATATTATATATACATTGTATTTTTAAGATAAAAATATATTATTGATTTTTGACTTTTTATTTCTAAAAATTAATCTCTTGAAACCTTTTTATTTTCTCTTCAAGTTCCGGCATTTCCCATTTTATCTCCATTTTTCTAAATAAAAACTATCTTCATATTCATAAATACTTTCTTCTTCTTTTAACAATTTTTCTACCTTAACTGTAAGCTCATTCATCATTAATTCTGACATTTTCTTATAAATTTCAACTTCTGTAACATCTTTTAATTGCTTTTTATTATCAAATAATATTTTTAACAATTTTCTTTTTTTAAGTCTTCTTCTGATAATTTTTTGTTCTAACATCCTATTTTTCACTATTATAGGCGATTCAAAATCATAGTCGTATAATTTTTTTCCAATACTGTAAATGTATCTGGTTTTACTTTTTACAGTTACTTCTACTACATTACTCGCAACGTATCTTACTTTAACAATCTCAAATTCTCTTGTACTTTTCTATTAAATCTAAAATTTTATTGTACCCTTTTTAACTATTTCTGAAATAATCCCCTCATTTTCCATTTCTAACGCAGACAGTATCATTTCAGATATATCATATATTTCCTCTTTCGTGTCTTTCGTGGCTTTTTGAAATTTCCGTTAAAAATCTTCTATAATCTCTCTGTACAGCTTTTTCTATTTGAACATTGTTTTTGTTTATTTCTTGTTGTGATAAATTACTTTGTACAACTACTTTATAATTTGCAGAAAAATAATTGCACTGACGCTATTCAACGACAACATAATTAATATTTTTTTCATAAATCCTCACTCCTCTTTATTTTTATAACAAACAATTCACCATTAGTATACCATTTTTAATTAGTGTCGTAACTTTATTATATCAGAAACCTTTCTGTATATATCTATTATCTCATAACATTTTCATTTTTAATAATCCAAAACTTATATTATATATACATTGTATTTTTAAGATATATATTATTAATTTTTAACTTTTTATTCCTAAAAATTAATCTCTTGCAACCTTTTTCATTTTCTCCTCAAATTGTGGTATTTCCCATTTATCTCCATTTTTCTAAGTAAAGACTAAATTCATCTTCATCATAATTTTTCTTCTTTTAACAATTTTTCTACATTAACTGTAAGCTCATTCATCATTAATTCTGCCATTTTTATTAACTTCAAATTCTGTAACATCTTTTAATTGTTTTTATTATCAAATAATATTTTAACAATTTCTTTGTTCAACTCTTCTTCCGATAAATTTTTTGTACTAACATTGCTATTTTTCATTATAGATGATTCCAAATCAAAGTCATATGCCTTTGCCAATATATTAAATATATCTGGTTCTTTTATTTTCACTGTTACTTCTACTGCATTGCTCGCTGTATATCTTACTTTTAAAATTTTAACTTCTATTTTTACTTGACACTAAACTAATAATTCCATCATACCCTTTCAACATTTTCTGTTCCGATCATTGCCTTTATATCTTCATTTTCCACTTTTATCAAAGACATCGCCGCTCCAATTATTGGTGTTATTTCCTCCTTCGCAGTTTTTGATAAAATTTCCGTTAAAAAAATCTCCTATAATCTCTCTGTACAACTTCTTCTATTTGCACATTATTTTTATTTATTTCTTGTTGCGTTAAATTACTTTTGTGCAACTACTTTATAATTTGCAGAAAATAATTGTACTGACGCTAACAACGACAACATAATTAATATCATAAATCTTCACTCCTCTTTATTTTTGACAAATTATCTCATTTCTTGCCCTGTATGTTAATTTGGGTGACTTTTTGGTCGTTTACTTTTATATACTAACGACTTAACTATTCTATCATACTTATCTCTCCAACGTTTTTACTTGTTATCTTGTTGTTTCCTATCTTCTTGCTGCTTTAGCATTATTATTCTCTTTTATCGCATATTCAACTACTCATTTGCAGAATTTAGCTTTTTCTGTTATACCTTTCATAGAAAGGTTTCTCCTTGTAATTAGTGTCGTAACTTTATTATATCAAAAACCTTTCTTTTTTTGTTATATATCTATTATCTCATAACATTTTTCATTTTTATAATCCAAAACTTATATTATATATACATTGTGTTTTTAAGATAAAAAATATATTATTGATTTTTAACTTTTTATTTCTAAAAATTAATCTCTTGCACCCTTTTTATTTTCTCTTCAAGTTCGGGTATTTCCCATTTATCTCTATTTTTCTAAATAAAAAACTATCTTCATATTCATAAATATTTTCTTCTTCTTTTAACAATTTTTCTACATTAACTGTAAAAGTCATTTATCATTAATTCTATCATTTTCTTAGAAAATTCAACTTCTGTAACATCTTTTTAATTGCTTTTTTTATTATTAAATAATATTTTAACAACTTCTTTTCTCGTATCTTCTTCCGATAAATTTTTTTGTTCCAACATACTTATTTTTCTATTATAGAATTTTCAAAAAGAGAACTAGACGAGAATATTTTAATAATATTTGGTTCTTTTAATTTTACTGTTACTTCTACTACATTATTAGCAGCATATCTTATTTTAATAATCTCAAACCCTCTTTTACTTTCTATTAAATCAAAAATTTTATTGAACCCTTTTTCTTATTTCTAAGTTAATTACTTTCTTCGAGTCCTCATTTTGCACTTTCTAACATAGACAACGCCGCTTTAGATATACTATCTATTATCACTTTCGTGGATTTTTGAACTTTCTGTTAAAACTCTCCCATAATCTCTCTGTGCAACTTTTTCTATTTGCACATTATTTTTGTTTATTTCTTGTTGTGTTAAATTATTTTTGTACAACTACTTTTATAATTTGCAGAAAATAATTGTACTGATGCTAACAACGACAACATAATTAATATTTTTCATAAATCCTCACTCCTTTTTATTTTTACAATAAACAATTTACCATTAGTATACCATTTTTAATTATAAAAAAACAAATATTTTTGATAAATTATCTCATTTCTTGCCCTGTATGTTAATTTGGGTAACTTTTTTTGGTCGTTTACTTTTTATATACTAACGACTTAACTATTCTATCATACTTATCTCTCAACGTTTTACTTGTTGTCTTGTTGTTTGATATCATCTTGCTGCTTTAGCATTATTATTCTCTTTTATCGCATATTCAACCACTCATTTGCAGAATTTAGCTTTTTCTGTTATGCTTTTCATAGAAAGGTTTCTCCTTTGTAATTAGTGTCGTAACTTTATTATATCAGAAACCTTTCTTTTTGTCACATATCTATTATCTCATAATATTTTCATTTTTTAATAATCAAAAACTTATATTATATATACATTGTGTTTTTTTAAGATAAAAAATATATTATTGATTTTTAACTTTTTATTTCCAAAAATTATTCTCTTGCAACCTTTTTATTTTCTCTTCAAGTCATGAGTATTTCCCATTTATCTCCATTTTTCTAAGTAAAGACTAATTTCATCTTCAACATAATTTTCTTCTTCTTTTAACAATTACATTAACTGTAAAGCTTATTCATTATTAATTCTATCATTTTTCTTATAAATTTCAACTTCTGTAATATCTTTTAATTGTTTTTATTATCAAATAATATTTTAACAATTTCTTTGTTCAACTCTTCTTCTAATGATTTTTTTGTACTGACATTGCTATTTTCTCCAATATAAATAATCCCAAATCAAAGTCCTCTGCCTTTTGCCAATATGTTCAATGTATCTGGTTCTTTTTATTTTTCACTGTTACTTCTACTACATTTCTCGCTGCATATCTTATTTTTTAAAATTTTTAAATTCTATTTTACTTGACACTAAACTAATAATTCCATCATACCCTTTCAACATCATTGCCTTTATGTCTTCATTTTCTACTTCTTCTATCAAAGACATCGTTCTAATTAAAAGGTATTATTTCCTTCTTCGCAGTTTTTGATAAAATTTCCGTTAAAAACTCTCCCATAATCTCTCTTTACAACTTTTCTATTTGTACATTGTTTTTGTTTATTTCTTGTTGCGTTAAATTACTTTGTACAACTACTTCATAATTTGCAGAAAAATAATTGTACTGACGCTAACAATGACAACATAATTAATATTTTTCATAAATCTTTACTCCTCTTTATTTTTATAATAAAACAATTCACCATTAGTATATCATTTTTAATTAGTGTCGTAACTTTATTATATCAGAACCTTTCTTTTTGTCACATATCTATTATCTCATAACATTTTCATTTTTAATAATCCAAAACTTATATTATTATATATCATATTTTTAAGATAACAATAATATATCATTAATTTTTAACTTTTTATTTTTAAAAAAATAAGTCTCTTGCACCCTTTTTATTTTTCTCTTCAAGTTCCGGTATTTCCCATTTATCTCCATTTTTCTAAATAAAAACTATCTTCATATTCATAAAATATTTTCTTTTCTTTTTAACAATTTTTCTACATTAGCTGTAAGCTCATTCATCATTAATTCTATCATTTTCTTAGAAACTTCAACTTCTGTAACATCTTTTAATTGCTTTTTATTATTAAATAATATTTTAACAAATTCTTTTCTCGTATCTTCTTCCGATAAATTTTTCTTCCAACATACTTATTTTTCTATTATGGAATTTTCAAAAAGAACTAGACGAGAATATTTTTATAAGTATCTGGTTCTTTTAATTTTTACTATTACTTCTACTACATTACTAGCAATATATCTTATCTTAATAATCTCAAACTCTCTTTTTACTTTCTAACAAATCAAAAATTTTTATTGAACACTTTTTATTTCTAAGTCAATCTCTCTCCAAGTCCTCATTTTCAATTTCTAACGTAGACAACACCATTTCAGATATATAATCTATTCCCCCTTTCATGGCTTTTTGAAATTTCCGTTAAAGCTCTCCCATAATCTCTCTGTGCAGCTTTTTTTCTAGTTTGTACATTGTTTTTGTTTTATTTCTTGTTGTGTTAAATTACTTTGTATCACTTCATAATTTGCTGAAAATAATTGTACTGACGCTAACAACGACAACATAATTAATATTTTTCATAAATCTTCACTCCTCTTTATTTTTATAATAAACAATTCACCATTAGTATACCATTTTTAATTATAAAAACAAATATTTTTGACAGATTATCTCATTTCTTGCTATATTATTTATATATTTTAAAACGGAGATGATTATATGAAAAAAATTTAATTTTTATACAGGTTATATTATCCTTTATTGCTCCCACTTTTTCAGTAACAAAAGTTTAGGCTTTCCGGAATTTCATTGATATTAGGAATTTTCTTAATTAGTTTATCTTTAATTTCTGTTCCTAAAAATACAAATAATATTAGAAAAACATTAAATCTTGCCGTTATTCTATTCGGTTTTGGCTTAAACATTTCAAGCGTAATTTCAATTGGAAGTAAAAGGCTATTACAAACTGCCATTGGTTTATCAATTATTATTTTAGCCGGATTTTTACTAGCAAACTTATTCAAGTTAAAAACAAATCCTCACAACTTATAATATTTGGAACTGGAATTTGTGGAGAGTGCTATTGCTGCAACTGCACCTGTTATTGATGCAAACGATGAAGAGATTGCTGTTTCAACAGGGGTTGTGTTTATTCTTAACACTTTAGCATTATTTCTATTTTCATTTCTTATTAAATACTTAAATCTTAACATAACACAAGCCGGAATCTGGTCAGCTTTAAGTATTCACGATACAAAGTTCTGTTATTTCAGCTGCAGCAACACATAGTAATGAGCATTAAAAATTGCGACTATTATGAAAACTTACTCGTACTTTATGGATAATTCCTATGGTTATTGGACTTTGCATTTTTACAAAAAGTGATAAAAATAACATTTCCAACATTTATTCTTTACTTTATTGGTGCAACAATTATAAGTAGTACATTACATTTACCTGCTTTATACAAATTTCTTACATTAATTGGTAAAATGTTACTTTCATTATCGCTTTATCTAATAGGAACTGCGTTAAATACAAATACATTAAAAATTATCAGGAAAAATCTTTTTATTTTGGAATAACTTTATGGATTGTTTCTATAATTTCTGGATTTTTAATAACAATTTATTTATAAAATAAAAGCTAGAATACTCTCTCGTTGAGATTTTTCTAGCTTTTTATATTTTCTTTTATTCTATTTTTCTCTTTCTATTTCATTCAATTCTTCGCTTTTAGCGTCCCAATCTTCCATAATTTGCATTTCTTCTTCATCAAATTTATCAAACTGTTCTTGAATCTTCATAAGTTTTTCTAAATCATTATCTCGTCCAGCTTTTTCATACTCAACATTCAAATTTTCTCTTTTCTATCGTTATTTTCTCTAATCGTTCTTCCAATTTTTACTATATCTCTTTTAATTTAGATATTTTTAGAAAGTTCTTTCTGCTCTTGGTAAGATAATTTTTGCTCTGATTTCATTTCAACTGGAAATTGTTTTGAATTTTATTTTTGAATTTTAAGATTTTTCTTTTATAATCTTCATAATTTCCTTTAAACTAGATTAATCCATTTTCATCCAAATAATAAATTGTGTTACAAATACTATCTAAAAATGTCTATTATGAGAAACTACAAGCATTGTTCCTTCAAAGTTTTCAAGTGCATCTTCTAAAACTTCTATTGAATAAATATCTAAATGGTTTGTTGGCTCATCCAATATTAAAAGTTTGCTTTCTCCATATAAAGTTTCAAAAATGATACTCTTACTTTTTCTCCACCACTTAGCTTGTCTATTTTTCAATACATCTTCGCCTGAGAATAAAAATCCTCCCGCTAAACTTCTTAAATATTCTTCCGTAACATTTAAAAATTATTAATCTCCTGCAAAAATATTATTTTCTGGAGTTAAATCATAATGGTTTTGGTCATAATATCCCACTTTCACTCGTGAACCAAATTCAATTTCTCACTTTTATCTGCTTTTATTTTTATCTACAATTATTTTTAATAAAGTTGATTTCCCAATTCCATTTTTACCTATTATCCCTACTCTTTCTCCACGGAATAATTCAAAATTTATGTTATTTAAAAACTTTTTCCCCATCAAATTCTTTCTCAATGCCTTTAACTTTTAAAACGTTATCTCCAGTTGCACTTATTACTTTCAAATTTTAATTTCATTCTTTGAGATTAAACACTGGATCATCCATTCTCTCAATTCTATCAATATTTTTGACGACCTTTAGCTTGTCTTGCTTTTTATTCCAGCTCTAAATCTATCAATATATTCTTCCATATTTTTCTTGCTCTTTTTCATATCGTTTTAATTTCTCCTTTTAAAAATCATCTCTTTTTGAATAATAAATGAAGAAAAATTTCCATCATATTTATACAATTTTTATTTTCTATTTCAAAAATTCTACTACACATTATCTAAAAATACTCTATCGTGTGAAACAAGTAAAAAATGCTTTATTATATTTTTAAATATTCCTCAACCACTCTATTGACAGTAAATCTAAATGGTTTGTGAGGTTCGTCCAATATTAACAAATCCGGTTCTTGTAAAAGTAATTTTTGCAAGTGAAACTCTTGTTTCTCTCCACCACTTAAATCTTTTTATAAATAAATTATAATATTCTTCTGTAAGCTCAAGTCCTGTCAATATTTGTTTTATTTTTATATTCTATTTCATATCCATTTTTCTTCATAAAGTGATGATAATTCTGCTGATTTTTATTAATTCATTTAATTCTGCCCCACGGGCACTTCCTAATAACATATTTACTTTTTGTAATTCATTATATATTTTTCTTTCTTCTTCAAATACCGTCAACATTTCTTCATAAACTGTATTTTTCATCTGAAAATTTATGTTCTTGAGATAAATAGCCTATTTTTCATTGATGGATTTTTTTATAATATCTCAACTTCGTTTACATTATTTTTCATTTCCATCAATTCTTTCTTTATCTAAAATCATTTTCAATAATCGTTGACTTACCAACACCATTCAATCCAACTAACCCAATTTTTATCTTTATCTTCTATTGAAAAATTTATATCTTTTAATATATATTCTCCTGCAAATTGCTTATATACTTTATTAAATTGAACTAAACTCACTTTAACACCTGCCTATTTTTATGTTTATATTTTACACATTAAACTATTCTATTCAAAATTATATTTTATTGTAAAAAGTCTTCTCATAAAAAATGTGCCTCCAAACTTTTTCATTTTTCCTGTCCAGTTTGTTGATACATATTCTCATTTTGATAAAACTTTTCAATTTTAATTTTTCACTAATATAAGCTGAACTTAATATTAATAATGCTCCTATTGTTTCAATAATTCCCATTTTCTCTTTCAAAAATAATACTGCCATCATTAATGCAAACACTGGATCAAATAACTCAAAATTGCAACTGTTCCTGTTTTTAATTTAGAAACTGCATCAAAGTACATAATATACGCTATTCCAGTATGTATTATTACAACAATTAATAGCATAAAAATACTAGACATATTCATTGAAATATTTATAACTTTAGTCGTAAACAAAGCGTGTGGTAATACGAATAAGCCTGCTATAAATATTTGAATCATTGTTGATTCTGGTTGTTTAACATTTTTAATTTCTTATTACATAAAAATTACTAACGAATAAAAACTCCAGCTAAAATACCATATACAATTCCTTTTTATTTGATTTAAACTTTTTCCATCTCCATTTTTAATAATCCAGAAATTAATACAACACCAATTAAAAGCTATAACTATACAAATCACTTGTTTTTATCGATACTTTTTCTTTAAAAAAATACTGCTGACCATATTAATAAAAAATATTGGACACAAGTAATATAACACTGTAACTACTAAAACTGTTGAATATTTAAAAACCTTCAAATAAAAATATCCAGTTTGAAGAAATTAAAAATCCCGACAACAACAACATCTTAAAATTTTCTTTTATTGAGATTATTGAAATTTTATCTTTTTGTTAAAAGCAAAATACAAATAAATAGCCCTCCTAAAAATACCTCTACTTGATGCAATTATTCCAGCTGATAACGGTATAAATTTAACAAAAAGTCCAATAGTTCCAAATATTAACATCAGAAATTATAAAAGTGTATTTGTGCTCTTTTTCTAAATTCATTTTATTCCCTCTTTCTTTAAAAACTCTACTGGGCAAAGAAGATTAATTCTCCTTTTGACTATCTATTTGTAACCCATAAATTATTCCATTTTATAATCTGTTTTTACTAAAAGTTCTCCTTGCTGCATTTTTTTCGAGCAATTCTTCATAAATTACATTCAGCTGCTGCTTTTTATTTTTGCATCTGATACTTCAATTAAATTAATTATAAAATTTTTGAATCACAAATAAAATTTTTCAGCATTTATTGAATTTACTTTAAAAAATAATCCTCTTACATCTATTCAATATATTCTATCAGTATAACTTGTTCTTTCATTATTAACGACTTCACTGTAATAAAAAGCTTTTCCCATCATAATTTAATCTTTCAAATCTTTTTAATTTAATTTTTATTCTTTTTAGACATTATATCAAATCTTTCTCTCACTTTTTCAAGTGGTAAATCTTTAAAAATGTCTTGATTATTATATTCTTTTTCAAAAGTATCTTTATCATCTTTTTCAAATCACAAGATAAGATATTTATAAATATTAATATTATTAATAAAATTATTTTTTTATTTTTATTATTTATTTTCATATTTTCACCTTTATATAAAAATAAAGCTACCTCATACATTTGAGATAGCCATATAAACTAATTCTTATTTTCTATTTTAGTATAAGGCATTAAAAGCTATTTGTCTTGATCTTTTTAATAGCTTTAGCTATTTTTTTCTTTGGATTTTTAGCATCTAATCCAGTTACTCTTGCTGGAGAGATTTTTCCTTTATCATTCATAAAAGTTTTTTTAATAAATCCACATTTTTATAGTTAATATCTTCTACTTTAAATTTAACTTTTTGGTCTTCTTTTTCTTCTTTTAAAAATCATTAGACGGTTTCATTTATCTCGCACCTCTAGTTTATTTTTAAAATGGAAAAATCTTCATCTTCCATATCATTATCATCATTTACATAAGAATTATCAACTGTTTGTGCTGGTGCTCCAAAATTTGAAGAATTAGATTGTCCATTATTATTACTATTAGCTGAATCTATAAACTCAAACTTATCTACTATAATATCAGTAGTGTAAACTTTTGACCATCCTTATCATAACTTCCTGTTTGTATTCTTCCTTGAACCAATATTCTTCTACCTTTTCTCAAATATTCTGCATTGTTTCAGCTCTTTTTATCCCACGCAACACAGTTAATAAAATCTGTCTCTTCCCGATTAAATTCTCTGTTGTTGCTATACTAAATCTACAGGATGCTTTCCCACTTGGTGTGTATTTTTAACTCCGGATCTCTAGTTAATCTTCCTAGCAATGTTACTTGATTCATAATAATTCCCCTATATTTTTAAATTTTTATTTTTTTAAATCCTCAAAAATTCCTTATCATTTTATTAATCATTTTTAACAATCATATATTTTAAAAATTGTTTCAGTAATATTTAATTTTGTTTCAATTTCTACCAATTGAGTTCCTTCAATTTGGAATGTTGTTAATACCTAGTATCCATTTTCTTTCTTTTTGAATTGGATAAGCTAATTTTCTATCTCCCCAAATTTCAGTTTTAACTGATTGCTCCTGCTTTAGTTAAAAGTTCTTCCTACTAATTCCACATTTGCTTTTTTCTTCTTCAGTTAACTGAGTTGAAAGAATAAACATAATTTCATAATTTTTCATTTTCTATCTCCTTTCCTTCGGCTTTTCATAGCCCTATTCATCTAAAAATAGAGCAGGCTTTTTATTTTTATCAAATTTTAATTAATAAATCAAGTATTTTTAAATGCTTGATTATTATTTTAATTAATCATTTGGAAAAAATGATGGAATCAATAAAGCCACCTGTATGTCCGTTATTTTTGAATTAGAAATCAATTTTACCATCTTCATTATTTGAATTATTATTTATACTATCTTCATAATCTCTTTCTTCAAAATCTGTTGCTATTAACGAAACTTTTATCGTATCTTGTGTTTCTGGATCAATAATAATTCCCCAAATTAAACTTGCATTAATATTTTCTGCTTTTTAGATACAATTTCAGAAACTTCTCTTATTTCATGCAATCCTACATTTTTCCCCAGCAGTTATATTTAATAATATTTTCTTGCCCTTCTATTGATTTTTCTAATAAAGGACTGTTCAATGCTAATTCTGTCGCCGTTTTTAGCTCTATTATCTCCACTAGCTGCTCCAAATCCTAACATTGCAATTCCTGAATCTTGCATAACTGCTTTTTACGTCAGCAAAATCTAAGTTTACAAATCCTTGTTTTTGTAATTAAATCTGAAATACCTTTTATTCCAACTCTTAAAACTCCATTCAACTTCTTTAAATGCATTCATTAATGTTATACTAATATTAGGTAAAATCAAATAATCTGTCATTTGGTATTGTTATCAAAAGTATCTACATGTTTTTAAATTTTCCAATACCTATTTCTGCATTATCAAAAGGCTATTCAAAATCAAACGGTTTTTGTAACAACAGCAACTGTTAAAATCCCATTTCTCTAGCTATTTCAGCTACTACTGGTGCAGCTCCAGTACCTGTTCCTCCACCCATTCCAGCTGTTATAAATAGCATATCTGTTCCTTGTAAAAACCTCTTTTTATTCTTTCTTCAGATTCTTTAGCCCGCAATTTTTTTCCTTTTTCCGGATCTGCCCCTGCTCCTGTTCCTTTTCCTAACATTACTCTTGTTTCTGTATATGATCTATCCAAATCTTGTTTGTCTGTATTTATTGCAATAAATTCAACATCAGTTATATCGCCTTCCGACATCATATCATTGATAGCATTTCCACCAGCTCCACCAACACCTACTACTTTTTAACTTTTGCCATATTACTTCCATTGTTGTTATAATCCATTTTTCTCCTCAACTTCTATCTTACCGTTATATCTTTAAATCTTATATCTATATTATTTATTATCTGTCTGTTTTTAATTTTTCATATAATTTCATTACTTCATTATATCTTTCAGTATCCAACAGATGTGTCTGTCACTACTATAATTCCATTTAATAATACCAATCTATATTCATTATCTACTTTTTATTTCTGATATTACATCATATAGCTCTTTACTTTCAATTTTTGACAAAATTATTTTTCAAGTCTTTTTGAGTATTATCATCATTATATGTAACTATAGGTATATTTTCTCCAAAGAGTTTCAGACATTAACTTAAATAAATTCAATTCTTTATCTGCCAAAAATATTTGATTTCCTTTTTTTACATAAACATAAGGCTTTCGTTCTTCTATATTAACAAATATTTTACTTGGATAATTCTTTTTATTTCAACTTTTTCTATTCTTATATCATTTTTAACATCTTTTCTATTTCAGAAAAATTGATAAAAAGCAATATTTTGTTCTTTTAAATTATTAATTTTATCTATTATATCTAATTTTAAAAAAACATTATTACCAGTTATTTCAATTTTTATTTTTAAAATAATCTGTCCTTATAAATTTCTCTAATGCCCATAATGTTCCTGTTATCATTAATAGGACGAATATAGTTCCCATAAGTTTTGCATAAACTTTCTCCGCTTTATTATACACTGTTTTATTCAATATTATCTTTAGTTTTTCAAAGATTTTTATAATTTTTTTATTTTTTTACCTCTTAAAATTATAATTTCTGTATCTAATTGAACATCAAATTTTTCTTTTTACAACTTTTTATATGCTCTATTAAAGCTAAAAACATCTTCAAATTTTTGCATTTCCATATTTGTTAAAAAAATTAGGATGTTTTGGTGAAACCATATATCTCCAATTCTATACCCTTTAAGATCTGCATCTGAAATTAATTGTGCAGCAAATGTTCCTTCTGGATTTTTAAATGTACTTCCTAAATTAGGGTAAATCTAAAGGATGTTTTTACTTTTCTTTGTGCATATTTATCCATTGCACATTCTTTATCAAATCCTTTTTCCAAATTTGAACAATGTTGAAAGTACAATCCATTTATTTTTGCTTAATTTCAGTTGTTCTATATTTAAAAATTAAATCTGATTTTTATAAGTAACTATTTCTCCGTCTGTTTTACATACTTTCTTCTTCTATACAATCAAAAATCTCAGTTCCATAAGCACTCCCCATTCATATTAACGAGTCCTCCAACTGAACCTGGAATTCCTGCTATGTTTTTCCAATCCTGAATAGTCTTTTTCTTCCATATACTTTATTAAATCGTCTAAATCTAATCCCGATTCCTCTAACTAAATCATATTCATTCGTTTTTCTTCAACTGTTATATTTTTAATTCTTTTAATGAAACAAAACTCATATTTAAATATTCATCATCTATCAAAAGTATTTGTCCCATTTCCTATTAAAAATATATTTTCTCTTGTATCTATTATTTCTTTTAATTCCTCTTTTTCAATAAAAATTAATTCTTTTGCAATCCCTCCTATTTTTCATATTAGAATAATTTTTCATCTCTATATTTTCAAATATTTTCATTTTTCTCCTATTTTTCAACTCTATTTCAATTTTTCTTTTTATTTCATGTGCAAGTTTTGATACACTTCCTGCACCCATAAATATATAAGTTTTTCCTGTTTTATCATTACTTTTTACAATTTTTCTATTTCATCATTATTGCACACTTGTACAGTTTTTCCAGTTTTTGAAATCTCTTTAGCTAATTTTTCTGAAGATACATCGTAGGTATTCTCTTCTCCAGCTCCATAAATTGGCATTAAAATTAACTCATCTACATTACTTAATCTTCTGAAAAATCATCAAAGAAAAATTTTGTTCTACTAAATCTATGTGGTTGAAAAATTACAACAACCTCTCCTTTTTCTGTTTCTTTTTGCTGCTTTCAATTGTGACTTTTAATTTCTGTTGGATGATGTGCATAGTCATCTATTATTCTAATTTCTTTATCGTAGATTACTTGATATCTTCTATTTGCACCTTTAAAATTTTCCAATTTTTCTTTTAACTATTTCTAGGTTACATCCTGCCTCGTCTGCCAAATAAATTACAGGCAATGAATTTGAAACATTATGCAATCCAGGAATTGATAATGTAAATGTCCCTAAATTCTTACCATTTTTATAACATCATAAGTTGTGCATCCTTCTTTCACAGTTATATTTGTTGCAAAAATATGTACATTTTCTTTCTCAATACTATACCAAACCACTTTTTATTTTTATATTTAACGTACTTATTTCTGCACAATCTTTTACATAATATAGCTAATTTTTCTGTACTATCTATAAATTGTTCAAATGATTTTTTATATTTTCATAACTCCCATGATGTTCCAAATGGTGAGTTCTACATTTTGTAACTACTGAATATTTAGGTTTTTATATACAAAAATGAATTATCACTTTCATCAAACTTCTGCAATAAAATAATCAAATTTCCAACTTTACTATTACTTTTGAATTTCAGGAATTATTCCTCCTACAACTATAAAAGGATCTTTTTCTAAAAATGCAACACTCATCATTGAACTTGTTGTAGTTTTCCCGTGAGTTCCGCCACTGCAATTCCTTCATAATCATTCATTATTTCTGCTAAAAGCTGTCCTCTTCTAATCATCTTTATATTATTTTTCTAAAACATATCTATATTCCGGATTAGATTTTTATTGCTGTTGAATAAACAAATAAATCAATCCTTTATCTTTAACATTTTTCTTCTACTTGACCTATATAAACTTTTTATTCCCATCAACTTCCCATATCTGCTGTGATAGGTTTTCTTTCTATATCGGATCCTGCTACATTATATCCTTCTTTTAACTAAAATTTTTAGCAAGTCCCTCATCCCAATTCCGTTTATTCCGCTAAAAATAAACATTTTTTTACATTCTCTAGCATATTTGCTCCCATATTTATAACCTCATTTTCTATCTTTTTCAAAAATTTATATACTCATCATTTTATTTTACCACATTTAGATTCAAATTATTTTTGAATTTTTGACTTTTATATTGCATTTCTTTAATAATAATATCACTTGCATTACCTTTATTTAAACCTCTTATATTATTTTTCATAAATTCTAACATATCTTTTTGATTTAATAAAAGTTAATCTTCATTTTATTCTTCTTCAACTTCTTCATTTGAATATATTTTTAGCTGCATTTACATATTCTAAAACATCTGCATTTTCTTTTTGCCCTACATAATCGTATGGAATTAAAATTGCTGGTTTTTCTAATTGTATTAACTCAGAAATTGTTGATGCTCAGCACGACAAATTACAATATCTGATGCAGACATTATATCTGCTGCATTATCAAAAATAAGGCTCTATCACATTATTTCCTTTTTCTTATTTTTGCTATCGTATCTGTATAATTATTTTTACCTGTTGCCCAAAAACTTTAATTTTTCATCTTTTGTTATTTCATTCCATTTTTATTAATACCTCATTTATATTTTTGCTCTAAAACTTCCCCCTATTATCATTATCACTTTTTCATCTTCTTTTTATTCCTAATAAATCTCTTTCATTTCTTTTTCTTTCGTAAAAATTCTTTTCTTAACAGATTCCCAGTCACAACAAATTTATTTTTATATTTTTCATTTATGGAATTTAGTGTATTTTTCAAATGCAATAAATACTTTTTAGCTTTTTATAAAAATATTTGTTGCCATTCCCATTGTACAATTTTGTTCTTGTAAATAATAAAGGAATTCTTAAAATTATTGCCAGCAATCAATACTGGTAAAGGTTATATAATTTCCAAAATCCAATCACCTCTGTTGGTTTTTCTTCTTTCAATATTTTTTTATAGCTTTATTTATTGCAAATAACATTTTTAACAACTGAAATCGGTGTTTTTAACGGTATTACATCTAATCCTACAAATCTAAATCCCTCAACTGGGACTAAATCTTTTTCCATTCTATGTTCTGTTCCTATAAATAATATTTCTGTATTATCATTTTTCTCTTATTTTTTAGCAATTGACAAAAGCAGGATATATATGTCCACCCGTTCCACCTGTCGTAAATATTATTTTTCATACCTATCTCCATCCTATCTGTTTTATCTCTTCTTCTTTATATATTGATTTTATTATATTATATACTATTCCTAATGAGCCATAACAACCAAAGTGGTACTTCCTCCATAACTTAACAATGGTAGTGTTATCCCTGTTGATGGAATTAATCTTAAATTTATATAAATATGACCTAATATTTGTGTAGCCAACATTGTAAAAATTCCAATTAATATCATTTTTACCATATATGTCTTTTATTTTTAATATTGCTTTTAAAAATCACACCTAATAATACTAAATAAAGTAAAATTAAAAATATTGTCCCTATAAATCCATACTCTTCAGCATATCCTGAAAAATATAATCTGTATGTATTTCCGGTATAAAAAAATATTTTTGAAGCCCTCTTCCATATGATTTTCAAAAACTTCTCCACTTCCTATTGCTATAAGAGCTTGATTTATCTGAAATTCATCATCTTTTGATCCTTTTTCCAACAAAAAGTAAAAAAATTCTTTGTAATCTATAAGGTTCTTTTTAATACAAATATAATCCCTGCTGTTGATAAAAAAACCTAATATTACAGCAATATATTTCAACTAACACCTATTACAAATAAAAATCGTTAAAAATATTATTATTATTTGTAATGTACTACTAAATGATTTTTCTAATATTATTAATATTACATAAAACAAAGTTAATATAGAAGCTGTACTTACCATTTTTTTCTTATATTTTTCTGTTTGTTTCTTTTTATAATTTGCAATCAATCCTGATAAAAATAATATTAAACTTAATTTAACAAATTCCGAAGGTTGAATACTTACTGGTCCTATCTTTATCCATCTTATAGCACCTTTTACTTTTTACTCCTGTTATTAAAACCATTACTAATAATAATATTCCAATGAAAAATACAACGGTTCCTTTCCTCTATATTTTTTTATAATCAATTTTTGAAGTAACAAAAATGAAATAAATCCTAAAATAACCCATACTAATTGTAAAAGTAAGTAATAATAACCTTTATCCATATTTCTTTGTCCAATTGGATAACTGACACTTGCTAAGGTTGATATCCCTATTGCAACTAATATTGATACCGTTATCAAAAATATTGTCCCTAACCATTTTTCATTTTTCAATTTAATTCTCTCCTAATATTATTTATTTTATTATATCTAAAAACTAATTTTTAAATGTATTTCCTCTATGTTCAAAAATTTTTAAATTGACACCAACTAGATGTCGCTGGAGATAATAATATCGTTTTTATCTTCAGTAAAAATCCTCTTTCTCTTGTAAATACTTTATTACATTTTCTAAAGTTTCAAGATTCTTATAATTTTTATATCCAATTTTTCCATATCATTTATTAAAAATTGAGGCATTTACTCCTATTAAATAAACGAAAGATACTTTTTCTTTAATTTTTACTAACTCTTTATTAGAAACTTTTTATCATCGCCACCTAATATTAAGATAATCTTATTTTCAAAAGAATCAATTGCTTTTAATGTTGATTCCACATTCGTTCCTTTTGAATCGTTTATAAATACCGTATTATCTTTCACATAAAAGTTTTTCAAGTCTATGTTCTAACGCTTTTTGTAGTTTTTAAAAATTGTACAATTTTTTTCATTTTCAATTTCTAATATTTTTCCAACCGAAATGGTAAATAACATATTTTCTAAGTTATGAACTCCTTTTAAAGCTAAATCTTTTACATCTATTATCTTTTCAGCTATATTTTCAATAATTTCATTTTGTTATTTCTATCGTATTTTCTAAATTTTTCATTACAAAAATACTTCCATTATCTACAAACACATTTCCTTTTTCTCTTTACTCAAATATATATTTTTGCTTTTATTTTTCTCTTTTTAACTTTTTATTTTCATACAATTCAAAAATTCTTTATCATCAAGATTTATTAACGCAAAATCATCTTTTATTTGTTTTCCAAATATATTAAATTTAGTTATATAATATTCTTCAACATTTTTATATCTCCTTCATGATCTGGTGTCAAATTTATAATTCCAGCTATATTTGAATGTATTTGTGGATTATTTTCTAGTTGATAGCTACTAAGCTCTAACACAACATATTCCAAATCTTCTTCATCTGCCACTAATTTTGCAAAAAGAAAAACCTGCATTCCCTGCTAATTTTACTTTTTCCCCGCAAATTCTAATAATTCAAATATTTTTGTTGCTGTTGTCGTTTTTTTCCATTTTGTTCCTGTTATAGAAATTATCTTTATTGATTTGTTCATATATTTATAAGCTAAATCAATTTCTGAAAATTACTTTTATCCCTTTTTCTTGAGCTGTTTCCAATAATTCTACTTTCAAGAAATTCCAGGACTTTTCACTATAAATTCTATATCTTCATTATTTAAAAATTTTAATTCCTTCTTTTGATGAAATTCCAATTTTTATCATCAACTAAATAAACATCAAATCCATTTTTCAAGTAATTGTTTAGCTCCAATTCCACTCAATCCAGCTCCAAACACTATAACTTTTCCCATTTTTCTTCCTCTTTTTTTATCTATCTTAATTTTAATAACACAAATGATAATAAACAAGTCATTATTGTCAATATCCAAAAATCTAATCGTAACTTTTTGTTTCAGGAATATTTAACATCTCAAAGTGATGATGGATTGGTGCCATTTTAAATACTCTTTTTCCAAATGTTTTAAAATGCCAAACTTGTATCATTACTGACAATGCCTCCATTATAAATACAAATCCTGCTATTGGCAATATTAATTCTTGTTTTAAAAATATTACTATAATTCCTAAAATTCCACCTAATGTTAAAGACCCTGTATCTCCCATAAATACTTGAGCTGGATAAAAAATTAAACCATAAAAATCCTGTTAATGCTCCAATTACAGAAGCTAAATATACTGCTATTTCAGCTGAATCTCTCACATAAAATAAATTTAAATATTTAGCATACTCATAATGTCCTGTTAAATATGTTATTATCAATAATGTTATACTTACAATAATTATGGATTACTCACAAGTCCATCAAGTCCATCTGTTAAATTTACGGCATTTGATGATCCGATTATTACGAAAGCCATAAACACGAAAAAAACAATACTGGTGTTATATATAAATACGAATTTTTAATAATAGGATTAACAATTGAAAAATCTATTTTCGAGTTTTATCATTCCATATTTATTAATAAAACAAAATGTCAATGCTGTTATAATTAATTGCCCCACAATTTTTCTTTCCTGACAATCCACTTTTATGCTTTGTCAATTTTAAATAATCATCATAAAAATCCTATAGTTGTAAATAATACCGTTATCCCACTTAAAAAATATTATAAATTTATTTGTAAAAATTTCCTGCAATTAGTATTGCAAATAATATGGCTCAATTATTAAAAGTCCTCCCCATTGTAGGTGTACCTGATTTACTCCAATGCGATTCTGGTCATTCTACTCTTGCTGTATCTCCATATTTTTCTTTTTAAGCCAAGCAATAAACGAACTTTCCCAAATATTAGCATAAATAAAAACGCTAACACAAAAGCTATTGATCCTCTAATCAATATTGATTTAAATACCTCAGTACTCCCCACCGATTTATAAATAATTGTTGTAATAAATATAACATTTTCTAATACTCCTCACTTTTTTTAATAATTTCATATCAAATTATTAATTAATTTATTTTATAATTTCCTCTAATTTTATTCCTCTCAGAGCCTTAACTAATATTGCTTTTTATTATCATTCTCATTAATTTTATCAATTATATCTTGTTTATTTTCAAAATAAATCACTTCTTTTTCTTTTATACCCACAATTCTCTTTTTTTCCAATAATTTTTCATACAATACTTTCATTCTCTCTCCAAATAAATATATTTTATCTATTTGTGCTTTTTGTATATTTTTCCACAATTCTGCATGATATTCTTTCTCTTTTTCTCCTAGTTCAAGCATATCTCCTAAAACTGCTATTTTTTTCTACATTATTAAATATTTCAGAAAAAGTTTCTAAAGATTTTTCATAGAAGCTGGAGCCGCATTGTACGCATCATTTATATACAACTTATTTTCAATTTCTATTTTTGAAATCTCATATTTGTAAGTTCAATATTTTTTTAATTCCTTTTTCAATATAAGTATCTTCCATGCCAAATTCTTCATAACAGCTATTGCAAGTACTTCATTTAAAATATTATGCTCTCCTAATAAATTTGTTTTGTAATGTCTTTCCACATTTTGACAACATTTTTGCCCAAAAATATTTTAAATCAAAGTTTCTTCAACTTCATCAAATTTAATATTATCGTAATAAAAAAATCAAAAGTATTTTCCACAAATTCATTTTTCTCATATCCAATACTTTTACTATTTTTACTTCTTCCTCAAATTTATTTTTAATATGTTCGATTTCTTTCAAATATTCATCATCACCATTTATAATTAATGCCTTTTTTGTATACGGCAAAATTTCTGTTTTCGCTCTAAACACATTTGCTTTTGTTTTTAAAAATTCTAAGTGCGACTCTCCAATATTTGTAATAATACTCACATCTGGATAAGCAATTTCTCCCAACAGTTCTATTTCTCCAAAAACCACTCATTCCCATTTCAAAAATCATAAAATCATCATTTTTCTTCTGCTCTCAACATTGTAAATGGTAATCCAATATGGTTATTATAATTACCTTCTGTTTTTACTTTATATTTTTTTCTTAATAAATGATAAATTATATCTTTTACAGTTGTTTTTCCATTACTTCCTGTTATTCCAATTATTTTTAAATTTAATCTTCCACGCCATTTCTTTTGCAAATTGTTGTAAAAAGTATACTGTCATTTACTAAAAAAACATTATCTTTAAATTTCTTATCAATAATAACATTTTTATTATCATAAAACGATATAAGCCCTTTTTCTAATGCCTCATTTATAAAATTATTTCCTCCTCTTATTGCTACAAATAAATCTTTATTCTTTATTTCTTTTTGAATTCATTACAACTCTATTTATCTCTATTTTTCTATTTTTATTTTTCTTACTCTCTAATCCTAATACTTCATAAAACACTTTTTGTTTTTCATAATATAATTTCTCCATTTTTAGATACTACCTTAGTTTAAAAATTATACCATTTGATATAATTTTTTTCAATAAAAAAATCTTGTTTTTAAAAATTTTATTTTTATATTTAATATTATATTTTATTAACAAATTCTAACATATTTTTCACAATTAAAGTATCATTCAATCCATTTTCTAATAATAATTTTACATTTTACCATATCCTGTTTCTACTAACACTGTCTTTATCCCTAATTTTTAGCTGGGAATTAAATCTGTAACTCTATCTCCTATCATATAACTTTCATTTACATTAATATCATTTTCTTTTATTGCTCTTAAAAATTTCCTAAATTTGGTTTTCTACACTTACATTCAAAATTATACCCTTTTTATTCCTTCTATATGATGAGGACAATAATAAATTTCTTCTATTTTGATTCCTTTTTAACAAATCATCAATTATATATTTTTCTAATTTTTATAATCATCTTCAGTGTAATACCCTTTTGCTATTCCTGCTTGATTTGTTATTATCACAAATTTATATCCTTTTTCTTTTGTAATATTTTTAAAGATTCAATAACTCCAATTTCATATACAAAAATCTTCTATCTTATATAAATAATCTTTTTCAACATTTATTACTCCATCTCTATCTAAAATAATAAATTTATTCATAAATAATTCTCCTAATATTTTTAGATTAAGTTATTTTTAATGCTACTTTTTCTTTTTATATTTATAATAAAAATTATATATATTTTTATCTAATTAAAAGTATATCAGAAAAACTATATCCAAAAATAAAGAGTGTTCAAAATTTGTAATAAAAAAATCTAAATTTTATAACATAAAAATAAAAATTGATTTTTGTATTTTACAAAAATCAATCATAAAAACAGCTTAAATTATTTGTACAAGATTTTTGAATACAGTACACAAATATAATCTTTCCTAATATAACTATTCAATATTCTTTCAAAATAAAAAAAGCTTGGCAATTACCGATTTTCCTAGAGTAAATCTAAGTATCTTAGGCGTAAACAGACTTAACTACTGGGTTCGAAAATGTTTCCAGGTGTATCCCTGTTGCTATTATCACCAAACTTAATATATATTCATCATTAAGACAATGAGAAATAAATAGTAGTAGTAAAAGTTATCTAAAAAAAGCTTACGTAATATTAGTACTAGTCAGCTAAATATATCTCTATACTTACACCTCTAGCCTATCTCCACCTAGTCTCGATGGTTACTTAATAGAATACTCATCTTAAAGGGGGCTTCTCACTTAGATGCTTTCAGCGATTATCCCTTCCAAACGTGACTACCCAGCCATGCCACTGGCGTGACAACTGGTACATCAGAGGTTTGTCCATCCCGGTCCTCTCGTACTAAGGACAGTTCTCTTCAATATTCTTACGCCTGCAGTGGATAGGGACCGAACTGTCTCACGACGTTCTGAACCCAGCTCGCGTGCCTCTTTAATGGGCGAACAGCCCAACCCTTGGGACCTTCTCCAGCCCCAGGATGAGACGAGCCGACATCGAGGTGCCAAACACTTCCGTCGATATGGACTCTTGGGAAGTATCAGCCTGTTATCCCCGGGGTAGCTTTTATCCGTTGAGCGACGGCCCTTCCATTCGGAACCGCCGGATCACTAACTCCTACTTTTCGTACCTGCTCGACCCGTCAGTCTCGCAGTCAAGCTCCCTTTTGCGTTTGCACTCTCCGGTTGATTTCCATCCAACCTGAGGGAACCTTTGAACGCCTCCGTTACTCTTTTGGAGGCGACCGCCCCAGTCAAACTGCCCACCTAACACTGTCTCATTAACTTCAAATTAATGATTAGAATTTCAACAATATATGGTTGGTATTCCAACAGCGACTCCATTACCACTGACGCAATAACTTCTCAGTCTCCCAACTATCCTATACACATATTGCCAAAAACCCAATGTCAAGCTACGGTAAAGCTCCACGGGGTCTTTCCGTCCTACTGCAGGTAATCGGTATCTTCACCGACATTACAACTTCACCAGGTCTCCAGCCAAGACAGCTCCCAAATCATTTCACCATTCGTGCAGGTCGGAACTTACCGACAAGGAATTTCGCTACCTTAGGGGTAATTATAGTTACGGCCGCCGTTCACCGGGGCCTAATTCGAATCTCTCAATCCTCCTCTTAACCTTCCGGCACTGGGCAGGGTGTCAGCCCATATACGTCGCCTTTCAGCTTAGCATAGACCTGTGTTTTTGGTAAACAGTTGCTTGGGACTCTTCACTGCGGCCTATTTCCCCTCGTGGTGTCTCTCATCTCAAGTATATTAGGCACCCCTTCTCCCGAAGTTACGGGGCTATTTTGCAGAGTTCCTTAGCTAGAGTTATCCTGTCGGCCTTAAGTTTCTCACTCTGTCCACCCTGTGTCGGTTTTCAGTACGGGCACTATATCTCTCAATAGAAGTTTTTCTCGGCAGTGTAGGATCTGTAACTTATACCCTTAAGTACTTACCCTTCAGTTCTCACATTTAATTACTCGGATTTGCCTTAGTAACCATGCTTCTTCCTTAGACTGGCTATTCCGTCAGCCAGCTTACATACCTTCCTGCGTCACTCCATCTCTCAAACAATTTATAGTGGTATAGGAATATTAACCTATTTTCCATTCGCCTACGCTCCTTAGCCTCGGCTTAGGTCCCGACTCCCCCAGGGCGGACAAACCTTCCCCTGGAAACCTTGGACTTCCGGCCGGAGGGATTCTCACCCTCCTTCTCGCTACTCATTCCTGCATTCTCACTTCTGATACCTCCAGTTCGTCTTCCAACTCACCTTCTACGGCTTACAGAACGCTCTCCTACCAAACATACTTATGCATGTTTCCACAGCTTCGGTTTATGCCTTAGCCCCGTTAAATCTTCGGCGCAGATACTCTCGACCAGTGAGCTATTACGCACTCTTTTAAGGTATGGCTGCTTCTAAGCCAACCTCCTGGTTGTCTGTGAATATCCACCTCCTTTCCCACTTAGACATAATTTGGGACCTTAGCTGGTGGTCTGGGTTGTTTCCCTCTCGTCCATGGGATCCTTGTCATCCATAGACTCACTCCTAATCATTAATATATGGTATTCGTAGTTTGCTTGACTTCGGTAGCTATGCGCCCCCTAGGCCACTACAGTGCTCTACCCCATATCTCTTTATTAAGGCTGCACCTAAATGCATTTCGGAGAGAACGAGCTATCTCCTAGTCTCGATTGGCTTTTCACCCCTAAACCTATCTCATCTCCCAACTTTTTCAACGGCGGTGAGTTCGGTTACTCCACTAAGTCTTACCTCAGTTTCAACCTGGACAGGGCCTAGATCACTAGGGTTTTCGCGTCTATGACTAGCGACTCTTCGCGCTATTAACACTCGGTTTCCCTTCGGCTCCGCTTTCTTAACCTCGCCACTAATCATAACTCGCAGGATGATTAACCAAAAATCCACGCAGTCACCCTTACGGGCTCCTACCGCTTGTAGCAGCACGGTTTCAAATTCTTTTCACTCCCTTGCTCAGGGTTCTTTTCACCTTTCCCTCACGGTACTTTCCTCTATCGGTCAACAAAAAGTATTTAGCCTTACGTGATATGGTCACGCTGATTACACCAAATTCCTCGTGTTCGATGCTACTCGGGATTATTAACTCATTAAATTAATCTTACATCCTACAGGACTATCACCTTCTTTGGTCTAGCTTTCCAACTATGTTCTATTTCAATTAATTTAACTTAGACTTCATGGCTATCCGTCTCTTAATATCCCTCTACCCCAAAATTAGCAACGTCGCCAACTTGACACTAACTTGGTTTAGGGCTCTTCCCCGTTCGCTCGCCGCTACTTAGAGAATCGTTTTTACTTTCTTTTCCTCTCGATACTTAGATGTTTCAGTTCTCGAGCTTACCTTTCTCACATATACTCTTCTAGTATATAGGTTCCCCCATTCGGATATCTCTGCCTATTACGGTTATGTGCACCTCAACAGAGCTTTTCGCAGCTTATCACGTCCTTCTTCGGCTTTTGTTGCCTAGGCATCCTCCGTGTGCCCTTATTAGCTTTTTCTTACAGTTTTAACTCTTAGTTATCTCCTGATTTCATTGTAACTTTTTACCTACTATTCATTTCTCATTGTCCTTTTTTATTAACAAATAACATAGAAGAAAAACAACCAATATCTTCTTACTCCTTAGAAAGGAGGTGATCCATCCGCACCTTCCGGTACGGATACCTTGTTACGACTTCACCCCAATCACTATTCACACCTTAGGTATCTTCCTCCTTACGGTTAGACCAATAACTTCAGGTGCAAACAACTCTCGTGGTGTGACGGGCGGTGTGTACAAGACCCGAGAACGTATTCACCGCAACATTGCTGATTTGCGATTACTAGCGATTCCAACTTCATGAAGTCGAGTTGCAGACTTCAATCCGAACTAAGATTGGCTTTCACAGATTTGCTCCACGTCTCCGTCTCGCTCCTCATTGTACCAACCATTGTAGCACGTGTGTAGCCCAGATCATAAGGGGCATGATGACTTGACGTCATCCCCACCTTCCTCCTGCTCTTCGCAGGCAGTCTCGCTAGAGTCCCCAACTTAATGATGGTAACTAACGATAAGGGTTGCGCTCGTTGCGGGACTTAACCCAACATCTCACGACACGAGCTGTCGACAGCCATGCACCACCTGTCTCTCAGTTCCCGAAGGCACTCAATTACTTCTAATCGATTCTGAGGATGTCAAGATCTGGTAAGGTTCCTCGCGTTGCGTCGAATTAAACCACATGCTCCACCGCTTGTGCGGGTCCCCGTCAATTCCTTTGAGTTTCAACCTTGCGGTCGTACTCCCCAGGCGGATCACTTATCGCATTCGCTTCGGCACAGACACTCTTCATGCCCACACCCAGTGATCATCGTTTACAGCTAGGACTACCAGGGTATCTAATCCTGTTTGCTCCCCTAGCTTTCGCACTTCAGCGTCAGTTTCTGTCCAGTGAGCTATCTTCATCATCGGCATTCCTACACATATCTACGAATTTCACCTCTACTCGTGTAGTTCCGCCCACCTCTCAGTACTCTAGTCATACAGTTTCAAAGGCAAGCTCACGGTTGAGCCGTAAGTTTTCACCCCTGACTTGCATAACCGCCTAGATGCCCTTTATGCCCAATAATTCCGGATAACGCTCGCGACATACGTATTACCGCGGCTGCTGGCACGTATTTAGCCGTCGCTTCTTCTGTTGGTACCGTCACTTCCTTCTTCCCAACTGAAAGCACTTTACAATCCGAAAACCTTCTTCGTGCACACAGAATTGCTGGATCAGAGTTCCCTCCATTGTCCAATATTCCCCACTGCTGCCTCCCGTAAGAGTAAGGGACGTATCTCAGTCCCCTTGTGGCCGTTCACCCTCTCAGGCCGGCTACCTATCATCGCCTTGGTGAGCCTTTACCTCACCAACTAGCTAATAGGACGCAAAGCTCTCTTATGGCATCTCTTTTCATTATACATTCATGCAAATATATAATTATATCCAGTCTTATCAGTCGTTTCCAACTGTTATCCCAGTCCATAAGGTAAGTTCTTTACGCGTTACTCACCCGTCCGCCATGGCTCCATCAGTGCAAGCACTTACTTCACCATAGACTTGCATGTGTTAAGCATTCTGTCAGCGTTCATCCTGAGCCAGGATCAAACTCTTCATTCAATCTCTATTTTTCACCTTTTTGTCTTCTTACTTAATTGACGAGAAAAATTACATCTGTTAATCTTCCCTTTCACATCTTTCTTGGTTTTGCTTTTTCTTCTTTTCTTTATTCTGTTATTTATTGTCCTCGTCTACCTTTTCCAATAGACAAATAGCATTCTAGCATATCTCTCTTTCTTTGTCAACTACTTTTTGATTTTTTTAGATTTTTATTTTACAGGGAATTTTCTGCCTCTTCTAAACTCTCAAAAGCCTTTTTCTATGACTATATTTCGTATATTTTTCAAGTGCTAAATTTTTATTTTCTTCTACGCATTTTTATATATTGATAGTAAAGTGCATTTGTTTTTTTCAGAATAGGAATACAACTCTCCCCTTTAAATAAGTTTCTATTGACGTTATTTCAAGTGTATCTGATTTTGAATATAAGGGACGTCCTCTTCCTGCAATTTTGGGATATTTATTTATAACTTCCTGTTCCCAATCCAAATATATTTTTACAATTTTATCAGCTATCTCTTTTTATTTTGTGATATTTCATGAAGCTGATGCTTTATCACCTCATATTCTATAGGTGAGCTAAATTCCATCATTCTTGCATATTTTTCTACAACAATATTTATACTCTCCAGCTTCCTTCAAATCATCTAAATAACTTTCTAAGATTTCCTTTGGTAAAGTTTCCCATTGACTTTTACGCATTATAACAAACTCAGTTTTATTATCTTGACAAGAGGCTCGTCCACCAACGTTATTTGCTCTTGTAAAAATTCCATTCTCGTTCTAAAAATTTCATTTTATAATTTCTTCTTTTTCATATTTTACCCTAATCTAGCCAAGGTGACCATTTTTAATTGTTCATCTTTTTATATTTTTTTGCACTTCAATTCCTACATCTTGTAAAAATGTACTCGTTATTTTTCCCAGAAATTAATTTTTGTTTTTAATTCTTGTATAATCAAAACACAACTTTCTTCAATCAAATGCTCTTTACCATTTATATCGTATATAGGTCTCTCAACTATATCTTTTATAAGTTTATATATTTTTCTCCTAAAATTGGTAATTCTTTAAGTTTTTATGTCCCCATTTATAAAAATAGTAGATATTGTTTATTTAATAAAAAAATTATATGAATTAGTTCATTTATAAATTCTGTCTCTGCTAATCTTCCTGCCACTACATCGTTCCTTTTCATACAACGACTAAAATTATATTGTCCGCTTTGTGCCATTTTCATACATCTTGTTGCTATTTTGTTTTTTTCCGTATATCTTCTGGATAATATTTTTTTCAACTCTTGACGAATTTCAGTGAAAAATTCCTAAATTATCTTCAAATATTTCTCCATTTATTGCTGTTGCCAATGCTGTTTCAGGAATAACACGCCAATCCATCAACGTTTGAGGTGCGACACTTTTTCCTATAAATTTATAATACCAATCCCTCTATATTCAGTACACCTCTCCTATCTTCACCCCATTCACTAACTTTCAACGCCTTATAACCTTTATATGTTTTTGGTAATTCATCTAATCTTTTTTAGAACATCTCCATATTTTATATAATCTTCTTTTGTTAACCAAATGCAGCACGAAGGCTCCAAAAATCATGATCTTGAGAAAATTCATCATCATAACCTAAACATTCTGACCCTTCGCCTACTAGTCCTGCTGCTATTCTTTCATACAATTCAGGAAATTCATTTTTTTCAAAACAGGTTTATAAATTTCTTCATAATATTTTTTGACAATTCCATTCCTTTTAAATCTTCTCCGTTACAACTTCTTTAGCTTTTTCTATCGTATCTTTTTACATATTCAATATTTGATAATAAATTTTTTTATAATTATCACTATTTTCCCCAAAAGATTTTTTTACAAATTTCTGCACTTTTTCAAATAAATCTAATGCCTTTTTCCAATTCTCCATCATTAAAATAACTTATTGCCATATTATTTAATGAGTCTGAATACAAATTATGCTCTTTTTCCAACAATTTTTCTATTAATTCTAATGATTGTTCTAAAGTTTCATACGATTTTTGCTTTTTGACCCGTTTTTAAATACGGTGTTACTAAATTACTTAATGTTGTTGCGTATTGTAATTGTTGTTCTGGATTATTTTTCAATATTCTCAAACTTATCTCATGCAACTTTAAAGGCTTCTTCATATTTTCCTAACTCTTGATAAAAAAAGACCTAAATTATTACACAAACTTGCATATAAATAGTCATTATACAAATTATTCATTTCATAAATTTGTTTTTGCTCTCAAATACATTCTTCTGTTTCATCAAATTTTTTCATAAATCTATATACTTCAGCAAGATTTAGTGTACATGTTGCATAAGAAACATTATTTGCTCCATATCTTTTAGCTATAATTTCTCTCGCTTTTAATAAGGAAGTTTCTCTTCTTCGTATTCTCCAACATATTTCAAAGTTCCACCTAGCTCATTTAATATTTTTATGTTATCATCACTTTCAAAACCATAAACTTCAACTATTAAACTAGCAACTCTTTTAATACGCCTACTTCATTAATTGTTTCTCCTTTTTGCATAAATTCCATTCTTCTTTTTAGAAGTTCATTTATTTTTCTTTTTATTCATTCTCATCAACCTTCTAAACTTATATTTATCATAATTATACCCTAAAATTATTAATAAACAAAAACATGCACCATTAAATCTCTCAACTTTTTGGTACATGTTTTATTGTTATTTTTATTTCATTCACACTTATTTCTTTTTATTTTTACTTTCTTCTTTAATTTCAGATTTTTATAATCTTTTCCATAATAAGCTTTTTAAGTAAATTTCTTTTAATTCAGAAATTAGTGGGTATCTTGGATTTGCAGGAGTACATTGGTCATCAAACGCATTTACTGACATTTCATCTACAAAGCTTCTAAGAATTCTGTTTCTGATACTCCCCAATCTTTAATTGTTATAGGAATTCCTATTTCTTTTTAATCGCTGTAATTCCTTCTATTAATTTTTTTCTACTTTTTTTCTTCATTTGTTTTTAGCTTCTTTTCCAAATCCTAAATGATCTGACATTTCTGCATATCTTTGTACTGCATTTTGGATATCTATATTGTGGGAATACTCCCATTTTTGTAGGTGCATCTGTAGCGTTATATCTTACAACTTCTTCCATCAATAACGCATTTGCTACTCCGTGCGGAATATGGAATTTCCCTCCTAATTTATGTGCTAACGAGTGATTAATTCCTAAGAATGCATTTGCGAAAGCCATACCTGCTAAACAAGAAGCGTTCGCCATTTTTTTCTTTTAGCTTTTATTGCTTTAGCTCCATCTCTTACTGATTCCGGTAAGTATTTAAATACTAGTCTTGCTGCTTCTAATGAATAAGGTTTTGTATATTCTGTTGCCATTATTGAAACGTATGATTCTAACGCGTGAGTAAACACGTCAATTCCTGATGCCACTGTTAATCCTCTAGGCATTGTCAACATTAATTCTGGGTCATTTATCGCCATATGTGGTGTTAATTCGTAATCAGCCAACGAATATTTTACTCCTGTTGCATCATCTGTTATTATTGAAAAATGGTGTTACTTCTGATCCTGTTCCAGCTGAAGTTGCAACTGCAACAAACTTAGCTTTTACACCCATTTTAGGGAATGGTAATATTCTTTTTCTTATATCCATAAATCTCATTGCTAAAATCTTTAAATCTTGTTTCTGGATGTTCATATAATACCCACATAATTTTAGCGGCATCCATTGCAGACCCTCCACCTAAAGCTATTATAACATCTGGGTTATATTCTAACATCGCTTTAGCTCCTGCTTGAGTTGCACTCTAAAAAGCGGATCTTCTTTAACATCTGAGAATATTCTATAATCTATACCTATTTTGATCTAAAAACTTTTTGTAACATGTGAAGTGAATCCTAATTCAGCTAAAGTTCTATCTGTTACGATAAACGCTTTTTTTATGTTCTCCTTTTAATTCTTCTAAAGCTACTGGTAATGAACCATATTTAAAAATAAACTTTTTGAGGAACTTTAAACCATAACATATTTTTCCCTTCTTTCTGCTATTGTTTTTTTATATTAATTAAATGTTTTACTCCTACATTTTCAGATACTGAGTTTCCTCCCCATGATCCGCATCCTAATGTTAATGACGGTTCTAATTTGAAGTTAAATACATCTCCAATAGCTCCTAATGGAAGAGGCATATTTATTAATGTTCTTCCTGTTTTCATTCTTCTTCCAAATTCATCAATTTTTCTTTTTCCGCTAAATTGATATATAATGATGAAGTATGTCCTAATCCACCTAATTCTACTAATTCTTCAGCTTTTTCAATGAGTCTTGATAATCTTTTTCCTTTATACATTGCAAGAACCGGAGATAATTTTTCATGTGCAAATGGTTCTTCGTTTCCTGTAGATTCAACTTCTCCTATTAATACTCTAGCTGTTGAAGGTACTGATATTCCTGCCATTTCTGCTATAACTGTTGCTGCTTTACCAACTACATCTGCATTTAAGTTTCCATTTATAAATAAAATTTCTCTTACTTTTTGTTTTTCTTGCTCATTAAGGATGTAGCTCCTCTTTCCAAGAATTCTTTTTCTTACTTTTTTCATAGATACTTTCATCTACTATTACAGCTTGCTCTGTCGCACAAATTACTCCATTATCAAATGTTTTAGACATTAATACATAATTTACTGTCATTTTTATATCAGCAGAACTATCAATTACAACAGGAGTATTTCCTGCTCCAACTCCTATCGCTGGTCTTCCTGAAGAATACGCAGATCTAACCATTCCTATTCTCCAGTTGCTAATATTAAATCAGCATTTTGCATTACTTCTCTTGATAAATCTAAACTTGGTTCATCTATCCAGCCAATTATATTATCAGGAGCTCCGTAAGCTTTTTGCCACTTCTAGTGCAATTTTTGCAACTTCAATAGTTGATTTTTTAGCTCTTGGATGTGGCGATAATATTGTGCATTTCTTGTTTTTAATGATAATAATATTTTAAACGCTGCTGTTGATGTTGGATTTGTTGTTGGAACTACTCCCGCTATTAATCCAATAGGCGTTGCAACTTTTTATTCCATATGAATGATCCTCTTCTAATACACCACATGTTTTTCATCTTTATATTTATTATAAATATATTCTGATGCGAAATGGTTTTTATAACTTTGTCTTCTACAATTCCCATTCCTGTTTCTTCCACTGCCATTTGTGCCAATCTTATTCTTTCATCATTAATTCTTTTGGGCAACTTTTCTAAAAATTTTATCTACTCTTTCTTGATCAAAGCTAGAATACTCTTCTTGAGCTTTTTAACTTTTTCCAATTAATTCTTTTCAAACTTTCAATATCTGTTACTACCATAATCTAAGCCTCCATCTTTAGTTATTTAACTTAAGTAAACTATACTCCTTTTTACAACATTTGTCAATAGAAAATGTGAAAAATAACTTGATATTTTTAAGTGTTTTTACACATTGCCCTTAATTTTAAAAGGCAATTTCACTTTATCTCTTTTATTTTAATTTATAATTAAAATTCTTATCAAAAATAAACAAAATTTTATTCTCTTCTAAAATCCATTATTTTCATTTAATTTTTTTAAACCAATGACCTGATTTTTATTATTCTTTCTTGTGTATCTAATCTTAGTTCTATTAATCCATATCTATTCTTATACGCATTAAGCCATGACCAACAATCTATAGTTGTCCAAACTAAATATCCAAAAACAATTTGATCCCGCTCCTATACCTTTATGCAATTCTGTTAAATGTTCTTTAAAGAAATCTATTCTATAATCATCCTGTATAACATCATCTACTCTATATTTTTCTTCTCCTTCTACACCCATACCATTTTCGGAAACAAACCAAGGTATATTACCATAATTTTCTTTAATATTTATTGCTATATCGTAAAGTCCTTGAGGATATATTTCCCATCCTCTATGAGGATTCATACGACGACCAGGCATAACATAATAATCATAATAATACTCAGGCATAAATGGAGCTTCAGGATTAGGAAGAGAGCTCTTGCTGCAACTCTTATCGGTTGATAATAATTCACACCTAATATATCTACAGTATTTTCTTTTATAACTTCCAATTCTTCCTCTGTATACTCTGGAAGTAAATCATGTTTTTTATTATTTCTACTAATTCTTCATCATAATATCCTTTTAACAGCTGGATCTAAAAAGATTTATTAGCAAAAAGTTCAGCTATTCTCGCAGCTTTTTAAATCAGCAGAATTTTTGTGATCTTGGATAAGCTGGAGTTAAGTTTAATATTATACCTATTTTTCCCATCTTTAACTATATTTTTTTAAATTCTTTAATAGCTTTTAGCTGAAGATAACGCTAAATTATATGCTACTTGTACAGCTTTTTAGGATCTACTTCCATAGGATAATGATATTGTTTTTAAATATCCACACTCAACCGTAACTATAGGTTCGTTAAAAAGTAAACCAATATTTAACTATATCTCCAAACAACTCAAAACATTTTTGGCGTATTCTTTTATATGCCTGAACAACTTCTTTGCTTTCAAAACCACCAAATTTTTTTCTTGAAGAACAAGAGGAGTGTCAAAATGAGATAAATTAACCATAACCTCAATTCCTCTTTTTCAAAAGCTTCAAAAATACGATCTATAAAAATTTATAACCTTCTTTCATTAACGCTTTCCCTGTCCCATCTGGTATCAATCTTGACCATGATATAGAAGTCCTAAAAAGCATTATGACCTGTCAATAATTTAACATCTTCTAAATATTTTTTTCATACATATGTGATGTTTTTCAGTACCCTATATTACCATGAAATTTATATGGCTCTAATTCATAAAGTTTATCCCAAACAGTAAAAGATTTACCATCATCTTTTTATTCTTCCCTCACTTTGTTCAGCGCTTATTGAACTCCCCATAAAAACTCTTGTGGAAACTTTATCATATTTCCTCCTATTTCTTTAATTTTTAATATATTCTTCTACTTGTTTTAAAATCATTCTTTTCTTCTTTTTCAAAAATATGACATTAAAAATTCAACTATTATATTATTATATTTGTTCCAAAAAGAAGTTGTATAATATTCTTCCATATATGTAACAAATATATTTTCACTATCTATTTCTCTATCTTATACTTAACGATATTTTTCACCTAAAAGAAGTTACATAAGATAACGAATATTCTTTATTTTCTATTAATTCTATTATCTTAACTTCACTTTCAACTTTTTGTGAAAAATTTTGATTTTAAACTTTTCTTAAATACCATACCTTTTTCAATTTTTACATTTTTGCTCTTTTCTTCAAACTTTCTATTAAAAATTATAAAAAGAAGATGCACTTATGTTTAATTTTATTTTCAACTTCATTTATTTCTCTGCTAAAATAACACCCAAAAATAACAAGACATAAACCCATCATTAAATTAATAGTTTTATATGAATAAGGATATGTAGCTATAGCTAGTGTCCCCAAAGTAATTAAAAATATGACCCAAGATTTCATATATTTTCTTTTTAAAAAATGGGGCATTATCCCATTTATTATTAATCTTCTTTCACTCTATTTGCAAGTATTACAAACGGTGTATAAAGAACAAATGCCATTAATACGTTGAATAATGATAGTAAAAGCTGCTGCTATTGAACCACCTGTTGCAAAGAACTGCATATAACCCTGGAGGCAATACCCATGGTACTACAACATAAACTGGAGGAACCAATCCCTAAAGCTTGTAGCTATATAAGCTATTATTGCCCCTAAAGTTGGTGCAAGTAAGAACGGTATTATATATATAGGATTTAATACTATTGGTAATCCAAATATAATTGGTTCATTAATATTAAATACACCCATAGGAGTTCCAAGTTTAGCTATTGCCTTATATTCTTCTCTTAGAGAATAACATTATAGCTATTACTAGCGCTATACTTATACCCGATCCACCCATTTGTAAATAAGCATCAAAATGATCCTCTTGTCCATATATATGGTAAAGTATCTATAGTACCACCTTTAGCCATATGATCTGCATTAGCAAGTAGCGCTGGTTGATATATCCCTTCTAAAATTCGTCACCTAATACGTTGTGTCCATGTAAACCAAAGAACCAGAATAATTGAATTAAGAATGAAATTAAAAGCTACAGAAAATATACCTTTTGAGATAATCCAAGCAACGGAGTTTGTATATATACTGATATTAAATCATTCAATGTTGATCCTGTTGTTTTAGTTATAACAAATGATAAAAATAGAACATACATACACAGCTACTATTCCTGGAATTAATGAAGTAAACGCTTTATTTACCGCAGGTGGGAACTGAATCTGGTAGTTTTAATAGTGATATTTTTAACATTAAATTACAGAATATTAATGTCGCCAAAAAACCTATTATCAGCAGCGAACAATCCTGTTGCACCTAAATAATTAACATTTATATACTCCCATTGATCTATAGGAATCATCGTTCCATTAGCATCAAAATCAAATTTTGCACTTTGTGGTAAGATGCTATAAATGATCCCAAGTTAACTAAAGCTCCTAGCTAAATGGATTAACTTTATAACTATTTGATAGAGTTATATCCCTAAAGCAACAATAAAAACTAAAGATAAAATAGCAAGGATGCAAAACCAAACTACACCATTTATTTGTATAAGTGGTTGCATTGCTTCAACAAACCCCTGTCATCCCTGCGTTGTTAGGGCAACTCTAAAAGAAATACATTTAATAATACTGCAACTCATCCAACCATAGTAATTGGTAAAATAGAAATAAATGAATCTCTTATCGCTACTAAGTGTTTTTCAGAAGAAATCTTCTGTGCTACTGAACGAATTTTCTGCTCCATCCATGTCATAAATCCTTTCATGTCTCTTCTCCTTTTATATTTTTATTTTTAATATCTAAAAACATTGTTTTAAGTACTTTTTCTCCGTTCATCGCACCATAATCCATCATATTGATAACACTAACAGGATGTTTCACCGAACATTTCTTTCATTCCAGCTCCAAAGATATTTAACTTGTAGACCAAGTAAAGCATATCCATTTCCCTACATATTCATTTGCTTTGAGCCTCAGAATAGCTTTTTATTTCTGCTTCTATCCCTTTTTCTTGTGCTGATTTTTCATTTTTCTACTAAGAAAACTAGTAGACATTCCTGCACCACATACAAGTAAATACTTTTTAACATAAATTTCACCTCTATTATATTTTTAGTTTTAAATCTAGTATATTTATCAATAAGTTTATTAAAAATAATCTTCCTTTTATATTTACCGGAATTATCATTAACCATATTTTCTAATTTTTGAAAAACTATATATGGCTTTATATGGTCTAACAACTTCTCTAATTCTTCATGGCTTTGCATAGTGTTAGATATTTATATATTAATTCTGATCTCAAAACTCCATTATTCCATCACACCCTTATTCTATCAACACCTGTATCATCTCTATAGTTTTTTCAATATCTTCCCTTATATGGATAAACTGATATACCAAGCATTATTTCTCCTCAATTTAGATATTCTTTCATACATTACTATCATTTCTTTAGCGTTATCTCTTTGTTATAAGTGCCTATAGTTAAATGATCCTGTGCATGTACTCATAATTAAATTAATAACTATTTTTCTTCTCCTCGCTTGTCTCTTTAACTATTAATTCAGTTTGTATTTCATGTGCCGCTACAGAAAAGTATTAGATTCTTCTAACAACTCCCTTTTCTTTATCAAAAATCTCCTTCCTAGCACTTCTAATAGACTCCCATAGAAGCGATCTTGACATTCCAGAATTAGCAGATTATTGCATAGAAAATCCGCTTAATTCTTCATAGTTCATTGTTTTTCCTCCAATTCTTTTAATATATTAATATACTCCTCATAACTAGGTTTTTTCAACATATTATCTATTATATTTTTATCATTTATAACCTTTGTTAATAACTTATATTTTTCATTTTCTCCATTTGAGTTATTAATCAACATGAATAAAACAATACTTTACTTCATTCTCTATCCACTTAATCTTATTTTTCAAAAAACAAACAGATATTAAATTTACATTTGGAATAGATTTTATAGGATGTAGGGTGACATATTCACTTATTTCTGTCATTCCCAATTTTTCTCTTTCCCCAAAAAGCTCTTCAATATTATCTAAATCAATATATTTGTCTTTTATTTTTAGATATATATTTTATCAACTCTTCTTTTTCAATCTTTTCTTTCAAAATAGAAAAACAAATCTCTCAAATATTCTTTTCAATATATTTTGTATTATCTTGTAAAACATTTTTATTTTTCTAAATCGTCTGAATTTAAAAAGTATTTTTATTTTTGTATACTGGCTTCTCAATATTCAAATCATCTTCAATCAAGCTAAATACTATCTATCTCAGCTAAATCAATATACTTTAAATCACTTAAACCACAGAATTTATTTTCATTTAAGTATTCAGAAAAAGAATTTTGAAAAGTATATGTAAGAAATTTAGATATTCCTCTACCGCTAGGACATATTAGCAATATATTTTTCTTTCTTAATTTTTTATTAACTTCTTACCCATATGAAGTATTACTGCAATATATCCGATTTCTGCTTCTGATAACTCTTTTATTATATTTTTCACCTATCCTTTTACAAAACATAAGTTGCTAAATTATATTCAAAGGAATATTCTTTTTAATATCATCTATTAAAGGATTTTTGTGTTTTTATTCCAAATCTTAACCTAATTACCAACGCAATCAAATGAGTATATAGATTTTTGTAAAAGCATCCCATCATTACTTAAGTCAATTTTAAAAAGTTACATTTACATAAAAAGAATATTTCTTCAATTAAATTTTTAATATCATTAATATCTACATTTTTAATACTCGCATAAGTCATAGTTTCAGTTGTCATAAATCTTATCGTAAGATAATCTATATCTGTTTTTGCATATCATTTTTAGTTTGAAAACTTCTTTTAAATCTTCTATATCTAAGATTTAATTTCTTTTTGTTTAAGTTCAAATAACCTCTTCTCTACTTTCAATAAGCTCTTCTATAAAACAATTATTATTAACTCGTTGTGTAGTTACATAAAATGATATTGCTAAAATTTTGAAAGAAATATCTGATATCATATATCTTTATTTCTAAAATTTGAACTAATATCTTCAGCTATTTCTATTATATTCAATTTAATATCATCTTCTAATTCCATCTCTCATTAAGTTTCTTTTTCTAGTATATCCACTATACATTTCTAATACTAATTTCTTGTCCCTGTATCTTCACTCCACAATATGGTTTTCTTATTAAAGTCAAATCATATTCTTTTTAAATATTTTTCAACTTTTTCAAATCAAGCGATAGAGTTTTGAACTAATATAAATTTCTTTGCTAACATCAAATATCTTTAAATATTCATTAGAGACTCACCAATCTATCTATTAAATACATTACTCTCTCTGTAGATGCATTAGGTATTTATTATTATTTTCTTTAAAAATTTCTGTTTCTAATAAAACTCGTTTCTTTCAGTAAGTAGCCAAAATCTAGGCTTAGATTCGATCTCTATACCTCTTTTTATCAACATTTCAGATAAAAATTTTTATATACTTTCTACAAGTTCTATCCGATATATTTTAAAATATTTTGCTAATTCTAAAGAAGTATGATATTTCCATCTTTTAATATTCTATATATTCTAATAACTAAATTTTCCATAACATGTCCTTGTTAATATAATACCTCAATTAATTTATTTTTTCAATAACAATCATATATGCGGAAAGATATTTCCTTTTGTAAAATTTATACAATTAATTAAATAAAAAGAATATATATATTTCCATTAAATAAAACTGCCCTTAATTTTTAAAGGCAATTCTCTCTATCATTTTTATTTTTGAATCTGACGCAACACAATTTTTAATGCTCAGCTGTATCTGAAAATTTCTTCATAAGTTCTTCATCTTTAATCCATTTAGAAACATCTGAATTTACATAACCTAACGATTCCAATGCCATTTTGATATCCTCTTTCATCATTAATACTTTTTGATTTAAACTAGCGAAGTCGTATCTGAAAACAATTAATTTCATCAGTAATAATACTATTTTCATTAAATATTTCAATTACATTTAATTTTTCACTTTATCTTTTAAATCTAAAATTATTTTTGTGCTATTTTTGCTCCAACTCCCCGTAATCTCGTAAATATTTTTACTTCACTCTCCAAGAACAATGTCTCATCACTTCTCTACTGTTAAATGTAGATAAAATTGCTATTGCCATCTTTACCCTCACCCCACTTATACTAATTAACGCTTTAAATATTTCTCTTCACTTTCCGTCTTAAAACCATAGTACGAAATATCGTCTTCTTTTACATGTGTATGTATATACAACTTTACATCTTCCCAATATTTCTATATTTTCTCATATGTTTTTTTAACGAAATATTTAGCTTTATAACCTAATCCATTTATGTCTATTGCGACATAATCTATTTTTTACTGTTAATTCCTCCAAAAATATATTCTAACATTTTAATTTTTATAACTCCACCAATGTTGGTATTTCCATTTTTTTCCCCTAAAATTATTTTTCCTACAGCTCTAAACTGTTCTACATTAGAAGTTATAAAATATCTCCTTTCATCTAATTTTCTATCATTTTTAATTAATTTCTCTTTTTCTATTATTGATTTCACTTCTTTAGCTGTTTCTATAGCGGGATCTACTATTTTTAAATTTTTATAATTTTTATTATAACATCTTTAAATAATGGATAATGCGTACATCCCAACACTAAAGTATCTACTTTTTGATATTTCATCAATATAATTTTTTTATCATTAATTCAACGAACTTACCTCTAACAATCCCTCTTCAGCTGCAGGAGCTCAATAATGACATGCTTTGCTAAAATTTCAATATTCTTATCTTCATTCAACAACTCTTGCTCGTATTTTGAATTTACTGTCGCTTGAGTTGCTATTATACCAATTTTATTATTTTCTGTAACATTTAATGCTCCTTTAACTCCACCTTTTATTACTCCAATTATCGGCAAATTATAATCAATTCTTCTAACGCAAATAGCTGTTATCGTATTACATGCAATAACTATTATATCTACATATCAAAATTCTACTATGAATATTCCATAATAAAATCTTTAGACTTTTTCTCCATAAGGTACCCTCAATGTATCTCCAAAATAATATATATTTTTTCGTTCGAGGCTCTTTCTTTATTTCTTTTTAAAACTGTCAATCCACCAACACCTGAATCAAAAATCCTATTGCCATTTTTTCTCGCTCCTTTTTATTTTATCTCTTTTTAAAAATTAAAGCTCCACTATATACTTTTTTTGTTTTTATTTGTTGCGTAAAATATCCTACAATTTTCATTTAAATCTTTTTCTAGTTATATTCTCTTCTGAAATAACTTGATAATCTAATTCTACTTTTTCATTAAAAATTCACTGTATCATATACAGTTTCACTAGAGATATAGCCCATACTCTTCATTATTTATTACTACTTTATTAATAAAAATTATTTTTATCTATTATTTTCACTACTACAATATGATTTTTGATTTTTCCCGAGTTATTTTTTTATTATTATTTCCTGACATCTCCTATTTTTAACTTTTTCTTGAATATAATTTTTCCCCTTTCTATAATATTCATTTATCTCTTTTCTCCCTATAGCATCCCATTCGCTGCTTTTGTCGCACCCTAATATTACGTGCGTACATTCTATCTTCTCCTCTTTAGCTGTTAAAATTATATTCGACCCTGAGCATCGTGATACCCTGTCTTCATTCCATCTACTCCAACAACTTTTCCAAGTAAGTGATTTGTAGATTTTAATTGTATCTCTCCATTATCAATATAAGTCAATGAATTTTTGAAATATTAAAATATTCATTATCATTTCGTCATATCATTCCTAATTTATATAAATCTTTAGCATTTCCCTTTGATCCATACAAGATCCCGTATATTTAGGGTGGAAGACCGTGGGGCGAACAATATCTTAACTGAATCTAATCCCTAATTCATTTGCTTTTTATTCATCATACTTACAAATGTTGGAATATCTCCTCCAATAAACTCCCTAAAGCATACGCTGCATTATTAGATGATCTTATAATCATTGCTTTTAACAAATCTCTAACTGTGTACTCTTTTCCTGCTACTAACTTTATCCCGTATGGAACTAATGCTGCTTTTTCTGAAACTATAACTTTTGTATCTAAATTTATTCTCTTCTCCACTCTTCTAACACCAACAAACCTCGTCATAACTTTTGTTATTGAGGCTAACGGTCTTACGGTTTCAGCATTTACACTTTTTACAATTTCCTCCTCATTATTTCCTATTAATAATGCTTTTGTAATCTTCATAATTTGGATCTGCAGCAAAGGTTATTAAAGATGCTTGTCCCAAATAATAATCCTATGAATAATAACTTTTTCTATTTTCTCTCTCTTTTCTTTTTATCTTTTAAATTATACTAGATATAGATTTTTAGTCAAATAATTAATTCTCTTTATCTTTTACTATTTTTAATTTTAAATATTATTAATTTTTCAATAAAATAAAAAGCTAAAGTTTTTATAGAACATGTACCAACAAACTGGACAGAAAAACGAAAAACAGTTTGGAGGTACATTTTATGGGAAGAAAAAGTAAATTCACATTAGAAGAAAGAATTTCATATGTAAGGATTATTTAGAAATGGGATTGAGTCTAAAGATATTCTTATTAAATATGGTGTGTCTAATCGTGTATTTTATCGATATATTAATAGGTTTAGAATACATGGTATAGAAGGGTTAAAAGAAGTATATCCTAGAAATAGAGAATATACAAAAAGAATTTAAAACTAAGATTATTAATGAAATTTTTGAAGGTAGTTCTATAGATGAATTATCTGCAAAATATTTATTGCCTAATACTATTGTAATAAATTGATTAATCAGTATAATAAAGGTATAATAAATGATTACATACCTAGAGGTGAAATATATACTATGAGAAGTCCTAAATTTCAGTAAAGATAAGAAAATGGCTATTGCTAAAGAAATGTATTGAGAACGGAAGAAATTACAAAGAAACTTGTATTAAGTATGGTATTAAATATTCTAATCTATACTCATGGGTTTCTAAATATCAAGATAAGATAGTGAGTCATCAGAATATTCAGAAGAAGATAAATATAAGATATTGTATGAGTTATCACTACAAGAAAATAAGATGTTGAAAGTCATGAATTAGAGATTCTACGAAAGAGATATTAGAATTTCTAGAAAAGAAGAATAATATATGCTAAATATTTAACTGTAGATGCTTTAAAGAATATATAATGTTAAATATTTATGTGAAATATTAGAATTAAATAGAGCATCTTACTATGACTATTTAAATAGAAATAATGAAATTAATAAAAAGATTAGAATTCAATAAATTTAATAAAAATAATAGATAAAGAAGTTAAGTCACATACGGTAGAAAGAGAATGAGTATAGAAGTTTTTAAAAGATGTGGTATAAAAATATAACGAAAAGAGAAATTAGAAGAATAATGATAGAAGAAGATATAGTTTTGTGTGATAAGAGTTAAGAAGAAAAGATTTAAAATCAAGTGATGAGTATTTTAGAGATAATATACTTAATAGAGATTTTAGTACTACTAAAGATAATCAAAAATGGTCTACTGATATTACAGAGATAAATACTGGAGAAGGTAAACTATACCTAGTGGTGTAACTGATATTAATTCTAAGATGTTAATAAGTTATGAGATAGGTAATCATAATAATAATGAATTAGTTATGAAAAACATTTAAAAACTATAAATATTAATGATGTTGATATATTACAAAGTGATAGAGGGTTTCAGTATACATCATATATGTTTTAAAAAATATAACAAAAGATATTACATAGCATGTCAAGACTCGGGACATTGTCCTGATAACTCACCTATAGAGTCATTTTTGGGGTATTTTTAAAATCAGAATGTTGTTACAATAAGTTAAATAAAGATAAGTTTAGAACTAAAGAAGAGTAATTAAAACAATTAAAGAATATATAGAATTTTAGTAAAAGTTAGAGTAAATTTAAAAGGAACTACACCTTATCAAATAAGATGTAATTCCTAAATTATTGATTTTAAATTTCGTGTCCAGTTTGTTGGTACATGTTCTATCTCTCTAGCTTTCCTTCCATGACTTTTATTTTCTCTTTACCTCTTCCCATTCCACAAATCCTGGCAATCCGAACCACCACTATTAAACATTTTTCATCATTTGTTTCATTTGCTCAAATTGTTTAATAAGTTTATTCACATCACTTACAGTAACTCCACTACCTTTTTAGCAATCCGTACTTTTCTCTTCATTTCAATATTTTTAGGATCTCTCTTTCTTGAACTGTCATTGAATAAATGATAGCTTCTACTCGTTTCCATTTCTTTTCAGCTCCAGCCATATCAATCATACTCGTATCTACTCCTGTATCATTTCTATAATCCCAGCTATTGACCCCATATCATTTTGAATTGTTTTGAGAAATCTTCAAAAATCAAATTGATTTTTTCTAAATTTTCTCTTCCATTTCTTTTGCATCTTTTTCATCTATCGCTCTGGAGCTTTTTCAATCAACGAAACAACATCTCCCATCCCAAGTATTCTCGAGGCAAGTCTGTCAGGATGAAATGGAGCAATATCGTCTAATCTCTCTCCCTCACTTATAAATTTAATTGGTTTCTGCTACTTCTTTTTACTGACAAAGTGCAGCTCCACCACGAGTATCTCCATCTAATTTCGTTAAAACCACTCCTATATATCTAATTGTTCATTAAAAGTTTTGCAACATTTTCACATCTTGTCCTGTCATTCCATCTACAACTAATAAAATTTCATTTGGAGTAAATTCATCTTTTTACATTTTTAAGCTCATTCATCAAAAGTCTCATCAACATGTAAACGCCCTGCCGTGTCCATTATCACATAAGTTGCGTGCTCTTCTTTCGCTTTTCTTTTTCAATTCCTCGTCTGCTATTTCCAAAACATCAGTGCTTTTCTTCTATTGTAAACATTCCAACTTTTATTTGTTCAGATAATACCATTAATTGCTTTTTAGCTGCAGGTCTATAAACATCTGCCCTATTAAAAACAGCTTTTCTCCTTTTAGATTTTAAATATTTTGATAATTTTTCCTGCAAATGTTGTTTTTCCAGCTCCTTGCAATCCAGCTAACATTAGTATTGTCGGCGCTTTATCTGCTTTCACTATTTGAACATTCGTTCCTCCTAAAACTTCAACCAATTCATCATTTACTATTTTTATAAATTGTTGTGTTGGATTTACCCTGAAATTACATTTTTCTCCTAAAGCTTTTTCTTTTATTTTTGAAACAAAATTTTTAGCTACAGTGTAATTTTACATCTGCTCAAGTAATACAAGTCTTACTTCTCTTAAAGCTTCTTTCATATTAAACTACCGTTAATTTTACCTTGTCCACTAACTTTTTTAAATATATCCTTAAACCTATCTCCTAAGTTATTAAACATCTATTAATACACCTCTATTATTATAATCAAATTCTTCTATTATTTTTCTAAATTTTCTCTAGTGAAATTTACTCTAAGTCTTTCTAATTTTTCTTTTACTTCTTTTTCTTTTTGAAATATTTTAATTTTTCCTCCATAATCATCAAGTTGTTTAAATCCTCTTTTATATTATCAAAAACTGCTTGTCTTGTAACTCCATATTCATCCTGCAATTTCACTTAACGAACTATTTTCTTCCAAATAAAGTTCTAAATATTCTTTTTGTTTTTGAAAATAATTCTCCATAATATGAAAAAGTATTGAATATTTTAAAAACCATCTAGTTTATCCATAAAATTTATCCTCGACTACATCGTAAATTCCTCTTGCCGTTACTCTTATTTCCAGGAATTACAGGTAGCTAAAAATGATAAATTTATAAACGGATCTATATTTTCGTTTATTCCCATTTTCTTGAATATTCTACCATAATTTTTATTTTATTTTCAACTTTTTTGATTTTCATCACTATAAGCCCCATTATTTTTAACGGTAGCGTATCTATAACTTTTTCATTTTCAACTAAAACATATCCTCCTTGAGATTTTTACAAGCTCTTGAACTGCTATTTCAATATCTCTGTCATTATCACCTACAACTACAATATTATGAGAATCATGTGCAGCTGTTGAACAATTGCTCCATTTTATTCCAAAATCCTTTTAAAATCTCTACTCCAACTTTTTCCTGTATTATTATGTCTTTTCCACCACAACAACTTTATTATAAATTTCATTCAGCTTCAAATACTCCATCTTTAACAGGTATTTTTTCAAAACTTTTTAATGTAAATAATTTCTCCTGCTACAATTTTTATTACAGGAAATTTATCTTCATTTTTACTTTTAAAAATTAGCTTTTTCTTGAGAGAAATCCTTAACAAACACTGTAATTTTTAGGACAAGGTATTATAACCTCTTCTTTTTATTAAATCTTTTAACACTTTCTCCATTAAAATAAACATCATTTATTTCAACTTTCTCAAAAATTATCCAATATAATAAAAATCTGCTTTATAACCTGGATGCAATCGCTCCTATTGTTTTCTCTTTCCTATACACTGTGCACCTTGAATCGTTTGCCATTTTATATGCTTTTTATTGGATTTATTCCGTATTCTATCGCTACATTATAACTAATATGTCCTTCTTTTATTATATCTTCAACATGTTTATCGTCTGTACAAAACAATATCTCTCAGTACTACTTCATCTTTTACAATTCCTTTTACTATTGCTTCAAGATTTTAGCTGCACTTCCTTCTCTTAGTAACACATACATTCCTCTTTGAACTTCTTTTGTAGCATATTCATAAGTTGTAGCCTTCGTGATCTGTTTTAATTCCTGCAAGAGCATACGCCGTTAAATCATAATCTTCCAACATTGGGGCATGTCCATCTATATTTTTATCTTTAAATAGATCTAATTTTTCATCATATCATCTTGACCATTAATTACAGCTTTTTGAGATCCATCACTTCTGCTAGTCCTAACACTCTAGAATGATTCATATAGTTTTTCATATCTCTTGCATATAATATTCTTCCATTATCTTCAAAAATCTGTTGCCATGGTATACATGATGGAATCATTACAAAACATTTCCCAAAGTATTTTCTGTTTGTCTTCTAAAATATAATCTATTCCATCCGTTCGCTCACATTTGCAACTATCATGTGGATCCACTATAAACGTTGTTGTTCCTTTTTACTCTTCTTTCAAGAAGTGTCGTGGCTCCACCATCGTTGATTCTAAATGAAGATGACTATCACAAAAACCAGGGAACTATATATTTTCCTGTTAAGTCTATCTCCTTTCTTTCCTTCATATTTTTCCAGATTCAATTATTACATTTTTCTGAAATTGCTAAATCAGGCTTCCTATAATTTCCTCTGTAAAAACATTTAAAAATTTTAGCATTTTTAAGTGCTTTATCTGCTTTTTCTTTTTCGAGCAATTTGTGAAAAATTTTATATTTTTATATTCCATTTTTTTCTCCTTCTCTATAACTTTTTAATAATTTTACTTAACTTTCGGTTTTAATCCATTCATGTTCTTTACCTAAAGTATAATTTTTATAAATTCCTCTTTATACTCTTTAAATTTTCCTTCTTTTTATAGCTTTTTCTTGCATTATCCATAAGTTTTATTAAAAATGTAAATTATGATATGTTGCAAGTCTTTGTCTCTAAAATTTCTTCAGCTTTAAATAAATGTCTTATAATGCTCTCGTATAATTTTTACATACATAACAATCACATTCATCTAAAGGTCTGTCATCTCTATAATATGACTGATTTTTAATAACAAGTCTTCCATACTTTGTGAAAACTGTTCCGTGTCTTCCTATTCTCGTTGGATGAACACAGTCCATCATATCTATTCCACTTTCTACAGCTTCAAGCATATCAAGCGGCTCTCCCACTCCCATCAAATATCTAGGTTTATTTTCCGGCAATTTCGGCGTACTATAATGTAAAATTCTATACATATCCTCTCTGAGCTCTCCAACTGCCAATCCACCTACTGCATATCCTGAAAAATCATCATCATATTGTGATAATTCTTCAAAACTTTTATCTCTTAAATCTTCATAAATTCCACCTTGAACAATAGCAAAAAGCCCTTGTCTATCTTTTATTCCTATTTGCATCAACACATCTTTTTGCCCATCTTGTCGTTCTTTCTATCGACGGAATTAAATACTCTCTTGATGACATGCCCGGAGGATATCTCATCTAACACCATCATTATATCACTTCCAAGATTATTTTTGAATTTCTATTGATTTTTCTGGTGATAAAAATGTTTTGATCCGTCTAAATGTGATCTAAAATGTACTCCTTCTTCTTTTATTTTTCTTAATTCCCCTAAACTAAACACTGGAATCCTCCACTATCTGTAAGTATCGGTTTTGATCCCAATTCATAAATTTATGCAACCTCCAAAATCATTTACTAATTTATCTCCTGGTCTTAAATACAAATGATACGTATTTCTAAAATGATTTGTGAGTGAATTGTTTCCAACTCTCTTTTGTCATAGCTTTTTACTGTTGCTTTGCAGTCCCAACCGGCATGCAATACCGGTGTTTCAATTTCTTTCCATGTGGCGTTTCAATTACTCCTGCTCTTGCATTTCCATCTTTTTGCCTCTAATGTATACTCTTTATTGGTTTTTCCATATTTCCTTTTCCTTCTTATTTTTTCTTATTACATCTACAATATCTTTCATTGATTTTAAACTATTTGACAATCTATCAAAATCTTCTCTTTGTTTAATCATTATTCCAAAATGTAATAAATTATATTGATTTCACTCTCTTTTATGAAATTATTGTTTACTGTCACTCAATTCCATTTTATATTCGTTCAATATTCTTATTATGTCTAACAATAAACCTTGTCTATCTATTGCTTTACACTAAAATTATACAAATATGTATTTCCTGTGTTTACTGCCTCTTCATCCCAGTAAACTTCAATTTCTCTATCTGGTTCTTTTTAATTAACGACAATAAATTTACACAATCTAATCTATGAATTACAATTCCTCTTCCGTGAAACATATCCTTTTCATATTATCTCCTGGAAGTGGATTACAACATTTGCAAAAACGATACATTGTATTTTCAGTACCAGATATTTTTACTCCACCTTCACTTTTATCTTTTTCATTTCTTTTCAGTTTCTTTTTCTAAAAACATCTTTTAAATCTATTTCCTCTTTAACCTCAAACTTTTTAATAAATCCATCTAAAGATAAATCACTACTAAATTTATAATACATCATTTTCAACCGTGTAGATATATTAAATTTTTTTCATATACAGGTATACTCTTTCATCTTCAATACACTTTCTTTAAGTTTTTAACCCTATCAAATTCTTTTTCTAAAATTTGTCCCCTTCTTTTGTTTTTCTTCAAACTCTCTATCTTTAAACCATTTTCTACTATTTTTGCTTTTTGAACTACTATTACTTACTAAATTCAACCATTCTTTTCCAGTATTTTGTACTTTTTGAGTCATTATTTCAATTTTGTCCCCATTTTCCAAAAATTTGACCTAACTGAACAATTTTCTCATTTACTTTCGCTCCTATAGTTCTATAACCTATTTGTGCATGAACTTGGAATGCAAAAGTCTAAAAGCCGTTGAACCATGTGATAACTCTATTACATCTCCTTTTTGGTGTAAATACAAATATCGTTTGATTTAATAAATCTCCTGTCACTTGTTGTGCAAAGTTTTTCAGATTTTTCGGTACTTGTTTCTATTATACTGCCGATAATATTCCTCATTTTTAGCTTTAGATTTTTCTCTTTATATTTCCAATGTGCTGCGACCCTTCTTCTGCAATTCTATGCATTTCAAATGTTCTTATTTGAATTCAACATTTTGACTATCATGTCCCTTTCTACTGTGAGTAGTGAATTGATTGATAGCCGTTTTGATTTTGGGACTGCAATATAATCTTTAAATCTTCCTGAAACAGGAACAAATAAATTATGAATAAGACCTAAAAACATTATAATATCTCTACTTCTTTTCAACCATTATTCTTATTGCAATCAAATCATTTAAATCTGCAAATCTTTTCTATCATTTTTTATAAATACTATACAAAATGTTTTGGTCGTCCATTAATCCGCCCTTTATACCTGTTTTTCAATTCATCTTTCTATTTTAACTATTATACTCTTAGTATATTCTTCTCTTTCTCCTCTTTTAGCATTTACTAGTTCTTTTATTTCAACATATTCTTTTTGGATATAAAAATCTAAAACTTATATCTTCCAATTCCATTTTATTTTTGCCATCCCAATCCATGTGTACTATTGGTGCAAATACATCAAAAGTTTCCTTTGATTTTATTTGTTGTTTTTTCATGCGACATATATTTTAATGTTCCATATTATGAAGTTCTATCCGCAGTTTTTCATTACTACCCTTATATCTTCAGACACTGCAACGACCATTTTTCCTAATATTCTCTCATCGTATCCGTTTTTGGTAAATTTCTTAACTTTTGTTACACGTCTACTAATCTTTTTAACATCTGGTCCAAAAAGTATACTCAATATCTGATAAAAGTTATAAGATATCTTCTACAACATCATGAAGAATTCCTGCAACCATTGTATCTGTATCCATTTTCATACCCTCAACTAATATTTCTGCTACCTCAACTGGGTGTAAAATGTAGTCTCTCCACTTTTCTTTTGACCTTCATGATTCATATGCCAAAATAAATGCTTGAGAAACTTTATCTCATATCGACCTCAAGATATTTTCTTTTATTCTTTTTAATCTTTCTAATAATTCCATTACAATTTTACCTCCTATTCAGCAGATTTTTCTGATTAATTCTATTTATTCTTATATTATAACACATTTCTAATCATTACTACTTAACTAAAAAATAGGAGATTTTTAATCTCCTTTATTTTAAATCTAATCTATCTTTTTCTTTTTATATTTTAATATTTTTAATTGAGAGTAAACATTATGTCCTCAATATCTCTTCCTTTTAAATCTTCCAATTCTATCATAAATGCCAATTCATCAAACTTCTGCTCCAAGTTTTTCTACTAATTGCACCATAGCTCCTGCTGTTCCACCTGTAGCTAATAAATCGTCAACTATTAATACTTTACCTTTCTCAAAAGCATCTTTATGAACTTCTATACTATTTTACCGTACTCTAATTCGTACTCTACTTTTTCAGTTTCAGCTGGTAATTTACCAGGTTTTCTAGCAGGTACAAATCCAGCTCCTATATTGTATGCTAGTGCTGCACCAAAAATAAATCCTCCTGCATCAGCTCCTAAAACATAGTCAATCCCTTTATCTTTATATCTTTCAGAAAAATCTTTTATTACGATCTCTAATCCTTCTCATCTTTTAATGCTGTCGTAATATCTCTAAAGATAATTCCTTTCTCTGAGAAAAATCAGGGTATTGTTCTAATTAACCCTTCTACTTTTTGATCTTGCGATGTCATGTTTCTCCTCCTACTTGTCCCATAATAATCCTAAATATGGAACTATTTCTTTTTCATCTAATAATTGTTTTATTTGTTCTTTTTATATTTGGATATATTTTTATATTTTTCTATTTCATCTTTCGATATCAAATCTTAAATCATTTAAGTTTATTTCATCTCTAAAATCATTTCTGCTTTAGAATTTTCATCTTTTTCACTTTAAAGTATAAATTTATAACATGTTTTTCTTTATCTGGTGCAATTGTTTCAGATAAAAATAAAAATTTATCTACAGTTACATCCAAATTTGTTTCTTCTTTATATTCTCGTATAAGTCTTCAGCTGTACTTTCTCCCCAATCAACTCCACCTCCGGGGAATTAACCAGTATTTTTATCATTTTTATGTTCAATTAAAAAGTATTTTTATTATTTTTCGATAAGTATTCCTGCAACTCTAACCCTTGGTCTAATTTCCATCTCCATTCTCTTGCTCATATCTTTTCTCCATTATTATAACTCTTATTTTTCTATCCTTTTTGTTATCAACTTCCATTGCTTTTAAAATAAAATTAGTTCCTCGAACTTGATCACCTCTTCTGCAACTTTCCCCAATTCATCTTGTATATCCAGAAATCGTATCATATTCTTCCAGACAACGGAATATCTATTTCAAATTCATCATTCACTTCTTCAATAGATATATCAGGCTTCTTATATCGTACACTTTTTCTCTCAATTTGCTGAATTACTTCATCTTCTTGGTCAAACTCATCTTGAATTTCTCCCAATTTCTTCAATGAGCATCTTCTATTGTTACAATACCTTCTGTTCCACCATATTCATCTACAATTATTGCTATATGAGTTCGTTTTTGCCTTTCAAAATCTTCCAATACTTCAACTAATGCTTTTTAGTCGTTGGTATAAAAGAATGCTTTTTGTTAATTCTTTCAACCTTACTTTTCCATCTTTTTGTCTATCATACTTTAATAACTCTTTCTGTATGTAACATCCCTATAATTTTATCAATTGTTTTGTCATATATCTGTATTCTTGAAAAACCCTTGTTCCACTATTTCGTCCCAAAACTTCTTCTAATGTTTTTCCATTTCTAAAGCAAACACTGTAATTCTTGGAGTTAAATTTCTCCAACAGTAGTATCTGTAAATTCAAATATACCGTGAATCATCTCTCTCTCCCTCTTCAATAGTTCCTTTTTCAATACCTTCTTTTTACTATCTTTACATCTTCTTCCGTTATATTTTGCACTTTTTCTTGTATTTTAGTTTTATTTTTAAATAAAACAATTTAAAAACTATAAAGTACAATTACTATAAATATTATTAAAAATCGACGCTCTTTCCAAAATATTTTACACCTTCCTACTCAATTACCACTCAATACTTGCCCTTTTTCATTGCATCTCCATTTTTAGCCATTATTTTTACTTTTTCCGGCAACATGGGATTTGATTTCATTCGTAATTTCATCAACTCAACAATACATAATGTTTTGCGCTTTTCATCTACACTCATCTCCTTCTTTCAATAAAGGATCTAATTCTGGTGATGGTGATGCATAATAAGTTCTCTACCATCGGCGATTCCACTTTTTACTCCTTTTAATTTCGCTTCTTCCTTTTTATTTCCTGTGAACATTCACAACATTTTCCTGTACTTCTGTTATTGCTTGATTTTGACTTAAATTTTGTGGTGTTGAGCGTTCTCCCTAAAATACAGATCTTTCTCTCTACTTTTTATTTATTTCTATTTCAAAATTACTACTTCATGTATTTAACACTTTCAATTTTGTTAGTATTCACATACTTGACGCTAATTCCTTTTATAAATTTAAATTTTATCTTTCACTTAATACTCTCCTCCTTTTAAATTAAATTCAAATTTTATACGCTTTTAATGTATTTGTTATTAAACTTGCAATAGTCATAGGTCTCTCTCCGGGACTGTGTTGATGAGACTTGCTTTCTCAATCACTCGTCATAATCTACATCTCCACACAATTTTCCATCCACTCCTATTTATTCCTACATCTATCACAAATCGCTCCCGCTTTTACATCTTCGCTTTTACTAATTTGGTACTCCTGCACGCAACAATAACTATATCAGCTCTTTGCTGTACTATCATCAAATCTTTAGTTTTTGAATCTACATGCTTTACTGTCGCCCTTTTTCTATAAGTATTAAAAGCCATTGGTTTCCCTGACAATGTCACTTCTTCCGACGATAACAACATCTTTTCCTACCAGATCACTTTATATTTCTTCTAATAATTTGCATTATTCTGCATATAGGAGTACACGGTAAAATCCTGTATCATCTCCTAACATCATATTTTCCAACATTTAACGAATGAATCCCATCTACATCTTTTCTGGTGAAATCGTATTAATTACTTTCATCTTCATTAATATGATTTGCGTAAAAGGTAATGTGCACTAAAATCCATCTATTTTTCATTTTTCATTTAATTTTTGTACTTCTTTACCAATTCATCTTCAGATATACCTCAGTTGGCAATCTCTATTGTTTCTGAGTAAAATCCCGCATTCTCACACGCTTTTGTTTTATTTCTCATATACACTTGTGATGCTGGATTATCTCCAACAATTATTACTGCAAGCCCGCGGTCTTCCGCTCTTATGCCTTAACTGTTCATGCTCTTCTTTTATACGCTGTTGTACTCTGAAAAAGCCTTTCCATCTATTATTTTCACTCTTCCTCCCAAATTAATATTGTTACTATTGATTCTCCAAAAATTTAATTCTTGTAATTTTGCTGAAAATATCTCACATTTACTATGTTATCTCTTTGGGTAATTCTAATTTATGACGTTGTCATCATGTAATATTAACGCTGTTATACCAGTTTCTACTAACTGTTCTTGCTGCAATTTGTGCATTTTCTTTACAACAGACAAAATAGCTGTTTCAATTTTTCCCCGGATATTCTTTAATAAAATTCATTTATATTTTCAATATCTTTTTATCTCTATTTTTAATTGATCCGAGAGCGATTTGTCCTCATTTTTCAGGATCTTTATCAAATATTCCTATAATATTAAATCCTTTTCCTAAAAACTTTTATGTTTTTGTAAGCATTTCTCCCATTTTTCCATGTCCCACAATTGTAACATTTGTTTCTTCATTTATTCCTAAAAGATTTTTCTATAATTTCATGCAGATTATCATATCATATCCTTTTCCTCTTACTGAATTCTCAAAGTAGATAAATCTTTTCTAACGTTGATGTTGTATTCATTA
>BNJV01002797.1_pt1 | contig 54268 bp, 77 predicted proteins | sample 8540591 | NCBI WGS metagenome assembly BNJV01 (sample SAMD00202457, study PRJDB9452) | human saliva metagenome | host: Homo sapiens | reverse complement strand
AACGTATATAATTTACCATAGCTAGCTTTTTGTTTTGCAAGTCTTTTATAAAAAAATTTCTTCAGGAATAATAGCTATTTTTTTCTTCTTTATTATCAATTGGTTCTAACCATTCTTTTTGATGTTTTTCTAGATTTTTTTGTCTTTGATTTTCTTCCATTTTTGGCATCATAATGAATGTATCTCCAAAACTGTTAAAATCATATTCTTCCTCTAATGAGGGTAACTGAATATCCTCTGGTAAAATTACTTTTTTTCTTTTTTTAGAAATTCATCTTTATTTAATCGTAAACCCATTTTAATCACTCCTTTTATTCTATTATAATGACCCCTCATTTATTTTTTTCAATATTTTATTCACTAAAAAAAGCAAGAAGATTTTTTTCTTCCTGCTTATTAAACTCTAATTATCTATTTTATTATAAAGAATCATTAATTTTTCAATTTCAGTCAATAATTCATCATTTGAATTAATTCTTGCGAAAGCTGCAGCATCATTTAAGTATAATTTTTACTTCTTCTTTATCTGCATTGCTCTCTAATGAATTCATTGCTAATTGATAATATAATCTTGATAAATAATAAGTAATATGAAATTGACTACATAATTCAATTCCTTTTTTTAGTAACTCATTACTCTTTTTATAGTTATTATTTTTTTATTAAAGAACATTGCGCTATGATATAAAAACCATTAACACACGCCAAACATCTTCCATTTTTCTAATTGATGTTTTTCAACTTCTTGAATAGCTTTTGTAAAGAAATATTCTGCTTTTTTTCTATATCGTTTTGTTTTTGATATACTAAACCTAATCCAGCATAAGCTAAATGTAGATATGTATCCTGGTTTTCATATTGTTCTGCTAAAAATTTTTATTAAAAATAGAATAAATCATCTTCCATTTTCTTACCTTGTAAAACTTGTGTGAATCCTCTTAAGTATAACAAGTGTATTTTTTGCTCATCATTTAATTGATCTTTTTTTGAATTGTTCCAATCAATTTTTCAGCCAATTCATAATCCATTGTTACAATACTTTCTTCAATTTTATCTAAAAAGTTTGTTTGTAGCAACTTCTTTAGTATTGACACTCGCAAATAAGTCCCCAACATCTAATTGTAATCGTGCACACAATTGACTTAAGATTTTCATTGAAGGAATTTGACCATGATTTTCAAATCGGCTTAAAGTTGCCTGCGTACAAATTCCATGACTCAATTCAATCTGAGATAAGCCTTTTTCTTTTACGACGCCTTATAAACACTTGAATATCCATAATGATTCTCCTAACTATATATTTTTCACTATTATTGTACATTGTTTTTGGGAAATTTTTCCAATATTTTTATTTATTTTTCCTTATATAAAATTTGTTGTATAGTTTATATAAAATACACATATTTCTTATTGTCCTCTCCCTAAAGACACTGTGTAACTCATTTTAACGCTTTTTCATGAAAAGTTTCAACCTCAAAAATTAGGATTTTATCAAGTTTCTTTCTATTATATTGTATTTTTCTTTCCACTATTTATATTTATATTTTTATTAATCCGATACTAATTGATTTCAAGATATAAAAAGACTGGAATTAGTTCCAGTCTCTAACTATTTTATTCTGCAATTTCTACAACTAAATAACGGTGTGGTTCTTTACCTTCTGAGTGAGTAGAAATTCGTTTATTTTTACTTAAATATGCATGAATTTGTTTTCTTTCATATGCAGGTAATGGTTCTAAATATACTGGTTGTTTTGTTTTTAACACGCGTCGTGCTGTTTTTTTCAGCAATTTGTTGTAAGGCTTCTGTTCGACGTAAACGGTAGTCTCCTACATCTACTTGTACGGACATTCTTCCTTTTACAAAAACGATGAACAGATACTTGAGCTAATACTTGTAATGCATTCAAAATTTTACCATATTTACCAATTAATAAACCTGGTTTATCTGTTTCAAATACAAAATTCATTTTTTTCTTTCTGTACTTCAACATGAACTACACTTGGTGCTCCATAAATTTCAGCAATTTGTTCTAAATAAGCTTTTGTAACATGAGCAGCTTCTTCAATATGATTATCTAATACTTCAACTGCTTCATCAGATTCTTCATAGTTATCTTCAATATCAAATTCTTCTTCCTCATAAGATTCTTCGACTTCTTCAACAACTACTTCTTCTTGTTCAATTTTTTTCTTTAACAGTAATTGATACTACGCATCTTTTTGTCCGAATCCAAAATAATCCTTTTTACCTTCATCAATTACTTCAATTTCTACATCATCTTGTGTTAATTGTAATGTCGTAATCCTTTTTGGATTGCCTTTTTTTCTACTGAAGCATCATTTACTCGAATCGTTTGTGTCATCTTCTATATCCTCCATATTGCAAATTTTACATGTATTATCTCATGTTCTTTTTCGATCTGAACAAGTCAATTCTTTAACTTCTACCGTGTTTTTTTCTTAGCTTTTTCCAAAGCTTTCTACGACGACGTTTTTCCTGTTGAATAGCTTCTTGTTCTGCAATAAATGTAAATGGATTATTCATAATTAAAGTTTGAATAACCATAAAGATATTCCCTACAACCCAATATAATGATAATGCACTTGGGAATGTTAATGCTGTAAACCCAATCATTACTGGTAATACAAATAACATAATTTTTCCAGCTGCTCCGCTGTCTTGCATTTTCATAGTTAACCAAGAAGTTGCATAAGTTGTAGCAACCACTAAAATTGGTAAAATAAAAAATGGATCTGGTTGATCTAAATTAAACCATAAAAACGATCCTGTTTTTTTAAAGCTTCTGTACGACTGATTGCTTGGTATAAAGCAATCATTACTGGCAATTGAATCGCTACTGGTAAACATCCAGCATATTGATTCACTCCTTCTCTTTCATATAAAGCTGAAATTTCTTCTCGTAATATTTCTTGCGTTTTATGATCACGAGCAGAGTATTTTTCACGAAGCTTATTAATTTCTGGTTGTAAAATGGCTGTTTGTCTTGTTGTCTTATATTGGAAGTGCATAATTGGTACTAATACAATTCTTGTTATAATTGTAAAAACAATAATTCCTAAACCATAACTATTTCAAAAAAATATGAGATAAAGTAATAATAAATTGAGATAAATTATAAATAATCACCCGATCCCAAATCCCTGTACTTTCTGCTGTTACAGGTGTTGTACTACATGCTGCTAAAAATAATGTTAAAACTGCTAATGTTAAAGCTAATTTATGCTTTTTCTTCACTTAATTCCCTACTTTCTCCATTATAATCATCTTTTTATTAAAATCTTTCCCAATTTTAATACATGCATCATACATTTTTTTACTTCATGATAATTCATAGATACTACAGGTTTACGTGCTATCACGATAAAAATCAATCTCTTTTTGTAATTGTGGCTTTAGTTCTGTTAATACACTTCGTATTAATCGTTTTATACGATTTCTAACAACTGCATTTCCTAATTTCTTTTACTCACAGAAATTCCAACTCTAAAAATGTGATTGATTCAATTTATTAATTTGATAAACTACAAATTGACGATTCGCTACTGAATTTCCATGATGAAAAAAACTCGTTGAAACTCTTGCTCTTTCTTTACTCGATAAGACTTACGCATACACTCACCTTTATCTAAGTTTTTAAAACATTTATAAAAAGATCACTGAGACGTTCAGTGATCCAAGCTACTAAAAACTTTTTCTACCTTTTACGGCGTCTGCTTGCTAATACTCTACGGCCATTTTTGTACTCATACGTTTACGGAAACCGTGAACTTTTTGACGTTTACGTTTATTTGGTTGATATGTTCTTTTCATAACTTCTTGCACCTCCTAGTTCTGTGTCATGTCTAACTATCCTGAGACAGTCTACATCATTATAATGATATTCCTTAACAAAGTCAATACTTTGTTTCTTGCAGTGTGTGTCTAGAAATTAGTTAGCCTGTAAGAATGGAAATAATTTTGTGATTTAAACTAATTAATCACAGTTATATTTTACTACATTTTTTTGTACAAAACTCAATGTTTTTGTTATAAAACCAGCTGTTTTGGACTGTTAAATTTCAAAGATGAAAAATCACTTTTTACGAATGACGTAAAGTTATTTTTAAATTGTTCTGGATTGTCTCAAAAATCTACTGCCGTATTTCATTTTATTTTTGTCATCGACATATTCCAAATACACTTCCAATCTTTCCATCTTTTCTTCTGTATGTTCAATCGTTTCACGATACAATGCTTCTCAGACTCCCATTTTTCTAACAAAATAATACGTTCTTTTGCCGTCTGGCATATGAACTACTATATTTTCATTTCCTTTTTTTGCTGATTCTAATCTCAGTTTTAAGATTATTTTTCTTCAACATACTGTTGAAAAAGGCATTTTATAAATTCTGTATGAGTGTTTTTCCTTTGATAAACTTAGTATCTACAATCTTATAAGAGCCTTGAATTAATTCTTCTAGTTGTTCTGGAAATTTTTGAAATAGATGAAATATCTAATGATTTACTTGTGTTGAATATAAATTTAACATTTTTAAATCTATTCAATCCTTTTTCTTTTGTAAAAAAATCCCTCAACTTGATTTTCTTCTAATTTCTTAATGAATTCTTTATCTCTAGTTGCCGAACGGACACCTAAATTCAAAAACTTTGCCAATTTTTGTAATTTGAATAATCCGCATCCGAACGTAATCTCTCGTATCTAATTAGCTTATTTTCTTCAATCGGTTGATTAGATATTAATTCATGAAGTTGTTCAACATGCAACTTATCTTCATCTGTTAATTCATGATACATTCCTTGCCATCTCTATCCCACAAAAGCAGTGGATAGAATTGAGTTTCATCTGTAATAAATTGCGAGTAATCGCAGAGTATATCATAACAACCTATTGTATACTCGTATAATCTATCTTGTAATTCTTTTTGGCAATTTTCTGACGTCTGTTTTTAACTGAGGTTGTTGGGTTATTCTCTATATTCATAATATCGTACACTTCTTTATTATATTTAATCATTTTAAAAATTCGACATTATTTTTTTATCCACTCTAAACGATTTAGTCTTCCGGCTGGAATTTCTTCATTTTTGTAGAAATAAATTTCATTTCCATTTTTGTTCCGTCGATAGAAATTTTTAAAAATCGTTTTTCTTGATTTCCGTCGGCGTCATAATGCCAACTAATTTCTCCAACAACTTTTTCTGGGTGCTCGGTTAACCACTTGTTCAATTCTGTAAATATTGAAAAATGTTAGAAAAATTCATTTCCAATTTAATATTAGAAATATAGTATTCCGTTTGAGCTAATGAGATTAACATTGAGTTCGTACGGAGTGAATAGATCGTTCATCATTTTAGATACTCTTAAGGAACGCATGGTTTCAAGTGGCGTATCGCCATTTTTAAATTTCATCCAATTATTTGGAGGGAATTTAATACCCCTCTTTCTATAAAAATCTTGTTCGTAAGTATAATATTTATTCACATTTTCTAAAATTAATGCTGTTAAATCGTTGTATGTAATCATGTTTTTCTCCTTTCCCCTCGTTTAACTTACACGTATATAATACATTATACACAGGTGTAAGTCAAGTGGTTTTTAGAAAAAGTTAAAATTTTTCAAAATAAAAACTACCAGCCCTCTTAGTTCATTAACTTTTATAAAGTTTAAAATTGTTTTTAACCCGTTATGCTGGTTAATGAATCTTACACTTGAAATTTCAGATTTATTCTTAGATTCATTTAAAAATAACTGACTGGCAATAGGTATTTTAATTGCATTTTTTTGGTACTCTTTTCTCCACTTTCCCATAAATAAAGACTGTAGTTCATCGTTTTTTTAGAATCTATTATCATTTTCGCCATTGCTTCCGCACCTGTTTTTGACCAATTCATTTTTCTATTCTTCATACGGTTCGTTATTTTTACAATGTTGCGATTCCATGATTCCGATACAAGTTTCATCAATTCCTCTTAATTTTTGCTTCTTTTGTAAATGCAAAATTGTTCAACAATTTCTTTTTAAATAAAAAGGATTTGATTTAAATAGGCTTCATCTAAAACTAGTGATTCTATAGTTTCTAAAACCAATGCTGTTTGCTTTTTATCGTGTGCTTGTATGGATTCTTTAAGTAAAATCACTAATTCTTTTCGTTTTCAAAACGATTAAATAGTAAATCTATTTCAGCATACAAATGATATTTGTCCCAAAAATGTTCGTGATGTATTTTAAATACTTTAGAAATTTCATGAAATACATATGCTGTATAACCATGCCCCTATATCACTATTAGAAATTAAACAACTTTCTTTTTAAACGTATAATGCTGATCAATATAATGGATTAATTTTTCTCTCGCCTCACTGTTTTTTAATGAAATAAATTCTTTCTTATTAATCAATTTATATCTTCCACCATAATCAATCTCTTTTCCTTCATGAACAACAAAATGAGTTAAATCTGTTCTTAGATTTTCGCCCTGATTTCGTTTTTATCATTACACCATCGCCTTCAATATAAAAGTGTTTTCGATTTCTTTCTTCTCTGCAGCAATTTCTTCTTGATAATATTCATAATCTTCTTTTTCTTCATATAATTTTTTGAGCCAATTGTACGGATTTTTAGAACAGTATCCTTTTGTAATATAAACACCTTTTTAACAATCTTATTGTTTCCACTACTTCTCTATAACTCATTTTTGTGGATAAATTGGCGACTTGATATAGAAAACCATTTCGAAAAACCTTGACTTTTTCTCAAGATTTAAATAAAGATCTAACGGATAAATATATTCATTATTTTTTTCTTATAACATTTTCTATAAAGAGTCATTTCGCTAAATGGAAAAATGACTGTCCTCTTTACTGGTCTTAACATATTTTCCAATTCATCGCTTGATACTGCATTTATAAACTGTATTCTATTTTATTTATTTCTTCAAAAAGACTTTTTCAAATTCATCTCTAACTTTTTCAAACTCAAATTCGTCAAACATTTTTCTCCTTGATTATGACTTCATATTTGAGTATATAAATTTATCTTTTAATTGCACAATTTATTTTTTTGTTTTCCTATATTTTTTTGAGAATGAAAAGTTCAATCGACTTTTTCGCCTTGAAGGCAAAAAGTAATTTTTCCGTCACAAGTGACGGATTATAATTTGCTGAAGAAATTATCAATTCCATTGTGTGAGATAAATTTCATTGATGAATTTTTACAACTTGCTTCAGAAGAAAGTGTAGAATTTATTTGCAAAAATTTTAAAAACTTTTTTTCCAAAACTACTTGACTTACACCCATGTATAATGTATTATATACATGTAAAGGTGAATCAGCTAGAAAGAGGGATTAAAATGGCATATAATTATTATAGAAAAGACACTATCATTTATCTGACACAAAAACGTCAATATACTGAACAGATGAGAGAATTAGAATCTTACTTTTGATTCATTGGAAGATTGGTCAATTTCTTCTCATTTGGATTCAGCTTATAAATTTTATCCAACTTTTGAATTACGATTATCTAATCATTCAGCCGATAATCAATATCATAATTTAATGGATTCACCAATAGTTATTGTAAACGTAAAAATGTTCAAAAATTGGATTTTGTAGATATTATTGAAAGTAAAGTTGAATCAATTGTTCAATTTGTTGAAACGTTAGAAATCGAAAAATATAGATTCATCAATATTGTTGGCGAGAAAGTTAATTGTTTTTACAAAGGCTATAAAACAAAGAAAGATATTTTTGAAATTTAAATAAAAATCTGCTTAAAAATACCATCAACTAACAGAACGATTTTTGAATACTGGAACATATCCTTCATAAGTGAAAAGGATATGTTCCTCAGTTTCTAAATTTTTAACAGATTCTACAATTTCTTTAAAAATGATTGTATTCCAATTGATTCAATGTGTTTTTAGACTTTCGGCTTCTTCTAATGTTGCACATGAAGCGATTGGTTCGTACTGATATACATTATTTTTATCTTTCCTTGAATCTTTTGTCATAATTTTTTTAATTCACTCGTATTGTTAATTGTATCTGATACTATTACAAATAAATCCATTTTTCACACCCCTTCCTTTAATAATTTCCATTTATATAAAGATTATTTTTTTAAAAATTCAAGAAAAGTCATTCGTGATTACAAGCGTTTATGATTTTTTATTTTCTTCAGATTCATATTGATGTGAAACATATTTAATCTTCTTATATTCTTCAATATCTTTTTAATGTTTCTTCAAATTCAGCGTGTAGTAAATCTCTTGTTTCTTGATAGCTTTCAATTTTTTTCAATCAAACTATTATATGTTGTATTTTTCCTAGTCCATTTTCTAACAAACGATTTTGAATATCATTATTAGTTAAATTATTTTTCAATTAACAATAACTCTTTTTGCAATATTTGTCAAATCGCCAATTTTTATTATCTAACTCTTTTAAAGTATTGTATGCTTCTTCAGATGTTTCTTGTAATTTTTCTTTTCAAGATTCTTCAGTTGATTTCCATCATAAAATTTCATTTTTCGCAAGAAAAATTAATAGCGTCCACAATGTCATTTAATCGTTCAATTACAGGTTCTCTATACAGAGCTTTGCTGCCATTATTAATAGTAATTTGTTTCATTAAAAATATCTGCTGGAATAAATTTATTGCTTTCAGAATTATTGGTACTTGTATAAAAGAAATAATCTTTTCGTTTTAAGATAAAAGATAACAACCATTTTCAATAGGATCTATTTTAAAAGCAGGAATAAAAATTTGTCCTCTATCATGTACTCCAAAAATCTAAATCAATATAATAGCCTTTTTCTGTTTTGTGACTAATTTGCCAATCGCTAATTTTAATTTGATAATCATAACTATCTACTTTAACTGAAATATTTTCTATATATAATTTTTACAGCCTCTTTCGAATATTCTAAATCATTCTTTTTAATTTTTTTCTTCAATGTATTCTTTGCTATATTTTTCGGGGTGATTTTTATCTAAAGTTCTTCCTCTAGTGAATCTTATTTGAGGTTCATCTAACAACTTAAAAACGTGAATTTTTGCTTAAAATCTGCTTTTTAAATCTAATGCTTCTGCTTTGTCAATAAAATCATTAAGGTCTTTAGAATGTTCGATTAGAAAATCAATCCGACTTTTTGATTTTACTCTTATAAATATTTTCTACTTGCCATTGCGTATATTTTTCTATTTAATTTGGGTGCTTTATCAATTATTTTTGCTCCATATTTTAGAAGCATGTTTATCTGAAAATTTTTCAAATGTATCTTTACTCAAGTCTTTCGTCACACCATTTTTGAGTAACAATTTTCCATGGAAAAGATTTTCCTGTCAAGAAATTAGTAGAATTCATTATAATATGATTATGTAAATGTTCTTTATCAACATGTGTAGCAATGATATATTCATATTCGCCGATTTGGTAAAATCGTCCATTACTTTCCTTCCAATTTCATGAACTTGTTCAGGTGTTAAATTATCTTCAGGTGAGAATGATTGGATTAAGTGATGAGCAAGAACAGACTTTTCCACCTTTAAATTCTCTTCCATTAATTTTTATTTAAAACCATTTGTCCTGTTGTGAGGATCGAATTCAAGTTTTTGTTCCTCTTCTTCTAATTGCCATTTCCTTAGTCGTATAAAACTCTTCAATCGCATTATATACATTAATAATGTGATAACCAGATACTAATTGTTTTGGAAATTGTTTTTATCATCATTCGTCACATATGGAAATAATTGTTCTAAATGAGGAATCTACAGAACTGACTAATGTCTTTTTCTGCATTCTCTATATATCGTTTCATCAATCCTTAAATTATTTTTCACTACGAATAGTAAAATGTTTCGTGTATACCATTTTATTTTCCTTCTTTATAAATTTCTTTTTTAATTTATTGGTTACTAAAAATTTCAACTTTTTGGATAGTTTCAAGTAACTCCTCAATATCTTCTTGAGAGATTTTCTTCAAACTGATTAGCAAGTTTAACTACTTGATTGATATTATTTCCGATTTTATTAATTTCCATTTCAATTCTTTTAACTCACTATAATCTACATAATGAATTTCTCCAGTTAACAACATATGCCTTTGCATAATTTTTGAAAATTGTCCATACGGACTACTTTTGATCTTTTAAATTTAAAAATTCATTTTCTTTTCTGTCAAACAGACTTCTCTTCTTTTCTGTCTTGTTCTATTTGTTCTATCGCTCATTTTAATCTAAAGAGAAAAATGTATTTTCTCTTATATCTCCTTTTCTAAAAATTGAAATGCAGCTTTCTACCTGAGTGTCATCTCTCTCTTTTCGCTTATTGCAAGCATAGTAAAAAGTCCGGACTTTTACGATTTTATAAAGAACCGCCACTCTTTCGAATGACGATTCTTTATAATTTTTGAGGGTAATCCCCAATCCCCTATGCTGAAGAAATCGAAAAACTCTTTTTAGTACATTTTTGTCAAAGTTCTGAAATAATTTTCTGTTATCTTTTTAGTCTGATCCAGTTTTTTTAAAACGGTTCTTCTACTGAAGGATCGATCATAAATTTATGTTCTAATTTAATTTCCTGAAAAACATTTTCTAAAAATTGTGGATAATTTTTCTTGATTCATCTTTCGGATTGCCTGTAATCCTTTTTTTATATTCATCAATTTCTAAACCTTCAATTTGGTTCATTTCAATGTAGCGAATCATGTCATAAATTTTTTCAGCTAATGTCCCTATTTTAATTTTTATCTACATCTTTAATTGTTAAAAACTAACATTGCACTTTGAATTGCTTTTTCATCAAATGAATTACTCATGTTATTCTTCCTCTTTTCTCTCATCTTTTTCGTCTACCTCTCGCAACAGCTTCTTGACTTCGTTTACTTAAATCTGTGGTTGGGTATACTTTCTACTTTTTGCATTTTTCATTCTCTTTCGCTTGAGTGACTGATTTGTTTGAAGTATTTCCTAATTCTCTTTGAGCGTCTTGCAATCGGATTGAAAAATTTATTTGTACGCTCCTCAACTTTGTTTCTTTTATACTAAGATCTTGATAAAAGTTCTTTTTCTATTTTTCTTAATAAAGATCTCTAGCTGTATTAGTAATCGTCTTTAATGAATTTTCAAAATCCTCAATCCTTTTCTCCTTTATTCGTCCATGAAGAAAGATATGCAAAAAGTATAGTCTGAGTATCTACCCGTAATTTTTACAAACAATATAAGCTACACTTTCAGCTTCAAACTCTTTCTGTTCTTTTGGAAATAAATTCAGAAGATTTTTGATGAAGGATTGAGTGAGCTACTTCATGAATTTCTGTTTTTTAATGTTTGGTATTGATTCATACCCTTACGAATTACAATAGAATGTGTGTCTCGATTATAAAAACCTCCTCATTCCTTCATGAGAGATTTCCTGTAAGGAGATGAAAGCTGTAGTACAACTTTTTACCGCATTAAAGATTGAAAGATGTGTTTGGTTCTTTGAAGTTTTCTGTTAATTCATAAATAGGTTTTAGGAAGTTCCTTTCCATCTGTTTGACTTACATCAAATACAGAACAAATTTCCAATAACAATATTTCCCGTTGAAATCCCTTTCTCATCTTTTAAATAATTTCCTTCTTCATCTTTTTTATATTCAGGAACTGGTGCATAAATTCGTAACGCTTTTGTTCCTTTACTAGGATAACGTCCAAGGTTCTTCCAATCAGGCTTTTGCAACAAATGTAGCTGTTGGCATTTGAGCAAGTAATAATCGCATATTTTTTGACTATAATCATTAAAAAGAACTAAAACATGACAGAAAGATTTTTATACGTATCACTATCAAGATAACTTTCAATTCCTTTTTTTCTAAATGTTCTTTTTAAAAAATTTATAATCTTTAGTCGCAATAGCTGTTTCTAAATCCATTTTTTTGAACTTCTTCTTCAACTACTTTTCTACAGTTGGTTCTATTTCTTCACGTATATCGTTTTAATTCAGTGAGTTCAGTTCTTGTTTTACTTGTTCTCTATCTTTATGTAATTGTTTAATTTTTCTCAATTCCTTTCAGGGAATAACGCTACTGTTGAATATAAATAATCTTTACTACTCTTATCATAATTTTTCTACTGAAAGTACATATTTTTCAAATCTTTCCTTAATTTCTTCAGAATGAGTTTTAATATAGTTTTGCTTGTTCTTCTGGAAATTTTGATTTTGATTCAATATCCGAACTGATTGTAATGGAACAAATAATGATTTTTGAAAATCTAAACCCGGTTTAACAAAATGAGGACTAGTAGTCTGAAATGGTGTTTCAAAATAACTATCTATCGAACGTTTAGTACCAATCTTCGCTCTCAATGGTATATACCAATTTTTCTTCTTCGTTATATAACCCCTACATAACTTCTATTATATTTATCTAAAATTTCTTCACTTCCTGTACTAGCAACAAGTTCTGATAGAAAATCATCGTCAATTCTAACAAGTTTATAATTTGACATATTCTCCTTTATAATAAATTCAGAAAGTCGTACAAGCAGAACACGCTTCGAGTTGTTCCGGAAGAAGGCGACTTTCTTTTTATACTCTTTTTAATAGAGTTGTTTCCTTGATTCATCAAGGCTTTTTATATCCGCTTTTCTTTTCCTTCAAGAAATTCTTCTCTTTCTTCTTTTGCATTTCCCAAAGTTCCTCAATGAGTTCTTTTGTTTACTTCAATTTCACTATTTTCTAACATAAAAGCAGTTTCTATATCAATAAAATAACTATCCCTAAACTCTACATTTTCATTCACATACTTTTCAGAGCTTTCATTCCAGGTTAGCTCACGGTCATATAGGAACAATTCTAGAAAGTCGTCGTTTTCGTCATAGATAGATACTTCAGCTAGGCTACCTCTGTAATATGCTGCAAATAGTATGTTCCAGGGAAATAATCGATATTTTTCACTCTTTATCTTCAGCGTCTTTTAAGTAATACAGTTCCCATACATCACCTTTGAAAAATATCCTCTTCCAGTATAGGAATAAACTTCTTTTCCTAGTGGTTCCTAAAAGACCATTAATTTCAAAAAGGTTTGTTCTTTATTCGTTTCAATCTTTTCTATCAATAATCTTGATAGGTCATCTCAGATTCGTCATATTTGCCCTCTGCAGCGTTTTTAAAGAGGTTAGGGGTAATTATCCGTTAGATATTCAATAAGCACTTCCTCGTTGCTTTCTGACCGTCCATAATCGCTTATAAACCCCTCGCTCCATTCAAGATGAGAGGTCAGCCCATTCTCCTGCTTCGATAACCGCAAGATAATTATTAACAGGATCATACGCAACAACTTCATTGTCGTTTTTCTTTTCAAAATGAGTACGTTTATAAATTCTTTCTTCTAAATCAGGTACAGGATATTTTAATTCATGTAACTCTTTACTATTCTTCTGAGTTCTATAAAATTTTCTCTGTAATTTCAATGGGTTCAGCTAACATTTCTTCTTCAGTCATTTGATAGCCGATATTTTCGCAACTTTAGAAAAATCTTCAAAATCCATCTGCCGATATGGCTTCTAGTTACAAACATATTTTTGAAACATTGCCCAATTATTTTCCTTTGCAAGAAATGTTAAATGTTCTCCGCTTCCGCCATTAAGTCCATAAGATATTGAGGTTCTAATTTAATAATTTCAGCTATCACATCGGTGAAAGACCAACATTAATAGCAGATTCTTCTTCTATCTCATTTTTCAAATTTTTATCCACTGTTCCTTCCATTTCTATATCTCCTACATTGTTCTTTTTGACTAATTTCAATTCAGATTCTCTTTGGTATTGAGTTGTTGCTTGAGCAACACGCTCATAAAAACTTATTTTTGAGGTTGATTGTTTTTGCTTGTTGTAACACTTGATTCCAATCAGATTTCATTTCTCTAAGTTCAATTTAGGCAAATGTTGTATCACAGGAGATTTATCAAAATTAAAATTTTCAATAAATTGTTTGCCCCAATTATCGTTATCTACCGCAAGAATAAATTTAAAATTATTAGTTGCATTTATATGTTTTTGAACATGATCCCAACGCTCTGATTCTTAAGGCTTCATTGTTTGCGTTAGGGAAAGACTATTTTCTGAAAACGTGGTCGAAATACTTTCTTTTCTTAATCCGTTCATCGAAAGTAAAATACAATCCCCATTTTTCTTTGAATATCTCGTAATAACTCATTAAGTCAATTGAGGGCTTCAAACACAATAATCTTCAGTGGATTTTCACTAGTTCTTGTCCCTGAAGTAATTGGTGGATTTCCAATCGTTACCTTAGTTCCGAAATACCCATCTCCTAGAGTGCGTTTTACAGCACGCTCTCTCCATTTTCTTCGTGTTTCGTAATTCCTTGTATTGCTACACCTTTTATATTTCCGTCTTTATCACGGTTTTTAAAAGACTAATACGGGTTCGTATTGATTCGTATTTGGATTCTTATAATCTGCTTGTGCAATTATTCCATTTTTATAAAAGAAATCTACAGTTTCAGAATCTAATTTTCGTTCATGTACTAAATATTGTTTTTACCAATTCAATGTTGTCATGGTCATTTAGGAAATATCGAAATTTCCGTTCCACAGAAACCTCTTTATGTTCTTTAATTTCTCCTTCTTTTTAAAAAATTTGAGTGCTTCTATAAAAGCTATACTCTTTTCATCAATTGCACCAATTTAATACAATCCCCATAAAACCCTCTTGAATTCCAATAAAATGTATTTTTCAGTATCAAACACAAAAACTATCATGTTCTTTTCCATTTATAGCTTCTTCCAGTCTTTATTAAATCCATCTCTAAAGATTCAGCTACGCTTAAAATATCCTTTTTCTTCATTTCTGCAAGTAATGCTTGTCGTTCAACATGATTCATTGGTTTAATTTTTGCGAGTTATGTTCTAATCCATCAAATGAAACGCTATTAAAGCAGTATTTTTGAAACTTATTTTTCTTTCTCCATTTTAAGTTCTTCTTCTAAACGTACCATTTTTCTAATGCTGTTAGTTCATGAATAAATTGGTATCCTTTTCCTGTAAGGAATCTGTAAGCTTCTATCAATTTGCTTCATAAATGCTTATTCTATCCTGAAGATAAAAATAGAATTCATGATTCATGTTTTTATCGAACAAAACTAAATTACAAATCCCTGTTGGATTGATTTCTTCTTAGAAAAGAATAGAGTGTTTTCGCAATTTCTTTGTAAGAATATCCTTTTTCAATTTCAAGTATCTTATTTAGTTCAGATTGCGAACTTCCTTTAAAAACTATTTCCATCTTTATTCTCCTTTCTCACTTTTTCGCCTTCAAAGGCAAAAAGTATATTAAAAAGACTAGGTATTTTATCCCTAGTCTTTACTCTATAAATCAAGATCTTCAAAGTTTACATTAGCTGTTATTTCTTCAATTTCATTCTTATAACGTTTATATTCATACCATCGTTGTTTATCTGTATAGTCATTTGCTAATTCGTTAGCACGTTTATGGTTAAACGCTGGTGCTTTTTATCTCTAAATACGTGTTCTTTAGTAATAAACACTAAACATTCATCTCCACCCAATCGTCCTATTTCATCTGGTGTTAATAAATCTCTTGCCATTTTATTATGGTTTTCACTACCGCCATTGCGACCTTTTTGATTTTGTTCGATTTCTAATATTAATCGTTTGTTTGCCTATTCGTTTTGATAAATATTCAGTAGTATCTTTTCATCTCCACCTAGGAATAATAATGTGGCACAGTTATTAATTAAAGAAGCCCAATTATCTTTATACATTGCTTTTTAATTGTGCTAACGCTTGAAGAACAATGACAATCCCCATATTTCTACTTCTAAATGTAGCTAAAAGCTTTATCAATATTTGGAATACGTCCGATATTCGCAAATTCATCAATAAAGAATTGGAAAAATAGTAGTTTTTGTCCTTCTTTTAACTTTGTTTCTCCAGTCTGAACACTATCAATCTTAAATCTCAATGTTTCCATAGCTGTAGAGATAAAGATTGAAGCAAGAAAAATTATACGCACTATTCGTTTCAGGGAATCGAAATAAATACAGCTGTTTTTCATCAAGCCAACTTTCAATATCCATGGTATCTCTTATAACTAAATTTTTAACCTCTTCATGATCGAAACACAGAATATCTTGCGGCAGCTATAGCTGTAACACTCGCTCTCGTTTCTCCATCAAAACTTTTGTTCGAATAATCGCCATTGTTTGGTAGCATAATTTCCTGGAATCTTCTTTTCTAGTTCTTCAAACCAACTATCAATTGGTGGCTTTGACTTTTTGTTGGGTGCTTTTTGCTAGCCGAACCATGTCAGCTATCATTGATAGATTAACTTTGTATCCATTTAATCGACTGTCAAACCAAAGAAAAGCAATCATAGAACGTATAAAAATGAGCTACTGCATGTATCCAGAAATCTTCTCCTGTTTTTATCAGATTTCTTTGTTCCTTCTGTAATTTGTTCTCAAAAACTCTATCAACGTCTGTTTCTGTTTTGATATAATCAAATACATTAAATTGATCGCTATTCTTCAATGTGTTAGGGTCAGAATACTTTTTATTTTATATCCATTATCTTCGAGCATTTGACCTACTTCATGTACGATTAGTCCTTTAGGGTCTGTACAAAGAAACGACCCGCCATTTGCATGATGTTAGGTTTTAATAAATCTAATGTTTTTGAAGAACCAGAATCTCCAATAACGCAAACAGTGTTTTATGAACATTATGTGGTAATCGTTTATTCCATAATCCCATTTTTACGTTTTCAGAAATGACCATATTCTTATCGTCATCTGTATCAGCGTATTTTTCCATTTCTTTTTGTGGAATATCTTGCTGAACCATGTTCTTCATTTAAACGATAAATGCCCTTATCATTGTTGTAAGTATATCCATCATACATGCTAGAAAAACAAATAGTCCCCCAAGAAATGAATAAGGATAGAATCTGAAAAATATACATATAAAAATGTTCTAAGAGTATACTAGATAGGTTTCTTCTTGATATAACAATATATTCAAACTATCATGTGTTTGTTTCTGATAACTCATTATAAAAATTTAGAAAATTAAATGTTATTAAACCTAAAATTAATCCAGTTATAAGATAAGGCTTAATTTTCTTTTCATATGGACGAGTTACTTCCATTCTTCTATCTTCCTTTCCGTTTAATACTCTTTCCGACTTCGATATTCAAAAGCGTATTTTTATGCAATTGCTTGTAAGTCATGTCTAACTTTTCTTTAAATGTTTGACTATCTCTCTTGAGAATATATTTTTGTAATATCAATTTTCTTTGTAATAATATCTTTTGAAGATTTTTTTGGCAAGCTAATTCTGTAACTTTTTCTATCTTTAGAACGAACAGTATAACTCCGTTCCGTTTTCCAATAGGTTTGAACATAAATGTTATATTATATTCTTTGAACACTTCTCTAAACTTCTCTAAATTAACTTTTTCATTTTAAAAGGAATAGCTTGAGCATATGGATTCCTACTAAGAAATTTATTTACGTCCACTTCGCCTTCTAGTGGTGTCATCTTGTGAAACCACTCTACCAACTGTTCTCCTGATAGTCTTGATAGAAAAATAGTATTCTTTTCACAGTCACAACAGAATCTGTTGTTGATTTTTGTACAATTTCTTTTTGATCCATTTTCTACCTCCTCAATTTTCGCCCTGAAGGCAAAAAGTAAAAAAGGTTAGAATACTCTAACCTTTTTCCGTTATTGATTTAAATGATTAGTCGTTGGTTCTGCAGTTAATTTTGAAATATCTAATTCAGGTAAAAGCTTCTGTTGTTGTTGCTTCTCCTGTAGCGTACTTCACTTCTTTTTCCATCTACTACTTTTGGTTTTTAATATCCAATTGTTTTTCATCTTCAGATAGTTCTTCTGAAGGTGTTCCTGGTTGTACACTTGGTGTTGTATCTCCTGAAGGTGTTCCTGGTTGTACACTTGGTGTTGTGTCACCTGAAGGTGTTCCTGGTTGTACGCTTGGTGTTGTATCTCCTGAAGGTGTTCCTGGTTCTACACTTGGTGTTGTGTCACCTGAGAGGTGTTCCTGGTTGTACACTTGGTGTTGTATCTCCTGAAGGTGTTCCTGGTTGTACGCTTGGTGTTGTGTCACCTGAAGGTGTTCCTGGTTCTACACTTGGTGTTGTGTCACCTGAAGGTGTTCCTGGTTGTACACTTGGTGTTGTGTCACCTGAAGGTGTTCCTGGTTGTACGCTTGGTGTTGTGTCACCTGAAGGTGTTCCTGGATTCATTGGTTCTACTGGTGGTGTTGTAGGTTCAACAGGTGTTACTGGATTCGTTGGTTCTACTGGTGTTGTAGGTTCAACAGGTGTTACTGGATTCGTTGGTTCTACTGGTGTAGTAGGCTCAACAGGTGTCACTGGATTCGTTGGTTCTACTGGTATACTAGGCTCAACAGGTGTCACCGGATTCGTTGGTTCTTCGGTTGGTTTTGTTGGTATAGGTAATACTGCAACGTTATCTTGCTTCTTATCATCTTTTTCTACCAAGCCAACTACTTTATCCAATTCAGTAGTTGGCTTTTCAATCAACGTTACAACCTTATCCAGTTCTTCAGGTTGAGTTAATTTAGCTTCTGCAACTGCAATAATAGTATTGACGGTTTCTTCAGATACCGATTGTGTACTTAGTTCTACCACTTTATCGACCGCTTCTTCTTGAGTTTTTGGTGCTAGTGTTTCCCTAGTAGACTTGTTTTCAACTTCAACTTCTACAACTTGTTTTGTGGTTTCTTCAACCGCAACTTGTGTTTGTTGATTATTTTGTTGTGTTAAAGCATAGAAGGAACAAGCTCCTAGTGATAATAATAATAAAGCACTTGCTCCAATTATTTTTAGCGTCTTCTTTTTTTATTTTGTTGTTCCATGATTAAAACACTCCTTTTTAATTTTTCAATTTTTCTTGAATTTGTTTTTAATTGGTTATTGGAATCTTCTTTCTGTTTGTCTGTAAGCGAACTATCTTTGAGTTTGTTCTTCAGATTGTTTTCTTCATTCAAAGCTGTTGTTACATGATCGATTTTCGTTTTGCAAAGTCAATTGATGAATCTTTTCTTGAATTTTTCAGCAGTTTTTAAATCCAATGTCTTTAACGCTTCAACGGCTTTTTACTTCATAGGATTCTACAATTAATTGTTTTAGCCTACTACTTCTAATTCTTGATTCAATTCATAGGCTTCATCAATCATTCCTAATTTTACGTAACTTACTGCTAGAGCTGTTTTTCGTATAGGTGTTGTAGCTTCATCTTTCAAATCCACAACCTTCTCAAAATTTTTGCTTTAAATAAGCTAAGTCAAATTTTGCTTGAATGGAATCTGTTTGTTGTACATAATTTTTCTAAGTCAGATATTCCTTCTTGCCCCTTATCAAAAGAATAGCTTCAACCTTTTCTTTATTTTTAGGATACTCTTCAACAGCTTTTCATATTCTTGTTGTTGAATCAATGTTTCATATTTTTGGTTTTTAACATTTCAGGAAGAAAAATTACACACTGAAGCAATTACTCCACTAGCACAAAAGAATGAACAAGGGCAATTTTAATCTGTTCCAAATTAAACGGTTGTCGTTCTTTTTACCTTTATAGGCTTTTCCTTTAAAGGGTTTTCTTTGTCACTTTTTCGTGTTCTTTTTCCTCAACAATAGGTGTTTTTTTCGAACTGCTTTTCTTTTTACAGGTTTCCTTTTTATCTCCATTTGAAGATACTAGAGGAAGCAATATTTCTTCTGTATCGGTTTCAAACGGGAACTGAATATGAACTTCTGAATAAATCTTTTCATCTCTATCGCCTTTTTCAAAATTAGGACACTTCCAACTTCTCTAGCGTTAGATAAACGGCTATTTTCAGCTTCTGCCCAATCACAAAGTTCTTCAAATGATTCAATTAATGTTGTATTTACATTGTCAATCTCTTCAAATTCAAAGTGGAAGGTTTGTTTTTCTTAAATAAAAGCCATCTAACCACCTCTCTATTTATCTATTTTCTCCATTTAACAACTCCGCAAAGGTCTGCTACACTCATGTTGTTTTTGAATTAAAATTTCCTTTGTCATTAATAATTCTAAACGTTTCTACTTCTTTTTCTTTTTGACTAATAGATTCTGTTGTATCTTTATTAATATTTCTCCTTTAGAATTTCTTCTTCTAATTTTTCTTTCTTTTTGCTATATCGCTCAAATTGTGTTAATTTCGGTTTCATTATAATGTCCCCTATTTTGACCGTTCCAACTTCTGTTGTTTCTGTTGTTTTTGTAGTTGGTTGTTGAGTTGTTTCTACCTTTTTCGTTTGTTCAGTTGTCTCAACTTTTTGTCGTTTGTTCAGTTTTTCAGGTTTCGCTTCAGGTGTTGTTGAAGATGTATGGTTTTTCGTTATTAGTTGCATTTTTAATAGAATAGGCTCAATTCGATTCACTAGATACTGATCGTATTTTTCGTATAAAAATAATTTAATGGTTGCCTTTTCTGAAAGTTTAACACCTGCTTCTGCATTGTTACGTTTGGTTGTTTGTACATTTGTATATGATACTTCTACTAATGCAGTTAGATTTTCTTCATCAATATAAATCGTTGCTTTATCATAAACTTGATTTAGTACATAACCTTTATAGGCTTGTGTTGCTGGTGATTCATCTAATTTTACTTGTTGAGCATATAGTTGTTCTGTCATAAACTCTTTATATCGTTCTTGATTTTCACCAACGTCTTTTTTCGTATAGTATGCTAAAAGAAATTCTTTTACTTTCTTAGCAGTCAGTGTCTTATATTCATCTGTATTTCTTGCTTCTTCTACAGTTGAAGTTACTTGTTGTCGTGGCGAATTTGAACTACCAATCCACATTCCGCATGCAATCCCAACAATTAAACAGAGAACTCCAATTGTTGCAGTAATTGCTTTTCGTACTAGCTTCACTTTATTATCATCGTACATTCTTCTTCCTTTCTTACTTTTCGCCTTGAAGGCAAAAAGTTATTGATTTACATGCATAAAGTATAGTCCATACGCTGGTTTTAAAATTCGATAACTCATAGAGTATTCCCCAGAAGCATTCATTTCAGAAATAATAAAACTTCCATCTTCCAATACTGCTTCTACAAATTGCAACATGCCCATAAATTGGATGTGAGCCGTAAACTCCTGTATTAAAAATAACAATATCTCCAGCTTGTGGACTGTCTACTAATGTAGCACCTTCTGTAAGATAATAAGAGGAACTCCATTCATTCGCATTTCCCATGTATGGATAAATACTCTTTCCTAATTGTTTCATACGATTATAGATGTACCAGGTACAATTTCCTAACGCATAAGCATTTCCTTCCCAGCCTTCTCCAGGTCGTACTTCTTTATTCGTATATGGTTTCAACATTTTATCTTTGTATTTGTTGTAAATTTCAGCACTATTTGTATTTAATGGGATAGTGCTTTGTCTTGTAAAATATTGAAACCAGTTTTGAGCAGATTGAATTCTTTCTTGTACTTTGTCTCCAGGATTTCCTTCCCATTTTGTTAAAAAAGCAACTGTTAACTCAGATACAGTATCTCCAAGTTTCTTGTTCAATACTGCTTCTAATATATGAATTGAGTAAAATATCTCCATTAGTCATAAACTCTAACTGAAGTTCCATATCATACCATTTTTTCCCTTTACTTTTCGCATATTCTCGCAACATAGTATGTCTTGTGCTACCATCAGCTGTATCCGTCCACTGACCTAAACCTAACCCACGTTTTTAAAAATATTAGGATATCGACCTCCATAGAATTTCAGGACCCGATTTGGCTAACCATTCATCAATATCCCAACTAGCTGCAACTGAATTTCCAAATTCTCCTTCAGCAGATTTTGGATTTATTTTTGATTCAATATCAAAAATTACCAAGCATTGCAGCTATCCCTTCTACCGAATAGCCTTTTTAATGAAAAAGTCATAAATTTGTTTTGCACGTTCCAATACGTGTGAGTTAGGAGAAAAATTGGAACTTGCGATAATCGTTGTTTGAGCATACGATACTTTTATTTAAGTAAAAGCTGGATTCACTTTTATACCATTTTTCCATCGTTTAGTTCATAAACAAGTTTAATACGTTCAGAGATCGCATTTCTATATAATCTTCTTTATTTAAACTATCGCCTTTATTTAAACGACTTGTATCAATTCCGACAATCGTTAATCTTGCATGATTATCTTGATTAATCACGATTCGATTAATTCCCACTTCTTCCAAATTCCCTGAAAGAGGTGATAATAGATTTGTTCCTACATCAACTTTAATTTCTGTTTCTTCATTTTGATTCCAACAGAATCTCGTTTATGTTCATAGCCCATTCTTCTTGTAATTAAGTAACTGTCTTTTATCATATAGTTTACCTAAACGTTTAGATAATGAAGAAAAACCTATTTCTTTACGAGCTTTATCAAAAAGCATTAAAATCTTTCGAATCTAAAAACCATGGACTTGAGGAATCTTTAATAAATTTGTCTAGTGGAGTAACTGTATAAGATTCTTTTCCATTGATTGTTTTCCCATAAATCTGTACTGATTTTTTTCAAATGATTTTTGGTTCTTCCTCTTTACGATAATAGTCTTTTGATAGCTTCAGCTTTAGGATTGAAATTATCATATCTGAAATTCAAATAGAATAGTGGATCGTTCCAGTGGTATAAAAAGTATCTACACTATTTGTATGTTTCGCATCTAATTTTTGTTAATTCCAAATAAAGCTTCAGTTAGATTTCTATCATTTTGAACAATTGAAGGTTTTATCATGGTTGGAGCAAAAACTCATCACAATAACAAATGGAACAATAATAGCTAGGATAATTCCTATTTTGAATCTTAAAAGGATTATTTAATACGCTTATTCCTTTCCTAAAATCCTTTTACTTATGCTAAAAACTTTCGTTGCTTTTATGCTCTTTTTACTCGAAATTTAGCCTGTTGTAATTTCCTAAAAATGGTTATAGTATCTTGTTGGTAATTGTTTAAATCCATTACCACGACAAGTTATAGGACTTATTGGAAAATCTATAAACGTGCTTACTTGTTTTTGCCCCAATCTTAATAGTGGCTTTTCCTGTTCCTTTTTAAACCGCTGTATAGCTGACTTCTTTGTTTTGCACGTTGTTTTAAGTTTGCTGATTTCTGCTAAATTTTTCATCTTTAGAAGTTTGTTTTTGCACTATTTTTAATTTTTTTGATTTTAAAGTATATTGTTGTTTTCTTAAAAAGTAATATCTCGAAGTTCTTCTTGCTCTTTTTATAAGACTTCCTGTTTTTCTCTTAATTTATTTTTAATTCTTTTTCGAGTATTTTTATCTGAATTTTTTTTAAGTCCTTTATATTCAGCTTTAGCTACTTTATAGGCTGTTTTACGAACTTTCAATACTTTCTTGTCGCTTCTTCTGCTCATAAACTCACCTCTAAGCGTCTGTTTCCATCAAACTATATAAAAGCTGTATCTTTTTGAAATAATATTTTCAAAAGGAACAATACTTTACCTCCTGAAGAAATTAATCCTGTCCCTTGTGGTACTCTTTCCCCAACATATTGAAGCAAAGTAGATGGAATACTCATAACATTTTGAAGTGAATCTAAATCAACTTTCTTCTGTCTTAATAGAACAAAGAATTCACTATTTGAAAGCATTTTTTCTTCCTTCACTATCCTCTAATAGTGTTGCGATATTTTGAGTAATTCCAGTTGGAATTGCACCATATTTACGAACTCGTGACCATAACTTCATGAACCATCTTGAGTTTTCAACACTGTCAAAATTGAGTTGTAATTCATCAAAAAATAGCCATGTCGTAACTTTTCCTTGATTTTGTACTATCTGATTCCAAATTTGATCGAGAATGACTTTCATTGCAAAAAGGTTTTAATTTTTCATCAAGTCGTTTAATATTAAAGATAACGAACTTGTCACTTAAATCAATATTTGTTTCATGAGCAAAAATATCCTGTCCACCAACTGTATAAGGTTCAACTTTTAAAGCCAACTCTTCCGCTAGTTCTTCAGGTTGATTTTTAACGTATAATACCACTCTACTAAAGTAGGATTTTCGTATTTCTCATAAACTTCTCTTGTCACTCGATCGACAATACTTGCTTCCAATATCTGTATATTCTTTCAGCAATGATTCAAATAAACTTGATAATAGATTGGCTTTTTCTTTGATTAAATCCACATGCTTATCTTCTTCTTGAAGTAATCCTTTATCCGCCATATCTAAAATGTTTAAATGGTGTTGTGAACCAGGATATATATCTAAAATTTCAGCTCAAATTCTCTACCAATCTTTGCATATTCATTTTTCGGGGTCAACAATAAGAAATTTATCATTTTTATTACTGAGTAATGTAGAAATAATGCTCCATTTCGTAGTCATTCCCTTACCTGAACCACTTGAGCCAAAGATTAAGCCTGAAGGAGTATTAAGATTTTTCGATTCACAGTAATAATATTTCTGTAATTGATTTTTCCTAAATATTGTCCTGTATTGTCTTGTAAATCCAATGTTGAAAAAGGAACTTGTGTGGCTAAATTATTAGTTGTCATATCTCTCACATAGTTACTTTCAACGTCTAAATATGCTTTTCCAATCGGGAGAATTGTATTTAATGCTTCTTCTTGCATTTTATAAGCTACTTCAAAATGAATCCCATGATTTCTAACTACTGCATGAATATTCTTTGTTGCTTCTTCCAATTTTTTTCTTTGTCTTCTTCCATTAAAAGAACTGCAAAATATGCTAGAAAACATTTTTGACTATTCTCCTTCATATCATGCAATAATTCTTCAATATTTCTTCTGACTTCTGATGTAACTCCAGAAATCATGTCTTCAGATAATCCACTTTTAGATTTTCTTTTTGTTCTCTAGCGAGTGTACGTTTATTCAACATCAGTTTAGTATTAGTTGCTTTCCTAAATTCAATAGGATCGTACGGTCTTGCATGAATAGATATACATAATTCATGTTCTGAATCACATAGGTCTTTAATCAAGACATCTTCTAATCGTTGAGGATATTGACGGATATATAATACTCTTGCACAATAGTTATCAATCATAAAATAATCATCGAAAAACTTAATTCTATTCAGTGCTATAAATGATTTTGTAGTTAATCCAGTCAATGCCAAATCACTATATTTCATTCTAAAAATTGTTTTTGGACGTAATAGATTGTGAAATTGTTTTAGCCTTTCAATTCCGTCTAAGTCTGTAAATGATAGGTCTACTCCTGTAGCATTAAATTTCTTGCTAAAATTTAATATTGTGTGAACAATTGAGATTCTGCTTGTTTAGGTGCATTTGCTTTTGTTGTAAATATAGCATATTGTTTTTGTTTCAAAGTTTTTTTGCTCCAAAGTATAGTTCGCTTCAATCATGTTGTTGATTTCTTTTGCGGTACTTATCGTTTTTGTCTTCCTGATAGGGCAAAAGAAAATTATCAATCATGCTATCATCAATACGTTTATTAACTACAAACAATTGATAGTTTGAATTTTTATCCAATGAATTTAATGCTTCAGCATAACTAACAACAATCGCTAATTTTTCTTCTTCATCAGCCACACGGTAACCAAATCTCCCCAACTCAACCATTCTAGAATATTCATGTTCTACAATGTGCATTAATCCATTTTCGTATAAACTTGTATATTTTATAGTGTTCGGACTTGTTGCTAGAAGCTATCATTCGCTCATATCTTAATTTTTCAGATTCTGTCTGTTTCTTTGACACTTTTCTTTTTGAATAAATTCACTAGGCTCATACCTCCTTATCTGCTCTACTTTATAAACTCTATTCTGATCACAGAAAAGAATTCAATATCCTTTTTAAATTGTTGCATTTTACCTAAATAAGATAGTATTGGCGGTGCAACCATTAATCCAGATGTTAAAAACGCTAATAAATATGCCACTACTTCAGGAAGAACTATCATTTCTAACACTATTAGAATTATTCCAGGAATACTTAACGCTACAGTCTTTAATTGTCGTTTTGTCATTCCTAGCATGACTTCAGGTTCATATTTTGATACGTCTGTATAGAATCTTGATTCTAAATTCACTAGTTATCCACCTACCATTTTCTGAGTTAATCGTTGTGAACCTAACACAATTCCAACATATGCTCAGATTTGACAATAAACATAAATTGATTAGCTAAATTCTTAGCAAAGTCATCTCCGTTAGAAGTTACTTCAGAACTTTCCCTATTCTAATTGCTTGAAATACTTTTATAATGAGTATCAAAGCAAATCCTTGAATGACTAGTGCTAATACCTGTCTAATGTAACTTTTAGCAATTGAACTCCATTCATCACTTACAAAGGACGCAAACATTACTCCACCAATCATTTTATAAACGTACAGCGTTAAAAACGCATGAAAATAAGAATATCTGTAACGATTTCTCCACACCACAAAAGCAAAATTGCTAAAGACTTGTACTATATTAATAATCGTGCTTTGGCTCCAACTTAAATCGCCATTTATTGATGGAACTGTTCCTGAACTTGTATCTCCATCAATAGGAACACTATTAATGATGTGACCAATCGCATTTGAAAACCAAACAAAGGAATCAATAATTTTATCACTCAACATTACAAATGCTAATGCTATTACATATTTCCATACAACAGACATAACAATTCAATACTTAAATTCCTTGTTCACTAGAAAGCTTCTTTTGCAAATTGGCAAGTTCTATATACAGCATTATTCCCAAAAGGGTTGTGCCAACTACATTCAATGCAGTAGAAATGCTCGTTGCATAGTTATTGGCAACTCCATTGTAACTTTCTAAGGACGAAAGTAGTTTCTCTAATGTTCCTTCATTTATCATGTGATTCTCCTAGAACGAAATGTTCCCTAAAGCTGCAACAACAGCTACAGTAACACCACTTGCAGTTACCCCTACGACACCACCTAATAGCATTGAGCTGATTCCTTGGTCAATTTTATCGGGATTTTCATTTTTGAAGCCTTTGTACCATGTAAAAAGCCCCATTAAAACATTGAATAATCCAATCACTGTAATGATTGACCCTATAATTGTTACTAATTTTGTTACGATTTCCATTTGATTTCCTCCTCAATTAAATCTTTATAAATAGTTTTATTCTTCAGGAAACGAAAAATCATCATCTTCATCTTCATAAGAATCGTCAAATGAATCATCATATTCTGAAAGAGTTAAGATTCTTGATACAAAAAATATCTTTTTGTTTTTCCTTCAGTATCTGAATCAATTTCAACATAAATTTCTTTGTCTTTTAAAAATCAACGGTTTTCTTTATTGTAACAAAAATCCACTTCAGGAATGTCATAACCGTGGTCTTCTACACTCGTTAAAAAGATACTGTAGATAATCTTCTGTATAATCTGTTTCCAAAAACAAGATAGTAGTAACCTCTTCCACTTTGATTATTTTCCAAAATTAGTTTCAACATTTGTGATCCTTTTTAGATTTGGTCATCTCACAACTAATTATCGTCACATCATGCTTTCCTTCTTTTAAAAATTAGGTTTCGGTCTTGCACCTTTTTCTTTCAAATTTCATATTATTAATTTCCTTTCTATCACTTTTCGCCCTGAAGGCGAAAGGTTACTAATCTTCTGTATCTCTTTTTGATAACTTCAGACGTCTTAAATCCCAAACTATACAATTGTTTTTCGGTTCTTTGAGATTTAATTGGTATCTTTCTGCTACTCTTGAAAAATGTTCAAATTCTCTAAATTGAATCTTATGATTTTTCTTCTGCTAGACTAACTATAAATAAATCTTTTAATATTAATTCAACAATGATTTCGTTTGTTCCAATATCACTACTAATCATTTTACAAGGTCGTGATTTGTATATTTTGTCACAATATGCTTCCTCACTTTCTTACTCACTTTTTCGCATTCAAGACAAAAGGTAAGAGTGGTATTGACCACTCTTATCCTTCTATTAGTTTTGTTGTTTCTTTTTTAATAAGACTAATGCACCAATTAATGCAATACTTCCAGCAAGAATTGTCATTCCGCTTTCTTGTGTACCAGTCTTTGGTAACATTGGTTTCACTTCAAACGATTGGTTTTTCGTCTTTTTGAATCTACGTGTTCAGAATTAAGTTTCCTTTTTCTCCATTTTTGTTTACTTCAAAAACTTGTTCCATGATTGTGTATTTACCTACTGGTAATTTACTTGTATCAATCTTGTCTAATTTCACTTCTACTTCGCCAGATCCATCTAATTCTAAGATTTGTTCAACTGGTTCTGTGACTTCATTCGTACCATATTTTACTAACCATGTACGAACTAGGACTTTACCATCTTTGAAATCTTTGTAGTAAGTGTATCGACTAATTCTTGTTTTTCACCGACTGTCATAACTTTCTTACCACCAATTTTTGCAAAGGTATTGATTGTTGGTTTTAAAAACTTCAACAGTTTGTTTTTCGTTCTTCAAGTCAAAGTGAGTTGCTACTTTTTCTTTGTCACGATACAAGTCTTCTCCATATACGATATTACCTGTATATCCCTACAGGAACTGTAAATTTAAAGAATTCAGTTCTTATCGCTTTGTCTGCCACGAATTCACGTTCTTGTGTTGCATATACTTTTTCATTACTATCATATTGAGTTGCGACAATTGTATATTTTTGCCAATTGTTGATTTGTTAAATCTGCACGTTCGATATGTTTTTCAAAAGTATATCCTTTTTTACCACCACTTTGAGTTGTAGCTTCAGTATGGATTAAAGGTTTACGTTCGTTCTCAACTACTGAACGAGTTGCGGTTGCTTCTGTAGAATGATTATTTTTATCTACTTTTCTTTTCCTTTAATTGTAAAGAAGAATTTTTAATAGTTGCTAGGAAGCCTTCTGCTGGTTTTGTTTCTTCTGCATAGTAGTTTCCGTATTCTAAATTTTTCAAAGACAATTCGTCCATTCTTATCAGTAGAATAATGTCCTACTTCGATTTCGCTGTTATTTTTCTAATACTGCTACTAATTTTAAATTCAACACCTTCAATTCTTTCTTTACTATTTGCTTCAACTTTTACTAATTCATGACTTCCTCGTTTTTAATTCATTCACGATTGGTTTTTCAACAACTACTGTTTGTGCGGATTTTTCCACTTGTGGCAAAACTTGTAGATACACCATTCTTGTATCATTTAAGCTATATGCTTCTCAGTACTTAATTCTTTTAAGTAAAACTCTCCATCAATTGAAGATTGTCGAATGTGTATGAACCTGTTCCTGATACTGTAACTCCTACTAGACTATCGGCTGGTAAGCCTTCAGCAGTTTAGCTGTATATAATCCAAAGGTTGCTTTTTGTTCATTTTTAAAGTACTTAGATTTTTCAAATTGTTTATTAAATTGAACTGAAATAGTCTTACGTTCGTTGTGAACAGAAACACTATGACTATCAACTTTACAGTTTGAGCTTGTGGGGTAAATGTAATTTCTCTTACTGTATTATCAACAACATATTCTTTTGGTGCTGACACTTCACGATATTGATATTTTCCTAATGGTTTTATTTGTAAATTCTACAATTCCTTTGTCATTTGTTGTTTGTTGTTCAACAACTTTGCCATCTTTAATTAACTCAAATGTTACCCCGCAAGTGGTAAGTTTTTGAATATTAGGAACATTTACTCCATTACCATCTTTTACCCAAGATACGATTTTAGAACCCGTTTTAGTAATGTTGTAATTGACCTTTTTGAGGGTGTATTCGCAAATTTAACTGTTACAACTGTTTCATTTGCCTGAAATATTAACAGCTAAACGTTTGTCTGATAATACATACCCTGTTGGTGCTTGTACTTCTTCGATTTCATAATCTCCGTAAGATTAATTGTTGAGGGAATATTACTTGACCGTTTTTATCCGTTTCAAATACATCAATTGTTTGAATAGCTGGATAAGTTACTTGTTGGCTTACTTGTTTTCCATTTTTATATAATTTAAAACGAACACCTGAAGCTGGAATGTTTTGTCCTGTTTCAACATCAGTCTTTATTAATTGTAAATATGATTTTTCGCATTATTTTTCAACTACATAATGATACGTATGATTATCTTTTGATGAATCTAATGCTACCTGAATTGGTTCAGTGGCTTTATAGCCTGTTGGGGCATGTTCGACTAACCATGTTGGTGTGTGTATAGCTAATCTCTTGAGATACTCCATATCCATTCTCATCTGTAGTGAATGAAGTAATGACCTTAGTTTGATGAATCAACTAAATCAAATTGAATCCCTTTCCCAACTTGACGAGTACCAGATCATCTAATCCTTGATACAAGTGTTTTGAAACAGATACTTTGTATGATACATTAGTTGCATTTACTGTTGTCGTTTGTCCATCTTTAATTTGTACGCTATATACTTGTTCATTCAGACGATATGTTTCTAATGTTCTTGTTTCTTTAGTATCCATTCTTTGGAAAATAATTATTGAAGTAGGCTTCACCTTTTTCGTTAGTTGTTGCAGTCACAACAGGTTTTATTACTGCCTTTTTCGTATAAACCAAACTCTACTCCTGATAAAACTTTTTGTTTCATCATCTGTTTTAACGATTTTAATATTTCCTTCTTTCGGTGCATTTGTGACTTTAACAGTTTGCTGTTTTATTAGGTACAACATTCACTTTAAAAGTTTGTCGATTTAATCGGTGAGTTTGGATTGTTTTTGTTTCTTTGACAATCCACTCTTTTGCTTCCACATCATTAAAAAGCTTCACCGTTTTTGTTAGTTACAGCCGTTTTTGTTGGAGTATCATTTCCCTTTGCAAACAAACCAAACTCCACTCCCGCAAAGAACTTTGACCATTCTTTTTCATCAGATTTTACAATTTTTAATATGCCCGTTTTTAATGACATTTAATTTTAGTAAAGAAAATAATCTGTCAGGATAGAAACATCATTACATTTTGACTTGTTGGATAAGTAAATAATAAAGAAGCTGGAGTATAGTTATCTGGTAAAGATTTGGGTCTAAAAACAAATGTTGCATCTTGAGAATCCTTTTAGCAGTGATTTTTAATTGAGAATCATTAATTTTTCTCAAAAATCCAACCTTTTGTGTCAGTTGGATTAGAAATGTAAGGTGACACTTGATTTGTGTCTGTTAATGTAATAGATTCTCCCACTTTTAAAGTATGATTTTCATTATGCCAACTTGTGGCACGTTCTCCATTTAATTTCCATTAACAAAATCTGATACAGCATTATAACTATCCCAAGACGTCCCCGCACGAAATTCTTGAGGTGTCCACCCCAAAATATCCCAAACTTTAGTTTGTACATAGAAATAACGATCATAGCTTTTATCTTCTGACATATCCCAACCCCAAAAGATAGTATTTTTAATTTCGTCAATTTGTTGTTGTGTGATTTGTGTTTCCAAAATGGTCGACTAAAAGCTCCTTCTCAATTTCTTCGCTTGAATAATAAGTTCCAGGAATTGCATTCGTTGGTGGATCGACACAGAAAACAACCTCTCCATTAATTTTTAAAAAACCAAAACTGTTTTCCGTATAAACCCACCAATTATAGTTATATGCTTTATGATAAAGCTTTACATTTCCCGTACCGCCATGTTCATCAGTTAATAGATAGGTATTTGCTTGAGCTTGAGAAGCATTGCCTAAACTGGTACATAATCCCGTTAAAGCGATTAAACTTAAAAGTGTTTTTATTCGTTTTTATAATTCATTCTTCTTTAAAATCCTTTCTTCTTTAGTTTTTCTTTTTCGCCTTCAGGGCGAAAAGGTGGTTCTTTATTCCTTAAATAACTCATGATGTTCTCCTTATAAAATAAAAAAAGCAATGTTGGATTTCTCTAACATTGCTTTTTATATTAGATTCAATTGTTTTTTTGTTATTGTTTTCTAGGTTAACGCTTGCGGTTGTATGTCCATCACTCCATGGAATTTCAAAATAATTTCCTGTATATGCCCAATTTTTGTTTTCCTTCTTCCACAGCTTTTAAACGATTCTTCCATTTAGCTTCAAGCCATGCCCCCACTTCTTTTAAAGTTGCAAATTCTAATCCTGTATTTCCTAACGCTGTTAAACGTACAGGAGCTTTTTAGGGGGCTTGTGTTTGTGGGTGGTGCTGGAGTTGGTTTTGTTTCTGTCTTCGCTTCTTCTTGAGGTTTTTGGTGTTGGTGTTGAGTTTGTTTCTTGTACAGTCTGTGTTCTTACTTCTGCTTGAGGTTGGTTATTTTCTTGAGAAGAAGTATTTCCACTGAACTTGTCACTGAATTAGAAGAGTTGCTTGTTGATTATTAGTAACAACTGTTGATTCAAATTCTTCTTTTCTGTTTTTGTTTCCTGTTGAACAGATTCTTTTTATTTTCAGAAGAATTTGATTGTTCAGCTACCGTAACCGTATCTAATTGTTTCAATAATTGTGTTTTTCTTTGTCACTTAATTTCAGAATCTTTAATAGATTTCTCCAGAGTTTCTTTATCCTCTTTCTTCATTGTTTCAGAAGTTCCATTTGTGACTTTTCTTGTAACTCTTTTAATTCTTTATTTTCAGTCTTGCTAGTTGTTTCAGTAGCCACTTTTGTGACTTGAATAATTTGTTGTGTGCTGTCAGAAGGACTAAGAGTGTAGATACTGCGTACCCACCACCTAAAAGAACTACAGCACAAGCTGTAATAATGCCAACTTTTTAGGGGTTGATAAACTCATAAATTTTTCTTTCACTTGTACTAATCGTTCTTTTGTTCGCACTAATGGTTCTTTCATAATTCCATCTCCTTTTTACTCCTCACTTTTTCGCCTTCAGGGCGAAAAAGTTAACTCTAATTTTTCTGTTACAACAACTTTTCCATCTTAATCTCCTACATTTTGTTAATCTAGTGAGTTTTTGAACTAAAAAGTTTATTTAAAAGTTCTTTAGTGATCATCAAAACTAGTCTTTCATTTTCAACACTTTTCATATTTTTTTCTATAATCCTCTTGTAACATTTCTAATGTTATTTCATCTTCTTCATCAGGAAATCTAAACCACAACTATCCAATAACAAGTCTTTTTCTGTAGGCATTTCATAGTCTATGTAATCAACAATAAACTCAACATCCATTACCTTTCCGTCTACAACACCGAAAAAAATTGAAGGACAGCGTAGACTTTATAATCTTCTCCAAATAAAAATATATCTTCGGATATATCTTCTATTAATTCTTCACATGAATATGAAACTAAATGACCATTTTTATTCTTTATAGCCATTGAATACACCTCCAAAAATGATTTTTAAATTTACTTTTCGCCTTCAGGGCAAAAGGTAATATCCTCTTCTTCTAATTCCTCTATACGTTTTTCTTTTTGTTCGTTTCCATAGGTAGGCGAATAATACAAAAGGAAAAAAATCACAAGAAAGATACTTTGCATATCCCAAAAATATTTTTGAATAATTTCCATATTTGCTTGAATAAATTGATAGATAGCTACAACAATCGCTAATCCTATTATAAATAAAATGAATTTTAATCCACTAATGAATAATTCCCAAATTATCATAGCAAAAAAATCCTAAGACGACAACCATAGCAATTAAATATCCTATTTGTTCCATATATATCTTCTCCTTTTTGTTAATAATAGAACTATATGGTTTTATTTTACAATATTCCCTCAACAATTAAAACTTTTAATAAAGCAGTAACTTTATTTTCATTCAAAGCTATCTTGCGAGAGAAATATTTGATAGTCTACGGATTCTGTCAGTTGATTTAGTATCTTGTTTACTTTCTTATCAATTTTGTCATCTGACAAAGGAATTTTCTTTTTCAGTTCCAATTAAATCTTCTAACTCCAAATTTTTCATCTTGATTTTCAACGATTGATTTCACTTCAGAAAGAGTCAATTTGTGTTCTGAATTTGCTAAATAATTTTGCGACTTTTTCTTGTTGTTCAGGACTAAGTTTTGCTAATTGTTCTCCGATGTTTAAAGAAATTTTTCTTTTTCATCTAGTAAATCTAAAAATTCAGAATTAAATTGTTACAAGCAATATATCTTGAAAGTGTTCGTGGTTTAATCTGTTCACTTTCACTAATTTTTTTCTAAAGAGTTATATTTAGCTTGTCCTTTTTGCCCTTGTTTTTCAAAGCGTTCGCTCTCAACGCATATGCTTTAACCTTTTCACTTTCTTTGATGTTGGTACGTTGTAAAAATTACTTTGTACCAAATAAATCATTGCTTCTTCATCTGTTAACTCTTTAATATTTACTGGAATTTGATTCCAGCCTAATCGTTTAACAGCATTAAAACGATTATGCCCTGCAATAATTTGATATTCCTGTTCACTAATTTTTTTCTAACTACAATCGGATTATCCAATCCTCTTGCCTTTATATCGTCAGCTAGTTCTTGTAATCTTTCCTCAGAATAGTTCATGAAAGGTTGATTAGGGTATGGAACAATCTTATTTACTGATAATTCTCTTACATTCGTTTCTTTCGTTTCTTCAAGTCCAAACATTGCTTCAATACTTACCATGGTTATTCTCCTTTTTCTAAAAATCTCTTTAGTAAGTGCTTCATAGTTTTCAGCTAATTTACTTTTTTTGCCATCTGTTGTAGTGGCACTCTTTCAGCATAGCTTCTTCTTGCTTCAGTTAATTCTTTAATTTCTTGCTTGAGTAATACATTTCCGTACTCTTCAGATAATCTATTTTTTTACCTCTTTAGAGATTTTAGTGTTTGAAACTTTAGTAAATAAGATTCCTTCAACCTCTAACCCACGATTCAATCGTTTTTTTACAAGTTCTATATATTGGAATAATTGCCCTAATCCTTCAAATGCTCCATAACTTGCTTCAACTGGAATAAGAACGCTTGAGCTTGCTGTTAACGCATTAATTAATAAAATATTTAATGCTGGCATACAATCAATTAATACATAATCGTATTTTTTTCTTTAACATTCAAGCGATTCAAAAATATCTGATAGGATATATTCTCTAGCACTAGCCATAATCAAACTCATTTCAATAGCAGATAAATTTAAGCTAGTTGGAATGTAATCTAAATTTTCTGAATACGATTGAATTAAAGTATTTTCATAATCAAACTGACTATTCAACTCTTGTTGAATTGCTTCAACAATCGTCATTTTGTAATTTTTCTCTTTCAGATAATTTGAAAGATTGTGTTGTGGATCAAAATCCAACAATAACACTTTCTTTCCAGCTTCAGCAAGTGTAACTCCTAAGTTCATTGTAGTGGCAGTTTTACCAACTCCACCTTTTTGATTCATAATAGCAATTATTTTCATAACTCATAATCTCCTTCTCTATCTCTCTATTTCTCATTTTCTCTTTTTTCAATCTCTTTTATGAATTCCAATCAATTAATGGTACTTCTGCCTTTTCTCTCGCTACGTAACTTTCAAAAAAATTTTTGAATTGTAACAAACAGGTATTTATCAAACGATTCAATTTTTCCTTTCAGTCAAGTCTTTTTTTCAACGCTCTTAAAATACATTTTGTGAGATTTCTGAAATCATCTTCAGTTAATTCTTCTAAGTATATTTCGTGGTTCTTTTTTTATTGGTTACATAGCGTTTTGCTTGAAAAATAACACCACAAATGTAGCCTATTTTCTCGTTGTCACGAGTTGCTCGATACAATTCATTTGTGACAAATTCAGGAATCCCCCATGATTCGATAATCTGTTAACAATTTTGAATTTTTAAAATATTGATTTGTGGATAAATCATTATGTGATTCAGCTTTAGCTGATTCTGTTATATTATTAATATTATTATTAATATTATTATTAATATTATTATTATTAGGCTTAAAATTCTTTTTGTTCTAGAACTAAAAGAATTTTTTTAGTTCTAGAACTTAAAATATTTAAGTTCTTAGTATTATCAAGGGTTTTTGACGTTCTTATTTTCGTTATCTTGATTGATCGTTAAATGTAAATCAGTTTTTGTTAATACAGGTTCATAGATATACAATCTATTACTAAGTCCTCTCCCCATTCTTCTTTGCTCTAACAATCCGAACTCTGTTAATTCTTTTTATTTTTACAATTTTAGGTTCACTTTTGTCTCATGATTTCTACTAAATCATTATTACTGAAGATAAAATAAATACTACCATCTTCATCGTACCAACCATTTTTGTTTAGACAGTTTTGCTCTATCATTTAAGATTGTCCATGCAAATTTAGAATCAGAAGAAAGATCTTTTATATAATTCTCCATATGCTAATCCAGCGGGCAACATTAAGAATCTTTGTTTTGCTTTTTCATAAATATTTGCTTTAACTCTATTTGAAAAGAATTAACTCTTTTTGTTCATCACTTAATACCATCTGATGTAAATCCTTTTCAAATCAAATTTAACAGTTGTTACTTGCAGTTTGTTCGTTATAATTTTCAATAAAGTTCAGTTGTTTTAATCGTTTAAGAGTTACTCTTTCTTTAAAAGTTATTTTGTAAGGAATAATTGCAATTTCATTTTGTACAATAGAATCAAAGCAACTTTACATAAAACATTTTTCTCATCTGATGTTAAATTTGTATTCATCACTAATTCAATTGGAACTCTTATATTTCTCTCTAATGTTTTCATTAATTTCTCCTATTCTTCTTATGGACGGTTTTAAACTAGCTATTATATTTAATAATCACTTCAAAGCCGTCCATATTTTCTTTCTCAATATCTTGTCTCAGTCTCTTCTCGCTATTTCTCTTTTCTCAAAACTCTTCTCTTAGTCTCTTTTTCACTATTTCTCTTTTTCAATCTCTTCTCATACGATACATTTACAATTAATTTATCGTTTCTTCTTTCAACTACAAGAATATTTCCTTGCTTAATTGTTAAGATATGTTTGTAGATATTTGGGAATGATTCTCTCATCTTTATATCTGCTTCTTTACCATTAATAATGGCATTTTTAATTGGAACATAAACTCCATCTTTTCTAATTTCTGCAATTATATAAGGAAATTTATAATCTTTTCTAATTTGACAGTTGCATTTCCACTTAATCCTAACTGTCGTAAGTCACTAATTTTTGATTTCCATTTCTATTCTCCTTTCACTTTTTCGCCTTCAAGGCAAAAAGTAATAAAAATAAAATGTTGGGACGGAACGTATCCTTCCACAGTATTTTTACGCAAGGTTTTTTTAGTCGTGTTCACCTCAAACTCATCTCCATAATCTTAATGTACTTTCGTTATGTGACAGAAGTGGTTCGTTACTCCACTATTTACACCATCTGCTCCTTTTCTTTTTTTATTCCTAGTCACGCTGATCGAGCCGATGGGGGTATTCAGTTTTCAAAGAACAATTTCCGTTCTTATAATGAAAAAAAGAGAACAGATTTCTCCATTCTCTTTAAATTTTTCACTTCTAACTAATTTCTGACACTTACTTTCTTGCATCACTGTACTGGAGTATCATATCATATTTTATTCAAAATACCTAGTAAAATTATTTATCTTTCCATAGTTATCCACAATTATTTTTTTAACATTTTTTTCAAAATTTAAACTTTTTCCTAAATTTTTCCACAATTTTTTTAACAAATTCAAAAGTATGTTTACAAAAAAACATATCCACAAGTTGTGGATAATGTGGATATCATTCTTAAATCTCTATGTTTTATTGGTTTGTTCTATCCACAATTCGTGTGAATAAATAAATTTTATCGTTATTTTTTTACAAATTATCCACAATTTTGTGGAAAACTTATTACAAATTCAATAAAATTTGTTAAAAACAGATTTTCTGTGGAAAAACTTTATGCTACACTTACTCTTAGATTTTATTATTATTATCCACAAGGAGGTGTTATTTATGGATACTATTAGATGAATTTTTGGAAAAATTTTATTAACTCATTTTGAAAAAAACAAATTCAGATTTTACGATTAAACACTGGATTATGCCTGCTAAATTATTAAAAATTTGACCAAAATTATCTTTATATTCAAGTTCCTTCTCAAACGTATGCTAATTTCTGGGAAGATAATCTACTAACAGATGTAATGGAACGTGGATATGATTATTTTAGAAAATCATTTTGAACCAAAAGTTTATTATTTCAGATGAGCAAGATTTTTCAAAAAAACAAACATTCACAGAACCTACCCCACAAATTTCTACAAATGAAGAAATTAAAGAAGTTAATCAAAATATTTATTTAGAAGATGATTCTCTATTAAATCCTAAATATACATTTTGATTCATTTATTATTAGTAAAGGAAATCAAATGGCACATGCTGCTGCTCTAGTAGTTTGCGAAAAGACCAGGACAATTATATAATCCTCTATTTTTCTATGGGGGTGTTGGTCTGGGAAAAACTCATAATACAAGCTATTGGGAATCAATATAAATTGCTAAATCCACATGCACGTGTTAAATACGTAACAGTGAAGCTTTTACAAATGAAATGATTACTTCATTGAGAACAAATACTCAACAGGAATTCAGAGATTATTATCGCAATGTTGATTTATTATTAGTAGATGATATTCAATTTTTCGCTGAAAAAAAGAAGCAACTCAAGAAGAGTTTTTCCATACATTCAATGCACTCTTTAATAACCAAAAACAAATCGTTTTTAACGGTGATCGACAGCCAACTGAAATCAAAAGCTTTACAAGAACGCTTAGTCTCAAGATTCGTTTCTGGTCTCCCAGTCGATATTACTCCACCAGATTTAGAAACAAGAATTGCCATTTTATCTAAAAAAAGCAGAAGCTGTTGGAATTGATATTCCTACTGATACACTAAGCTATATTGCTGGACAAATTCAATCCAATGTCCGTGAATTAGAAGGTGCTCTTGTTAGAGTTCAAGCTTATTCTGTGACTCATGGAGAAGATATTACAACAAATTTAGCTGCTGAAGCTCTACAAAACTTTATCCCTGGAAGTAAAGAAAAAAATTGTATCAGTTCAAGATATTCAAGAAGCGGTTGCTCGCTATTATCATATTTCTTTAGAAGATTTAAAGGTAAGAAACGAACAAAAATCCATTGTAGAACCCCGTCAAATTGCCATGTATTTAGCAAGAGAATTAACGAATAGCTCTCTTCCAAAATTAGGAACAGAATTTGGCAAGGATCATTCTACTGTATTACATGCCTATGATAAAATTAATGAAGAATATAAAGCTTCAAGGTGATATTACAAAAAGCTGTTAATGATTTAAAGAAAAAAACTTGGTTTTTAAGATGTGGATAACTACTCTAGTTATTACATTGTTATCCACAATACTTATTCACAATTAAAAAATAATGAATTTAAAAAGCAAAATAATAGTTTTTCCACAAAATTAACAGGCCCTACTACTATTACTATATTTATTATAAATAAAAATTAAATTTAAGACACATATACATTAGGAGGCATAAAATGAAATTTTCAATTAATCGTCAAGCATTTTTTTAAAAAATTTAGCAGATGTTCAACGTGCTATTCCTCTAAAACAACGATTCCCATTTTTGACAGGAATTAAATTAGTTGTTTCTCAAGAAGGAATTACTTTAACAGGTAGTGATTCTGAAGTCTCTATTGAAATCTTTTCTTCCAGTAGAACATGAAGAATTACAATTATCGATTCATGAAACAGGTTCAATTGTATTACCTGCTCGTTTCTTTGGTGAAATTGTTAAAAAAATTACCTCAAAAATACATTTACTTTAGAAACAAATGAACAATTACAAGCAACGATTACAGCAGGAAGTGCTGCATTTACATTAAATGGATTATCTGCTCATGATTATCCACAACTTCCAGAAGTAGAAAAAATCATGTATTAACATTGCCTGTTCCATTATTTAGACAAGTGATTTTACAAACTTCTATTGCTGTCTCTAATGCTGAATCTCGCCCTATTTTAACGAGAATTCATATGGTCATTGCGAATAATCAATTAAAAAGCTGTGCAACAGACTCTCACCGTTTGAGTCAAAAGAATTATTCCTTTAGAAATGCCTGAAACAAGTAATGCATTAACATTTGAAATTACTTTTACCAGGTAAAACATTAATTGAATTATCACGTATTATTGATGGTTTAGAAACGATTGATTTTGCAATTACTGAAAATCAAGTTCTCTTCCAAACTGAAACTCTTTCTTTCTACTCTCGTTTATTAGAAGGACGTTATCCAGATACAGATCGATTAATTAATGATCGATTTAATACAGCGATTACGGTTGTTGCGAGTGATTTAGTAGCTGCTGTAGATCGTGCATCTTTAATGTCTCATACAGATAAAAAAATAATATTGCGACATTATCGATTAATGAAAAATCGCATTTTATTAACAGGAAACTCACCAGAAATTGGAAAAGTTGAAGAAGAAATTATAGTAGAAAATTATGAAGGTGCTTCATTAGATGTTTCATTCAATCCTGATTATTTAAAAGATGCTCTTCGTTTATTTGGTTCTTCAGAAGCAACGATTCAATTTTTAGAAGCGAATCGCCCATTTACATTAACATTAAAAGACAATCACTCAGATATTCCATATAGCTTTATTCAATTAGTTACACCAGTTCGTACATTTAATGGATAAAAAATAGTCCATGATGATTTTGGTCATCATGGATTTTTAACTTATTTTTAAAAATTTAAAAATCCTATTAAATTTCATTTTTTTCCCTTTAAAAAGGTTTTTATTTATTTAATAAAAAAATGCAAAAATAGGCGGAATTTTTCAAAATCTTTGAGAATTCTCACAAAAAGGTATAATACAGTAGTATGCGTATACCCAAATGAGAGAAAAGAGAAAAATCATGACAAAAGATTGTAACAATTACAGAAGAATTTATTACATTAGGACAATTTTTAAAAACATATTGATGTCATTACAACTGGTGGACAAGCAAAATGGTATTTGCAAGAAACAGTTGTATTTGTGGATGGTGAGAATTGAAAAATCGCCGTGGTAGAAAACTTTATGATAAAACACGTGTAGAAATTCCTGAAGAAGGTATTTTTGTTGTGAGAAGAGAATCTGAGGAAGTTATGGATGAGATTAGTTGAATTACAACTGAATCATTTTAGGAATTATGAAGAACTTTTTCTTGAATTTGGGAAAGGAGTTCATATTTTTCATTGGTGAAAATGCTCAAGGTAAAAACAATTTAATGGAATCCATCTATACTTTGGCAATGACGAAGAGTCATCGTACCAATCAAGATCGTGAATTGATTATGTGGAATGAAGATACTGCTACTATTAAAGGAAAAGTAGAAAAGAAAATTAGTAATATTCCTTAGAAATTCGTTTTTCAAATAAAGGAAAAAAATAGGACGAGTGAATCATTTAGAACAAAAAGAAGCTTAGTTCCTATTTAGGACAATTAAATGTCATTTTATTTGCACCTGAAAAATTTAGAATTAGTCAAGGTGCTCCAGCAAATCGCCGAAAAATTCATGGATATGGAATTAGGGTCAAATGAGATCCTATTTATTTACATGAATTAGTAGAATATCAACGCCTTATAAAACAAAGAAATCATTATTTAAAAACAATTAGCGATTAAAAATCATCGGCTGATATTTATTTAGAAGTTTTAACAGAACAAGTCATTGAAAAAGGCAAGTGCAATTTTTAAACCATCGTTTAGAATTTATGGAACAATTGGAAGCTTTAGTAAACCAATCCATGAACAAATTTCATTAGGGAAGAGAAGAGTTTTCATTGAAATATCAAACATCCCTTTCGATTGAAAAGGAATGTCTCAAGATGAAGTAAAAGAATTGTATCAAAAACAATTTGAAACTGTACAAAAAGAGAATTAGAACAAGCGAGTACTTTAGTCGGTCCGCATCGAGATGATTTGATTTTTATTTAAATGATAAACCTGTTCAAAAATTTTTGGTTCTCAAGGGCAACAACGTTCAACTGTATTAAGTTTAAAATTAGCAGAAATAGAATTAATGAACATCGCTACTGGAGAATATCCAATTTTATTATTAGATGATGTGTTATCTGAATTAGATGATGATCGACAAACACATTTGATTAAAGCAATTGAAAATAAAGTACAAACATTCATAACAACGACTAGTTTAGATGGAATTCGTAAGCAATTTATTAATGAACCAATTGTATATCCGATTCATCAAGGTCAAGTTCAATGAAAAATGGAGTGTGAGAATAGAAAATGACAGAAGAAAAATAAAGAAGTTCTTGCTGCACAATATGATGCCAGTCAAATTCAAGTATTAGAAGGATTAGAAGCTGTACGTAAACGTCCAGGGATGTATATTGGTTCTACAAGTGGTGCCGGTTTACACCATTTAGTATGGGAAATTGTTGATAACTCAATCGATGAAGCTTTAGCAGGATTTGCGACTCATATCGAAATTGAGATTACACCTGAAAACCATATCCGTGTTACTGATGATGGACGTGGAATTCCAGTTGATATTCAAGAAAAAAACAGGACGTCCTGCTGTAGAAACTGTCTTTACAGTACTACACGCTGGGGGAAAATTTGGAGCGGAGGTTACAAAGTTTCCGGTGGTCTTCACGGGTAGGTGCTTCTGTTGTAAATGCACTTTCTACAGAGTTAACTGTCCAAGTTTTTAAAGATGGAAATATTTTATGAACAGTCTTATAAACGTGGTGCTGTTTTAGAAGATTTAAAAATAATTGGAAAAACGGATAAACATGGAACTAGCGTTTATTTTGTTCCAGATCCAGAAATTTTCCAAGAAACTACGGTATATGACTTTGAAAAATTAGCAAATCGTGTTCGAGAACTAGCTTTTTAAACAAAGGATTAAAACTAACGATTACTGATTTTGCGAGTAGAAGAGCCTGTTGTAAAAACATTTTATTATGAAGGCGGAATTAAAAGTTATGTAGAACATTTAAATAAGTCTAAACAAGTATTATTTGAAGAACCGATTTATGTTGAAGGGGAACAAGATGGTATTCAAGTGGAAGTAGCCATGCAGTATACTTCAGGATACCATACGAATTTATTAAGTTTTACAAACAATATCCATACTTATGAAGGTGGAACACATGAATCTGGAATGAAAACCGCCCTTACTCGTGTTATTAATGATTACGCTCGTCGTCAAAAAGTAATGAAAAGAAAACGAAGAAAAATTAAGTGGGGAAGATGTACGTGAAGGATTGACGGCTGTTGTATCTATTAAACATCCTGATCCACAATTTGAAGGTCAAACGAAAACAAAATTAGGAAATTCTGAAGCAAGAACGATTACAGATCGATTATTTGCAACTCATTTTGATAAATTCTTAATGGAAAAATCCTCAGTTGCTCGTAAAATTGTTGAAAAAGGGATTTTTAGCTTCAAAGCACGTTTAGCTGCTAAAAGAGCGCGTGAAGTAACTCGTAAAAAATCTGGTTTAGAAATTTCTAATTTACCAGGAAAAACTAGCGGACTGTTCAAGTAATGATCCAAGTGTTTCAGAAATCTTCATCGTCGAAGGAGATTCTGCGGGAGGTTCTGCAAAAACAAGGACGTTCTCGTACTTCCAAGCGATTTTACCAATTCGTGGGAAAAATCTTAAATGTTGAAAAAGCATCATTAGATAAAAATTTTAGCTAATGATGAAATCCGTTCACTATTTACTGCAATGGGAACTGGATTTGGTGGAGATTTTGATTTATCGAAAGCTCGTTATCATAAATTAGTGATTATGACCGATGCGGATGTCGATGGAGCACATATTCGAACATTATTAATAACATTATTCTATCGTTATATGCGTCCCAGTAGTGGAAGCAGGATATGTTTATATTGCGCAACCACCTCTTTATAAATTAAAAACAAGGAAAACAAGAGTTTTATATTCAAAATGATGAGGAATTAGAAGCAAAAATTAAAAAGAACTTCCAGCTAGTCCAAAAACCACAAATTTCTCGATATAAAGGTTTAGGAGAAATGGATGCGGAACAATTATAGGAAACAACAATGAATCCTCAAAATCGTTCGATGTTACAAGTGACAGTTGAAGATGCTGCTGAAGCTGATCAAGTGTTAGATATGTTAATGGGCGATAAGTAGAACCACGTCGAGAATTTATTGAAGCAAATGCGAAATTTATTGACGTGAATGATTTAGATATTTAATGATTGAAGAAGAGGAGAGACAAAATGTCTGAGGAAAAGATTTTAGAATTTTTCGAAGAAAAATTCGAGACCAACGGATTTAGCTAAAACAATGCGTAAATCATTTTTGGAATATTCCATGAGTGTTATTGTATCTCGTGCGCTTCCTGATGTTCGTGATGGGTTAAAAACCTGTTCACCGTCGTATTTTATATGGAATGCATGAATTAGAGTAACGCCAGATAAGCCCCATAAAAATCTGCTCGTATTGTTGGGGATGTAATGGGTAAATACCATCCACACGGAGACTCTGCCATTTATGATGCAATGGTTCGTATGGCACAAGATTTCTCATATCGTTATCCATTAATTGATGGTCACGGAAACTTTGGTTCTGTTGATGGAGATAGTCCAGCCGCAATGCGTTATACAAGCAAGAATGAGTAAAATTGCTTTAGAAATGCTACGTGATATTAATAAAGATACGATTAATTACCGTGATAACTATGATTCAACAGAACGTGAACCAGAAGTTTTACCATCTCGTATTCCAAACCTTTTAGTCAATGGAGCTACAGGGATTGCAGTAGGGATGGCAACGAATATTCCTCCACATCATTTAGGGGAAGTTATTTCTGCTTTACATTTATTAATGAAAAATCCTGATGTTACAACAGCTGAATTGATGGAAGTATTACCAGGACCCTGATTTTTCCAACAGGTGGAATTGTATTAGGCAAATCTGGAATTCGTCGAGCTTATGAAACAGGTCGTGGATCTATTACAGTTCGTGGTCGTGTACAAATCGAAGAATTAAAAAATGGAAAAGAACGTATTATTATTACTGAATTACCATATATGGTTAATAAAGCTCGTTTAGTTGAACGTATTTCGCAATTGCATCATGAAAAGAAAATTGAAGGAATTACGTACTTAAATGACGAATCTGACCGTAAAGGAATGCGTGTCGTTATTGAAGTGAGAAGAGATGTTTCTGCTTCAGTCGTTTTAAATAATTTATACAAATTAACGCCATTACAATCAAATTTTGGATTTAATATGTTAGTAATTGTTGGGCAAGAACCAAAAATTTTAAGCTTTAAAAGAAATTTTACGACACTACTTAAATCATCAAGAAGAAGTGATTCGTCGTCGTAGTATTTTTGAAAAGAAAAAAGCAGAAGATCGTGCTCATATTTTAGAAGGATTACAAGTAGCTCTAGATCATATCGATGCTATTGTGGCGATTCTTCGTAGTTCTGCTAGTGGTGATATTGCTAAAGAACGTTTCATGAATGAATATGGATTAAGTGATAAACAAGCTCAAGCTATTTTAGATATGAGAATGGTTCGCTTAACAGGATTAGAACGTGAAAAAATCGATGCAGAATATGCAGATTTACAAAGCACTTATCAAGGAATTAAATGAAATCTTAGCAAGCGAAGAAAGACGTTATGAGATTATCGAACAAGAATTATTAGAAATTCAACAAAAATTTGATAATCCTCGTCGTACTGAATTATTAGTTGGAGAAGCTTTAAGTTTAGAAGATGAAGACTTAATCGAACAAGAAGATGTAGTCATTACATTTAACGAAGAATGGTTATATTAAACGATTAGCAAATTCTGAATTTAAAACACAACGTCGTGGTGGGCGTGGTGTACAAAGGAATGAGCGTCCATGATGATGACTTTGTAGAAAATATGATTTCATGTTCAACTCATGATTCATTATTATTCTTCACGAATACAGGTAAAGTATATCAAGCAAAGGATATGAAATTCCAGAATACAGCCGTACTGCAAAAGGATTACCAGTTATTAACTTATTGAATATTGACTCAACTGAGAAAAATTCAAGCGATTATTAGTGTACCGGAATCTGAGAAACAGAAAGATTCTTATTCTTTACAACTTTACGTGGAACTGTAAAACGTGTAAATTATCAGACTTCAAAAATATTCGTACAAATGGATTACGTGCGATTCAATTACGAAAGATGATCAATTAATTCGTGTAGTAGTAACAAGTGGTCAAGATGGTATTATTCTTGGAGACCTACCACGGAAATGCTGTAACATCTCCATGAAGAAAAAGTTCGTGCAATGGGTCGTACAGCTGCAGGGGTTCGAGGCGTATCTTTACGTGATGATGATTACGTGATTGGAATGGATATTTTAACACCTGAACGTGAAGTATTAGTTGTTAGTGAAAAAGGATATGGTAAACGTACAGCTGCTAGTGAATATGCCTTAAAAGGTCGTGGTGGTAAAGGAGTTAAAACACTTCGTATTACTGAGAAAAATGGGCCTCTTGTCTGCTTAAGAACCGTAACTAGGTGAGGAAGATTTAATGATTATGACGAATAAAGGAGTTATCATTCGATTCCACGCTTCAGATGTTTCTCAAACAGGTCGTGGTGCTCTTGAGTTCGTATGATGCGTTTAGATCGAAGATGCTGTTGTAAGCTCATTAGCCATTGTTGATCGTGAAGAGGAAGCAGAAGAAACTGTCATTTCTTCGTCTGAAGAAACAGTTGTTTCTGAAAAAGTAACAGAAAAACTTACAAAAACTTCGCACAAGAATTAGTAGACGAACAAGAATAAAATGGTAAAAATAGACTTTTCTAAATGAACAAAGGTGTTAGAAACATCCTTTTATGCCATGAGGAAAGAGTCTTTTTCCTATTATGATTAAAATAGAAAAATTCAAGCAATTCTTTAGAAAAAAATCAGACTTTAGTCACTAGTAAAAGCGCTATTATTAGGTGTATAATCAGCATAATTACAGGATGGGAGGAAGTTTGTGATGATTGAATTTAAACAAGCAACAAAAAATATGGAGATAAAGTAGCTTTAAACAACTTAAACTTAACAATTGAAAGTGGAGAAATTGTTGGATTAATTGGACATAATGGTGCGAGGAAAATCACAACAATTAAATCATTAGTGAGTATTTTTACCACTCACAAGTGGAACCATTGAAGTAGATGGTGTTCCTCTATCACAAGATCCATTAACGATTAAGCGAAAAATTGGATATGTGGCAGATTCTCCAGATTTGTTTTTACGTTTAACAGCTAATGAATTTTAGGAATTAATTGCGGTTTCTTATCAATTAACAATGAATGAATAGAAGAAAGATTAACGTATTTATTAGAGTTATTTGACTTTACTCCTTATCGTTATGATGTGATTGAATCATTCTCTCATGGGATGAGACAAAAAGTATTTCGTTATTGGGCTTTGTTATCCGACCCAGATATTTGGATTTTAGATGAACCATTAACCGGTTTTAGATCCGCAAGCTGCTTACGATTTGATGATGCGTGAACATGCCGAAAAAGGAAAAACAGTCTTATTTTCTACCCACGTATTAGAAGTAGCAGAACAATTAGTGATCGCATTGCTATATTTGAAAGGAGAATTTATTTTACGGTACAATCGAAGAATTAAAAGAACATAATCCTCAAGAGTCTCTTGAAAGTATTTACTTATCTTTAGCGGGACGTAAGGAAGGAGAGACTGTCGATGAATCTGCAAGCTGTTAGAAAAATTAGTGAAGTTAGAATTTATTATATGCAGTTGCTCCTGCTCAATTAGCTGCTTACCGACAAAAACAAGATCCACTGATCGATATTCCTAAAAATTCTTCGTTCTCAGCTATGATTGGATTAATTTATATTGCTTTTTGACTCTTAATTCATTTGTGAATCCTATTGGAAACAATCCTGTCCCTATTTGCGAATATGATTAGTATTTTTAGTGCTTTTACATTTTCTCAAAGTTTTATTGCTTTTTATAATGTATTTTATGAAAGTAAAGAGTTTAACTTCTTATCGACCTTATGCTTTTTAGAGAAGTAGAGTTTATACTTGGAAAAAGCTATTTCAGTTATGATGGTTGCTTTAATGGGATTAGAGCCCTAATTATTGCTTATTTTATCGTTTTACCAATTCAATATGGAAAGATTTTTGGTATACCATTCCTTTAATGATTATTAACTGCTTTATCTTATTAGTCTTTTTAGGAGTATTTATTTTACACTCGTACATTATTTGACAAGTTTGTCATTTTTAAAAAGCATAAAAACTATTATCTCAAATATATTATTAGGGTTTGTTTCTATTCTTTCAGGCTTACTCTATATTTTAATTTCTAATCATAATACTGTTTCAATATTAACGAAACAAGAGAGAGCTTTTATTCCTCCATTTTGAAGCTTTTTATGCGATGATTCTTCATCCATTATCGTTTGATGGAATGATAGGCTATATTGGTTGGATTGGAATTACCATTCTCTTATTGGTAAATATTTACTATAAAATATTGCCAACCTTTTATGAAAAAGCGATGGAAGTTAGTTCGATTCAACAATATTCTAAAAAGAGTTAGTAACTTTTACATTGGATAATTTTTTTCAAAATTAGTGAGAAAAATACCATATCCAATTAATGAAAGAAGGATCGATTATTGTTCAAGGAATCATTTCACCAAGTATTTTACCGTATGTTGATGTTATTACCAATGATTTTTGGAGATAACGAGAGAAGGAATTACTGTTACAGAATTTTTACCTTCCGATTTTTAATTTCTTATTTATTAATTGCATTACTGTTTGCAATTACGAATTCAATTGGAAATAACCTTTAACAAGTATTGGTTTTTTCTTTAGAAAGAGAAAATTTTGAATATTTAAAAAGTATTACCAATTGATATGAAAAATATGCTCGTGAAAAATTTAAAAGTATTATTTTTTTAGCGCAATCTTCTGTACCAATTTTATTATTAAGTATTGTATTATTAGTACTACGCATGCCAATTTTATTAGTGTTAGCTGTAATAGTTACTTGGTTTTCAATTAGTTTTTGGCTTATCAGCAGGGATTTGAAAGAGACTATCGCTTACGTGTTCCGAGGTGGAGTAATATTGTAGAACTACAAAGTCGAGGAAATAAATTTTTAATAGGATTTTTAATGTTTATTTTTATTTATCATTTTAATCCTTTGTATAGTAGCCTCTTTCCCAATTATTCACTTCCTTCCAGAAACAATTGGGATATATTATAGGAGCTGCAGCTTTTATCATTCTGAATGGACTAGGGCTATTCTCTTGGTGAATATTATTTAAGAAAATTGAAAAACATTGTAATTTTTGACTCCATAGTGAAAACTATGGGTTTTTATAATTTTAATATAGTTACAAACTATAACTAAAGATAAAAATTAGATAATTGACTAGAACACTTTCTCCTGTTATTCTAAATTCAGTTAAAGAACAGCACTGTGAAAAAGGTGAGTAGAGAAGGAAAACTTGTTTAGAGAGTCTCGGTAGGTGAAAAGAGATCGAGATAGAATTTTTGAAGATGGCCTTGGAGTGTTAGATATTGAATGATTAAATATCTACGGGTAGCCCGATATAGCAAGAGTATAAAGATACTCAAAGAGGGAATTATTGCGAAATAATTCTAAACTAAGGTGGTAACGCGAATTTTCGTCCTTGCAGTGGAAAACTGTAAGGATTTTTTATTTTAGGAGGAATGTATCATGACGAAACAACAAGCACCATTTAGAGTAGACCACGTAGGAAGTTTCTTACGTCCAAAAGAATTAGTAGAAGCAAGAGAAAAATTTGCAAACGGTGAAATTACACGTGAAGAATTAACAGCAGTTGAAGATAAAACGATTCAAGAAATTGTGAAAAACAAATTGCTGCTGGATTACAAGGGTAACAGATGGAGAATTCGTCGTGCTTACTGGCATTTAGACTTCTTTTGGGGTTTTAACGGAGTGAGAACATGTAGTGGGTGAACGAGGCTATTTATTTCATGGAATTGAAACAAAAGCTGATACCGCAGTACTTAAAGCACCGATTAATGGGAAAAAATCACCCATTTGTTAGAACATTTTCGAGTTTTTAAGAGATTTAGTGAAAGAAGAGATGTTATTGTTAAATTTACAATTCCTTCACCTTCACAATTTTATTTTGAATTAATTCGTACACCAGAACATGTTGCAGCTTGGGAAGCTGTTTATTCAACAACAGATGAATTATTCGAGGCTATTATTAAAGCTTATGTCTGAAGTGATTCAAGATTTATATGATGAAGGGGCTTAGAACATTACAATTTAGACGACTGTACATGGGGGAGCATTTAGTAGACGATGGATTTTGCAAAACGTTTCCGTGAAGATCGTCCATTAGAAGAAGTATCGAAGAGAATTTGCTGCTCGTGCGTTACGTTTAAACAATGAGTGTTGATGCAAATGCTCCTAAAAGATTTAGTGATTAACACTCACATTTGTCGTGGTAATTTCCATCTCTACTTGGATTTCTCAAGGAGGGATACGATAAAGTAGAAGATGAGTTATTAGGTGGAGAACATGTAAATGCATATTATTTAGAATTTGATACAGACCAGTGCAGGGCGACTTCAAACCATTAGTAAAAGTTGGAACAGAGAAAGAAAGTTGTTCTTGGACTATTAACTTCAAAATTTGCAGATTTAGAAAGATAAAGATGAAATCATTGCTCGTATTAAAGAAGCTAGTCAATATGTACCACTTTAGAAAAATCTATACTTTAAGTACACAATGTGGATTTGCTTCAACAGAAGAAGGAAATGTCATTAAAGAAGAAGATCAATGGAAGAAAAATTGCATTAATTGTCAGAAATTGCACGAGAAGTTTGGGAAAATAAATCTAGTATTATAAAAACAAATAAAAGGCTGTGGGGAGATTTATGCTAATCCATAGCCTTCCACTTTAGAAAGGAAGTGATTATTATGACAACATTTCAACAACAATTAACACAAGCATGAAAACATTAAAACAAGCAAAATGGGTAAATTTAAGCCATCAAATTGATGCTAATAGCCCTCACTTTTCCTGCTTTTACCAGCATTAGAACAAAAAAAGATTTATTTACATTAAAAGATGGGTTTTCATGTACAACAACTATCAGTAGTGACCCAATATGGAACACATATCGATCCCACCTTGCCACTTTTGTTGAAGGTGGACGCTTCCTCGATGAAATCGAGTTTGAAAAAGATTTATTATTACCACTTTGTACGTTATCGACCGTTCAAAAGAAGTAGCCGAAAATCCAAATTTGAATTAACAAAAAGAAGATGTATTTAGCGTTTGAAGAAGAATATGGACAAATTGAACCAGGTGCCTTTGTTGCCTTTCGTAGTGATTGGTCACAAACGTTGGCCAAGTCAAGATGCAGTTCGTAATCTTAGATGAAAACGACGTTCAACAAACACCAGGTTGGGCAAAAGATGCGCTTGAATTTTTAATTCACGAACGTCATGTGAAAGCTGTGGGTCATGAAACATTAGATGCTGACTCAGGTGTTCATGCAGCAGCGCATGGGTTTAACAAACGAGTATTATCTACTAAGCCAAAAACATTTATCCAAGTGAAGTATTAGCAAAATCTTGACCGAGTTCCTGCAGTGGATGCGGTCATTTCAATATCATATCCAAACTGGAAACGTACTCCAGGTTCACCTGTTCGCGCCATTGCTCACTTACCAGAAGCTGAATAAAAGAATAAATATGTCAAATCATGAAAATTGTAATTTGATAAAAACAATCAAATATAGGAAGTTTCTTACGTCCAGAAGATTAAAAATAGTGCAAAATTTATTGTGGAAAAATTGTAACGAAGAACTAGAACGTAGTGAAGAAGTCATTGCTTTAGTTGAAAGAAAGAACTTGAGACTTAATCATTACAGATGAAGTGTACAATTTCTCGGCAGACTTTTTAAGAAAACTTAGATAGATTGGAACTGGTAAGTAGAACTTCTGTTCAATTAATAAAAAACTATCGTTGTCAGTTTTCTAAAACACTCATTCAGTAATTTCAATTCATTAAAAAGATAACGGTAATAAAACCGGCTGTGAACGAAATTTAAACATTTCATATTTGCCGTGGTAACTCGTTCCGGTTCTCTGGTGGTGATTTATGAACCCAGTTGCTAAGACTTTGTTATTCGATGCATTTGCCGTGTAGATGGATTCTTCTGAGATATGATAGTGACCGTGCCGGAGACTTTTACTCCATTACGCTATATTAAAGACCAAAAAGTAGTACTTGGATTAATTGCTTCTAAATCTGGTGACTTAGAAGATAAAGATATGAAGTGATTGTTCGTAAGCTGATGAAACAAGTCAATATGTTCCTCTTGAACAATTATGTCTAAGTCCTCAATGTGGATTCTCTTTTCAACAGAAGAAGAAATGTTTTAGCGATTGAAAGCACAATGGGATAGAATTAAAACTAGTACGATCCAAAATTGTTTCAGTGAAGTTTGGAAATAAATATTGAACAGTATGTGGTTTTCTACATACTGTGCTAATAAAGGTACCGAAATCGTTGTCAGAATACCCATTTACTCTGCTATAATAATGGAACGTGAGTATTAGTATACTACTCTCCTTGCTTAATCAAAGAGCCAGCCAAAGACCATAAGGAGGTGACGGTCAGCCAGTCAAACATCCAAGGCCGAGATTTATACGCCATCGATCAAAATCCGGCATCGATGAGGCACGCTAAAGCCTGATTGGTTTACCGGGTGTTGATGCTGTATGTAACGAGACAATAGCGCTGTTGTTGTTGAATCTAAAGACTGGGCAGAAACGTCCGTTTATGCATACAATTAAAGATTTCGACGGTATCTATCATTTGAGTGAATATCACTGCTGAAGATGCTGCAGCAATTGACAGATTCGAACCGTTTAGCTAAAATCAGCAATCGACATCTCCGTCATATGATTTGTTGGCCAAAAGTAGAAGCATTTTGCTTAGTGGTAGTAAAACAGATCTTGAAAGGGAACGCGGATACTATGATCGGAATAATGTTGTGCTAGTGGGTCTACCGTTTAACTCGAGCCAGTAGACTTAAAATATACTCAAATGGGAGTAGCAGTTTGGAACTTTTCAATTTGCGTAGCACTTAAATTCTACAAATCGACGTAAAGAGAACACGGATACAGACTTTACTAACTGCAAGTTTAGGAAAATCAATACGAAAATTTATGAGGATTTACTCGTAAAGGTTCTTTAGTCTGGTGTTGAAGGACATATTGAAACTAGAACTATGAAAATCAACAAGGACAAAGGTTTGTGTAACTGAAGTTATCAAATTTGATAAATTTCGTTAGAGTCAAAAAATGTTATGAACAACGATAAGGAAATGATGGATATAATGGTTATTCTGACAAAATCAGTATCAATCACAAAATTGGTTTAACTCACCAGAATTATCCTACATCATCATTTGGAAATGTTCAACAGATGGTTCTTGTATTGAGCAATTAATATTTCTGACGAATGATTTACCATTCTATTAATCAAAGGAGGATACCGTAATGGCTCAACAATGAGGTGGCGGCGCTCGTCGTCGTAAAAAAGTTTAACTGTTTACTGCAAACCACGTTAATATCATCCGTTACAGATGTACCAGAATTATTAAAAACACTACATTCTGAAAAAGGTAAAGAGCTACCACGTCGTGTAGTACTTATTACCAAATATCAACGTCTTTTGGCTGTTGCAATCAAACATTATCGTATTATGGGATTATTACCATTTACAACAGTAGACTAATAGCTGACAAAGGACTGGTTTAAGTCCTTTTTCTATCAAAATGTTTCACGTGAAGTAAGGTTTCTCGATGTCCGAGTAAATGTTCGTGAAACATTTTGAAAAACGATGAAGGGTATTGTAGCTTTAAAATATGTTAAAATAGTTATGAAAGATAATTTGATAAACATATGTTGAATCATTTAAAAGATAGTGTAAGAAAAGCTTTCCATCTTGTATCTAAATCCCGTCTGTAAAATATTACGGAGATCTATTTTAATCCTTTTAACGATTCTATGTCATGGTTTGTGGCTCATAGGATTTATATTCCTTTTTGAGGATTTACATGTTTGTTGCCATATTAGTATATTTTTTCTGTTCAGCATATTAGTAAAGAATCAATGAATATGCAATTGATTTGTATAAAATTCGTAAGGTGAGCAAGATGCATATTTAAAATGCCAATAGGTATGTTGC